>Ga0213875_10002055_pt1 | contig 12348 bp, 10 predicted proteins | sample BarmaccomBMRX_R8_FD_160105 | JGI IMG/M metagenome (GOLD analysis project Ga0213875, IMG submission 160105) | Root-associated microbial communities from Barbacenia macrantha in rupestrian grasslands, the National Park of Serra do Cipo, Brazil - RX_R8 | ecosystem: Host-associated > Plants > Roots... | reverse complement strand
CGCCGCCTCCGGGATCTCCTCGCAGGTGGACGTGGATCGGCCCGAGGTGACGGTCGCCGGCATCGCCGGATCGACGACCATCAGGGCGGCGGGGCGCTCGCTCAAGCACGCCAAGGTCGTGGCGCTCAGTTCGGTCGCGGAAGCCATAGCGATGATGCAGGCCGGAACTGCGCAGGCGCTCGCATTGAGCCGGGACGCCATGCCGGCCTTGCAAAAAAGCTTGCCGGGCTCGCGGGTTGTCGACGGCGCTTATCAAGTGACGGGGGTGGCGCTTTCAGTGCCGAAGAACCGGCCCGCAGCGCTCGCTTATGTGACGCGCTTCATCGAGCGCCAAGGCAGACGGCACCATCCGCCGCGCCTTCGATACGGCCGGCTTGGATCTCGCGGTCACACCGGCCGGAGAATAGTAATTTCGGAGCAGAAAGGGCGCGAAGCCGCACAGGAGCCCACCGTTTTAAGGCGGATTGATGGGGCGGGATGGTGGCTCAAGCGTTTCCCAAATCACGTCGATATGCTCTAAGATGAGCGGGTCGGTGCGCGTCTGAGCGAGCTTGGGTCCGCCGGTTGCGCCCTCGTTTCCTGAGGCTTTTGTATTCGAGGTTCGAACATGGCCGAGCGGTCATTTGCCGAGGAAGTCAAGAAGCTGCGCCTCGGTGCGGGGGAGGAATTTCGCGGCGAAGGCATTCTGGCGATCACCAAGGCTCTCCTTGAATCGGGTGTGTCCTATGTGGCCGGGTATCAGGGCGCGCCGATCTCGCATCTCATGGACGTGCTCGCCGACGCCAATGAGATCCTCGAAGACCTCGGCGTGCATTTCGAGAACAGCGCGTCGGAGGCGACGGCGGCCGCGACGCTCGCGGCTTCCGTGAACTATCCCTTGCGCGGAGCCGTGACCTTCAAGGCGCCGGTCGGCACGAATGTGGCGTCCGACGCGCTCGCCAACCTCACCTCGGGCGGGGTGAAGGGCGGCGCCATGATTATCATCGGCGAGGATTACGGCGAAGGCTCCTCGATCATGCAGGAGAGGAGCCATCCCTTTGCGATGAAGTCGCAGATCTGGCTCCTCGATCCGAGGCCGAACCTGCCGACCATCGTGCGCATGGTGGAAAAAGGTTTCGAGCTTTCGGAAGCCTCGAACACGCCTGTCATGCTCGAGGTCCGCATCCGCGCCTGTCATGTCCATGGGCGCTTCACGACCAAGGACAATGTGCGGCCCTCTTTCACCTTGAAGGATGCGATCGAGCGCCCGGTTCGCGACGTGACGCGGATCGCCATGCCGCCGGGCACTTATGTGCATGAGAAGGAGAAAGTGGAGAAGCGCTGGCCGGCGGCAGTGAAATTCATCGCCGAGAACGAGCTCAACGAGTTCTTCGACGGCGAGGCTGCCGATCTCGGCATCGTCATGCAGGGCGGGATGTACAACACCGCGTTACGGGGCCTGGAAGTGCTCGGCCTCGCCGATGCGTTCGGTGTGGCCAAAGTGCCGATCTACGTTCTCAACGTGACCTATCCTCTGGTCGACGCCGAGTTCGTGAAGTTCTGCGCCGGCAAGAAGGCGATCCTCATCGTCGAGGAAGGCCAGCCGGATTTCATCGAGCAGGCGGTCAATACCATCCTGCGGCGCGCCGATATCCAGACCAAGGTGCATGGCAAGGACATGCTCAGCATGGCCGGCGAATATACGGGCGCCGTCGTGCGCGACGGGCTGAAGCGCTTCGTCGCACGCTATCGCAGCGACATGCTCCCCGAGGAACGCCCGGTCGAGGGCGACAATTCGCGGAAAAGCGCGATGGCTGCCGTCAACGGGCAGGTACAGCCGCGTCCGCCGTCATTCTGCACCGGCTGTCCCGAACGCCCGATCTTCACCGCCATGAAGCTAGTCGAGCGCGAGCTTGGCCCGCATCATGTGAGCTGCGACATCGGCTGCCATCTGTTCTCGATTTTTCCGCCCTTCAATATCGGGGCGACGACGATGGGCTACGGGCTCGGCGGGGCGGGCGCATCGGCCTTCAACGTCAAGGCGGAGAAGCGCGTCGTGTCGATCATGGGGGACGGCGGCTTCTGGCACAACGGCCTCGCCTCGAGCGTCGGCAACGCCGTCTTCAACAAGAACGACAATGTCATCATCGTCGTCGACAATGGCTACACCTCGGCGACAGGCGGCCAGGACATCCCGTCCTCGTTCTGGAACAACCCGATCCGCGCCACGCAAAACTCGATCGAGAAAGCGGTGCGCGGCGTCGGCGTCGAATGGGCGCGCACGATCACACGCACTTACGACCTCGCGAAAATGCGCGACACGCTGAAGGAGGCGCTGACGACCGCTGAGAAAGGTCCGAAAGTGATCGTCGCCCAATCGGAGTGCATGCTCAACAAGCAGCGGCGCGTGCGGCCGCAGATGCGCGCGGCGGTCGAGCGCGGCGAGCGCGTTGTGCGCGAGCGCTTCGGCGTCGATGCGGACACTTGCACGGGCGACCACTCCTGCATCCGCCTTTCGGGTTGCCCGTCGCTCACGATCGCGCCGCATCCTGACCCGTTGCGGAAGGAGCCGGTGACGAAGGTGCTCGATTCCTGCGTAGGTTGCGGTCTTTGCGGAGAGGTGGCGCATGCGGCGAAGCTCTGCCCGTCCTTCTATCGCGCCTCGATCATCGAGAACCCCAGCCAGTGGGACCAGATGAAGGCGAGGCTGCGCGAGGCCATCATCGGCTTTTTCCAGCGAAGGCTCGCCCGCAAAGCGGCCTTCGCCTGATGCCGGATCAGGGGACCGCGCATGCTTGATCGCGCCGACACGCAGGCGAAAGCTGCGCAAGAGGCGCGCGCCATCCGCATCGCCATTCTGGCGATGGGAGGGGAGGGCGGCGGCGTGCTCGCGGAGTGGATCGTCGATCTTGCCGAGCATGGCGGCTATCTGGCGCAGCTCACTTCGGTGCCGGGGGTCGCCCAACGCACAGGCGCCACGATCTACTACGTCGAGCTCTTCCCGAAGCGCGCACTTGCCGAAGATGCGCCCGAACCCGTGATGGCGCTGATGCCGATGCCGGGCGATGTGGACATCATCATCGCCTCCGAGCTGATGGAGGCCGGCCGCGCCGTACAGCGCGGCCTCGTCACGCCCGATCGCACCGCGCTCATCGCCTCCACCCATCGCGTCTTCTCCATGACGGAAAAGATCGCCATGGCGGATGGGCGCGCCGACGCGCCGGTGCTGCTGGAAGCGTGCCGCAACTCGGCAAAGAGCTTCTTCGGCGCCGATCTCGCCGCCGCGGCCGAGCGCACCGGGAGCGTGATCAGCGCCGTGCTCTTCGGCGCGCTCGCGCAATCGCGCACCTTGCCCTTTGAGCGTGAAGCGTTCGAGGCCACCATCGAACGCGCGGGTGTCGGCGTCGCGGCAAGCAAGCGCGGCTTTGCGGCGGGCATGGCGGCCGTGAGGGGCGAGGCTGCGGCGGCCGCGACCGATGGCGCCGCTTCGCACGATCGACCTGCGGTGCAAGCGTCGACCTCGCGTGTCCTCGCCGACACATCGCCCGCTTCGCTCGCGGCGCTCATCGCGCAAGCCGAGAGCGCCTTTCCGGCAACGGCGCGCCCCGTCGTGCGCGCCGGGATCGAGCGTCTCGCCGATTATCAGGATCTCGACTACGCCCAAGATTATCTCCTGCGTCTGAAGCCGATCGCCGATGCGGAGCGGCGCCATGGCGATGGTGCGGGGCAACTTCTCATCGAGACGGCACGCGAGCTCGCCCTCGGCATGGCCTATGAGGACACGATCCGCGTCGCCGAGCTCAAAATTCGCGGCTCGCGCTTCGCGCGTGTGCGAGAGGAAGTGCGTGCGCGTGAAGGGCAGATCGTCGAGATCGCCGAATTCATGCATCCGCGCCTCAAGGAGATCGCCGAATCCGTGCCGGCCTGGTTGGGCCGTTCGATGCTGCGGCCTGGAATCCTCCGCTCTGCCGTCGAGAACGCCACCAGGAAGGGTCGGGTCGTGAAGACGACCTCGATCCACGGCTTCCTCCAGCTCTATCTGGTCGCCAGCCTGAAACCCTGGCGACGATCCTCGCTGCGCTTCGTCGAAGAAGAGGCGCGGCTCACCTCCTGGCTCGAGCGGATCCTCGCTGCCGCGGCGAAGGATTACGCGCTCGCGGTCGAGATTGCCGAATGCCGTGGCCTCGTCAAAGGCTATGGCGATACGCATGAGCGCGGCGTTGCGAATTACGAGAGCATCATCGGTCTCATCGACCACCTCGCCGAAAAGCCCGAGCCCGCGAAGCGCGTCCAGGAATTGCGCAAAGCGGCCGTTGCCGACGACGGCGGGAGCGCGCTGAAGGCCGCGATCGCACAGCTCGGTCTTGGTTGAGATGAGCACACGAGCTTCTTCGGGCTCGCGCAGCGCGGCGGCTCTCATCCTTGATGCCGTGGAAGCGAAGCGGGAGGACGAAATCCGCTTCCTCGCGGAGCTGGTGAAGGTGCCCTCCGACAATCCGCCCGGCGATTGCCAAGCGCATGCGGAGCGTGCCGCGACCCTTCTCGAGGCTCTCGGATTTAAAGTCGAGCGTCATCCTGTGCCTGCCGATCTCGTGCGCGCGAACGGCATGATCAGCGCGACGAATCTCATCATCCGGCACCGGTTCCGGTCTGGCGGCAAGGTGATCGCGCTCAATGCGCATGGCGACGTCGTGTCGCCCGGTGAAGGCTGGTCGGTCGATCCTTATGGCGCGGTCGTGAAGGAAGGCGTCATGTATGGCAGGGGGGTCGCGGTTTCGAAATCCGACTTTGCTACTTACGCCTTCGCGCTGATGGCCTTGCGCGAAAGCGGCCTGGCGCTCGAGGGCGCGGTCGAGCTGCATCTCACTTATGACGAGGAGGTCGGGGGCGCGATTGGGCCGAGCTACATTCTCGAGCAAGAGCTTTCGAAGCCCGACTATGTGATCAGCGCCGGATTTTCCTACGCCGTCACGGTAGCGCACAATGGCTGCCTTCATCTCGAGGTGCGCGTCGAGGGCAAATCCGCGCATGCGGCGCGGCCGGACACCGGGGTCGACGCGCTCGAGGCGGCAACCCGCCTCCTCACGGTTCTTTACGGTCTACGCGAGCGCTACAAGGCGACCCGCTCGAAGATCCCCGGCATCGAGCACCCGACGCTCACCGTCGGTCTCATCTCTGGCGGGATCAACACCAATGTGGTGCCGGATCTGGTGACCTTGCGCATCGACCGGCGCATCATACCCGAGGAGAACCCCGAAGACGTGGAGCGCGATCTTGTCGCCGAGATCGAGCGCGTCTACGCGGCGGTTCCCGGCATTCGCGTCAAAACGAAACGCATTCTTCTGGCGCGCCCATTCACGCCGCAGCCCGGACAAGAGATTCTGGTGGCGAGCCTGCAGCGCAACGCGAAATATGTCATGGGCATCGACATCCCGGCGGAGGGCGTGCCGCTTTACACGGATGCGCGCCTTTATTCGGCCGCGGGGATTCCCACAGCGCTTTACGGCGCCGGTCCCCGCACTCTGCTCGAGGCCAACGGCCATCGCGCCGATGAGAAGCTGGTGCTCGAGGATTTGCGAAAAGCGACCGGGGTGGTGGCGCTTACGTTGGCGGAGCTCATGGGCGCGAAGCTCGATCGCGCTTGAGCGGTTGGCCGATCACCCGCCGCCTGCCGTCTCGTGCATGGGCGCCGAAAGATCGATGCGCACGGGCTTCCTGATGCCCACCTGCTCGCCCCAATGCCGATGATTGAAGACCTGACCTTCGGCGCGCACGCGAGCGATGGCGTCGAGATCGAGCCGCGCGGTGACAAACCCGGGCTTGTCCATCTCGCCCTGCGCGATCACGCCGTCTTCCGGAAAGCCGAGATCGGGCGGGCCGAAAAATCCCGCGGCGCCTCGGTTGATGTCGACGGCGGGCGACCAGTCGACGGAGCCGACCAGCGGGGCTTGCACGACCACGCATTGGTTCTCGAGCGCGCGCGCCTGTGCGCCCACGCGCACGCGCCAAAAGCCATGCACCGTGTCGGTGCAAGAGGGCACAAGGATAACCTCCGCGCCCGCTTCGGCGAGTGCGCGCGCGATGAGGGGGAATTCGACATCGTAGCAGATCGCGACGCCGATGCGCGCCTTGCCGATGTCGTAGACGAAAAGCTCGGTGCCGCCCGAGATGCCCCATTGCTCGCGCTCGAAGCGCGTCATCACGATCTTCTCCTGGCGGCCACACGCGCCATCCGGCGTGAAAAGGCGCGCCACATTGCGCACCGAGCCGTCGGCGCGTTCCTTGGGTGCGCTCCCCGCGAGGATCGAAATGCCATAATGTCGCGCGAGCCGCGCGTGCGCTTCGTCCGCCTGCGGTAGACGAGCGCTCACCGCAAGGATCGAGTGTCCAAGATCTCCGGCTGACTCGCGCCCGGAGAGCGAGGCGAGCTCGAGCGCCGCATATTCGGGGAAGACGAGAAGCTCGGCGCCTTGCCGCACGCCGTCCTCGACCCAGCGCACGAGCTTGGCCTCGAACGCAGAAAAGCTATCCAGCCAATCGAGCGGATATTGCGCGGCGGCGACGGTGAGCATCCGCAAATCACAGCCTCCTCATCCAGAATTGCATCGGCTTTCGTGTCTGTTCCTGGTCGCCGATATCGGTCCAGGAATAATGGCCGACAAGGCCCTCGACAGGTGCATAACCGCGCTTTCGCCAGAAACCGTCGAGCGGATGGTAGCTCGGATCGCGCCGCGGATCGTCGGGCGCGCGCACAACGCCCGAGAACGTCGAGAATTCGACACCCCTCGAAGCGCGCGCCGCGGCCTCGCGCTGATCGAAGAAGGCGTGCCCGATGCCGCGGCCTCGATAGGCGCGCTTGAGCACCGATTCGCCGAAATAGAAGAGCTTCTTCAGGTCGCAGCCACGCTCGACGAAGGGCTGCGTGACATCCGGGTTTTGCCCTTCGAGGGGTGCCGCCGTCGCTGCCCCGACAGCCTCGCCCGCATCACTCGCGACGACGATCACGCCGTGCTTGAGCCGGGCGAAGCGCTCGATGTAATTCGCCTCGTAATCGAGGGAGCCTTCGTAGAGATAGGGCCACTCGCGGAAGACCTCGATCCGGAGCTTGGCGAGCGCGGGCAGCGCGCGCTGCAGTGCCGCGCCTGTCGCCGGCTCGATGCGCAACGTCATCCGACGACCTGTGCGGTCCAGTCGGCGAGATTGTAATAGGTGGTGACACGCGAAATGAGCTCGTTGCGGAGCTCGAAGAAGGTGCCCGCGGGCAGCTCGTAGCGCTGTCCTTTCGCGGGAGGGAGGCCCTCATCGGTCGCCAGATACTCGCCATGCACGATGAATTCGGCGGCAGCTCGTTTCCCATCCGGGCTCGCCATGATGACGATGTCGGAAAGCCGCTCCTTGTAGCAACGCGCCATGTGGGCGCAGAACTCCGCGAAGCTTTTCTTGCCGACGCGAGTTTTGCCTTGGTTCACGTCGTGTCGGACGTCCTCGGCGAGGCAAGCGAGCATGGCCTTCGAGTCGCCGGCGTTAAAGGCGTCGTAATAGCGCCGGATGAGGGCTTCGGCTTTCGACATGCTCGACTCCTGAGAGGAAAGGGGCTTGTAACATCACACCATCAGGCTTCAAGATAAATTTGCTATCGACCAGCATGATATGATATCATTGCATGCGTTCTACGAGGCATGATGTCAACATGGCGGCCATCACGGTAAGAAATCTTTCGGACGAAACTCATCGCGCCTTGCGGATGCGCGCTGCGAAGAATGGGCGAAGTACCGAGGCGGAAGTTCGCGCAATACTTGATGCAGCCGCGCAGCCCGAAGACGGGATAAAATTGGGCTCGGCGCTAGTACGAATATTTCGTCCCTTCGGCGGCGTGGAATTAGAAATCCAGCGGGATCGCACCCCTGCAGATTCACCTGATTTCGAATGATTCTGGTGGACACGAACATCATTTCCGAAGTCATGCGGCGAGCGCCCGAGGCCCGAGTCGTTTCTTGGCTCGATTCTCAGGTCTCGGAAACGCTTTACCTGTCGACGGTCAGCTTGGCAGAACTGCTGCTCGGTGTCGCGTTGCTGCCGGATGGCAAACGCAAACGGGAACTCGGATCGGCCTTGAAGTATAAAGCCCTTGGACTTTTTGGTGAGAAGATGCTTGCCTTTGATGAAGCCGCCGCCGCTGCTTTTGCTTCCGTTATGAGCCGCGCGAGAGCGGCAGGACGCTCAATCGGTATTGCCGACGGGCAGATCGCCGCCATCGCAAAGGCACATGGGCTAATCGTCGCGACGCGCGATACCGAGCCTTTCGAGGCGGCCGGACTAAGGATAATCAATCCTTGGAAGAAAGCGGGATAGCTATTCGAAACCCTATACCTTTAAGCCGACCTACCTCGCGAATTTCTTGTATTTCAGCCGGTGCGGGATGATCGTGTCGGTGCCGAGCCGGCGCATCTTGTCTTCCTCGTAATCGGCGAAGTTGCCCTCGAACCATTCCACATGGCTGTCGCCCTCAAAGGCGAGGATGTGGGTGGCAATACGGTCGAGGAAGAAGCGGTCGTGCGAGATAATGACGGCGCAGCCGGCGAAATCCTCGAGCGCCTCCTCGAGCGCGCGCAGGGTGTCGACGTCGAGATCGTTGGTGGGCTCGTCTAGCAGCAGGAGATTGGCGCCGCTCTTGAGCATCTTGGCGAGATGCACGCGGTTACGCTCGCCGCCGGAAAGCTGGCCGACCTTCTTTTGCTGATCGCCGCCCTTGAAGTTGAAGGCCGAGCAATAGGCGCGGGAGTTCACCTCGCGCTTGCCGAGAGCGAGCTGATCGAGTCCGCCCGAAATCTCCTCCCACACGGTCTTGTTGTCATTCAGCGCGTCGCGTGACTGATCGACGTAGCCGAGCTGAACCGACTCCCCGATGCCGATCGAGCCGGCGTCGGGCTTCTCCTGTTTGGTGATCATGCGAAACAGCGTGGTCTTGCCGGCGCCGTTCGGCCCGATCACGCCGACGATGCCGCCGGGCGGCAGCTTGAAGGAGAGGTCGTCGATGAGAAGCCGGTCGGCATAGCCCTTCTTGAGATGCTCGAAATCGACGACGTTGTTGCCGAGCCGCTCGGCGACCGGGATGATGATCTGCGCCGTCTGCGGGCCTTTGTCGGCCTGCTTCGCCACGAGGTCGTCATAGCGCTGGATGCGCGCCTTGTTCTTCGCCTGGCGCGCCTTGGGCGAGGCTTGAATCCACTCCCGCTCGCGCTCGAGGGCGCGCTGTCTTGCCTCCTCCTCGCGACCCTCCTGCTGCAGGCGCTTCTGCTTCTGCACGAGCCAGGAGGAGTAATTGCCTTCGTAAGGAATGCCGCGGCCACGATCGAGCTCGAGAATCCAGCCCGTGACGTTGTCGAGGAAGTAGCGGTCATGCGTCACGAGAAGCACGGCGCCCGGATAGGCGCGCAGATGGTTCTCGAGCCAGGCGGTCGTCTCGGCGTCCAGATGGTTCGTCGGTTCGTCGAGAAGCAGAAGATCGGGCTGCTCGAGCAGGAGGCGGCAAAGCGCCACCCGGCGCCTCTCGCCGCCTGAAAGCGTCTTCACATCGGCATCGTCGGGCGGACAGGCGAGCGCCTCCATTGCCTGATCCACCTGGGCGTCGAGGTCCCAGAGATTCTTGGCGTCGATCTCATCTTGCAGCCGCGTCATCTCCTCGGCGGTCTCATCGGAGTAGTTCATGGCGATCTCGTTGTAGCGATCAACGAGCGCCTTCTTCGCCGCGACGCCGAGCATCACATTGCCGCGCACGTCGAGCGTCTCGTCGAGATGCGGCTCTTGCGGGAGGTATCCAGCGCGCGCGCCTTCGGCGAGCCAGGCTTCGCCGGTCCATTCCTTGTCCGCACCCGCCATGATGCGCATGAGCGTCGATTTGCCCGCGCCATTGACGCCGAGGATGCCGATCTTGGCATCGGGGTAGAAAGACAGGTTGATGTTCTCCAGTACCTTCTTGCCGCCGGGAAAGGCCTTGGTGAGGCCGCGCATGTGATAAATGAATTGCCGCGCCATGGGGCGTGTCGCTCTCTCGTTGGGATGTGAAGCTGATCGGGGCGCCTTCTAGCTCGTGGCGCGAAGCGGGTCCAGCGCGGCCTTCAGGACCGCAAGGAGGCGGCAATGGTGCTCGAGCATGTCGGCAAAAGACCTATCATCGATGCTTCGGCGCGGATCGCGCCCAATGCTGTGATCTGCGGCGATGTGACGATCGGAGAGAACTCATCGATCGGCTTCGGCGCGGTGGTCACGGCCGAGAGCGGCAAAATCGCGATCGGGAGAAATTGCGTGATCATGGACACCGCAGTGATCCGCGGCGTGCGCAACAGTCCCGTGTCGATCGCGGACAACGTGCTGATCGGGCCTCGCGCCTATGTGGTCGGTTGCACGATCGAGAGTGACGCGTTCATCGCCACGGGGGCGACGATCTTCAATGGCGCACGGGTCGGCCGCGCTGCCGAAGTGCGCATCAACGCGATCGTGCATTTGCGCAGCGTGCTCGCGCCGGAGGCGGTGGTGCCGCTCGGCTGGATCGCCGTCGGCGATCCAGCGCAAATCCTCGCGCCCGAGAAGCATGATGAGATCTGGGCGATCCAGAAGGAGCTCGACTTTCCCAAATATGTCTTCGGTGTCGACCGCCCAGCACCCGGCGAAAGCATCATGCCCTCGGTGATGCCGCGTTACGCGAGGGCGCTCAAGCATTGGCACGAAGCCGATCGGGAGATCGGGAAATGAGGGGCCGATCTTCGTCCCCCAATTCGAAGCCCGAATGATCGGCTACGCCCCCCGTCGGCTCGTCGCAGCTTCTTGCAGAGCCACCCGATGCGAGGCTGCGGTCAGGCGGCCTCGATGCCTTCCTCATCGTCGCGGTCGCGTGGCGCACGCATGCGCTCGCGCATGCGGTCACGGAATCGCCGACGACCCCGGCACGCGGCCCTGAAAAAAGCCCGGAACGGTGCGGTCAGGGCATGCACGTCATCGGCAAGGCGCAAGAGGCGCTCGCCCTTGTCGAGTTCCCTGTCGAGCCGCGCCATCGTTCGCGCAAGATCCGGCTCCTCGTCCTCGAGGAATGTTTCGAAGGCGCGAGCGAAGACGCCGACCGCCCCTTGCAGCTTGAGCGGGCCGAGCGCGTCGGTCGTGTCGATGCCGGCGGCGGCCAGCATGAAGCGATGCGAGTTCAACGCCATCTGGTTCATGGCGGCAAGTGAAAGGGGATCGCGACGCATATCTCGCGAGATCGAACGCAAGGCGTCACGATAAGGGCGCAGAGCGTCGAAACGACGCATCATCACGTCGAGGACGCGCTCGCGCGCCGGCTCTTCGGCGAGATCTCCGGTCGTGCCTTCGAGCACGATATGGTCGATCCGTTTGCTGAATGCGCCAAGGATCGCGCCTTTCGAGGGGAAGAGATCACGGAGTTCGGCAAGGGACGCCGAAGCGCGTTCGGCGATCTCGGTAAGACCGATATCGCCGTAAGGCTTCTCTGCGGCGAGTGTCATCAGGGCATCGATCACGCGGTCGCGCGGCGAACCTGACGTTTCAGGCCTCCCCGGCCTCGGATGAGCGGGTTTTCTGGCCATGGGCGCCTCCTTCTCCAAACTTACCCTTCAAACATAGTGCGTCTCGGGACGCCGCAAAAGTCCGGCGCCGCCGAAGTGACACCGAAGTGTGGTCTCATTCAACGGATGAAGCCGAAAGCAGAGCATCTCCCCAACCGGCGCGACGCATTTTCGCGTAAGCGTCGCGATCGCGGCGCGAGACATTCTCGTGCGCAAGACCGCCGCACTCGCCACAAACGGTGAACCGAACGCCGGCTTTCGCGAGGCGCACACGCGATACGATCCGCCCACTCGGCCGATGAGCCACGCCGCTCCGCGCAAAGGCAAGGTAGATGTAGGGCTCGTCCTCGAAGTTCACCTCGGCGCCCTTGGCCAAGCGGTGCCTGCGAGAGCGCGGCAAACGTTGCGTGAAATGGCACCAAGCAGGCGGCGACATCGGACAGGGCGCCGTGTGCGGACAAGGCGCGACGAGACGAGCCCCCTCGCGGATCAGGGCGTCGCGACAGATGAGGATGCGGCGATACCCTTCGGGCGTCCCCGGCTCGACGAAGAGCAGAAGACCCGAGGAGCGCGACCAGATGCGGCGCGCGAGCTCCGCGATCTTGGCCGGGTCGAGCTCGACGAGTGCGTAGCTCATCATCACGAGGTCGGCGCGTTCCAGTTCGCCGCATGCTGCTTCGAGGGGCGATTGAAGAAATTTCGCCTGGCGCATCCCCGTGAACCCGCAAGCTTCTCCGAGCTTTTGAGCGGCAATCAGAAAGTGCGGATTGGTGTCCACGATCGTCACCGAAGA
>Ga0213875_10002054_pt1 | contig 12364 bp, 9 predicted proteins | sample BarmaccomBMRX_R8_FD_160105 | JGI IMG/M metagenome (GOLD analysis project Ga0213875, IMG submission 160105) | Root-associated microbial communities from Barbacenia macrantha in rupestrian grasslands, the National Park of Serra do Cipo, Brazil - RX_R8 | ecosystem: Host-associated > Plants > Roots... | reverse complement strand
CGGTCAGCCAGTTCGCCTGGTCGGGCCGGTCGCGCAGCACCGCCAGGATGACGAACCCGAGCGCAACCGAGGGCACGCCCTCGATGATGAACATCCACTGCCAGCCGACCAGCCCGAACCAGCCATGCGTGACGGTCAGCAGCCAGCCGGAGAGCGGGCCGCCGATCACCGGGGCGAGCAAGGGGCTGGCAAACCAGAGCGCAAACGCCTTGGCGCGATGCCGCGCCGGGAACCACTGCGAGAAATAGAGCGCGAGCCCCGGGGTGAACCCGGCTTCCGCCGCGCCGAGCAGGAAGCGGAGCGAGTAGAAGCTGGTGATCCCGCTCACCGCCGCCATCGCCGCGCAGATGATGCCCCAGGTGATCATGATCCGCGCGATCCAGAGCCGCGCGCCGACCTTGTGCAGGACCAGGTTGCTCGGAATCTCGAACACGGCGAAGCCGACGAAGAACAGGCCCGCGCCCAGCCCATAGACGCTGGCGCTGAACCCCAGATCCTGGTTCATCTGCAGCGCTGCGAAGCCGACGTTCACCCGGTCGAGCCAGTTGAAGAAGTAGAGCAGCCCGGCGAACGCGACGAGCCGCCAAGTCAGCTTGCGCACGACCGCCCGTTCCACTGCGGAACTCATCCTAGGTCCTCCCTGAATCTTCTGCTGTTTAGGCTACGGCTTTCGCGGATAGCGCGACATCCGGATTTCTTTCGAGGTGATGAACTCGAGCAGCGCCGGCGTGCCATTCTTGGTCTGCTCGATGCCGCGCCGGATCGCCGGGACGATTTCGGCGATGTCGGTCACCCGCTCGCCATAGCCGCCGAATGCGCGCGCCATCGCCGCGTAGTCGCCGGAGATGTCGGTGGCGCGGTATTTCTCGGTCGAGACCGGCATGATCGGCAGCTCGATCGCCATGGAGAAGTTGTTCAGCAGGATCGACAGGATCGGGATGCGTTCGCGCACCGCGGTCTCGAAATCCATACCGGTGAAACCGATGGCGGCGTCGCCCCACACGTTGATGCAGAGCTTGTCGGGGCAGGCCAGCTTCGCCCCCATCGCCAACCCCAGCCCATAGCCGAGCTGAGTCGTCTTGCCCCAGCCGATATAGGTCAACGGCTCCTTGCAGACCCAAAAGGGCGCAAGCTGGTCGCGCGGGCTGCCGGCGTCATGGGTGATGATCGTGTTGGCCACGTCCACCGTGTGCATCAGGTCCCAGACCACCCGGTAGGGCGTCATCGGCGACTGGTCGGAGGTGAGGATGGGCAGCCACTCCCGCATCCACTCCTCGCGCACGCCGGCGATCTCCTGCGCCGTGCTGGCATGGTCGCGCGGCGAGCCGATCCGGCTGCGCAGCGCCGCGAGCAGCGCGTCCAGCGTCAGCCCGGCGTCCCCAACCAGGCCGATCTCGGCCTCGATGTCCTTGTTCAGGTGGTTGGCGTCCAGCGTCGCATGGATCACGCGCTTGTCGAGCGGCATCTGCGTGCCGAACGAGGTCTCGGTGAAGCTGCAACCGATGCCGAAGATCAGGTCGGCGCGGTCGAGGAAGTGCCGCACCGTCTTGGGGATCGCGTTGCCGCCGGAGCCGAGGGCCAGCGGATGATCCTCGGGAAAGGCGCTCTTCCCGTTCAGGCTCGTGGTCACCGGCGCTCCCAGCAGCTCGGCGAGTTCGCGCAATTGCGGCCAGGCACGGGCGTAGTGCACGCCTTGCCCGGCATAGATCACCGGGCGCTTGGCTTCGGCGAGCGCCGCGGCGGCGCGGTCGACGTCGGCCGGGTCAGGGCCGAACCTGGTGGAGAGGACCGGCTTGTAGGCGAGCGGCTCCGCGACCTCCTCGTCCCAGATATCGAGCGGAACCTCGACGACCACCGGGCCGCCGCGCCCGTTGCGCAGGCGGGTGAAGGCGCGGCGGAAGATGTTGACCACCTCGCGCGCGTCGTTCAGCGGCTCGATCGACTTGCTGACCGTGCGCAGGCTGATAACCGAATTGAAGTTCGGGTCGATATGCGCGAGCCGCCGCGCGTAGCCCATCGGCAGCACGAGGATCGGCACGGACTCGCCATAGGCCTGGGCGATGCCGCCGAACGCGTTCTCGGTGCCGGGCCCGTGCTGCATGGCGAACACGCCGATCTTGCGCCCCGAGGTCAGCCGCGAGATGGCGTCCGCCATATGCAAGCCGATGCGCTCCTGGCGCACGATGACCGGACGGATGTCGTGGACGGCGGCGTATTCCAGGATGTGGTTGACCGGATACCCGGTCATGACGTCGATTCCCTCGCGTCGGAGGATTTCCGCGATCGCGTCGCCGACTTTCATGCTGCGCTTCTCCCGCCTTGGTTCCTGCTATGGAACTTGTGCCCAATAGGAAACTGCCTATCGGGTTTGTCAAGCGGGAAATGCGGCGCCCAGGATTGACATGCCCAGACCCGTAACACAGGTTAGTTCCCGTATGAGAACTGCTGGCCCGCATCGATGCCGGACGATAGCCTAACGGCGGTCAAGTCCGCCGACCGCGTCCTCGACCTGTTCGAACTGCTCGCGCGGTGGGGGCGCGAGATGACCCACACCGACATCGCCGGCGCGCTGGGAATACCCAAGAGCAGCCTGAGCAAGCTGCTGAAAAACCTGAGCGCGCGCGGCTACGTGCAATACGTGCCGGCGAGCAAAGGCTATCGGCTCGGCCCCGCCTTCGCCGGGCTGGCGCAGCAGACGGCGCACGCGCGTGACATCGTCGGACTGGCAGGCCCCATCCTGCGCGAGATCATGGAAGCCACGCAGGAATCCTGCTCGTTGAGCCTGCTACGCGGCGACGAGATCGAGGCGGTGGCCGCCGTGGACTGCCCGCAGCCGCTGCTGTCGCACCTGCAGGTGGGGGACCGCGTCCCGCTCTACGCCAGCTCCGGCGGCAAGGCCATCCTGGCCTTCCTGCCGGAATCGATGCGCGAGGACTACCTCGCCCGGGCCGTGCTGCGCCCGCTGACCCGTCGCACGCTGCACGCCAAGGCGGACCTGCGCCGTGAGATCGAGGAGATCCGGCGCGAAGGCGTCTCCTATTCGCGCGAGGAGGTAACGCTCGGCGTCATCAGCCTCGGGCTGCCGGTCCTGTCGGGCGCCGGCCACCCCCTGGCCGCGCTCAACGTGGCGATGCCGAGCGTGCGCTTCGACGCTGCCAACCAACGCCGGTGCGTTCACCATCTGGAACAAGGCGCCACGCGGCTGCGCGCCCTGCTGGGCGAGCACGACACCATTCGCGCTTGACAGACATCCCGAGGTTCTGTGCATAACAGGGACCAAGTTCCCAATCAGAAACTCAGGGCGGAAACCCCGATGCACGCATCAGCGTCCGCGGAAGCACTACGGCAGCCGGCCGCCCGCGTCCTGGCCGAGGCGCAGGCGTTCCTGGGCGAGCGCATCACCACCAACCCCGCGCTGCGCGAGCAGCATAGCCACGGCGAGGACCACATCCCGCCCGCGCTGCCCGACGCCGTCGCCTTCATTCGCACGACCGAGGAGGCCGCGCGGCTGCTCGCGCTGTGCAATGCGCAGCATGTCCCGGTGGTCGCCTGGGGCGGCGGAACCTCGTCCGAGGGCCAGGTCACGCCGGTGCGGGGCGGCATCTCGCTCGACCTTTCCGGGATGGTGCAGGTTCTCGAGGTCAACCCGGGCGACATGGACTGCCGCGTCCAGGCCGGCGTCACGCGCCAGGCGCTCGATGCGCATCTGCGCGACCAGGGCCTGTTCTTCCCGGTCGATCCCGGCGGCGAAGCCACGATCGGCGGCATGTGCGCCACCCGCGCTTCAGGAACCAACGCCGTCCGCTACGGCACGATCCGCGACAACGTGCTCGGCCTGACCGTGGCGCTCGCCGACGGCCGGGTCATCCGCACCGGCGGACGCGTCCGCAAGTCCGCCACCGGCTACGACCTGACCGGGCTGTTCATCGGCTCCGAGGGCACGCTCGGCATCATCACCGAGATCCAGCTCCGGCTGCATGGCATCCCCGAGACGATGGCCGCCGCCGTCTGCCAGTTCGAGCATCTGCAGGAAGCCGTCGAAGCGGTGATCGACATCATGCAGTTAGGCATCGACGTGGCGCGGATCGAGCTGCTGGACGACGTGCAGATGGGCGCCTGCATCGCCCGCTCGAAACTGACCGAGTTCGTCCCGGCGCCGACGCTGTTCTTCGAGTTCCACGGCTCCGCATCCGGCGTCGCCGAGCAGGCCCAGCTCGCCACCGAGATCGCCGCCGCGCACAAAGGCCAGGGCATCCAGTGGACCGCCGATGCCGCGGGCCGGACCCGGCTCTGGCGCGCGCGACATGAGGCGTATTGGGCGGCCAAGGCGCTGCGGCCGGGCTACGTCCCGATCGCCATTGACGTGATCGTGCCGATCTCGCGGCTGGCCGATATGATCGTCGGCGCCCAGCAGGATATCGCCGCCTCCGGCCTGACCGCGCCGATCATCGGCCATGTCGGCGACGGCAACATGCACGCCTTGATCCTCGTGCCGCCGGACGACCCGGCCATGGCGCGCGCCGCCGCCGTGCTGGATCGCAAGATCGCCCGGCGGGCTCTCGCCCTCGGCGGATCCTGCAGCGGCGAGCATGGCGTCGGCGTCGCCAAGCGCGACCTGCTCGAAGAGGAGCACGGGCCGGAGGCGCTGGGCGTGATGCGCCAGCTCAAGGCGGCACTCGACCCGCACGGCATCCTCAACCCCGGCAAGATCTTCCTGGACTGATGCGGATCGCCAGCGCGGCCTCGATCGCCGACCTCGCCCGCCTCGCCCGGCGCAGGCTGCCGGCGTTCGTGTTCAACTACATCGAAGGCGGCGCCGGCGAGGATTGCGGAGTCCTGCGCAACGAGGCGGCATTCCGCAACATCCTGTTCCGCGTCCGCCGCTTCGCCGGACTGGCCGCGGCCGCGCCGGTCGAGCTGTTCGGCCGGACCTACGCCCAGCCGTTCGGGATTGCCCCGATCGGCATGGCCAATCTCGCCTGGCCCGGCACGGATCTCACTTTGGCGCGGCTCGCCCAGCGCGAGAACATCCCCTACGTGCTCAGCACCGCCGGCACGACGAGCATCGAGCGCGTCGCCGCAGTCGCCCCCGACGTCGCCTGGTTCCAGCTCTACCTCTCGCGCGACGACCGTATTACGGACGACATGATCCGTCGTGCCTGGGACGCCGGCATCCGCGTGCTCGTGTTCACCGTTGACGTTCCCATCGCGAGCCGCCGCAATCGCGCCATCCGCGACGGCTTCAGCCTGCCATTCCGCTACACCGGCCGGCTCGTTGCCGACTTGGCGACGCACCCGCTCTGGTCGGTCGCGACCCTGCGGGCCGGGGTGCCGAACCTGGAAACCTACGCCAAATACGCCGAGAGCGGCGACCTGCAGGTCGTCGGCCAGTTCATCGCCCAGCTCAACAAGAACGGCTTCGACTGGGACGACCTGCGCCGGGTCCGCCACCTCTGGAAGGGAACGCTGGTGGTCAAGGGCGTGCTGGCGGCGGAGGACGCGGCCGAGGCCGTCCGCATCGGCGCCGACGCGATCTGGGTCTCCAACCACGGCGGCCGCCAGCTCGAATCGGCTCCGGCCTCGATCGACGCGCTCGGCCCGATCCGTGCGGCCGTCGGCACCGCCGTGCCTGTCCTGTTCGATGGCGGGATTCGTGGCGGCGAAGATATCATCAAGGCGCGCGCGCTGGGCGCCGACATGAGTTTCAGCGGCCGGTGCTTCGCCTACGGGGTCGGCGCCGGCGGCGAACCGGGCGCGGCCAAAGCCTTCGAGATCCTGGCCCGCGAGACGCTGACCTCGCTGACCCAGATTGGCTGCCCTTCGATCCTCGAGGCGGACCGCTCCATCCTGCTGGACCAAAAAGACCGAACATGAGCGACATCGATCAGGAGGAAACCAAGATGAGCAATGCAAATGGACCGCGTCTGGGACGGCGGGCGGCGGCCCGGCTCATGGTGGCGGCCGGTGTGAGTGCGGCGGCCGCCCCTCGCCTCGCCCGCGCGCAGGACAAGCCGATCCGCATCGGCGTGCTCAGCGACATGACCGGGGTCTATTCGGACTCGCTCGGTCCCGGCTCGGTGCTGGCGACCCGGATGGCCGTGCAGGATTTCGGCGGCAAGGTCGGTAACCGGCCCGTCGAGGTGCTGATCGGCGACCACCAGAATCAGCCCGATATCGGCCTCACCATCGCCACCGAATGGATTGACCGCAACGGCGTCGACGCCATTGTCGATCTGCCGAACTCGGCGGTGGCGCTGGCCGTGGCGAACGTATGCAAGCTGAAGAACAAGGTCGCGCTGCCGAGCGGCGCCGGGTCGAGCCTACTGACCGGGACCGAGTGCTCGCCCAATATCGTGCACTGGACGTACGACAACTACGCCATCGCCCACGCGCTGCCGGCCGGGCTGATCGAGCAGGGCGCGCGCAAGTGGTTCTTCGTCACCCCCGACTACACGTCCGGGCACGACATCGAGACCCAGGCGACCGAGGCGATCAAAGCGAGCGGCGGAACCGTGCTGGGCGATGTCCTGCATCCGATCGGGGCGGCGGACATGACTTCGTATATCGTGCAGGCTGATACCTCCGGCGCCGATGCGATCGGTTTGACCAGTTCGGGCGACGACGTGAACAACTTCGTCAAGCAGGCGGCAGAATTCGGCGTGACCCAGCGGCGCCGGATCGCGGCCTTCAACATGGTGGTCAACAACGTGGTCGGGATCGGGCTGGACACGGCCCAGCATCTGATCGGAACCGAAGCCTTCTACTGGGATCTCAACGACGGGACCCGGGCGTTCGGCCGCAGGTTCGCCGAGGGTCATCCGCACCACAACATGCCCAACCAGATGCAGGCCGGCGCCTACGGGGTCACGCTGCACTGGCTCAAGGCGGTGGCGCGGCTCGGGAAATCCGAGGATGGCGCGGCGGTCGTCAAGACGATGAAGCAACTGCCGACGGACGACCCGCTGTTCGGCAAGGGCTCCATCCGCGCGGATGGGCGCACCATGCATCCGATGTACCTGTTCGAAGTCAAGTCACCTGGCGAATCGAGCGGACGGTGGGATGTCTACAAGCGGATCGGCGAGATCCCGGCCGACAAGGCGTTCCGCCCCCTCGGGCAGGGCGGCTGCACGCTCGCCGGTTAATACGAGCGGCCAGTCGTTGTTGTAGCCGGGCCTTGCAAGGCCCGGCCGAGCCCGCCGAACCGTCGGAGGCCGGGCCTTGCAAGGCCCGGCCTCCGACTACAGAAGACCCGGTCCACAGGTCAGGATTTCGGCGATCCGGCATAAGACGGCACCCGCCTCCAGAGTCGCTCGTCGCCCTCAGTTCGGCGTGCCGGATGCGCGCGCGACGGACTTGCGCACCGACGCGACGTCGCCGGCCGAGACCGGGGGCGCCCTGTTGCCCCAACTGTTGCGGATATAGGTCAGCACCGCCGCGACCTGGTCGTCGCCGAGCCGCCAGCCCAGCGCCGGCATGGCGGGCCCGGTTGGCGCGGCGCCGGTCTGCGCCGCCTTAGTACCGCTCACCACGACGCGGATCAGTGTGGTCGGGTCCGTCTGCTGCACGTTCTGGCTGCCGGCGAGCGACGGGAACAGGAACGGGATGCCGGTTCCCGCCTCGACATGGCAGGCTTTGCAGGTGTCGGTGAAGATCGACCGGCCCGCCGTCATGCGCGCGTCGTCGGCCGCAAGCGGGGCGGGCGCCGTGGGACCGGCGGCGCCGCGCTCCTTCAGATAAGCGGCGATCGCGCGCAGGTCGGCGTCCGGCATGTGGCTGGTCGAGGCCTCGATGACTTCGCCCATCGGCCCCGTCGCTTGCGTCTTCGCGTTGCGGCCGGTGCGCAGGTACTCGACGATGTCGTCGACCGACCAACTGCCGAGCCCGACAAGCTGATCGCCGGTGATGTTCGGCGCGATCCAGGATTGGATCTGGTTGCCTTGCAGGTATTCGCTGTCCTTGCTGCCGCCGATCAGGTTCATCGGCGTATGGCAAGCCCCGCAATGGCCGAGGCCGTCCACCAAATAGGCGCCCCGGTTGTACTCGGCGCTCCGGGCCGGGTCGGGCTGCCATTCGCCGGGGGTGAAGTTGATGGCGTTCCAGGCGATCAGCGAGGCGCGGATGTCGAACGGGAACGGCAGCGCGTTGCGGTCCACCGGATTGCGGACCGGCGGAAGCGTGCGCAGGAAGGCGTAGATCGCGTCGGTGTCGGCCCGGGTGACCTTGGTGTAGTACGGGTACGGGAAGGCCGGATAGAGATGGGTCCCATCGGGCCGCCGGCCCTGGTGCATCGCGCGATAGAAGTCGTCCGCCGACCACGCGCCGATCCCGGTCTCGGCGTCCGGCGTCAGGTTGGCGCTGCGGATCACGCCGAACGGCGTCTCGATCGCGCGGCCGCCGCTGAAGCTGGGCCGGCCGCCCGGCGTGTGGCAGGCGATGCAGTCGCCGGCGGTCGCGAGCGCCCGCCCCCGCTCGATCTGCACATACTCGTCCGGCACGGCCCAGGCGGGCCGCGCCGCCCCGGCCAGCAGCGCCGCCAGCAGAAGCAGCCGCTTCATGCCTGCACCAGCGGGCCGGGAGATTTGAGGTAGCGGTCCCGGATCGCGTCCAGGGCCCAATAGGTCAAGGCGCCGACCGTGCCGGTCGGGTTGTAGCCGGCGTTCTGCGGAAAGGCGGAGGCGCCCATGACGAAGACGTTCGGCACGTCCCAGCTCTGCAGGTAGCGGTTCAGCGCGCTGGTCTTCGGGTCGTCGCCCATGATCGCGCCGCCGGTATTGTGGGTGGTCTGATAGGGGATGACGCTCCAGGGCCCGCGGATCGGCGTCTTCTGCGTCGTCTTCGCGCCCATTGCACGGATGATCTCGTCGCAGCGGTCCGACATCCAATCCGACAGCTTGCGTTCGTTGTTCTTGTAATCGAACGTCATGCGCAGCAGCGGGCGGCCGAGCGGGTCCTTGTAGGTCGGGTCGAGATCCAGGAAGCAGTCGCGATAGCTCATGACGCTGCCCTGGGCGCCGACGCTGGTCACCTTCTGGTAGTTGTCCTTCACGGCGCGCTTCCAAGCGCTGCCCCAGGTGGGGGTTCCCGGCGGGACCGGCCGGTAGAGGATCGGGCGGCCGTTGGTGTAGGCGCAGGTGATGCTGGCGCCGCCGACGAAGCCGAGATTGGTGTGGTCGAAGTTGTCGCTGTTGTAGTCGTCCACGGCCGCGCCCAGCGACCCGGCGGCGGCGAACGGGTTGAAATTGACGTTCTCGAAGAATGCGGTCGAGCCGCCCGCGGATTGATAGGCGTAGTTGCGCCCGACCACGCCCTCGTCGCGGTCCCGGTCATAGGGCTGGCCGATGCCGGAGAGCAGCATCAGCCGCACGTTGAAGAACGAGAACGCGCACAGGATCACCAGCTCGCCGGGCTGCTCCCACTCCTGGCCTTGCGAGTCCACATAGGTCACCCCGGTCGCGTGCTTGCCGTCGCCGGAGAGGTTGACCTTGGTCACCTCGCATTCGGTGCGAGCCTCGAACAGCGGTTCGCGCATCAGCGCGGGCAGCACGCAGGTTTGCGGGCTGGATTTCGAGTAGTTGGCGCAGCCGAACCGCTCGCAGAAGCCGCAAAAGGTGCAGGGCGCCATGCGGCAGCCATACGGGTTGGTATAGGGTTCGGAGATGTTGGCCGAGGGGCGCGGGAACGGGTGCAGGCCGCGCTCGGTGGCCGCCTTGGTGAACAGGTCCTGCGCATAGCCTTGGGTCAGCGGCTTGGTCGGGTATTCGCGCGCGCGGGCGCCCTCGAACGGATTGCCGCCGGGCTGGGTCGCACCCTTGAGGTTGCCTGCTTTGCCGGAGATGCCGGCCACGTATTCGAACCGGTCGTAGTAGGGTTCCAGCTCCTCGTAAGTGACCGGCCAGTCCTGGATGTGGTTGCCGTCGGGGAGCGCTTTGTCGCCATAGCGGGCGATGGTGTTGCTGCGGATCTTGAAGTCGTTCGGCAGGAAGCGCCAGGTCTGCCCGTTCCAATGCACCCCCGCGCCGCCGACTCCGTTGCCGGGCAGGAAGGAGCCCCAGCGCCGGATCGGCAGTGCCAACTGGTCCGGCGTGTTGCGCATCGTGACCGTCTCCTGGCGCGGGCGCAGGAACAGCTCGTGGCGGATGGAGTAGCGCAGCTCGTCGGGCGTGGTGCCGATGTTGAAGTCGGTCGCCGTGTCCCGCCACGGCCCGCGCTCGAGGGCCACCACCTCCAGCCCGGCGCGCGCGAGTTCGAGGGCGAGGATCGAGCCGGTCCAGCCAAGCCCGACGATCACCACGTCTTTCGGAGGCAGGCGCCGGACCATCAGCGATTGCCCCAGGCCGGCTGTCCGCCGATCGCCACCGGCGGCAAAGTGTAGGGCTGGTTGGGTTTGGCCATGACGTCGCGATAGTCGTAGCGGGTACCGGGAAAGCCCACGAGCTTCCAGCCGACCATATCGCGATTACCGCCATAGATCGGGTCGGAGAAGAAGCCCTCCATCGTATTGGCGAGCAGCAGGTCGAAGAAGGCGCGCCCGTCTTTGATCTTCACCTCGCCCTTCTCCAGCCCGGTCAGCACCTTATCCTGCTCCGCGGGTGGCAGATCGGCGAACACCTTGCCGCTATAGGTGCTCCGACAATACTCGGCGAGCGCCGCCAGGCCCTGCCGGTAGCCGTCGCGCGGCACGACCGGGGACTGCAGGCCCTGGCTGGGCAGCGGGTTGGCCGGGAACGGGCCCTGCATATAGAGCCAGTCATGCCCGCCATACGGGCCGGCGAGCTGGCGGTCGATGAAGGTAGTGACGCCGGCCTCCTTGGCGCCCGGTCCCAGCTCGTCGTTGGGCACCAGACGTGCAACGAGCGCGTCCACGGCGGCCGCCTCCTCGGGACGGAAGAAGAGATATCGGCCGGGCAGGACGGGACTCGGCGGATAGGCCTCGTTCGGGTTCCAGGGCATGGCGCCGGCGATGGTGCGCGCCGCGGCCGGGAACGCCGCCGCAACCCCGAATAGGGCCGAGCCGGCGAGCAGGCGGCGGCGGGTCGAGAGGGCCATGCTTGCGGGCTCCGGGGACAGGCAGGGGCAGCTTGGCCCGAGGGCCTTTCACGGTCAAACTGATGGTGGTGCCTGAGCAGGCGAGTAGAACTGTCGACGGCCGAGGGAGAAAATCACCCATGTCCACTGCCGTCAGCGCAGGCGCCTACCTGCACCACTTGCAGCTCCAGAGCCGCGACCCGGCCAAGCTCGCGGCCTTCTACGCTGACGCGATGGACATGACGGCCCGCCGGTTCGAAGGCGGCGACTGGATCTGCGAGGGACCGCTGCGGCGCGTGCTCTTCACGCCAGGGGAAGACAAACGGCTGGGCTATGCCGGTCTGGCCTGCCGGGATGCGGCGGGACTGGCGGCGATCCGCCGCCGGGCGGAACAGGGCGGTGTCGACATCCTGCCCTCGCCCAGCCCGCTGTTCGGCGCCGAGGCGTTCGCGGTCCGCGATCCGGACGGCAACCTGATCGTCTTCGGCCTGGGCAAGCAGGAGCAACGCCGCAACGGCATCCGCGGGCCGCTGCAGCACCTGACGCTGCGCAGCCTCGACCCCGCCGCCTTCGAACGCTTCTACGTGGACAAGCTCGGCTTCCTGACCAGCGACTACGTCAAGGACGCGAGCGGCAAAATCCTGGTCTGCTGGATGCGCTCCAATCACGAGCACCACGTGATCTCGTGCTTTCTGCACGCCGAGCAGGGCATCGATCACCACAGCTACGAGGCGGGCGACTGGTCGCTGATCAAGGATTGGTGCGACCGCATGGGCGATCGCCGCATCAAGCTGATGTGGGGACCCGGGCGGCATGGTCCGGGCAACAACCTGTTCGTGTTCGTCGAAGACATCGACGGCAACTGGATCGAGATCAGCGCGGAACTCGAAGTGGTTCACGACCGCCCCGCCAAGACCTGGCCGCACGAGGAACATACGGTCAACCTATGGGGCCGCGGCATCATGCGCGTGTGAGAGGAGCGCGACCGTTGCCAGCCGTAGCGAACCACTACGCCGTCGCCGTGATCGGCAGCGGCCCGGTCGGGCTGACGCTGACCAACTTGCTCGGCGTGCTCGGGGTGCGAACGCTGATCGTCGAACGCAACACGCGCACCGTGCAGGAACCGCGCGCCGTCTCGATCGACGACGAGTCGCTGCGGACCATGCAGGCGGCGGGCGTCGTGGCGGACGTGCTGCCAACGATCGTGCCCGGCTACGGCTCGCACTACTTCTCGCCCAACGGCACGCGCTTCGCCAAGGTCGAGCCCACGGGCCGGCCGTACGGCTTCCCGCGACGAAACGCCTTCCGCCAACCCATCCTCGAAGCGCAGCTCAAGGAC
>Ga0213875_10002053_pt1 | contig 12369 bp, 10 predicted proteins | sample BarmaccomBMRX_R8_FD_160105 | JGI IMG/M metagenome (GOLD analysis project Ga0213875, IMG submission 160105) | Root-associated microbial communities from Barbacenia macrantha in rupestrian grasslands, the National Park of Serra do Cipo, Brazil - RX_R8 | ecosystem: Host-associated > Plants > Roots... | reverse complement strand
GTTCTGCCGTGGTCGACGTGCGCGACGATCGCGACGTTGCGCAGGTCGTCGCGAGTGGCGAGGGCGGCCATCGTGGCCTCGGACTGGTGCTGCACGGGCATGCGTGATTCTCGTTCGTTCGGCGTCTGGGATGCGTCACCCGACCGGATGACTCCTACAGTGTAGTGAACAAGCTGAGGCCCGCAGTTAGTCCGCCCCGGCGCAGGCGGAGATAAGGGCGGCGTGCGCGTGCAAGCTCAGCCGGAGACGGAGCCGTAGCTGACCCAGGAGGGGCGCTGGGGCCGATCACGCTTCCTTGGCGTAGAAGGCGGGGCGCTCCGGCATGGTTACCGCGGTGCGCTGGCCGGATTGCAGTGCCGCCAAGGCGGCGTCGGTGACGGCGGCGGCGGCGTAGCCGTCCCACGAGGTCGGCCCGGTCGCGGTGCCCGCGGCCACGGCGTTCAGCCAATCCTGCAGCTCGGTGTCGTAGGCGCGGATGAACCGGTCTCGCCAGTCGACCGGGACGCGGCCGCCGTGCTGGTTGGCGGTGCGCACGGTGACTTCGCTGGTGTCGGCCAGGGCGACGGTGCCGGTCTCGCAGACGACCTCGCCGCGGACGTCGTAGCCGTACTGGGCGTTGACGAACAGCTCGTCGTCGACCAGCGCGCCGCTGGCCATCTCGAGCACCAGGATGAGCGGGTCCTGCACGCCGTCGGGGGCGTGGCCGCTGCGCCGGGGAGTGAGCACGGTGGCGGCCACGATCTCCTCGCCGAACAGCCAGCGGACGATGTCGATCTCGTGCACCGAGGAGTCACTGATGATCATCTCCGTGGTGAAGCCGTACGGCGGCGCCGCGGGGTTGCGGTGCGCGCAGTGCATCAGCAGCGGCGCGCCAAGACCGCCGTCGTCCAGGGTCTGCTTCATGGCCCGGTAGCCGTCGTCGTAACGGCGCATGAAGCCGACCTGGACCAGCCGGCGGCCGGCGGCCATCTCCGCGTCCATGATCCGCAGGCAGGCGTCGGAGGACGGCGCCAGCGGCTTCTCGCAGAAGACCGGCTTGCCCGCCTCGACGGCCGCGATGACCTGCTCCTCGTGGGCGGCGCCCCAGGAGGCGATCAGGACCGCGTCCACGTTGGGGTCGGCCACCAGGCCGGCGGCCGAGGAATGTGTGGACACGCGCTGCTGGCCAGCACCGGGCAGGCCCGCCGCGACCTGCCCGGCGCGAGCTTCGTCCACGTCGTTGACCGCCGTGATGACGCCTCCGGTCAGGACCTGGGTGATGCGGCGGATATGGTCCTGGCCGATCATGCCGGTGCCGATGACGCCAACCCGGACGGTCATGCGCTACTCCTTTCCGATGCCGACGCTGCGCAGGTAGTTGTAGGTGCGCTGGGCGATCGGCTTGGGCTTGTCGAAGGGGGCCGGGTACATGTCCTGCTCGACCACGACGAACAGGTCCGGATTCTGGTCTCCCCGGTCGAGATTGCGCAGCGCCTCGGCCACGTCCACCACCACGGGCTCGCCGAGCGGCGGCTCGCAGCTGGCGCCCATGGCCACGGCCTGGCCGAAGGCCAGGTTCTCCCGCTCGGCCTTGGCCACGATGGCCGGGTCCATCTGCTTGATGTGCACGTACCCGATGCGGTCGGGGTAGTTCCTGATGAGGGCCACGTTGTCCGCGTGGCGGTAGGCCAGGTGGCCGGTGTCCAGGCAGAGCGCGACGAATTGGGGGTCGGTGTCGTCCAGGAACCGCTCGGTCTGGGCCTGGGTCTCCACGTGGCTGTCCGCGTGCGGATGGAAATCCAGCCGCAGGCCGTACTCCTGCGATGTCAGCCGGCCCAGGTCGTTGGCGGCCTTGATCATGGTCTGCCACTGCCCGGCGTCGAGCTCGGCGGGCTCGAGGTACGCGCCGGTCTTGTCGTCGCGGTAGCCGGGCACCGGCACGAAGATGACGTGCTGCCCGCCGACGGCGGCAGTCAGCTCACACACCTGCCGGGTGACCCGCTCGATGTCCGCCCAGTCTTCAGGCCGGTGCAGACCGGAGTAGCCGTGCACGGTCCCGCCCGCCACCCGCAGCTGACGCCGGGCCAGCTCATCGGCCAGCTGACCCCGGTCAGATGGCAGATAGCCGAACGGGCCCAGTTCGAGCCAGTCGTAACCCACCTCCGCCACCTCGTCCAGGAAGCGGTTCCAGGGGGTCTGCTGCGGATCGTCGGCGAACCACACCCCCCAGGAGTCGGGGCAGGTGCCGAGCCGGAGGCGCGCGGCGTTGCGCGCCTCCGGCGTGGCGGTTGGGTGTTCAGTCATTACTCGGGCCTGCGTGCCGGCCCGCCTCGGTGCTGCCACTGATGCCGAGGTCGGCGATGTCTTCCTCCAGGACGCGGCCAAGGTCGGCGGCGGCGCCGCCCTCGCCCTCCAGTTCGTGGGAGAGCTGCTCGAGCTCGGCGCCGCCGGCCATCAGGGCGGTGAGCTCGTCCCGGGTGATCTCGCTCTTCTGGTAATAGCCGAGCGACCGGCCGCGTTTGAGCAGCAGGAACCGGTCACCCACTGGGTAGGCGTGGTGCGGGTTGTGGGTAATGAAGATGACGCCCAGGCCGCGCTCGCGGGCCTGGATGACGTACTTCAGCACCACCCCGGACTGCTTCACGCCCAGGGCGGCGGTCGGCTCGTCCAGGATCAGCACCTTGGCGCCGAAGTACACCGCCCGGGAAATGGCCACGCACTGCCGCTCACCGCCGGACAGCGTGCCGATGGGCTGGTCGACGTCACGCAGGTCGATGCCCATGGCCAGCAGCTCGGACTTGGTCTTGTTTTTCATGAACGGGATGTCCAGGCGGATGCCCTTGCGGACCTCGTTGCCGAGGAAGAAGTTCCGCCAGACCGGCATGAGGGGGACCACGGCCAGGTCCTGGTACACGGTCGCGATGCCGCGTTCCAGGGCCTCGCGGGGCGAGGTGAAGGTCACCGGCTCGCCCTCCACCTCATAGGTCCCGCTGGAGGGCTGGTGCAGCCCGGCGATGATCTTGATCAGGGTGGACTTGCCCGCGCCGTTGTCACCCAGTACGCAGGTGACCTCGTGGGCGCCCACCTCCAGCGTGATGTCCTGCAGCGCGATGACCGCGCCGTAACGTTTACCCGCCTTGTCCAGCCGGACCAGCGGCGCACCGCCTCGGCTGGCCGCCTCGGGGGCGGGGGTTGTCTCTGGTGTGGTGGTCATGCTGCTGCCTCCGCACGACGCCGGACGAACGTGTTGAGCAAGATCGCGCCCAGGAGCAGCAGGCCGACGAAGAACTGGAACCAGTCCGGGTTCCAGCCCGCGTAGACGATGCCCTGGTTGACCATGCCGAAGATCAGCACGCCGATAGCGGCGCCGATCACGGACCCGTAACCGCCGGTGAGCAGGCACCCGCCCACCACGGCCGCGATGATGTAGACGAACTCGTTGCCGATGCCCTCGCTGGACTGGATGGTGTTGAACAGGAACAGCGTGTGCATGCCGGTGAACCAGGCCATCAGCCCGACCGCCATGAACAGGCCGATCTTCATCCGGGCCACCGGCACCCCGACCGCCCGGGCCGACGGGGCGTGCCCGCCGACCGAGAAGATCCAGTTCCCGACCCGGGTCCGCATCAGGATGTACGTGCCGATGGCCACGAAGACCAGCCAGTACACGATGGACGTCCTGATGTTCACCCCGGCAATGGTCCAGGAGGCCGAGAACACCTCCCGGGCCGAGTTGAACCCCTGCAGCGTGGAGATGTCCGGGCTGGCCACCTGGTTGGTGATGGTCTGGGTCAGCGCGATGTTGATCCCCTGCAGCATGAAGAACATGCCCAGCGTGACCAGGAACGACGGGATCCCGGTCTTGACCAGCATCCAGCCATTGATGAACCCGATCGCCAGCGAGAACGCCAGCGCGACCAGCACACCGACCCAGGCGTTGGTAGTGAACCACCAGGCGAACAGGGACCCGCACAGCGCCGAGCTGGTCACCGCCACACCCGCGGACAGGTCGAACTCCCCGCCGATCATCAGCAACGCGACCGGCGTGGTCATCAGCCCGTACGTCGAGGTGACATACAGCACCGAGGAGAACGAGGACGCATTACGGAACGGCGGCGCGATGATGAAGAAAAAGATGTAGATGACGACCGCACCCGCGATCGCACCGGCCTCCGGCCGGGCGAGCAACCGCGCGATCGGCGACTTACGGCCAAGCCGCTCGTCGGTTCTCGGCGGCGGGGCGACCGGGGCTTCAGCTGTCGTTGCCATGAGCTTTCCTTTCTGTGCCGCTCGGGCGCCTTAGCGGGTACCGCGCTGTGCGTACTTGCCGACCGCGGCGACGTTGCTGCTGTCGACGAAGGCGGGCCCGGTGAAGACGGTCTGGCCACCGCCGATGAGGTCGCCGTTGGTCAGGTAGAGCCAGAGCGCGTCGACCGAGAGGTACCCCTGCAGGTAGGGCTGCTGGTCAATGGCCCACTGCACCTGCCCGGACTTGATCTTGGCGATCTCGGCCGCGCTGGTGTCGAAGGTGTAGATCTTGGCCGTGGCGTGCGACTGGCTCTCGGCCTGGATGGCGAGGAGCGCGAACTGAGCGCCGAGGGTGATCACCGCGTCGATGCTCTTGTTCCTAGTGAGCTCGGCCGAGATCGTGGAGAGCACGGCCGAGTTGTCGGTGCCGTTGACGTAGAGCTTGCTCATCGTGCCTTCGGAGCCGAGACCCTGCTTGACACCGGCGCACCGGGCCTCGAGCTGAGCCTGGCCCTGCGCCTGCAGGACACAGAGCACATTCTTCGCGCCCGCGGCAGCCAGCCGCTTACCCGCCGCGACACCCGCGACCATTTCGTCCTGGCCGAAGTACTCCATCGCGCCGCAGCTCTGCCAGTTGGTGTAACCGGCGTTGAACATGACCACCGGGATGCCGGCCTGCGTGGCCTTCTTGATCGTCGGGCACAGCGCGGTCGGGTTGGGGTCGGTGACCGCGATGCCGTTGACCTTGCTGTTGATCGCGTCGGTGATCAGCTGAGCTTGCTTGGTGGGATCGGGGTCCGCCGAGTACTTCAGGGTGATGTTGTCCTTGGCCGCCGCGGCCGTCGCGCCGGCCCGGATGATGTCCCAGAACGTGTCGCCGGGCTCCGCGTGGGTGATCATGGCGACCGTAAAGCGCGGGGTGTTGGCGTGCCCGGCGACTGAACTCGAGCCCGCGTTCTGGGACGCCAGGAAGGCCTTCCTGCCGCCGGTGGCGGAGCAGGCGGCCAGCAGGACTAGGACGATCGTGAGCACAGCGGCGCCCACGATCCGGTTTCGGGATCTGATCATCTGCGTAACCTTTCCGTCAGGTGGCAGTGGGAAAATGCAGGTGAGCACGGTGGTGCTCGTGATATTCGTTATCGGGCCAGCGGCTGGTGATGGCCTTGGCCCTGGTGTAGAAACGGATCCCTTCGGGTCCGTGGACGTGGGTGTCGCCGAACAGCGAGTCCTTCCAGCCGCCGAAGGAGTAGAAGGCCATCGGCACCGGGATCGGCACGTTGATGCCGATCATCCCGACCTGGACGTGCCGCTGGAACTTCCTGGCGGCCTGGCCGGAGGAGGTGAAGATCGCGGTGCCGTTGCCGTAGGGGTTGGCGTTGATGATGTCGATGGCCTCGTCGAACGTTTCCGCCCGGACGATGACCAGGACCGGGCCGAAGATCTCGTCGGTGTAGATGTCCATCTCCCGGGACACCTGGTCGAACAGGGTCGGCCCGACGAAAAAGCCGTCCTCGTGGCCGGCCACGGTCAGGCCCCGGCCGTCGACCACCAGGGTGGCGCCGGCCCGCTGGCCACGGTCGACGTAGCCGGTGATGCGGTCCCGGGCCTCGGGTGTGACCACCGGTCCCATCTCCGAGGACGGCTCGCGGCCCGGCCCGACCTTGACCTCTTCGGCCTTGTCCTTGAGCCTGGCGACCAGCGCGTCGCCGGCGTCGCCGACGGCCACGACCGCGGAGATGGCCATGCAGCGCTGCCCGGCCGAGCCGTAGCCCGCCGCGGTGATGTGGTTGGCCGCGAAGTCCATGTCCGCGTCCGGCAGCACCACGGCGTGGTTCTTGGCCCCGCCGAGCGCCTGCACCCGCTTGCCGTTTTCCGACGCGCGCTGGTGCACGTATTTCGCGATCGGGGTCGAGCCGACGAAGCTGACCGCGGCGATGTCGGGGTGGTCCAGGATGGCGTCGACCGCTACCTTGTCCCCGTGCACGACGTTGAACACGCCGTCGGGCAGGCCGGCCTCGGCGTACAGCTGGGCGATGAAGTTCGACGCCGAGGGGTCGCGCTCGCTGGGCTTGAGCACGAACGTGTTCCCGGTGGCGATCGCGATGGGGTGCATCCAGAACGGGACCATGGCCGGGAAGTTGAACGGCGTGATCCCGGCGCACACCCCGAGCGGCTGCCGGAAGGAGTAGGCGTCCACGTCGGTGGAGACCTGCTCGGAAAACTCGCCCTTGAGCAGGGTGGGGATGCCGGTCGCGTACTCGACGACCTCCAGGCCGCGGGTGACCTCTCCCTTGGCGTCCGAGACGACCTTGCCGTGCTCGTCGGCGACCAGCTCGGACAGCTCGTCGATGTGCCGCTCGATCAGGTCGCGCAGCGCGAACATAATCCGCGCCCGGCGGATCAGCGACACGTCCCGCCACCCGTCGAACGCCTTCTTGGCCGCGGCGACCGCGGCGTCCACGTCAGCCGTCTCGGCCAGCACCACCTGGGCCTGCTGCTCGCCGGTGGCCGGGTTCCACACCGGGCCGTGGCGAGTCGAGGCGCCGGTCGTCTCGCCGCCGGCTATCCAATGCGGGATAGTACGCATACGTTCTGGCTCCTTGTCACAAATACAGTCGCTGCCGGGCCTTGGCCGCCTCGTAGGCGGCGCGGGCCTTCCGGGTGCTCTCGAGGGTGGCGACCTCGGAGACGGGCACGTCCCACCAGCTCTCGGAGTCGGGTACCGGAGCGAGCGGGTCGGTCTCGATGTAGACGACGGTGGTGCGGTCGCTGGCCCGGGACTGGCGCAGCGCGTCGCCGAGCTCACCTGCGGCCTTGACCCGCAGCACGTCGGCGCCCAGGCTGGCCGCGTTCGCGGCCAGGTCGACCGGCAGGACGTCGCCGTCCAGCAGGCCGGTGGCCGGGTTGCGGTAGCGGTAGGCGGTGCCGAACCGCTGCGAGCCGAGCGACTCCGACAGCGAGCCGATGGAGCCGAAACCCTGGTTCTGGACCAGGACGATGTTGAGCTTGATGCCCTCGGAGACCGCGGTGACGATCTCGGTCGCCATCATCAGGTAGGAGCCGTCGCCCACCAGCACGAACACCTCGCGGTCGGGGGCGGCCAGCTTGATCCCGAGCCCGCCGGCGATCTCATATCCCATGCAGGAGTAGCCGTACTCCACGTGGTAGGACTTCGGGTCCCGGGCCCGCCACAGCATCTGCAGGTCACCGGGCATGCTGCCGGCCGCCTGCACGACCACGTCCCGGTCGTCCATCAGCTCGTTCAGCGTGCCGAGCACCTCGGTCTGGGCCGGCAGCGGCTGGTGACCCAGGTGGTAGGCGTGGTCGACCACCTGCTGCCAGCGGGCGTCGTGCTCGGCGAGGGCGGCGGTGTAGGCCTCGGGCGTGTGGTAGCCGGCCAGCGCCGAGGTGAGTGCCTCCAGGCCGGCCCGGGCGTCCGCCACCAGCGAGGTGCCCGCGTGCTTGCCGGCGTCGAAGGCCGCGACGTTCAGGTTGACGAACCGCACGTCCGGGTTCTGGAAAGCCGTGCGCGAGGCGGTGGTGAAGTCGCTGTAGCGGGTGCCGATGCCGAGCACCACGTCGGCCTCGCGGGCCAGCGCGTTGCCCACCGGCGAGCCGGTCGACCCGACGCCACCCGCGGCCAGCGGGTGGTCCCAGGCCAGCGCGCCCTTGCCGGCCTGGGTGTCGGTGACCGGGATACCGGTGGCCTCGGCGAAGGCCAGCAGGGCCTGGCTCGCCTCGGAGTAGATGACGCCGCCGCCCGCGACGATCAGCGGCCGCGCAGCGGAGCGGAGCACGGCGACAGCGCGGTCTAGGGCGGCCGGCTCGGGCACTGGGCGGGGCACGAACCAGGTCCGTTCGGTAAAAAGCTCTTCGGGCCAGTCGTGGGCCTGGGCCTGCACGTCTTGCGGCAGGGCCAGTGTGACCGCGCCGGTCTCGGCCGGGTCGGTCAGCACCCGCATCGCCGCCAGCAGCGCCGAGGGCAGCTGCTCGGGCCGGCTGATCCGGTCCCAGTAGCGCGACACCGGCCGGAACACGTCGTTGACGGACACCTCGTGCGAGCGCGGGTCCTCGAGTTCCTGCAGCACCGGGTTGGCCACCCGGGTCGCGAAGAAGTCGCTGGGCAGCAGCAGCACCGGGATGCGGTTGATGGTAGCCAGCGCGGCCCCGGTCACCATGTTGGTGGAACCGGGGCCGATCGACGCGGTGCAGGCCAGCGCCTGCAGCCGGTTTCTCATCCGGGCGAAGCCGACCGACGCGTGCACCATGGCCTGCTCGTTGCGGGCCAGGTAGTACGGCAGGTCCGCCTCGCCGGTCCCAGCCTGATTGGACAGAGCCGCCTGCAGCAGCGCCTGGGCCACGCCGGCCACGTTGCCGTGGCCGAAGATGCCGAAGCAGGCCGGGATCAGCCGCTGGCGGACCCCGTCGCGCTCGGAGTACTGGGCGGCCAGGAAGCGGACCGTAGCCTGGGCCACGGTCAGGCGGACGGTCATGTCGAGTTCTCCGTCGGGACGGGCCCGCCCGCGTCGTACAACGGCAGGCGGGGGTCGAGTTCCTGGCCGGACCAGGTGCTGCGGACCCAGCCGTGCGCCGGGTCGTCGCAGAACCGCCAGGCGCGGTCGCCGGACGGGCCGGCCATGACGTTGAGGTAGTACAGGTGGTAGCCGGGCGGGGCCATGGACGGGCCGTGCCAGCCGTGCGGGACGAGCACCACGTCGCCGGTGCCGACCTCGGCCAGCACGTCGATGGGCCGGCTCGGCGTGCCGTACACGCGCTGGTAGCCCAGGCCCTGGCTCTCGAAGTAGTAGATCTCCTCGAGCTCGGCCTCGGCGTCGCCGCGGTCGGTGTCGTGCTTGTGCGGCGGGTAGGACGACCAGTTCCCGCCGGGGGTGAGCACCTCGACCGCGATCATCTTGTCGGCCTCGAACACCCCGGGCGTGCAGAAGTTGTTGACCTGGCGGCTGGCCTGCCCGGCCCCGCGCAGCTCGACCGGCACGTTCTCGGCCGGGCCGTACCGGGGTTCCAGGCGGCGGGTGCACCGGGTGGTGCAGATGGCGAAGCGGCCGCCGTTGCGGCTGGACACGGTCATGGTCGCGTCCCGGGGGACGTAGGCGAAGTCGGTCACGCGGGAGAACACGTCGGGGCGGCCCGCCAGAGGGAAGGTGTGGCCTTCGGTGGCGACGGTGGCGCCGCCGTTCAGCGGCAGGACCAGGGTCTCGTCCTCGCCGGTGCTCCAGGTGTGCGAGCCGCCCGGCGCCAGGTCGAGCACGAGCAGGCCGCTGTAGCTCCAGCCAGCTCGTTCGGGCGTAACGACCAGGGAGAATGGACCGTCGCTCGTGGTGCCGCGCGGGAGATAGAGCTTGTCGTCCACGGCGGTCACCCCCGCATCAGGCCGACCGCGGTGTCCACCGCGCCGGCCACGTCGTCGTCGTTGGGGAACAGCAGGGTGCGGCCGACCACAAGACCGCGCGCCGAGGGCATCTGCAGGGCCTTGTGCCAGCGGTCGAAGGCGGCGCCCTGATCCGCGCTGACCTCGCCGCCGAGCAGCACCGTGGGCAGCGTCGAGGCGGCCAGCACGCGTTCCATGTCGTCGGTGACCGGCACCTTGAGCCAGGTGTAGGCCGAGGTGGTGCCCAGGCCCGAGGCGACCACGATGGACCGGATCACGGCCTCGGGCGACAGGTCGTTGCGCACCCGGCCGTCGACCCGGTGCGAGATGAACGGCTCGACCATGGCCATCAGGCCGAGGGCGGCCAGGTCGGACACGGCGTGGGCGCAGGCCTCCATCGTGCGCGGGGTGGCCGGGTCGTCCGGGTCGATGCGGAACAGCATCTTGCCGGCGTCGTAGCCCATCGCCGCGATGGCCGCGGCGTCGTAGCCGGTGAACCGGTCGTCCATCTCGAAGGTGGTGCCGGCCAGGCCGCCGCGGTTCATCGAGCCGACGACCAGCTTGTCGTCGAGCGCGCCGAGCAGCAGCAGGTCCTCGATGATGTCGGCGGTGCCGAGCACGCCGTCCACGCCGGGCCGGGACAGCGCGAGCGACATCCGCTCCAGCAGGTCGGCCCGGTCGGACATGGCCATCGGCCGGTCGCCGGCCCGGAGCGCCCCGCGGGCCGGGTGATCGGCGGCGATGATGAAGATCCGGCCGTCCTCGCCGAGCAGCGAGTCGCGGCGCTTGCGCCGGGAGGCCGCCTCGGCGACGGCCTGAGGGCGCCGGGCCCGGGTGTCGAGGATGGCCCGGATCGCGTCACGCACTGGTTTCCTCCCGTTGTCCGCTTCCCCCGTTGCTGTCGGCCTGGCTGCGGCCGGCGTGGCTGCGGCCGGCCTGGCTGTCCAGGAGCTTGGTCACCTCGTCGGCGGTGGGCATGGCGTCGGAGCAGGCCAGGCGCGACGCCACGATGGCCCCGGCGGCGTTGGCGAAGCGCATGACCCGCTCGATGTCCCAGCCGGCCAGCAGCCCGTGGGCCAGCGCACCGCCGAACGCGTCGCCCGCGCCGAGCCCGTTGAGCACCTCGACGGGGACCGGCGGGACCTCGACCGCGGTGGTCCTGTCGTGGGCCAGGACACCCTTGGGCCCCTGCTTGACCACGGCCAGGTCGACGCCGAACTTGTGCAGCGCCTGGGCCGCGGCCAGCGGCTCGCGCTCCCCCACCGCGGTGTCGCACTCGTCGAGATTGCCGACCGCCACGGTGGCGTGCGGCAGGGCCTGCTGGACCCAGTGCCTGGCCTCCTCCCGGGAGGACCAGAACATCGGGCGGTAGTCCAGGTCCAGGACGGTGATGCCCCGCCTGCCCCGGGCCTGCAGCGCGGCCAGGGTGGCGGCTCGGCTCGGCTCCTGCGACAGGCCGGTGACGGTCACCCAGAACACACCGGCATCCGCGATGGCCGCGGTGTCCAGTTCTTCGGGGTGGATCTCCAGGTCCGGCGCCTTGGGCCAGCGGTAGAAGTACAGCGGGAAGTCATCGGGCGGGAAGATCTCGCAGAACGTCACCGGCGTGGGCAGCCCCTTGACCGGCGTGACGAAGCGGTCATCGACGCCGTACCCCTGCAGTGCGCGGTGCAGGAACCGGCCGAACGGGTCCTCGCCGGTCCGGGTGATGACGGCCGTGCGCCGCCCGTACCGGGCCGAGGCCACCGCGACGTTGGACGCGCTGCCGCCCAGGTACTTGGCGAAGCTCTCCACCTCGTCCAGGGCCAGGCCTGCCTGCAGCGGGTACAGGTCCACGCCGATCCTGCCCATGGTGAGGACCTCGAACGAGGCTTCACTGGCGGGGCGCGCGATGGCCATCAGCACTTCCTCCCTGGCGCCGAGCGCTTCGGCCGGACATGGGCGAGTTGCTAACTTTTTACGCCTGCGTTTCGGTCCGGTCAAGAGTATGTCCGGACATACTTACCTCTTTATGGCATTGCAACCAGCTGACCTGGTGACATAATGGGGTGAGTTGAGAGGTTTCGCCGCGAGGTCCCTGTGAAGCATGCCGCCATGTCCATGCAGGTGGACCGGACCAGTCCGGTTCCGCTGTACTTCCAGGTGGCGCAGCACCTGGAGCAGATGATCGAATCCGGCGATCTGCCGATGGGCACGCAACTGGAGAACGAGACCGATCTGGCCGACCGGCTGGGTCTGTCCCGCCCGACCATGCGCCGGGCCATCGAGTACCTGGTCGGCCGCGGGCTGCTGGTGCGCAAGCGCGGCATCGGCACTCAGGTCGTGCAGACCAAGATCACCCGGGATGTGGAGCTGACCAGCCTGTATGACGACCTGGTCAAGACCGGCCGGGACCCGTCCACGCGGATCGTGAGCTTCCGCACCGAGCAGGCCGCCGACGAGCTCGCGGCCGAGCTCGGCATCACCCCGGGCATGCTGGTGTACGTGTTCGAGCGGCTGCGGTTCGCCGGGGGCGAGCCGCTGGCGCTGATGCGCAACCATGTCCCGGCACACCTGCTCGAGCTCACCGAGGAGGCCCTGGAGAACCAGGGCCTGTACAACCTGTTCCGGGCTAGTGGCATCACGTTGCGGATCGCCAAGCAGGCCATCGGGGCCCGGACCGCGACCGCCGCCGAGGCGCGGGCGCTGGGTGAGAGCCGGCGGGCGCCGCTGCTGACCATGGAGCGTTCGGCCTACGACGACCAGGGACGGGC
>Ga0213875_10002052_pt1 | contig 12371 bp, 12 predicted proteins | sample BarmaccomBMRX_R8_FD_160105 | JGI IMG/M metagenome (GOLD analysis project Ga0213875, IMG submission 160105) | Root-associated microbial communities from Barbacenia macrantha in rupestrian grasslands, the National Park of Serra do Cipo, Brazil - RX_R8 | ecosystem: Host-associated > Plants > Roots... | reverse complement strand
ATAGAGGAAAAAACAATCAAATCAAAATCAAATCAAAATCAAATAAAAAAGATTTCAGTCAAAGGTTGACGGTGGAAGTGGTCAGAGGCGGTCAAATCTTGCGGACGGCGAAAATTTGAATCGTTCCTTAGTCCCCCCCCCCCAAAAACTATGGTTGTTGGTCATGTGACATTCGGCCCCGTACAATTCGCCACGCGTCGCCAAGCCCAAACAAATAATCGCGTCCCCGGTCCCAGTTCATTACCTGTAAACCAAACCGTACGCTGCCCGCCTCGCTGCCATCCTTCAAGGCCTGCACATTCCCGCCCTGTATGCGATTCAAGCCCTGCTTGTTGATTTTTGCCTGCAGCTTGCAGGACCCCGCTGCCCGGTGTGCGTGTCGGTGCGCATATCGATACCCAACCCAACGCCACCTAATTTTTTTCTCTCGCTGTTTCTTTTGGCTGATGAATATAAGTCCCGCTCGACGCATCCAGTTGCGTGCATCGCGTATCCAGGGCATTTGGTGGTAAGTTTGCTCTTCTCCCATGCAGTATAGATGGCTCTTGCATTCGGCGTCGAAAGTCGCGCATATCGACACCTCTCAACTCGAGGTAAGCTCTTCAACATAAGTTTACCTCCCCGCCCAAAGCCCCCGAAAATCTCAAGTTCCCAAACCACCCTTCCTGCCTTTGAAGCGTCCCAAGCCCGTGGAGCCGGCTTACAAACCCTCACAAGCCTCGTGTTCGCAAAAGTGCCCCCATCGCGCGCCCGCATAGCACCGCGATCAGCGCCCGCACCACCTAGTCAGAGCCCGCCCCAAACAGCCCCCTGTACCCGACAACAAACACAGCGCCTGTATTGCACCGAAACAGCGCCTGCACCACACCCCGATCAACGCCCGAAAGACACCCCGATCAGCGCCCGCACTGCACCCAGACAGCGCTCCAACTGCACTGCACCCCAACCAGCGCCCACACCGCACCCCGATCAGCGCCAACTGCACTTAGTCAGAGCCCGCACCGCACCCCAAATAGTGCCCGTAATGCACCCAACCAGCGCTCGCACCGCTCCCAATCATCGCCCACACTGTACCCGCTTCACGGGGTTCACAGGACCAGCGTAGGGCAGCTTCAACGGCCTGCGCAGGCAAGCACAAGGCAACTTCGCAGGCCAGCGTAGGGTAAATTCACCGGCCAGCGCAGACCAGCTTCACGCACTGACCAGCACAGGGAAGCATATAGCAGAAGGGGGCCCCGTTGGCAAGTTGGGTTCAGTGCGCTGTGGCAAGTTGGGTGCATGAGGGTGGGTATGTGGTGGAGGGGGGCCCGAAGCCGGGGGGGCGCGGAAAATGGGGGCCATGCGCAGCGCAATTTGGGGAGGCCAATATCGTAATACTTAAAAGTTTGTAGAATTCGGATAAAAAAGCTGCGAGGCCGCCCGGCACGCGCAATATGTCGAACATTGCTTGTTCTAACGCTCGACAGCGGGGAGCCATGGATTCTCACCTTCACGCGGTGCTCCCTGTCAGTACTCTACCTGCTAGAGGAAGCTGAGAAGAATCCCTCGAAGACGCGCCTCCTTTTGACGCGCCTTCGTGAAAACCTCCACAGCAGCTACGCAACACAAAGACAACATAAAGACGCTCATGCAAATACCTTGCTCCGAAGAACGAACTCGATTCCTCCCTACCGAATGCCTACAATTGACTTACCGACGAGTCCTATCCTTACATTATCTTGACGATGGTATCGATGCGTAGCCACGAGGGAGGCTGGGTCTTCACCCGCCCTTTGCGGACGACGCGGAGTATCAGATTTAGAACTGGAAAGATATGATAGCAGAGGCAAGAATCACAACCATTTCAACCATTTCCTCTCAGACAAGCCGACAGGCCGACAACGATACGCGCAGCCTACGCCAAAAAGCTACACACCCACCCCCCCGATAACGGAACGCCCCGGCCGGAATCGAGAGTACAAGAGTACGGAATACACGCGGAACTGCTCACTCCGCCGTATGAATGTTGAGTACGCAGGTGGGGTGGGAACGGAAGCCCTATTCTTACATGTCTTGACGATGGTATCGACGCGCAGCCACGAAGGAGGCTGGGTCTTCACCCGCCCTTCGCGGATGGCGCATAGTACCAGATTCAAGGCTGGAGAGATATGATAGCAGAGATAAAATGGAAGAAGGCAATCACACACACGCAGCTTACGCCAAAAGCTACACACCTACGCCCCCGATGACGGAATACGTGCGGAACTGGTCCCTCCGCCGCTGAGTACGCGGGCAAGGTGGGAACGAAGGCAAGATCAGACGTATAGGCAGACGGGATGGGAAGAATCGAGGGCGAGTGGCGAGCAAGGTCACAAGCTACTGATGGACAACGAAGAGGTCAACCCCAAATTTGGGGCATACACAAATATGGAACCAGAACTGCGGATAAGCGAAGTATACGGAACGATCCCCAGTAAAAAGCAACGAATTGCGGCGAGAAGGGGGGGCATTGAAGGCGCGTCGCGGACGGCTCGCTTGCGCCCAGGAAGCACATGCAAAGAGATTACCTGCATCGGCCGATTTGTTTCGGTGTGTACAACAGGTTAATAGAGACAATAATAATAATAACGCTCGACAGCCATTTTTTGTATGTAGGTCGTTGTTTTTGCCAATGTGAAGCATATTTGGTATGTCTTTGCCTTCTAGCCTTCTATCTCGACACTCGAGGCGCCTCGGGACCGCTCAAACGCAACGCCCTTAAGGGCGTCAACGCCCACAACCATCAGCGGAAATTGCCCACGCATTCACAGATCTCGTGATAACTAACAAGCTTGGTATTGAGTTCTTCTTCATATAATAAGGCACCGGCTCCCCGCGATAACTAACAAGCTTGGTATTGAGTTCTTCTTCATATAATAAGGCACCGGCTCCCCGCTCTAAGGGGCCTCGTTCCTCGTTGCGCCTGTACCGCTCCTGCAGCAGTACCCCGTACACTACGCTCGCAGCAGCACCCGCATCGCGCCCACAGCAGCAGCGCCTATCGCGCCTGCAGCAGTACCCGTAGTACCCGTAACGACGCTTGTAAAAGCGCACATATACGCCCCAATTATCGCCCGTAACAGCGGCCATGCTTCGCGCTAACAGCCCCTAAAGCGCCTATGATTTCACCTGCAACACCATCAAACCGTTATTTGTCGCCCATTAGGCTACCGCCCCGTGGAGACTTATCCCCGAGTCATTCTATAGTCTCTATCCCCTGCACAGGCGACACCTCGCGTGCAGCCTTGGCCAAAAATGCCTTCCCGGGGGGACCACCCTTAAAGTTTAGAGTCCGGGTCATGGATAAGACGTGCCTTCCCGGGCAACCGCCCTTAAATTTTAGGAGCCGGCCCCTAGATAGGATGTGGCTTCCGGGGAAATGATCGCCTAAAGTTTAGATGGCTAAAGCCCCCTGATGCCTAGGCGAGTCGAGGTACTTCTAGGTGGCATAGGCCGCGAAGGCACTCGTGGGGTTGCTCGTGGTGTTACTAATGGCGCCGACGACGTGCTTTTAGCTACTTATACGTGAGAACGCGATTACGAACAGGCCACATGATCGACGTTGTCAAGAGCAGCGAATTAGGTGTAAAAATAGGTGTGGAACGCTGCAAGAAGCAATGGTCAGGTTTTGGTGAGCGCGGGGCTACATGTAGTCACGTTTTTATCTGAATTCTACAAACTTTTAAGTATTACGAATAATGGGAGAGGTGCGCAGAGCAATGGGGTGGCGCTGCGCAGTTGGCGGGTGTTCAAAAATGGGGTTTTGCCGAAGCTAGCTATCCCGAGTCATGCCGCGTCGAAGAGGGCCTGAGAACTGAGGTAAGCCGAGCAGGTGCGCGACGTGCTTCACAGGGCTTTATTTGAAACCTTTAAACCTGATCGCATTTCCTTTCGTCCACTGATGTTGTGCTGATTGCCTGCTGTACGCGCCCCGTAGCCAGTCGCGCGTCGCCAAGCCCACCTGATGTAAATAAACAATCCGTGTAAATAACCCGCCAACTTTCCCTTGCATCTCCCCCCTTCACTGCATTGTCCAGCGTTGCCAGTCCAGACCTGCACGCAATATGCCATTGATGTCGAGGATGCCGCGGATTCCCTGGAAGCCCAGCGGTAGTCGCGATGCCGCGATGAGCCGCGGCGCCAACCACATTCGTGCAGCGCTGAATTATGGCATCACCTCAGGCTTTGCCGGAGGCTCCGTCGGGCGTCAGGCCGTCACAAACGCGTAGCGTTGGTCAACTCCATTTATTCCGACGTGACGCGGTTTTGTTACATTTCTCATTTGCTTGCTACTACACGATGTGCCGATCGAACAAAATCAATAAATGCCGCTGCCGCTGCCGCGCGCCGTCGCTGCCTCCGCTCCAAGGCCAGCCTCGCCACAGACTATGTTATACCGGACGGCCTTCCGGTGGAGATTGCACTCTCGCCCCTTTCCTCGACCGCCACATTTCCTTTGTAATTTGGTTGTTGTTACTTTTGCCTTCTTTTCTCCTTCATCGAGTCCTTGTACATAGTGAGGCACATCTATTTCAAAATCACATTCATTTCAAAAACCACATCCATTTCAAAATCACATTCATTTCAAAAATCACACCCATTTCTCTGAATTCACCTTTCCCTGTTTCATTATTTGGAGTTTAGCAATGGATCAACAAAATCGACTCCGGTGCAATGCTTGCAATTGCTTCCGCCCTATTGAGGATTTTCGATTCAACAAGCAGGGAAACCAGAAGAAAACCTGCTATAGACATGAAAAAAAACGGGCCTTACCGACAGACCAATGGGATGACTTTATAGACGAAATTCGAGCCTGGAATGTGCCAGTAAATGCTCATAAGATTTGTCTTGTTGACTAAGCACTAATTTGAGTAGAATCAAAACAAGGCTCTCGATGTTAAGTACTTTTTTGACATCGATCAACTGCCTGTCAATTTCGGCTCTCTGATGAAGAGAACCACAATGGACACTTTGGATCGCGATCCGCTGAATCAAGCAATGAGGGATCTTCTGGATATAATCTGGAAAGCTGGGGGCTACAGATTCAAGCATAGGAGGACCAGTAACCGTTCAGACCTAGTATATGAATACTATTGCTGCCAGGACAAGTCCAGAGAAGAGAAACCCGTTGCAAAAGGGAAACGAGATGCCAGGCGAACAGAGCGACTCGAATGTGAAAGCAAGCTGAAATTGCGCCCGTCTCTGGAAGATCGAACACTGGCCCTCACGTTGCATCATTTGCCCCACAGTCCATATGTGGATATTCACTTGTCTCCTGCGGTTTTGGAATTTGTCAATGAGCGTGTTTCGACCAGAACTCCTTCCGAGATATACCAGGATCTCTTAAAGTCCGGAATTCCAGGAGTTCAGAGTGTTGCGCAGCATCAGGTATATTACCAATGGTTGCAAGCAAATGCTGCCATGTGGAAACGCGACGCTGACCCGTTTCTATCCGCGATGTCCCTTCTCGCTGACTCGAAAGAAGCATACGACCACGATACATATACCAGTGGGAGAACGCGCGGGCTGGCTATATACATTCGCCGTTCCATGTCCATGCTTGCATCGGAAACGAAGGAATTGGCGATGGATGCAACATACGGTACTAATAATGCCGGGATGGAGTTGTTTGCCGTACTTGCTGAACTCGATGGAACTGGTGTGCCATTGGCTTACCTTTTTCTTGAAACACGTTTGGAAGATGGCGAAAAGAATACAGATCGAGGGGCAGTCACTCATCTCCTTGACCAGTTTCTTAGGCCATTAAAAACTTCTGGGTTCGATCCGACTTTCTTTGGATGCGACAAGGATAATTCCGAAATTGCTGCCATACAACAGGTCTGGCCGGCCACGACAATACAACTATGTTTTTGGCATGCAAAACGAGCAATCCAAACGAAGTTGAAGGATTCGCATAAAACCAATACACAGAATCACTACTTCCCTGCTGAGGCGCAAAGATTGATTCCGGACCTGGAAATATGCTGGGGGTCGCTGCCAATACGCCGGCCTGACAGTGTGCATCGGTATGGTGGATGCCAATGCGAGTCCCGGGCCGAAAAATTTCATGAAAAAGGTCGCCTTGAAACCACCATGGAGGAACGCGACACACTGCTGAAAATGTTCAGCCGCCATTACAATATGCATTCACTGATCCCAGACCATAACGGCACGTATCGGTCTGCAGACACCATTCACCGTGAATGTATCAATGAGATATATGCGTGGTGTAGAACTCGAAACTACTTCCGGCTATGGGCCTATCTGTTCGTTAACTGGTATAGGCCAGAACAATGGAAACTATGGGCCCGGTCGGCAAATAACAAAGAGATACCGGTGCTCAAGACAACAATGATCGTCGAGTCGCACTGGAGAAAGCTTAAGCACGATTATTTACACCGTTTTAATCGTCCTCGTATCGATTTGGTTATTTGGATATTAACATCTCGAGCTATTCCCCAGGCAATTGTTCGGATGGAAGCAATCCGAAATGGCGATAGTCGCAAAGGAAACGCAAGCTGGAGAAAGCAGTTTAAAAAGCAATGGAAGAAAGATGAGAATAAAGGAGCAGAACCAGAAAGTATTCAAAGGTACCACACCAATCCAGCACTGTGGACGTGTGCTTGTGACGCTTTTCTGTTAAGCCGATTTTTAATTTGCAAACATATCGTCCATTGCTTCGAGCCAGTTAAAGACCGAGTTGCATTCTTTTCTCGGATTCGCAGGCGGAGATGTCAACCATTCTGGGTTGAAAAGCAACTTATCTTACATCCGGAATACAGGACGTCGGAGATCACGACTGACCATAACTCTAGCTCTTACTCTAGCTCTGACTCTGACTCTGAATCAGATCTTGATCCCGACGCTTTGGAAGAAGATAAGCTGGTAACGATCGAGGATGAGCCTGCAGAGGAGGTCGACTTAGAAGGATTTCTTTCTAGCATGCAGTCAGCAATAGACATATGTCGTGGGCAGAAGGCCAAGGGAAATGTGAAGTTTGTCGAGGCGTTTATGGCTGCTAAGGGAATGAATCAAATTCCAAAGTTGGTGGAGGAGATTCGAAAGCTCGAAAACAAACGTACGATGCCTCTGACATGGACTCGAAATGAACACCCAGCCACCATGTACTATCGCTAGTTTGGGGATTATTTATTTCCTTCAGAGACATCGTACGTGGGTTTTTGAGCCATTGTCGTGGGGCAAAGTGTGACCTAGGTCAAATGCGGCATGCTTGCTTGGCGACGACGCAGGAAAAAGGGGGTGCGACCACCCACACATTCATCCATCGATTCATTTCATTCATTCATTTCATGTATGCAGGGCATCGACATTCATTTCGGGGGCACAGATTCATTCATTCATTCATTCATTCGTCTTAGACAGACAGTTCTTGATAGATTCTAATTCATGAGCTTTCCAGTCGTGCGGTCGCGTCCCGCAGCTCATCCCTCCCCTTTCTAGGTGCAACATCCTCTGCCTGACCACCTCCCTTGAGTGCTCTCGACGCGCGCCTTGGCCGCGCTCACCCATTCGTCCCCTCGACACCATTGAATGTCCTCCACCAACGTTTGAATTTATCTCGAGAACGGCCGGAAAATTGAAACATTGCTTCATCAGTACTTCTTACGTTTGTTTGAGTGGTAGAGTATTTCTGCCAAGAAAAGGGTCAAGCCCAAGAATCTTGTGTGTACAGGCCAAAGTGAATTTTTTTGACAATAATCCCGCGTTAAACAATTGCTGAAGACTCCTGTGTAAATAAGAATACGAATCCCACTGCTTCAATTCTGACGTCGAAATGTCTTTCCAAATGCGACCAGGTAATTTCCAGCTGCGTCTCCCGAACTTGCATCTTTCACTTGTTCGTAAGAATTAGTATGCTTGGGCGTTGTCTACTTCCGCGCTGGTAGAATTTTATTAAGGATCTTTCGGGGCGTTGTCTACCTGAGAAGCCAGTAGATTCAGAAAATAAGGATCTATCGGGCCGTTGTCTACCTTGCCCTCCGATAGATTCTTAAATTCTACTCGCACGGCCCAACCCCGCGCGAACGTGGGCTTTTTATGCAGCGTTAAACCCTAAAAGGAAATTCTACTGGTAGATTTTAGGAACCCCCGAGCTCGGGGGGTCTTATTTTCTACTGGGAGATTCGCACGAACACACGCTCTACACGGCCTTTTAACTGAACTCTACCCTCTTATTTCTAGATTATCTTTTCGATAGATCGCTAGGAGATTACCTAAATTTTAGGATTCTAAAGCAAAACTTTTATTCGAAAGACATCGAAAATTTCTACTCGTGCAATGGGTAGACAGTCGCTTCTTAGTAGATTTCGGATTTGTGAACGCTTTAGAAAGTTATGCGTAGTCCGTGCGTTAAGAATCTACTGGCGGGAAGTAGACAACGCCTTGGTCATAAGGTGAAGTATTTCAGACGAAAAATATCGAAAATCTGAATGTAACGCAACTTTGCCGAGGCAGGCCAAGTGATCATCGCGTTCGAGGCCCAGCGAAGATCTTCCACCTTTGTGAAGAGTTTTCACATCTCGGGCCGAAGAGCGCTCTCCGCAGACTAGAACGCCGATCAGTGAACCATGCTTTTGGGCCAGACCGCGAGATGGCGGATGGGATTGCCACTGCACATTGTATATAGGATGCTACCTTCCACAGTGGAAGGAAGGCCAGGTTTCAGTCTTTGTGTCTCTCGGATCTTCTCAGATCACGGAACGAAGTCAACCTTTGAACCCCCTTTTCCCCTGTTATTGCTGTGAACTTCCTCACTCACCAACCCATACGCAGTTCCCTTCTCCCGTGGGGCACTGCATTACACTGAATTTGTTCAAGATTCACTGCCTTTCTTAAAGACGATGGAAGTAAAGGAAGTGCATTATGAGGCGAAAATAAAAATTTATTTGTTGAAAAAACTTGTTTTAGTTACAAGTTTAGACAAGGCTGTTTGCAAGGATTTCGATCCTTCGATACGATCGCTCCGCACATCCTCGGGAAGCGTTGGATTTGAAGGATTTTGGAGGTATAAGTCTCCGCTACTTTCTCTATCACTAGAGATTGTTCATGGACCTCCTCGCGACTCTGATGTCGTGGTGAGACTTTCTATAGGTTGAGACGAAGGAACTGAGTGGGAGTATTTTTGCATACGAAGTAGCGTTACTTATTATTTTGGTCTCATCGGCCGTTAAATCGGTGAGTAGACCGGGGTAATAGACAATACTACTACTACTACTGTGGTAATCTAGCGTGCGCAGGGCGGGGTCGCGCGGCCAAGGCTAATATACGGGATTTAAGGCCACGCTGTAACCTACTGCTTCCTTCCTTCATGATAGCTTGTGAATAATACAGACCAGTTATCATCACCCGTACGATCGTACAAGTGCCTACCAACAACTACTACTATTATTTTGGTCTGCGAAAATTATGCGGCGAGCTACTTGCAAAAATCGACTCCCGCCACTACGTAGAACGTATCAAATTTCTCCAAATTAATAAAAATACTGCGCCATCTTCGCTTGATTGAACCTAAGTGTGAGGGGAAGTAGGAGTTTATTCAACTAGCTACTGCCTATGTACGAAGACAAGCAAACTTGAAGAAGAAGACGAAGGAGACAAGTACAGCTCTTAAATAGGCCGAAAAGAGGGTGGGAAAGGGGTTCGGAGGCCGCCGACGTGCGCTCTAATCAGTACTGCCATGCTCTTACCGTCGGAGGCCGCCTACATGTGCCTTAATCACTGTTGTGCATCTCATCGTCGTCGGCGACCGCCGAACACCGCACCCAGGGACTAGCGTGGTCGGGTAAGTTTCCTTGTGCGCAAGATCGCCTCAGGCATCGCCTGAGGCTCACGCGGGCGTTAGCCCGTCTGTAACACCCCAACTCGACCTACGCCCTACGGCGAGCTAGTGCTACCGCAAGCGCAGTGCTGCGGAAGAGGATCCCCAACATCAGCCTCACCTGAAGAATTCAATCCAACATCAGCTTCAGAGTTCTCCGACATCAGCCTCACCTGAAGAATCCAATCCGACATCAGCCTCAGAGTTCTCACCTGAAGAATTCTCACGATCATGCAGGTGAGACGAAAACTCTGCACGACCACACAGGCGAGAGGGAAACCCTGCACGATCATGCAGGTAAGACGAAGAACTCTGCACGCCCACACAGGTGTGAGGAAGACTTTCACGATCATGCAGGTGAGACGAAACTCTGCACGATCGCGAAGGCCCTCGGAGGGAAATGCCACTGCGCTGTGTATATAGGATGCTGCCTTCCACAGTTGGAAGGAAGGCCAGGTTTCAATGACATTCTGTTACAGACCCTCTTCACGTCCTGTTATTGCTGTGATTCCCTCACAACCCCCCCTTCCACGCAGTTCCCTTCTCTCCCGAAGTGCTGCGTGTTACACCGTCACACTAAGTTCAATCACGCCCCAACACCACTATGATTTTATGAATCGCTCTTGTCTTGGCGTGAGGCTAAGAGACAACTCAAGGGTTTGGTCTTTATGTCTGATAGGCACCGAGCATATGAGAGGCGGAAGCTTGGAGTAGTGAAGAAAACAGGAATTGGCTACGAAAGGCTGTATCTACTGGGAGCGAGCGTGGTTCTTATAGGCAAAGGAGACCCATGACCTGACCAATGAGCGCTGTCCTTAGTTGATCTGTGTGCTCAGTTGTGCTCTGTGGTGATCTGTTAACAGATCACAATAGATCACTTGTTTGCTTCCTCGCTTGGTAGGTCTATCGTAAAACTGTCCAATTCTCTTCCGCGGGTGGTTGTCCGAGGTCAACCAGGGGTCTCCCTGGTGTGAATGTACATATCCTGCCATAGCGAAGACAGCTCCAGCAATATGATTAAATAAATAACTAGCTGCCATCCGCTGCCAAATCACTTGGCACCTCGGGTTTACCAAATGGATGTTTGGCGGAATTCTTGGCATCATCTAGTCGTGCATGACGCATATTATAGTTTCGCTTTGGATAGGAGCTTGGGCACTCCCCTCGTATAGAGCTTACGTGCAGAACCAACGTCCCACGTGTGTAGCGCTGCTGTAACAGTTAGCACAACAGAGAACAGGCTTGGATCAACTTTATACGTGTTAACTTCAAGAGGATTTAAAGATCTGCTTTATTCTGCTTATGATGGCGTAGTGTGGAGGGGCGACCTGATGGTGATGGTTTTGAGGTCTGTGATTGGCTGGCCAGGGCCCAACCGCCAACGGGGCGTGCGATTGGATAGCCGCGGTGGTGCTGTGAGTTATGGGCGGAGGAGGCGAACACTCTTTATCAACACACAACAGCTGAGAATTCATTCACGCTTTTTTTTGGGATGGTTTTTGGTATGTTCTTGCGAGTAGCTTTAGTCACCTGTCTAGTCAATCTACGCGTTTACGAGTTTCTACGGTTCATTCTACTTGCTGCCTTGCGCACTTGCTGTCGCTCGTTAGCCCTACTCGCTGGCACCGCCCTCGCTGCCGTCGACTTATTTCTTCCCGCTGTTCACTCCCACGTTGGTCCCCACCCTCGCTACCACGCTCACTCGCCGCCGATACTGGGCTCCTGGCCGGTAGCCCTAGACAGTGTCGTTTTCCTCCCCTGCGTTCGCCCAGCGACTTCCACTCCTTCACAGTAGTCAATAGAAGGACGGATTCAGGACCATGCAGCCAACCATCACCACTCATCACCCACCACCCAACTATCCAGACGTAGACTGGCGTATACCGTTGCTGGCTGGCGTCTGCGGTTATTGGCTGCCGTACAGGGTAGGCTTGCGTGGAGGGTCGCTGGGTGACTGGCTAGCTGGCATAGGTGTACTGACTAGCGTGCATGGTCGCTGGCTGACGTGTACGGTCGCGGGTTGGCGTATACGGTCACAGGCTGGCCTCTAGGCTCGCTGGCCGGCTATACGGTCGCTGGCTGGTACGGAGGTTCACCAGCTAGGATGTTGGCCTGCTGTATGATCGCTGGCTGGCTCACTGGCTCGCATATAGGTTATCGGGTTCATATACTCGATTACTGGCATGCATACTTACTGGGTAGGTCGTAGGCTCGCCGGCTGGCGTGTAGGGTAGCTGGCTACTTGCAGGGCTGGTGGCTGCGTGTAGAGCCAGTGGCTGGCGTGTAGGGTTGCTGGCTGCTAACAGGGCCGCTGGCTGGCGTGTGTACTTTTCGGCTGACGTGTGCTATTACTCGCCGGCGAGGGATTGCGTGTAGGCTGGTTGGCATAGGTGCACCGGCTAGCGTGTCCCCCGGTGACTGGTAGGGTCGGTGGCTGGTAGGATAGCTGGTAGGATAGCCCCGCGCTCACCAAAACCTGACCATTGCTTCTTGCAGCGTTCCACACCTATTTTTA
>Ga0213875_10002051_pt1 | contig 12372 bp, 7 predicted proteins | sample BarmaccomBMRX_R8_FD_160105 | JGI IMG/M metagenome (GOLD analysis project Ga0213875, IMG submission 160105) | Root-associated microbial communities from Barbacenia macrantha in rupestrian grasslands, the National Park of Serra do Cipo, Brazil - RX_R8 | ecosystem: Host-associated > Plants > Roots... | reverse complement strand
TCGCGCCGGCCAACGTCATGAAACTGCTGGAGGTCGTCAAAGGCGCCCGCAGCGCGCCCGACGTGCTGGCGACGACGATGGCGCTCGGCCGCAAGATCGGCAAGATCAGCGCGCTCGCCGGCAATTGCGACGGCTTCGTCGCGAACCGCAGCCGCGCCCCGTTCAACAGCGAGATGATCATCCTGCTCGAAGAGGGCGCGCTGCCCGAGCAGGTGGACAAGGTCATGATCGATTTCGGTTATCCGATCGGTCCCTTCGCGGTCGCCGATCTGTCGGGGCTCGATATCGGCTATGCCGGAAGGCGGCGGCGGGCGGCGCAGAACCCGAACTACCGCAAACTGCCGATCGCCGACCACATCGTCGAGATCGGCCGGCTCGGCCAGAAGACGGGGGCCGGCTGGTACCGCTACGAAGCCGGCGACCGCACGCCGCACCCCGACCCAGAGGTCGCGCGCATCATCAAGGAGAAGGCGGCCGAGTTGGGTGTGCCGCAGCGCGAGTTCGGCGACGAGGAGATCCTCCAGCGGCTGCTCCTCGCCTCGGTCAACGAAGCCTGCAAGATCCTCGAAGAGGGGATCGCGCTCCGGGCCAGCGACATCGACGTGATGTGGCTCAACGGCTTCGGCTTTCCGCGCTACCGCGGCGGGCTGATGTTCTGGGCCGACGGCATCGGGGTGCGCGAGGTATACAACCGGATCGCCGCCTGGCATCAGCGTTACGGCGAGCGCTGGGCCCCCGCTCCCTTGCTGCGCCGCCTCGCCGAAAGCGGCACCCCGCTGCGCGAGGCCAAAGCCGGCGCCGCCGCTTAGGCCCGTTTACGGGATGCCGCGCGGAGGGGAAGGGTGAGGCGGTCGCTGCTCGCCCTGCTCGGGGTGCTGGTGGTGCTGGCGGCCGGGTTTGCGGTCGTCGCCTGGCACCCCGACATTGCGCCGGTCGCGCCGCCAAGCCGCTCGGCCTTCGACCCCGCCCTGGTCCGGCGCGGTGCCGAGCTGGCCTCGCTCGGTTATTGCGCCTCGTGCCACACCGCCGCGGACGGCCGAGCCTATGGCGGCGGGCGGCCGCTCGCGACCCCATTTGGTACGATCTACGGCACCAACATCAGCCCCGATCCGGACAGCGGTATCGGCCGGTGGTCGCTGGCGGCGTTCCGGCGCGCGATGCGCGAAGGCCTCGACCGCGCCGGGCATAATCTCTACCCGGCCTTCCCCTACGATCATTTCACCCGCCTCAGCGACGACGATATCGGCGCGCTCTACGCCTTCCTGATGACCCGCGACCCGGCGCACGCCGACACCCCGCCGAACGCCCTGCCCTTCCCCTACAATTTGCGGCCATTGCTGGCCGGCTGGAACCTGCTCTTCCTGAAGGAGGGCCCGTTCTCGCCCGATCCCGCCAAGGACGCGCTGTGGAACCGCGGCGCCTATCTCGCCGAGGGACCGAGCCATTGCGGCGGATGTCACACGCCGCGCAACTCGCTCGGCGCCGAACAGGCGAGCCGCGCCTTCGACGGCGGCGAGGCGGAGGGCTGGTGGGCGCCGCCGCTCAACGCGACCTCGCCCGCCCCGGTGCCGTGGACCGAGGACGACCTCTTCACCTATCTGCGCGCGTGGGACCCGCGGCATGGCGGCGCGGCCGGACCGATGGCCGCCGTGGCCGACGATCTGGCCCAGGTGCCGGAGGCAGACATTCGCGCGATCGCGCACTACATCGCCTCGCTGATGGGGCCGCCCTCGACCGAGCGCCTGAAACAGGCCGAGGCGCTGGCGGCGCGGCCGCCGCCCGACACCACGCACGACCCCGACCTCGCCGCCGGTGCGGCGATCTATGACGGGCTCTGCGCGGTCTGCCACGAGAGCGCCGGGCAAGTGCCGTTCACCTTGCGCTCGCTGGCGCAGCACACCGCCCTCGCCGCCCCCGACCCGCGCAACGTGCTGCAGGCGATCCGCGGCGGCATCCGACCGCCGGAGGGCGAGGCCGGCCCGATCATGCCGGCTTTCGCCGGGGTGCTCAGCGACAAGCAGACCGCCGATCTGCTCCGATACCTGCGCGCCCGCTTCAGCGACCGGCCGCCCTGGAGCGATGTCGGGGGCTGGGTCGCACGCAGCGGCGGCGCCGGGTCGTGATGCCTCGGTTCCAGCCGAAACGCCGGCCGCGGCGCAGCGTTGACGGCCCGACTACCGGGGCGGCGACCGAGGTTGCGACGGGGGCGATAATGGAGGAGGCGACATGGTCACCTTGACCGTCAACGGCCGAGAGCATCGGGTCGATGGCGATCCCGACACGCCGCTGCTTTACGTGCTGCGCGACCAGCTCGAGCTGAACGGCGCCAAATTCGGCTGCGGCCTCGGCCAGTGCGGCGCCTGTACCGTGGTGGCCGACGGCCGGGCGATCTTCTCCTGCCTGACCCCGATCTCGATCCTCGAAGGCCGCAAGATCGTCACGGTCGAGGGGCTCGGCACGGCGGAGGCGCCGGGGCCGTTGCAGCGCGCCTTTATCGACGAGCAGGCGGCGCAGTGCGGCTACTGCATCGCCGGCATGATCATGCGCGCATATGCGCTGCTCGAGGCGAACCCGACGCCAAGCGAGGCCGAGATCCGCCGCCATATGAACGTCAACCTGTGCCGCTGCGGCACGCATATGCGAATCCTGGCGGCGGTCCGCCGGGTTGCCGGCGGCCGCACCGCAGCGGCCGCTAGTCCGACCCGCGAGGCGCGGCGGTGAGCGCCCGGCCCGAGATCGGCCGCGCCGAGCGCGGCCTCTCCCGGCGCACGGTGCTGGCCGGCGGCGGCGCGCTCACCTTGAGCTTTTCCCTGCTCCGTCCCGCGACGCTCGCGGCCGAGCAGCCGCACGAGGCGCAGAATGTCGGCGTGGTGCCCGAGAAGGCGCCGCAATTGCCCGGCAGCCTCGACAAGGAACCGATGCTGGACGCGTGGATCCGCATCGATGCGAACGGTCAGGTGACGGCCTTCACCGGCAAGGCGGAATTGGGCCAGGGCATCAAGACCGCGCTGATCCAGATCGCGGCCGAGCAATTGGAGGTCGCACCCGCTACGGTCCGGCTCGTCACCGCCGACACATCGCGCACGCCGAACGAAGGCTACACGGCCGGCAGCCATTCGATGCAGGACAGCGGCACGGCCCTGCTGCACGCCGCGGCGCAGGTGCGCGAGATCTTGCGCGGCCTCGCCGCCGCCCGGCTCGGCCTTCCGGCCGAGCGCCTGACCGCGCGCCAGGGCCGCTTCGTCGCAGACGACGGCCGCAGCGTCGGCTACGGCGAATTGGTCGCCGATAACGTCCTGCATGTGCGCGCACAGCCGATTTCGGCTCTCAAGGACCCGGCCTCGCACACGGTCATGGGCACGCCGATGCCGCGCGTCGACATCCCCGCCAAGGTGACCGGCGGGATGGCCTATGTGCAGGATCTGCGGCTGCCGCAAATGCTGCACGCCCGGGTGGTGCGGCCGCCGAGTTACGGCGCGCGATTGCGCGACCTCGACACGTCGCCGGTCGAGCGTATGCCGGGGGTCGCACGGGTGATCCGCGACGGCAATTACCTGGCGGTCGCGGCGGAGCGGGAATTTCAGGCAATCGCCGCAATGCGCGCGCTCGCCCGCGCCGCGCAATGGGACGAGACCGCGCAGGTGCCCGATCAGGCCGACATCTTCGCCGTGCTCGAAGGGCTGCCGGCCGAGGATCATGTCATCCAGGATAAGCCGGCGCCGGTCGCGCCGGGCCTGCGCACGATCGAAGCGACCTACCGCCGGCATTACCAGCTGCACGGGTCGATCGGCCCGTCCTGTGCCGTCGCGCTGTTGCAAGACGGGGCGTTGACGGTCTGGAGCCATGCCCAGGGCATGTACCCTCTGCGCCAGTCGATCGCCGAGATGCTGCGCTTGCCGCCCGACAAGGTGCGCTGCATCCATATGGAGGGTTCAGGCTGCTACGGGCACAACGGCGCCGACGACGCCGCGGCCGATGCCGCGCTGATCGCGGCGGCATTGCCGGGGCGCCCGGTGCGCGTGCAATGGATGCGCGAGCAGGAGCACGGCTGGGAGCCTTACGGCCCGGCGATGATGACGCGCGCCCGCGCCGCGCTCGGCCCGGACGGCATGATTGCGGACTGGAACTACGAAGTGCGCAGCAACACGCATTCGACCCGGCCGCCCGGCGCCGGCCAGCTGATGCCGGCGTGGCATCTAGCGAGCCCCTTTACGCCCGCCGCGCCGAAGCCGCTGCCGCAACCGGAAGGCGGCGGCGACCGCAATTCGGTCCCGCTTTACGCCTTTCCGAGCGCGCATGTGCTCTACCGCTTCGTCAGCGAGATGCCGCTGCGCGTGTCGGCGATGCGCGGGCTCGGCGCGTATATGAACGTGTTCTCGATCGAGAGCTTCATGGACGAGCTGGCCGCGGCGGCCGATGCCGACCCCGTCGCCTTCCGCCTGCGCCACATGCAGGACCCGCGCGCCCGCGAGGTCATCGCGACCGCCGCCGAGCATTTCGGCTGGTCCAACAAGGCGCCCCCGACGCCGGGGCGCGGCCGCGGCTTCGCGTTTGCCCGCTACAAGAACCTCGGCGCCTATGCCGCGATCGCGGTCGAGGTCGCGGTCGAGCGCGAAACCGGACGCGTCCGGGTCGTGCGCGCGGTCGCCGCGACCGACAGCGGCGAGGTCGTCAACCCGGACGGCATCCGCAATCAGATCGAAGGCGGAATCGTCCAATCCACCAGCTGGACCTTGTACGAGGCCGTCGCCTTCGACCGCCGCCGCATCACCAGCCGCGACTGGAGCACCTACCCGATCCTGCGCTTCTCCTCCGCCCCCGAAAGCATCGAGGTGCATATCGTGGACCGGCCGGGCCAGCCCTTTCTCGGCACCGGCGAAGCGGCGCAGGGACCCGCCGCCGCGGCGATCGCCAATGCCGTCGCCAACGCCACCGGCGCGCGGCTGCGCGAATTGCCGCTGACCGCCGAGCGCGTCAAGGCGGCGGTCGGGGTATAAGGCCTCGTTCCGGGCGTGCAAGAGACCGCCCGGACCTGCCCCTTGCGGGGCAACCCGGAATCACAATCTCCCGTCAGGATCTCCTCCCCTACCGGTCGATTTTTCGTGAGCCTCGCCGAGCTGTTTCATCCCGCCGTCGCGGCGTGGTTCGAACGCAATTTTGCCGCGCCGACCGCGGCGCAGGCGGCGGCCTGGCCGGCCATCCGGCAGCATCGCCACGTGCTGATCGCGGCGCCGACCGGGTCGGGCAAGACCTTGGCCGCCTTCCTGTCGGCGATCGACTCGCTGGTGCGGCAGGGGCTCGACGGCCGGCTCGCGGACGAGACGCAGGTCGTCTACGTTTCGCCGCTCAAGGCGCTGTCGAACGACATCCGGCGCAATCTCGAAGGACCGCTCGCCGGCATCGCAGAGGAATTGCGGCGGCAAGGCCTGCCCCCCGTCGAGATCCGCAGCTGGGTGCGGACCGGCGACACGCCCTCCGGCGAACGCAACCGGATGCGGCGCCTGTCGCCGCACATCCTCGTCACGACGCCGGAATCGCTGTTCATCCTGCTCGGCTCGGAATCCGGCCGCAAGATGCTGGCCCCGGCGCGGACCGTCATCGTCGACGAGATCCATGCGGTGGCGCCGAACAAGCGCGGCGCGCATCTCGCACTATCGCTCGAACGGCTGGCCGCGCTATGCGGCGACAACCTGCTGCGCATCGGCTTGTCCGCCACCCAGACCCCGATCGAGACGATGGCGCATTTCCTGGTCGGCGCCCGCCCTGCCGGCGCACCCGCGCCGGGCTGCACGATCGTCGACACCGGCCACCGCCGCCATCGCGACCTTGCCCTGGAGGTGCCGTCCTCACCGCTCGAAGCGGTCATGTCGGGCGAGGTCTGGGAGGAGGTCTACGACCGCATCGCCGAACTGGTCGAGGCGCACCGCACGACCCTGATCTTCGTCAACACGCGGCGTGCCGCCGAGCGCGCGACGCGCCATTTGTCGGGCCGGCTCGGGGCCGAGCATGTCGCAGCGCATCACGGCAGCCTCGCCAAGGAGCGACGGCTCGACGCCGAGCAGCGCCTCAAGGCGGGCCGCCTCAAGGCGCTCGTGGCGACCGCCTCGCTCGAACTCGGCATCGATATCGGCGAGGTCGATCTCGTCTGCCAGCTCGGCTCACCGCGCTCGATCGCGAGCTTTCTGCAGCGGGTCGGCCGCTCGGGCCATGCGGTCGACGGCACGCCGAAGGGGCGGCTTTTCCCGACCTCGCGCGACGAGCTGGTCGAATGCGCCGCGCTGCTCGACAGCGTCGAGCGCGGCGAACTCGACCGGCTGACCCTGCCGCAGCAGCCGCTCGACGTGCTGGCGCAGCAGATCGTCGCCGAGGCCGCCGCGCGCGAATGCGGGGAAGACGAGCTCTACGCGCTGATATGCCGGGCCTGGCCGTTTCGCACCCTGCCGCGCGCGGATTTCACGGCCGTGCTGGGGATGCTGGCGGAGGGTTTCACGACACGGCGCGGCCGGCGCGGCGCGCTGATCCATTACGACGCCGTGAACCGGATGGTGCGCGGCCGGCGCGGCGCTCGGATCACCGCGCTGACCTCCGGCGGGACGATCCCCGACACGGCGGATTACCAGGTCCTGCTCGAGCCGGAAAACCAGGTGGTGGGCAGCGTCAACGAGGATTTCGCGGTCGAGAGTCTGGCTGGCGACGTCTTTCAGCTCGGCAACGCGGCCTACCGCATCCGCCGCGTCGAGCGCGGCACGGTGCGCGTCGAGGACGCCGCGGGTCAGCCGCCCAGCATCCCGTTCTGGCTCGGCGAGGCGCCGGGGCGCAGCGACGAGTTGTCGCTTTCGGTGTCGCGGCTGCGGGCGCAGATCGCGGAGCGGCTCGCGCCCGACCCGAGCGGCGCGGCGGCGCTCAACTGGTTGATGCCGGCCGCCGGCATCGGCGAGCCGGCGGCGCGTCAGCTGGTCGAGTATCTCGCGGCCGCCCACGCCGCGCTCGGCGTCTTACCGACCCGCGATACGATCGTCTTCGAGCGGTTTTTCGACGAGATCGGCGGCATGCAGCTCGTCATCCACTCGCCCTATGGCAGCCGGCTCAACCGCGCCTGGGGCCTCGCGCTGCGCAAGCGCTTCTGCACCAAGTTCAATTTCGAGCTGCAGGCGGCCGCGACCGAGGACAACATCATCCTGTCGCTGACCGCGGCGCACAGCTTCGATCTCGCCGAGGTGCAGCGCTATCTGCACCCGGACACGGTGCGGCCGCTGCTGATCCAGGCGCTGCTCGATGCGCCGATGTTCATGACCCGGTGGCGCTGGGTGGCCGCGGTCGCCCTCGCCTTGCCGCGCTTTCGCGGCGGCCGCAAGGTCCCGCCGCAACTGGCGCGCATGGACGCCGAGGATTTGGTGGCGGCGATCTTCCCCGACCAGCTCGCCTGCGCCGAGAACCTCGCCGGCGCGCGGGAGATCCCGGATCATCCGCTGGTGCGGCAGACGATCGCCGATTGCCTCGGCGACGCGATGGATTGCGACGGGCTGGAACGGCTGCTCTGCCGGCTGCGCTCCGGCGACATCCAGGTCGTCGCGCGCGATCTGACCGAGCCCTCGCCGCTGGCTCTCGAAGTGCTTTCGGCGCGGCCTTACGCCTATCTCGACGACGCGCCGCTGGAAGAGCGGCGCACCCAGGCGGTCATGGCGCGACGCTGGCTCGCGCCGGAAAGCGCCGCCGAACTCGGGCGCCTCGATCCGGAAGCGATCGAGCGGGTGCGGGCCGAGGCTTGGCCGGACCCGGCGAATGACGACGAACTGCACGATGCGCTGGTCTGGCTCGGCTTTCTGACGCCGCGGGAGGTCGAGGCGGAAGCCGGGTGGAGCGATCGGCTCGCGGCCTTGGCGCGCGACCGGCGCGCGGCGCTGCTGCAGGCGCCCGGTGTGGCGCTGTGGATCGCGGCCGAGCGGCTGCCGCAATTCGCGGCGCTGTGGCCGGGCGCGCCGCTCGACCCGGCATTGTCGGCGCCGGCGAGCTTGGCGCAGCGCGACTGGGGGCCGGAGGAGGCGCTGGTCGAGATCCTGCGCGGCCGGCTGGAAGGCCTCGGCCCGGTCGGCGAGGCCGCGCTCGCCGCCCCGCTCGGGCTTTCGCCGAACCGGATCGCCGCCGCCCTCGCCGCGTTGCAGACCGAGGGCTTTGCGATGCGCGGGCGCTTCGCCCCCGGCACGGATGGCGAGGAATGGTGCGAGCGCCGTCTGCTGGCCCGCGTGCATCGCTACACGCTGAAGCGATTGCGGGCCGAGATCGAGCCGGTCCCGGCGCGGGTGTTCCTGCGCTTCCTGTTCGAGTGGCAGCGGGTCACCGAGACGACCCGCATGGAGGGATCCGACGCGCTCGCCGCGGTGCTCGGCCAGCTCGAAGGCTTCGAGGCGCCGGCCGGAGCGTGGGAGACAGAGATCCTGCCCGCGCGTGTCGCGCAGTACGATCCGGCCTGGCTCGACGAGCACTGCCTCGCCGGCCGCGTCGCCTGGGCACGGCTGCGGCCGCGCGCCGCCCGGCCCGAGGGCGGGGGGGCGGCGCCGGTCCGCAGCACCCCGATCGTCTTGCTCGCGCGGCGTCATGCGCCGCTTTGGGCCTCGCTGTCGCAGCCTCCCGATGCCGCCGAGGCGAGCCCGCGCGCCCAGGCGGTGCTGGCGGTCATCCGCGAGCAGGGCGCCTCGTTCTTCGACGAATTGGTCGAGGCCACCGGGCAATTGCGGCCGCAGGTCGAGGAGGGACTGGCCGAACTGGTCGCGCTCGGGCTTGTCACCTCGGACAGCTTTGCCGGGCTGCGGGCGCTGCTGCTGCCCTCCGACCGGCGCAAATCGCGCCGCGGCCGCGCGCTGTTCGGCATGGAGGCGGCCGGCCGCTGGGCGTTGGCGCGCCGCACCCGCCCGGCCGGCCCGGAGCCGCGCGGCGATTCCGACACGGTCGAGCATCTGGCGCGCACCCTGTTGCGCCGCTACGGCGTCGTGTTCTGGCGCGTGCTGGAGCGCGAGGCGCCGCGGCTGCCGCCCTGGCGGGACCTGCTGCGCGTCTATCGCCGGCTCGAAGCGCGCGGCGACATTCGCGGCGGCCGCTTCATCGCCGGCTTCTCCGGCGAGCAATACGCATTGCCGGAAGCGATCGGGCTGTTGCGGGAGGTGCGCCGCAAGCCGGAGACCGGCGAGGCGGTTTCCGTCTCGGGCGCCGACCCGCTCAATCTCGTCGGCATCTTGACCCCCGGACCGAAGCTGGCGGCGCTGACCGGCAACCGTGTGCTTTACCGCGACGGCGTCCCGGTTGCGCTGCTCTCGGGACGCGAGGCGCGGTTCCTGGAAACGCTCGACCCCGCGGACGAGTGGCAGGCCCGCAAGGCCCTGTTGCGCGGCGCCGTCCCGCCGGCGCTGGTGCCGCTGTCGTAACTCGCGGCTATTTCGCGACCATCACGTCGGACGCTTTGATGACGGCCGTCGCCTCGTCGCCGACCGCGAGCCCCAGTTCGTCGACCGCCTCGTTGGTGATCGACGAGGTGACGATCACGCCGTTGCCGATGTCGATGCGCACATGCGCGGTGGTCGTGCCCTTGCGGACCTCGACGACGCGGCCCTTCAGCTGATTGCGCGCGCTGAGCTTCACTTCGGTTCTCCTGGTCCAAGGGTCGGGGGGACGACGCCGCGCGCCGCCCAGGCGGTCGCCGCCATCGAGCGCGGCCCATCCGCAGTGCCGGCGAGATAGGCCCGCCGCAAGGCCGCGGCAAGCGCATCGAGCCGCTCGGGCGACAGCCGCCGGACATAATCGCCGACCGGCCCCTGGGCGTCTGCGATCGGACCCCAGTAATCCGCGAAATCGGCGTATTCGATGCGGATCGTCAGCGATGTCTGCCCGACCTCGCGCAGTCCCGCCGCCGCAAACGTCTGGGCGAGTTCGCCCGGACGCATCAGCGGGGCGGAAAAATGCCGGGCGCGGGCGGCGTCCGCCGCCATATCGAGCGCCGCCGCCGTGTCCCAGAAAACCCGCTGGTAGACGAGGCCCCCGGGAAAATCCCAGACCGCCGCCGCTACCGCGCCGCCCCCCCGGGTGACCCGGCACATCTCTCGCAGCGCCCGGCCGGGGTCGGAGATGAAATTGAGGGCGAGCAGCGAATAGGCGCGGTCGAAGGCGCCGTCCGGCAGTTCCAGCGCGACCGCGTCGCCGGTGCGGAACGACAGACGCGGATCGTTCGCCCGCTCGCCGGCATAGGCGACGAACGGCGCGGCGATATCGATGCCGAGGATCGCGGCCGGCTCTGGACGGGCCGCCAAGGCCAGCGCCAGGCTGCCGGTGCCGCAGCCGACATCGACGACGCGGTCGCCCGCCTGCAGCCCGGCAAAGGCGATCAGCTTCTCGGCCAACAAACCGCTCCAGCGCCCCATCAGCCGCTCGTAGGCCGCCGCATTGGTTGCGGTATAGCAGGAGGCCATCGGGCGACCCTCAGACTCGGCGCGGTTGCGGCAAACCATAATCGCGCGGGCAGCCGCGCGCCACGGCCGCTTGTCGCCCCCCCGGCCGCCCGGTTATAGCTTCGCGATGCCCGCCGGAGTCGCGCTTTGCACTATCTGAGCACCCGCGACGACCGGGCCGAGCCGGCCACGCTTCCGTTCGAGGATGTCCTGCTCGCCGGCCTTGCAGCCGATGGCGGGCTCTACGTGCCGGAGCGTTTGCCGCAGCTTTCGGCCGCGGCGCTCGGCAATGCCGCGGCATTGCCCTACCCCGAGCTTGCCGCGCGCGTGGTCGCGCCGTTCGCCGGCGCGAGCTTTTCCGAGGCGGAGCTGCTGGCGCTTGCCGAGGCGGCTTACGCCGGCTTCCGGCATCGTGCGATCGCGCCGCTCGTGCAGATCAATCGCCGGCTGTGGCTGTTGGAGCTGTTTCACGGGCCGACCCTGGCCTTCAAGGATCTCGCGCTGCAATTGCTCGGCCGCCTGTTCGACGCCGCCCTGGCGCGGCGCGGCGAGCGGGTGACGATCGTCGGCGCCACCTCGGGCGATACCGGCTCGGCCGCGCTCGCGGCCTGCCGCGACCGCGCCGCGCTCGACATCTTCATCCTCTACCCGCAGGGCCGGGTGTCGGAAGTGCAGCGCCGCCAGATGACGACGGTCGAGGCGCCGAACGCGCATGCCATCGCGATCGAGGGCACCTTCGACGACTGCCAGGACCTGGTAAAGGCGCTGTTCGCCGAGCCCGGACTGCGCGACGAACTCAACCTGTCCGCGGTCAATTCGATCAATTTCGCGCGGATCGCGGCACAGATCGTCTATTACGTCGCGGCCGCCACCGCGCTCGGCGCGCCGGGGCGGCGGGTCTCCTTCAGCGTGCCGACCGGCAATTTCGGCAATGTCTATGCCGGCCATTTGGCGCGCGGGATGGGGCTGCCGATCGAGCGGCTCGTCATCGGCACCAACGAGAACGACATTTTGGCGCGCTATCTGGCGAGCGGCGATATGGCGATCGCACCGGTGACGCCGAGCCTCAGCCCGAGCATGGACATCCAGGTGTCGAGCAATTTCGAGCGGCTGCTGTTCGAGCTGAAGGGCCGCGACGGCGGGGCCGTGGCGGCGGCCTTGCGCGCCTTTCGCCGCGAGGGCCGCCTGCCGCTCGACGCGCAGGCCTGGCGCGCCGCGCAGGGGCTCCTGTCGGGCCATCGGGTGGATACCGGCGCGACGATGCGCGCAATGGCCAAGACCTATGCCCGCACCGGCATCCTGATCGATCCGCATACCGCGGTCGGCGTCGCCGCCGCGCAAGCCGAGCTTGACCGCGGCGAGGACGCCGCGCCGATGATCGCGCTGGCCTGCGCCCATCCGGCGAAATTTCCCGATGCCGTGGAGCGTGCGACCGGGGTCCGCCCGGCATTGCCGCCGGGCTTCGAGGATCTCTTCGAGCGGCCCGAGCGCATCACGGTGTTGCCCAACGATCTCGGCGCGGTGGCGCGGTTTCTGCGCGCTCGGGCACGGTGTCTCCACCAGGCGGCATGAGGGGCGCATGACGGCGCAGCTTTCGACCTTGGACAACGGCTTGCGGATCGCCACCGACCGCATCGACACGGTCGATACGGTGTCGCTCGGCCTGTGGGTTGATGTCGGGACGCGGCACGAGCCGGCCGCAGTCAACGGCGTCGCGCACTTCCTCGAACACATGGCCTTCAAGGGCACCGAGCGGCGCAATGCGCTCGCGATCGCCGAGGAGATCGAGGCGGTCGGCGGCCACCTCAACGCCTACACCTCGCGCGAGAGCACGGCCTACTACGCCAAGGTGCTCAAGGAGGACGTGCCGCTCGCGCTCGATATCCTGAGCGATATCCTGCAGCACTCGACCTTCGATGCCGCCGAACTGGAGCGC
>Ga0213875_10002050_pt1 | contig 12374 bp, 13 predicted proteins | sample BarmaccomBMRX_R8_FD_160105 | JGI IMG/M metagenome (GOLD analysis project Ga0213875, IMG submission 160105) | Root-associated microbial communities from Barbacenia macrantha in rupestrian grasslands, the National Park of Serra do Cipo, Brazil - RX_R8 | ecosystem: Host-associated > Plants > Roots... | reverse complement strand
TGTCATTCCGGGGGCCGCGCAGCGGCAGCCCGGAACCCAAGAACACAGGCCTTTCCTGGTTTTCTTATGCCGGTGTTCATGGGTTCCGGGCTCGCGAGCTGCGCTCCCGCCCCGGAATGACGAGGAAGATAATGATGCGGATTTCTGGTTCAGGACACTAGTGGCCGGGCCAACCCGGAACTTTGCTGCGGCCGGCCCCATTGGCAGCGCGGTAGACCGCCTTGTTGGTCTCGACATCGTAATCCGCGACGTAACTGCCCGACTCATAAGCCGGTCGGGCGAGGATGCGCTGAGCCAGTTCGAGATGATTGCCGATGTCGAAGAACTCGATGCGGTTGGGGTAGTAGCGATCCAGTTCCAGAAACGTCCGGGTGCGCGAGGCAATCACGCGGCAGCCGAGTTCGAGGGATTGCGAAATGGGCCCCGAGGAAGACTGACCGACTTCCAGATAGGGGAAGACGGCGCTGTCGCATAGCGCCATGCCGGCCAGAAAGGCATCGTCCGACATCGAACCCATGAAGTGAATGCGCGCCGAAAGGTCCTTCGGGTGGCGGACCAGCATCTCCTCAAGCTGCCGGTCGATGGCGATCGAGAGCCCGGCCTTGCCTTCCCCCGCATGCATCAACCGCTCGGCAACCGACGCATCGACGTAACCGTCGGCGAGCAACGACCCGAGATAGGGATATATCGACTGCCGCGGCACGATCTCGTTCGGGTGGACTGCGCCGAAGATCAGGATGTGATGCGTCTCCGGAAGGTGCTGCAACGCCCGAATGACGGTCTCGAACCCCTTATACGGGCCAAGAAACCCAAAGACCCCGACCAGCCGGGCGTCGGCCGGCAGCTGGTCGAGCATCGGAAACTGTGCCCGCGCGACAGTGGCGCGGACGGAACGCGCTTCCTGCTTGGAGAGGAAGGCAAGCGGGTGATCGTAGACATTGCGGATGGCGTGAACATGGCTCAGCTCTTTGCGATCGCGCCTGTTATGGACGATCGCGACGACGGATTTGCGGCGCTGCGCTCGCCGCAGCTGCGTCGTCAAGCCCTGCGCCAGCCGATGCGCCCGATTGAACTCGGCGCGCTGCAGCCACGCCTTCGAAAGGTTGAAGCGCAACAGCTCTTTGAAAAAGGCGTGATAGTCGAACGCCGCCCAGGGAAACATCGTATGGAACGTCACCGAGATTTTCGGCGCCGCATCGACGATCCAGCTGAACCGGCGGTAGATGTCGAAGGCCTTGAGGCCGAGCGTGCCATGCTCCAGTTGCAGGTTGACGGCGTCGTAGGAAGCGATTTCGCGGCACAGTGCGCGAATGTGCCGATTGGCCTGCCGGCGCACGCGCGGATGCGAGTGGCGCAACAGGTACTGATCGAGCTCGAGCAGGGTTACGTCGAAATCCTCACTGAGCTGACGGTAGAGAAAGCGGGTATAAGCCCCGATCCCGCAAAGCTCGGTCAGGGTCGAGACGATCGCGAGCCGCGGCCGGCGCGGCAGCGAGACGGCGGCCGAGGCGCGCTGTGCCGGTTTGGCCGATATCCGACCGCCCGGTGCCAGGCCGACACGGCCCATTTCAGGCTTCGCCGACACATCGGTCATACGCCACCCATGATCGAGAGCCGTTTGCGCCCCGCCCGGGAGCGCATCACTGAAGCTCCTGCAGAGCGCGGCGATGCTGCGCGAGCGCGGCGTCCATATCGTCGAATACGCGAAGCGCACCGCCGACGAGAACCGCTCCGCGGTCGCAATACTGCCGAATGGTCCGGCTGTTGTGGGTGACCAGAATGATGTCGGAGCGCTGCATTCTGTCACGAAAGGCAGCGGCGCATTTGCGGCGGAAGCGCTCGTCGCCGACTTCGGTCACCTCGTCGATCAGGTAGACGTCGAAATCGATGGCGAGACAGGCGGCGAAGGCGAGCCGCGCGCGCATCCCGGCCGAATAGGTGTTGACCGGCATCTCGAAATATTCGTCGAGCTCTGCAAAGTCCTGCACCCAATCTATCGCGGCGCGGATATCGCAACCGTAGACCCGAGCCAGGAACGCGACATTTTCGCGGCCCGACAACGCGGTATTCGGGCGCAAATGGGACCGGGACGTTGAACGGCTAGCGCGCCACTGCTATTTCCTGAGCGGATGAAGCGGTTAGCGCACGTACTAGGATTAACGATCGCCATTCTTGCGGCGGTCATGATCGGCTACTTCCTGAAATGGGACCCGACGAAGCCGCACGATTTGTGGCATTGGTCCCGATAGGTTGCTTCACCGCCCCGCCGGTCGGCCATCATCCAACCCAGCGCGAAGAACAGCGCGGCCATGAGCAGCGTGTCCAGCGGATGATCAAGCAGGCTCAGGGGCGCGCCTCAAAGTCGCTATGGTGAGTTAGCTACATAATTCCGGGGAAATCTGATATGGAAATCCGCGACGCGCCCGCTCCGCGGAGAGAGTCGCTTGGCCCGAAGCCTATCGGCACCGTTGCCCGAATTTGAGCGACCGCCTGTGACAGAGGTGGCGTTTTCTGTGCAGTTTAGGCCACTTAACCAGTGGCGCGCCGTACATGCTGGGCTCTATTGGGCAGAAGTACTCGATAAGTTTCCGACCACCGAAAACAAACCGCCACTCCCCCGTATTGTGGGGTCTCAGGAACAAGATCCTCTCACGCAAGAACAAATGAGTATTACGTTCGGTTCGCCTGACGCGGATTTAGCGCGTTTTTGGTTCGTCAGCGCTGATCAGACTAGTTTGATTCAGCTCCAGCGCGACAGGTTCGCGCTCAACTGGCGTAAAATTAGAGACGACCAGGCGTACCCTCGTTATGACAAAGAATTACGGCCGCAATTCATTGAGGAATGGACACGATTTATTTCCTTCGTTTCTAATCGCAATATCGGGAATATCGAAGTTGACGCTACGGAACTCGTTTACATAAACGATATACCGAGAGGAATCGGTTGGAATACTGGGACCGATGCGATTCGGTTGTTTTCTCCGTGGTGGGGAGAAGGAACAGATGGGTGGCTTCCGCCCCCAGAAACCGTTTCGGTGCAAGGGACGTTTAGGCTCCCAGAAGATCGCGGGAGGCTGTATTTTGCCACACAGCATTTGAGAAGAAATATCGACAATCACGAGATCGTACAGCTCCGACTATTTGCGCGCGGTAAACCGAGCGGTAATCAAACCTCCGATATTATGAATTGGATGGATATCGGCCGAGAATGGATCGTAAGGGCGTTTTCTGACATTACTTCGAAATCAGCACATGAACTTTGGGGGCGCGCCAAATGAACGCGGCAACCGTGACTACCTTGAGGTATGCCAATACGTGGGAAACCACGCTTCCAACGACACTGGATGTTCCATACACCCAGCCACCGCGCACCGCATTGGTTAAGCAGGCTGCTGCGCCGATTTCGAACCAGACAATCGATTCGGGCTTCGAGCATCATTTTGCAAAAACCAATCGGCTGGTCAAGGATAGCTCCTGCTGGCCCGACGGCGCCGAAGCACCCTCTGCGCTCGCCCAGTCGAATGCCATCAACATGTTGGTCCAGCTTCGTTTTGATCAGTTCGAGCCTGCCCGCGTTGTCGCGTCTGGGGAGGGCGGAATCGCTATCTGCTTTGCGAAGGCCGATAAGTACGCTGATATCGAATTTCTAAATTCGGGCGAAATTCTGGGCGTTGTCTCCAATAGACGTGACCGACCCTTTGTTTGGGAAATTGCTCCGACCGATCCTGCGCGCGCGAGCGCGTCTCGGCGGATTCGCGAGTTCCTCAACTCGCCAGAGACCAGCTCGAATGATACAAGGAGACCGTGGGCGGCAAGATGGCTTCCGTTCGCGAGATCTCTTGTATAGGAGATGTAAATCGGATGAAGTGCTTCATGGCAGGCTGACCTCAGCAAGTATCAGATATGATGATATGTCAACAAACTGGTCCAGATTTAGCTGCCCTCACGATGTAGTATTTGATCATCCTGGCTATGGAATAGCATATTTGGTGGCGGGCGGATTGCCTAAGAATTTACCCACAGAAGATCCTCCTGGCACGCCAGTCGCGCCGCATTCGTTCTTTCCAGAACACGATCCTCTCACACTGAATTATTCTCATACCCAAATAGTGTGCTATAGGGGCGGCGCGAAGATTGATCGCGTGTCGGCCAAGACGGTACAAAAAGAATTCCGGCAGATAATGAGCGACAGAAGCCGCGTGATTTTGGATCCTATGATTTAAGTTGCCACCGCACGCCTTGCCCGCTGCCGATGCGCTCGATATGCCCGCGCGCGGCCATCTGATCTAGCCGGACCAGGAACCGCCGCCAGAACAGTTGCCGGATTTCCTTATCGTCGCCGAGCCCCTTGTCGCGCATCGCCGTCTCGGTCAGCTCGGCGGCCGAGACAGTCTCGTTGCGACGCAGGGCATCGAAGATCCGCCGCGACAACTCGCCGTGCACGAAGTAGCCTTGCTGCCGCGGGCGCACTCGCTTCGGCGGGATCGCGCTGCCCGGCACCGGCGCGTTGAGCAGCCGGAGCGCGTTGTCGATATGCAGCAAGTCGGCGCGATGCGCGACGATCTGCTTTTCCAGGTCGAGAATGATGCCGGCGATCTCGGCGCGCTTGCGGCTGAGCGCGGAGACCGCAACCGGGTGATCGTCGGTTTCCTTATGGCCGCCGGTCATGCTGCCACCCGTTCCCGATGCCAGTAGCCGCACCACCGGGCAGACTTGGAATGCGCCAGCGCAGCACCCGCGGCGAGCCGCCAGTTGCGGCCGTTGTCGTTGCGCCGGTTGTTCTCGCGCCAGGCCGTCTCGGCCGCGTAGGCGCTGAGCAACCGACCGCTGATCTTGTGGTACTGCCCGAACTCGGCGCGCCGGAGCCGGGCAAAAAATGACTCGGCTTGGTTCGTGCACGCGCCCTCTTCGGAGCGGTACTCAAACGAGTGATTGACCCGGAGCATCGGGTAGCTGGCATGCAGCACATTCCAGGCCGCGCTTTCGTCGGCATGGACAGTGGTGCCGCTCGCCACCCGGCGGCGGATCATCGGAACCGCGTCACTCTCGCGATCCACAACCCAGGTCACGGTCTGACCGCCGCGCTCCCGAGCGACAACCACAACGCGGCGCTTCGGGTTCTCGACACCGCGCCGGTCTTTGCGGTCGGCCTTGCGGTTTTCGGGCCGGACGTGACCGCCAAAGTAGGCACCGTCAACCTCAGCCTCGCGACCCTCGCCACCGATTTCCTCGATACCGTCGAGCGTCGCGCCCATCGCCTCGCGCAGCTTGTGGAGCAGCACGAAGGCTGACTTCGGGTTGATGTTCATGTCGCGGCTGATTTGCAGCGCCGACGTGCCTTTGACGCCATTCACGAACAGAGCGATGACTGCGAGGTAATCGCGGACCGCCAGCTTGCGGCTGTGGAACAGCGTGCCGGACGTGACCGAGAACTTGCGCCGGCAGCCGGAGCACTTCCAACGGATCGGGGTTTCGGTCAGCGTGTAGACCTTGGCAACGCCGCAGTGCGGGCAGAACGGCTCACCGCCGTTCTCGGCCCAGCGCACCCGCCTGAACACGTCGAACGCCTCCTCATCCGACAGCCGCAGCACCTGAGCGAGGCTCAGGCTCCGTGCGGCTGGGGTGAGAAGGAAGTGGGTCATTGCCGTCGCGTGCGTTACTAATGTCATTGAATATGGCGGCATAAGCCGCCATTGTCAATGGCAAACGTAACGTATATGCTGGCATTGTTAGACCGAGCGAGGGCATGAAGACCGAAGACGAATGGGCGGAAGACGCCAAGCGCCTGTTACGGGCCGAGATGACCCGGCGCGGCGTGACCTATGACGGATTGCAGGAGCGGCTAGCCGCCATCGGCGTGAAAGATACGGCCGTCAATCTGCGCAACAAGCTCGCGCGCGGCCGGTTCTCCGCCGTGTTCCTGCTTCAAGCCCTGGAAGCGCTCGGATGCAGGAACCTGCGTCTCACCGAGGACGGCGAGGATTAGCGCCTTGGCTGATCGCGCCACACCTTCCGAACACGGCGCATCGGGTGGATTCGCCGGTGTCTTTCGTGCTGCCGCGCAACACGCTCGTTGACGGGAACAAAGTCGGAATCAGACAAAATGACCCCCTTGCCGCTTGCGCAGCTTGATGGAAGGTCAGCTTTGGAGTACCCTGTCGGGGTTCCTGTCTGGGCTGTTCCAAAGCTGACCAGACATCCGTCCCGAAGGACGGGCGAAACGCGTCGGTGTTCGAAGCACCGGCGCGTTCTTGCTTTGTGGCGCAGAGTTGGAGCGCCGTCAACGGGAATCTACATGCCAGTAAGTATTCCTTACCGGAATAAGGCTGTCCCTACCGCGCCGGGCGAACAATACGTTCTGTTACGTGGGACGCAAGGCGGTCGAACCCGCGTCTGTGCCTGACGTGCACAAATGCACGCAGCGACCGTGATTTTCAGCGATACTGAACAGCCGCGATAAAACTATCGTGGGACCGATCCCATTTCTTGGTCCCATTTGCGCCCGAATACCGCGACAACGCGCCGTGAAACGTGCCCCCGAAACCGAGCGGAAACGACACTCTGGCTTCGCGCCGGATCACGCCGCGATCGGGCAATTCCGAGCCGGCCAGCAGGCGGATCAGTGTCGATTTTCCGGCACCGTTGGCGCCGAGAATTCCGAAATTGTGACCGGACGCAAAGATCGCGCTTGCGTCATCGAGGATGATGCGCGGCCCCGCTTTGGTCGCGTAGGATTTCGACACCCGGTCGAGCGCGATCATAGCGGCTCGCTGAGCTTGCGCCGGAACAGGCGCTCGGCCGCGACGCCGGCCAGCATGAAGCCGAGCGCGACGCAGGCAAGATAGCCGCGGTCCAGCCAATGCGGCTCGTATCCCGCAAAGAAACCCGAGCGGAACCAGTCGATGGCCTGCAACACCGGGTTCCAGGCCAGCACGTCACGAACCCATGACGGCATCATGCCGGGTACGTAAAAGATGCCCGAGCAAAAATAGAGGATGCGCGTCAGCTGCGCCCACAGCTTGTCCCAGGATTTGTAGAACACCTGAAGGACCGCGTTTAAGAAGCCGACGCCCCACCCCAGCATCGCAGTGACCGCCAGCACGAGACAGGGAGTCCCGATATCGTGAGGTTGCGCGGCGAGACCGAGCGCCGCGAACCCGAGCAGCAATATCAGCGCGACGACCACGTCGGTGACGAGTTCGAGCAGTCCGCGCGCCAGAATGACATCCACATTGGTGACGAGCGGCAATTGCAGCAGCGACCCGTTGCTGGTGATCGCATGAGTCATCGCGCCGCTCGTATGCACGAACAGGTGATACGGGATGATTCCGGTATAGTAGAAAAGGAAGAAGTGCGACCCGATCGGCGGCTTGCCGTGCATCATCACGGAAAACACCACCGACAGCATCACGATGTGCATGATCGGTTCGAGCAGCGCCCAGCCATAGCCGAGTTTCGAGTCGCCGAACCGCGTCCTCGTCTCGCGAATGATCAGCGCCTGGATCACCCGGCCCTGAATGCACATGCGGCCGAAAAAGCCGGGCGGCGAAAACGCCGGGCGCGCCGGGGGGCACGGCCGTTCGCGCAGCAGCACGGTGTCGCCATCGAGGATTTCGCGCCGGCGATCCAGCAGGTGCAGGACCGCATCGGCGCAGCCTTCATCCTCGGGAAAAGCGCGCAGCAATTCGCCCCCGGTCGCGAGCGCTTCGGTCCAGCGCTCGTTCTCGACGTAGATCGTCAGCTGCGACCGCTTGGCCTCGGGCCGCGACCAATCGAGCGCGGCGGCTCGCGCAAAAGCCGCCGCGGCGCCGTCGAGATCCCCCCAGCGGTGCAACACGGTTCCGCGGTGCAGGTGGTACTCCAAGCGCTCCGGCGCGAGCGCGATTGCCCGTTCGATCGCCTCGAGCGCCGCCTGCGGGCAATCGCGCAGCATCTCCGCCGCGGAGAGCAGCCGCAGCACCGCACAATCGTCGCGATGCGTCGCGGCGGCATAGTCGGCGATGTCGGCGGCGTCGTCGATCTGGCCGGCGCGCAACAGCGACTCGGCCGCATGCAATGCGTTGCCGCGGTCCTCCGGCCGCAGATCGAAGGCCCGCAACGCGCAGCCCAGCGCCTCCTCCGGCCGATCGAGCGCGAGCAAGGCATCGGAAAGCCGGCGCCACGCCCGATCGTCGTCCGGTCCTGCGGCGACCGCTCGGCCGAGGTAGCCGGCCGCCTCGGCGGTCCGCTCCGCGGCGAGCAGGATAGAGCCGGCGTGAAGCGCGAATTCGGCATGATGCGGGGCGAGATCGCTTGCCCTGATGGCGTGCCAGATGGCGCGTTCGTTCTCGGCCACGGCGAGCCAGGAACCGCTGGCGTGGCGGTGGCCTTCAATCCATCCCGGACGTCTGTCGAGCATGCGCTCGTAAAGCGCCGCGGCCTCGGCGTGACAGCCGCAATTGCTGAACAACCAGGCGCAGAAATCGAGGGTGCGTTCGCTGACCGGGTCGAGCTCCAGCGCCCGCCTTGCGCAGACTAGAGCGTCCTCCCGACGTCCGCGGCGAAGCAAAGCCTCCCCCAATTCGCATACGCACGCATCCAACTCGCCGGCGCCGAGCGCGTCGGACAAGGAATGGGCGTCAAGCGCTAAAACGGGAAGAGTTGCTTCGAGACTCAATTATTGCGAGCGTCCAAGGTCAATTCCGCGTATGAGGCGAGACGATAAGCCGGTTTTTGGCGAAGTCTCAACCGCCTTTTGCGCTCGGCTGGACATCCCTCGCCGCCCGCGCGAATGGAGGGCACGGAGACGACGGCGCGGCCCCTCCCAAACGCATCCTCGCGAAAAAGGCGCGCAGGCCGAGCTTTAACAGCCAAAGCGACTGGAATGCTCGCGTGCAGGAACGAGTCAAACAGTTCCACTGCCGTTTTCATTTAGGGGGGCCACGACTAGGCGGGACGGGTTCCGGGGATTGTCCTCCGGAGTTCCCTCCTGTCTGCTGCCCAGTCTGGGCAACGCCGCCGGGTCCTGATGTAGCCGAGGGCGCAGCGACCGTCAGTATGTCCACATACCGTTTTGCCCAATCGTCAGCGTGCTTTGCAGCGTCCTTTGCAGCTTCATCCCCGTCGCTTTCAATGCATTTCAGGTCATACACCCCGGTTGCCATTTGCTCATGTAACTGGGTCAGACTCGCCAACGAACGCGAAGCTTGGCTAAATTCAGCTTGCGGCCCATAAAACGCGATAGTTGCTGCCACCGCAGTCCCTAGTGCCGGAAATACAACAGCCAGCACTCGTAGTGTCAATCCGAGCGGTCCCTCAGCACGACCGAACACGGTAGTACTCAAACTCACGATGATGGTCGTGAGCATTCCAAGGCCAATCGACACTATGCTGGTCACCTCCCAAAACCGATATGCGAGATCGGCTTTGGTTCGCAGCGATAGGCGCTGCTGGCTTATTGCCTTGCTCGTTATAATTAACGCAGATTCAGCATGGAAAAATCTGTCTCGCTGGCCTTGCTTCAAGCTCACGTCGTCGGAAGAAGCAGTAGATCCTTCACCCGAAAGGGATGCTGTCTGGATTATATCCTCGGGAATTTCGGATGCGGCATGAAAGCCCATACACCCTGAAATCCAAGTGAAAACCGCGGAGTGAGCGAGTCTTACACTTTCAAGATGCGGATCTTGTGGTCGTGGCGCCTCAGTATTATCATCGTCCATTGATAGGTCAAGCCGGTCGAGCACTTTTTGATACAGAACTGGTGAGGTAACAATTGAAAAAACGAAGTAAACAACCGTCATTCCAGCGATCGTTGCGCATATCAACGCGACTCCCGCTCCGATCATACGAAGATAGCGAAGCAGCATTCCAGCACCCCCCAGTCCCGGTCATTTCCTTCGTGCGCTTCGCATTGTACTACCGGGGACATCGATCAACCATAAGTTTTTCTCCAAAACGCAATCTTGCGTGGGGGCGTTTGATCCTACCTCGCCCTACGGCCAGGGAGCCGCAACGACGCGACGCGAGGTGGCCGAAGAGTCTTTCGGTGCAGGAAAACGCGGCGGCAAAGCTCGACACAGCGTTCCGCGCTGCTGTAAGACGAGCGCCTGAGGTTTGAGGGCAATTTCGTTGGGGACGGCGTTTTTGGACTAGACGTCGCGCGCGGTTCTATCTCCGAACAGCTACTTGGATGGGTGGCCGAGCGGTTTAAGGCACCGGTCTTGAAAACCGGCGTGGGTGCAAGCCCACCGTGGGTTCGAATCCCACCCCATCCGCCACATCGCGGGCAGCGGCATACGGGCCAGCGCGACAAGGGGGGCTGAGGTTGCTGCGGGCGCGCGTGACGGGCCGGGGGGCGGCCTCTTGCCGGGTTTGGCGTGCGGGGCCATTGTGCGCCCCAATGGAGCCGGGGCGGAGGCGGTGAGTGGATCTGGTCGGTGAGGGGCGGGTCGCGTTGGTGACAGGCGGCGCCCGCGGCATCGGCTTCGCGGCGGCGCGGCTGCTCGCAGCGGAGGGGGCGCGGATTGTACTCGCCGACCTCGATGGAGCGCGTGCCGAGGCCTCGGCGGCCCGTCTTAGCGAAGAGTGCGGGATCGACGCCATCGGGTTGGAGACCGACATCTCGTCGCCGAACTCGGTCGCTCGGATGGTCGCGGACGCGACCGGCCGGTTCGGCAAGATCGACATCTTCATCAACAGCGCGGCGATCCTCGCCGACAACACCTTTCTCGAGTCGACCCCCGAGCAATGGGACCGCATGCTGAAAGTGTGCCTTTACGGCCCGATGCATTGTCTCTATGCGATCCTGCCCGGCATGGTCGAACGCGGCTACGGCCGGGTCGTGTGCCTGGCCTCCGACGCGGCGCGGCTCGGCCAGGCGCGGCTGTCCTATTACGCCGCGGCCAAGGCCGGCGTGATCGCGCTGGTGAAGTCGGTGGCGCAGGAAGTCGGCGGCAATGGCGTGACCCTGAACGTAGTCTCCCCCGGCGCGACCAACACCGAATTGCGGCAGCAGCGCGAGGAAAGCCTGCGCCGACAGATGGGCGAGGAGCGCTATGCCCGCCGGCAGCAATCGGTGCTGCGCCTCTACCCGACGCGGCGATTGGGGGAGCCGGACGACGCCGCCGCGATGATCGCCTTTCTCGCGAGCGACCGGGCATCGTGGATCACCGGGCAGGTCGTCAGCGTGAATGGCGGCTTTGCAATGCCGTAGCGCGCCCCAACCGGATGGACACTCCGATGAATTACGAGACCCTGCGGACGGCACAAGACGGCCCCGCTTTCGTCATAACCTTTCACCGGCCCAAGGTTCGCAATGCGCTGAGCGGGCAATTGCTGGAAGAGCTGGTCGCGGCGGTGAAGGCGGCCGATGCCGACGCGTCGGTGCGCGCCGTGATCTTGACCGGCGGGCCGGAGCTGTTCTCCGCCGGCGCCGATCTGAACGAGGCGTTGGAGGTCAAATCGGCGCGCGACGGAATGGCCTTTTTCGGGCGCTTTCACCGCGTCGCCGACGTGCTCGAGACTGCAGACAAGCCGGTCATCGCGTCGATCGAGGGGTTCTGCTTCACCGGCGGCTGCGAGCTGGCGCTGGCCTGCGACATCCGAGTGGCGGGCGACGGCGCCTCCTTTGCAATTACCAGCGCGCGCATCGGCACGGTCGCCGGGTTTGGCGGCACGCAGCGGCTGCCGCGCATTGTCGGCGCCTCGCGGGCGCTCGAAATCCTGTTCTCGGCAGAGCCGATCGATGCGCAGGAGGCCCATCGCATCGGTCTCGTCAACCGTTTGACGCCCAAGGGGGGCGCCCTCGCCGAGGCGAAGCGGCTAGCCGCAATTTATGCCGAGCGGGCGCCCTTGAGCCTTGCGTTCGCAAAGCGGGCCGTGCATCGCGGAATGCAGACGGATCTCGCCTCCGGCATCGAACTCGAAACCTTCCTCGTCACGACTATCTACGGGACCGACGACAAGCGCGAAGGCATCTCCGCCTTCCTCGAAAAGCGCAAGGCGAAGTTCACCGGCAAATAACGGTCGCGGTCGGCGCGCTCAATTCCTACCCCTTGTCCGATTGATAGCTGACGAAATCGGCAGACGCCGTGAAATCCATGTCGAGGCGGGTCAAGTCATCGAGCCTGGCGAGCCACCCTGCCCTGCACTCGGTTGAAAAGCTGAACTCCGGCTCGACAAGTGACGGATCGTCCAAACTGTTCAAGGTCAGACTGACATACGGGCCTTCGATCTGGCGGTAGGTCAACGGCGTCCCGCAACCGCTGCAGAAGCCGCGTTCGACCCGGTTCGAACTGGTGAAGATCGCCGGCGGGTTCGACCAGGTGACTTGGCGCACGGCAAACCGGACGAACGCCATGAAGGGTGCGCCGGACGCTCTCTGACACATGCGGCAG
>Ga0213875_10002048_pt1 | contig 12386 bp, 9 predicted proteins | sample BarmaccomBMRX_R8_FD_160105 | JGI IMG/M metagenome (GOLD analysis project Ga0213875, IMG submission 160105) | Root-associated microbial communities from Barbacenia macrantha in rupestrian grasslands, the National Park of Serra do Cipo, Brazil - RX_R8 | ecosystem: Host-associated > Plants > Roots... | reverse complement strand
GCTTCGAAAGACTTCAAACTTAATGCGAAATACACCGCTCGCGTGTCTTTAAGCGCAAACAACATTACTAACCACTTCAATCCTGACTCGGTCTACTCTAACACTGACGCGCCGCTGTATAGATTGTTTTTCGGGCAGCATAAGCGCAGGCTTCTGGCGGACTTCGACGTCTTCTTCTGATCTCGCATTCGGCCCCTTGCCGACGCGCGGTTCCCTCGGTAACAGAACCCCGACTGTGAGGCGGGTTTGAGGCGCGTGATACGTTGGACCTTTTATGCGCCTTCGAAACTTGCCTGTATTCTTGTTGGTTCTTGGCGTTGTGGGATGGGCCCAAGAAGCGCCTCTATTTCGGTTTATCGAAAAACCAGGACCGCATGGCGTCGGCCTGAAAGTGGTCCAGCAGTACGACTACTCCCGGGTTTACCGTCACGCCACGGACGACCTCGGCAGGCCGTATAGTGGCGAACGCGCACGGCCGCTGCAAACACTCGTTTGGTTTCCCGCGGTGACGCACAACGCGAGACCTATGACGGTCGCCGATTACGTAGGTTTGCTCGAGACGGAAACAAATTTTCGAGGCCAAACTCTGTCTAGCGATACCCAGGAGCTTGTCGACGGGATGAAGCCCACGTTCGCGCTGCCGATGTGGGCCGTGCGTGATGCGCCGCCGGCCGAAGGACGGTTCCCGGTTCTCGTATACGCGCCGAGCTTTTCGGCAGTTTCATGGGAGAACGCAGATCTGTGCGAGTATCTGGCCTCGCACGGCTACGTTGTGGTCTCGAGTCCCGACATGGGCGTGAAGACGCGCGACATGACGATGGACCTGAACGGTATTGACGCGCAAGTTCGTGACATTTCTTTTCTTATTAGCTATGCGCAAACACTTCCCAATACAGACATGTCGAAGGTTGCCGTTGCGGGATTCAGTTGGGGCGGAATATCGAATCTGTTCGCGGCGGCCCGCGACAACCGCGTCGACGCATTGATCGCGCTCGACGGCAGCATGCGTTACTTTCCGGGGCTCGTTAAGCAGGCTGACGTCCATCCGCAAGACATGACGATTCCGCTCCTGTTCTTTGCTCAGGGAGAGATTACGATCGAGGACCAGGCGCGCTACATGGCGGATGCGACAAAAAATCTAGGCCCGAGCGTCCTTAACGCGTGGACGCATGGCGATCTCGTTACCGTGCACATGCTGGGCTTGGCACATATACAGTTCAGTTCGATGTATCAGCGGAATCAGGACATTTGGAAGCAGCCCGAAGGACAAAAAGCCGACTACGATCGCGAAGATGCAATGACCGCCTACGGGTGGGTATCGCGCTACGCGCTCGCGTTTCTGGATGCGTACCTCAAGCACGATGCGAACGCCATGACGTTTCTCAAGAACACGCCTGCCCAAAATGGCGCGCCGAAGCATTTCATGACAGTGAATTTTCGAGAGGCGAAAGGTGTGCCCGCATCATTCGAAGGCTTCCGCACAGAGATTGGCCGCAAAGGTATGGATCAAGCGACCGAGATTTACGCTGCGATGAAGAAGGAGAATCCCGATTTCAACCTCGATGACGATGCCTTGCGCGCCTGGGCCGACGATCTCACTGCCGAAAACCACACACCCGAAGCCATCGATCTTTTGAAGCTCGATGTGCAACTGCATCCCGACTCGGCCGCCGCCTATTATGCCCTCGCGGGGGCGTACGCAAACTCAGGCCAGAAGCAGCTTGCTATCGAGAATTACAAGAAGACGCTCGAAAAAGATCCGACCAACCAGCGCGCGAAGGAGAAGCTCGACAAGCTGCAGGAGCCGCAAACCAAGTAGTCATGACCGCGGAAGCGTCATGCTCCGATTTAACGTATACTTCAGCAGGTGAGTAGATCTCGACCACAAAGGAGAACGATTCAGATGAAAACCTTAGTTGGAGTATTGGCGTGTCTTGGGTTCGCGTGTATGATGCCGGCACAACCGGCGTCAACTCAAAATCAGTCTTCCGCGGGGCAATCGGCGTCGACGCAAGCAGCCGCAAATCCGATCAGCACGGGAACGAAACTCGTCTACATGCACATGAAGAACACGATCATGCAAGCGGCGGAGCAGATGAGCGAGGCGGATTATTCGTTTCGGCCAGTGGCAACAGTGAGGACCTTCGGGCAGCTCGTCGGGCACGTCGCCGATGCGCAGTACGAGTTCTGCTCGGGGGTTGTCGGCGACGGCAAGAAAGGGCCGGACGTTGAAAAAACCAAAACCACGAAGGCCGACCTGATCCAGTCGCTCAAGGACGCATACGCGTATTGCGACCAGGCGTATAACGGATTGACGGATGCTCACGCCGCGGACCTCGTCAAGTTCATGAATCGTGACATGGCGAAGACGACCCTCCTCGACATCAACAGCGCACATATGTATGAGCATTACGGAAACATGGTCACTTACATGAGGATTAAAGGCTTGGTTCCTCCGTCCAGCCAGCGCCGGGATTAATGACCTTTCGTCGCAGCGCCTTGGCGTCAGTTGTTGCGTGCACCGCTGTTGCGTTCCTCAGTTACGGACAGACGGGCGGTCAGGCCAAGAAACCGTCCGGTCCGTTTGATAATCTCCAGTACCGTTACATTGGTCCGCCCGGCAACCGCGCCACTTCGGTTGTGGGGGAGCCGGGAAATCTGAACGTCTATTACGCCGGTGCGGCATCCGGAGGGGTTTGGAAATCCAGCGATGGCGGCATTCACTGGTCACCAATTTTCGATGCCGAACCCGCGCAATCGATCGGATCGATTGCAATCGCGCCGTCAAACCACAGCATCGTTTGGGTGGGCACGGGTGAGACGTGGATTCGCAGCAATGTTTCTATCGGTGACGGCGTGTACAAGTCCATCGATGCCGGCAAAACGTGGACGCACATGGGGCTCGACCAAACCGGTCGCATTGGGCGCATCCTTATAGATCCTTATAATCCGGAAATTGTGTATGTTGCGGCTTTGGGCACGTGCTACGGCCCGCAGCAGGAACGCGGTGTCTATCGCACGCGCGATGGCGGGAAGACGTGGGATCGCGTGTTGTTCGTCGACGTGAACACCGGAGCTTCGGACATCACGATGGATCCGAAGGATTCCAAAAAGCTGATCGCCGGAACGTGGCAAATCGACATCAAGACGTGGGGCCGAAAAAGCGGCGGTCCCGGCAGCGGCATTTTCGTAACACAAGATGGTGGCGATCACTGGGACCGCATCACGGGCCACGGGCTGCCCTCGCCGCCGGTGGGGAAGATCGCCGTTGCGATCGCGCCGAGCGATCCAAATACCGCGTACGCGCTGATCGAAACAGGCCAGGGCGGCACGCTGTGGCGAAGCGAGGATGGCGGCGCTAATTGGAAAGTGGTGAACTACAGCCGGCTGTTGAACGAACGGCCGCATTACTACACCCGCATTCTCGTCATGCCGGACAACCAGCGCGAGCTGTATTTTCCGTCGAACGGCATTCGCGTCAGTTATGACAGCGGCGAAACCGTAGATGAGGTGTCTTGGGCGGGCGACAACCACGATATGTGGGCCGACCCGCTGAACGCGAACCGCATGATGATTGCGTCCGACGGCGGCGTCAGTATATCGACCACCCGCGGGAAAGAGTGGCACGAGATCCGGCTGCCCATCGCGCAGATGTATCACGTCGCGACGGACAATCGCATCCCGTATCGCGTCTACGGACAGATGCAGGACGGCATGCCGCTGGTTGGCCCGAGCCGCGACTTAGGCAATTACGCAATTCCCGCGGGGGATTGGACGACAACGGCGGGGTGCGAAACGGGCTGGAGTCTTCCCGATCCGGTAGACAACAACATCGTATGGGGCGGCTGCTATGCCGGCGTCACCGAGCGTTTCGATTTCCGTACCGGCCATTCGCGATCCGTCAGCGTGTGGCCCGATCGCACCATGGGCGCGAACGCAAGCCAAGTGAAGCTGCGAATGAACTGGACGTATCCGATCGCGATTTCGCCATTCGATCACAACACCGTGTATGTGGGAAGCCAATTCCTGCACAAGACATCGGACGGCGGCCAGACATGGCAGACGATCAGCCCCGATCTCACGCTCAACGACAAGAGCATGATGGGCGATTCAGGCGGGTTAACTATTGACAACCTCAGCGTCGAGTACGCGGGCGTTGTCTTTTCGATTGAGGAATCACCGCTCAGCCGCGGCGAGATTTGGGTCGGTACGAATGACGGTCAAGTGCAAGTTACGCGCGACGGCGGCGCGCACTGGACGAACGTCACGCGCAACATTCCCGAAATTCCGGCGAAGATGACGGTAACAAGCGTCGATCCATCGAAATTCTCCGCCGGCACGTGTTACATCGCGTTTGATGGCCACCAGGTAAACGTCCGCGATCCCTACCTCTTCAAGACCGCCGATTACGGAAGAACGTGGACGCGCATCACGGATGGCATTCCGCCCTCGCCGATGAGCTATACCAATGTGGTACGTGAGGATCCGGTGCGCAAAGGGTTGCTCTACGCCGGAACCGAAAATGCGCTGTACGTCTCATTCGACAACGGTGCGAAGTGGGAGCCGTTGCAGATGAATCTGCCGCACGCGCCGGTTCACTGGCTGACAGTGCAGCAGCATTTCAAGGATCTGGTGGTCGGAACCTATGGCCGCGGATTCTGGATTCTAGACGATGTCAGCCCGCTTGAAGAGTTTACCGGCGAAATTGCCGCCTCGAGCGCGTATCTGTTTCCCGTGCGGCCGGCATATCGCTTCCGAGCGACGGCGCGCCGGCAGCTCGCGCCCTCCGGCGTTGGAACGGGAAGAAATCCGCCCTACGGCGCGTCAATCAACTACTACCTGAAAGCGGAAACGAAAGAGCCGGTTTCGATCACGATCCTCGGCCCGAGTGGAGAAACCATTCGAACGTTGAAAGGCGCGGCGAAACCGGGCGTGAATCGCGTGTGGTGGGACCTGCGCTATGAGCCGATATTTTCGGTCGCGCTGCGCACCACTCCGCCGGGCAATCCGCACGTCTGGCAGGAAAAGCGATTTCTAGGCAAAGACGCTCGGCCGATCTTCTATTACGGAGTCGGCGGCGGCCCAACTATGGGACCGCTGGTCGCGCCCGGAGCGTACACCGTGAAACTGGCCGTTGCCAAAGAGGAGCGGACGGGGAAAATAACCGTCCTGAAAGATCCCAACACTCCAGCGAACGATACGGATGTTGCGGAGGGATCGGCGCTTGCACTCGACATCTACAACGACGCGAATACTTCCGTGCGAATGATCAACCAGATCGAATGGACGCGGAAGCAGTTTGAAGACATGACGAAAATGCTGGCGGCGAACCGCGCGAAACGGGAGCTGGTCGACGCAGTGAGCGCAATCGACAAGAAATATTCCGACGTTGAGGCGAAGCTGATGCATCCGACGATTGCAGAAGGCGACCAGAAATCGTTTCGAGGTCCCTTGGGACTGTATCTGAAATTTGTCTGGCTCGGGGCCGAGGCGGGGACGGGTGGCGCCGACGTGTCAGGAAACGCGGATTTTCCCCCGACGGAGCCCGAGGAACAAGTATTTCAGTTGCTCGATAGCCAACTGAAACAGGCGCAAACGGAGCTGAAGGAGCTGAACGAGCGGGATCTGGTTACCTTCAACCAGGCGATGGCGGGCGAAAAGTTGATGCGAGTGTTAGTGGTGAATGAAAGTAAGCCGGCGCGGAGCGAACCGGAAGAAGAGCAGTAGTTGTGAAGTGGCGCGGAGCTGGATGCGCTCGGTCTTATGCGTACGCGGCAGCCGCAGCAGGCACGGGCCGGTGCACTGGCATCGCGACAGGCGCAGGAACCAGAACGCCTAGCAACTCGTCCGTGATCTCTTCAGCCGTCCGATGCGCGGCAACTTTGTGGTACTTTCCGCTTCTGTAGTACCGCACCAACGGGGCGGCATTTGCCCCATACAACCGCAGCCGCTCGCGCACTGAAACTTCGTTGTCGTCCGCGCGCCGAACCAGCAGCGAACCGTCGCCGTCGCATCGCATGTCTGCGGTTCCGTCGGGAGCGCTGTAAATTCGTCCGCACTCTTTGCATGTCAGGCGGTGCGTGATGCGAGCGACCACCTCATCATGCGCTATCTCAAAATGAAAAACGATGGGGCGCGGAGCGCGCGAGCCGCGCAGCAAACTGTCCAGAAAACGCGCTTGCGCGACGGTCCGCGGATAACCATCCAGGATGAATCCAGACGCGCAATCCGGCTCGGATAACCGGCTTGCAACCGCCCTGTTGATCAATTCGTCGCCCACGAGCTGCCCGCTCGCGAGGATGCTTTGCACCGTCTTGCCCAACTCCGACCCGGACTGGCACTCACGCCGCAGCATCTCGCCCGTCGAGACTGCCGGGATCCCCAGTTCGGCGGAAAGCCGCGCGGCCTGCGTCCCTTTGCCCGAGCCCGGCGCGCCTAGAAAAATAATCGCTTGGCCGTAGCTCTGCCCGTGCCGCTTCGTCATCCCGTCCTAGTTTCACCGAAGGGCATAGAAGTTTCAAATCCCCTGGTCCGCTTCGGACTACCTGTCCAGCGAGTCCCCGAATTCGTGCTGGGAGGCAAACACGCGTAGAATTGTAAACGGTTGATGCTACATGGTTTCGCCCGAACTGCTAGGTGAGCTGCGTCAGTTGATTCACGCCCGGCGAGTGACTGCGGGCATCCAGTTGATTGAGCAGCACAGGCGAAATTTCGACGGCATCGGCCCAGCCATGCCGTGCGCCGGACGCGCCGCCGGTTACCTGGCGCAGTGGGTAGATCTCGGCTTTGAAGACGAAGAGCTGCTTCTTCGCCTGCTCGCGCGGTTTCCGAAGTCCACGCGGCAATCGCTGCCGCTGGGCGATTACGCTCATCTGCGCATGGCCGAAGCCGTCGTGGCGATGCGGCATGGCGACTTGCAGGACGCGGAACGCCACGTCGACACCGCCCTCGCAATTTCTGACGAAGCTGACGACCCGGTGATCGTCGCGGTCGCAAATCTGTGGAAGGCGCGCTGCCTGCGCAAGGCCGGCGAGTACGATCGCGCGCTCCAAATCGCGCAGCGCGCCCGCGAAATCGCGAACCAAATCGGGCTTAAGTATCTCGCAGCCGTTATTCAGACGCTAGAAAGCTGGTTGTATTTCCAAAAGGGCAAGACCAAACAGGCGCTCGGCATTTTGCAGGAAGCTGAGGCAGTGCTGCGCGAAACGGACGACTTCATCGCGCTCGGCAATATTCAGTCCACCTATGGCCGGATCGCCACGCGCGAGGGACGGTATGACCACGCGCTGCAATACTTCGAAAATTCGATCGAGTCGTTCAAGCAGCATCGTTCACTCGAGCGTTATCTCGCGCGCTCACTCACAAACATGGCCCAGGCAAAGCGGTTCCTCGCTGTTCAGTTGCGGCGCAGCATCGACGCGAAGCGCGAGCGGCTGCGCAGTCGTGCGGGAGACGGAAAGTCGCCTTTCGTCGACAAAGCGGGCGAGCTCGACAGAATGCACGATCTGCTGCGTACCGCGCAGCAGGATCTCGCGCAAGCGGGAGAAATCTACCGCCGCACCGACGATCACCACGGCGGCGGCAACGTCGACGTGAACCTGGCGCAGATCCACTTGGACCTCGGCAATCTTGATACAGCCGAAGAACTCGTGGTCGAGGCCTTCGACCTCGGGTCGAGCAAAACGGATCACTTGTTGATGTGCCGGGCGCGCGTGGTTCAGGCCATGATTGCCAACGCTCGCTACGAGGAGCAAATCGGCGAAGGCGATGAGCAAACCCGTTTTGCTCAGGTAGCGCACGATTGCGCGAAGGAAGCCGTGGATCTTGCGGAACGCACCGAGAGCCGCAGGCTTCGCGCACAAGCGCACATCTGTCAGGGCATGACGCTGGTCAACGGTTTCTTCCACGAAACCGACGCAGCGCGAGACTGCTGCGATCGCGCCGAGGCGCAGCTCGATTATGACCGTCACGACGCCCTATGGGAGGAGATTGAAATCCTCCGTGCCCGCGTCCTGCACGCGGGAATCGAAGATCCAAACCTTCGTGCGTGGTCGCAAGGAGCGGTAGGCGACAAAACGCTGCAACAAGTAGTCGGCGATTTCGAGGAACTATTGATCCGTCGCGTGTGGGAGCGGGAAGGGCGGAAAGTCTCGCGAGTAGCCCGAAAGCTTTCCGTGTCGCCGAAGAAAGTTCGGCGGGTTCTGCGGCATGTTGGCCTGCTCGCGGCGGGAAGTCCGGACGACGATAACGACGTCGATACTTAGGGGCGGCCGCGCAGGCGTCGTCAGACGAGATGGATCTGTGAAATGTCGACTGTTGCCGCTGGATGTCGCAGCTTCATCTGCTTCAAGGTTTGGTTCACAATGGCGCCGATTGCGTAATTGCGGAACCACTTGTGATCGGACGGAATCGCGTACCAGGGCGCATGCTTCGTGCTGCAACTGGTGAGCGCATCTTCGTAGGCCGCTGCATATTCGTCCCAATGTTCGCGTTCGCGAAAGTCCAGTGGCGATATTTTCCAGTTCTTCTTTGGGTCGGTGAGCCGCGCCTGAAAGCGCTTAAGCTGCTCGGCTTTGCTGATGTGCAGATAGAACTTCAGAATCCGAACGTTGTTCTTATCCAACTCCTTCTCAAACCCATTGATTTCGCCGTATCGCTTTGACCAGACTTTTTTCGGCACAAGCTTGTGGACGCGCGCCACCAGCACGTCCTCGTAATGCGATCTGTTGAAGATACCGATCAAGCCTCGCCCCGGAACCGCGTGATGCACCCGCCACAGAAAGTCGTGATCCAGTTCTTCCGGTGTTGGCTCCTTGAACGCAGTTACCTGGCAGCCTTGTGGATTCACGCCGGAGAATATGTGGCTGATGCTTCCGTCTTTGCCCGCCGCATCCAACCCTTGCAGGACTATCAATAACGCATAGCGCTTATCGGCATACAAGACGTCCTGCAGCTTGCGCAACTCTTCGACATGGTGCTGAGTATCCGCGTCGCGTTCAGCCATCCCGGCCGTGTCTGCCGGATCGCGCTTATGCAGACGCGCCTTTTCCCCGGGTTCAACGATGAAGCGCTTCGCGAAGTTCATAGAAGCTCAAGCTGTACATTTCTAACACGGTTCGGCAATAACTTCCGCGACCGCCTTTCGGCGATATCGTGAGCGCCCAGAACGGCGAATTACTACTGCTCTGGATCTTTTTCCTGTGCGCCACTTGGTAAAACAGGTCCAGTGAGCGTTTCGCACCGGTCTTTCATTAGCATTGTTCGATGACGCCCGGCAAAGGTCTCCGGCCGCTTCGCGCCACCGTCATCGTGCCGTGTTACAACGAGGCTTCACGGATCGATACCGCAGCATTTCGCGCGTATCTCGAGTCAAGCAGCGCGGGTCATCTGATCTTCGTCGACGATGGAAGCACGGACGCCACGTTTGCTGCGCTCGAAGCGATTTGTGCGGGCGCCGGTTGTCGCGCGCAAGTGTTGCGTCTCGCGAGCAACTCCGGCAAAGCGGAGGCGGTTCGGTTCGGCGTCATGCACGCGCTTGAGCATGTCGAGCAGGATGTCGTCGGGTTTTGGGATGCGGATCTTGCGACGCCGGTCGATGCGATCGCGCGGCTGCTTGCAGTGTTGGAGGCGCGCAGCGATATCGCCATGGTATTTGGCTCGCGTGTGAAACTGCTCGGCCGTTGTGTCGAGCGGCGTGCGGCGCGGCACTACCTCGGGCGCGTCTTTGCAACGGCCGTCTCGACGATGTTACACCTGCCGATTTATGACACGCAATGCGGCGCCAAGTTGTTCCGCGCTGATGCGCAGGCGCACTCGGTCTTCGCGCGACCGTTTCTTTCGAAGTGGGTATTTGACGTCGAGATCATAGCCCGCTATCTGAACATGAATGGGAATGATCCCAAGCGGTTGGCGGAAATGATTTACGAGTATCCCCTGGAAACTTGGACTGACATTGCAGGGTCCAAGGTGCGGCCGAACGATTTTCTCGCCGCCGGTTTGGATTTGGCCAGAATTCGCAACGCCTACTTGGCGGATTTGAAGGAGAAATGAAACGCTGTTGGATGTTCGCGCTCATCGCGCTGATCGCGATCATTGTGGGTGGCATCGCGGTTGCGCACGCCGCAAGGGGCCATTTCCAATTCGTGATTCTCGGCGATCGCACTGGTGGCGCTCTGCCCGGCGTGTACGAGCAGGCGTGGCGGGAAGCTGCTGCAGATCATCCTGCGTTTGTGATCACGGTTGGCGACACCATCGAAGGCGGCAGCGATCTCACCATGGACGCCGAGTGGGGCAAAATTATGGCCATGCTCGCGCCCTACCGGCGATATCGGATTTTCTTTACCCCGGGCAATCACGACGTGTGGTCGATCGCGTCCGCACAGGCGTTCGAGAAGTACACGAAGAATCCGCTCCATTACAGCTTCGATTACGAGCAGGTTCACTTTACGGTTCTAGATAACAGCCGGAGCGACAGTTTACCGGCTGAGGAGCTGGCGTACCTCGAAAAGGACCTCGAGAAGCATCAAAAACAGCCGATCAAATTCGTGTTTTCGCATCGGCCTTCTTGGATTCTGCAGGCCATTGTCAAGAATCCCGAGTTTGCACTGCAGCGGCTTGCAAAGCGGTACGGGGTACAGTACGTCGTGGCCGGTCATATTCATGAGATGCTGCACTACGAGGTCGACGGCGTGACCTACATCTCGATTGCAAGCTCGGGTGGACATCTGCGGGGGAATCGCCAGTACACGAGCGGGTGGTTTTTCCAGCACACGCTGGTAACGGTCGACGGCAACTCGGTGAAGTTTACGATCAAGGAGCTGGGCCAGCCCTTCGGCGAGGGATTGGTGACGACCTTATCGGATTGGGGCGGGTCTGGACTGATTGCGAAGAAGGGCGGGTGACGCTACTCGTACCGAAGAGCTTCTGTCGGATTTAGCTGCGAAGCTCTGCGCGCCGGGAGCAGTCCAAAACCTACGCCGACCGTGAACGAAACCGCGAACGCTACGAATACGGAGAGCATTGAGATCGGGACGTGAACGCGATCCGTCAGGATGCGGACGGCGATGGGAAGTGAGAGACCGATCATGATTCCGATAAGCCCGCCCGAAAGGCTAATTAGCACGGATTCGACCAGGAACTGCAGCATGATTTCGCGGCGAGATGCGCCCACTGCCATCCGCAATCCGATTTCGCGCGTGCGCTCCGTGACCGTAACGAGCATGATGTTCATAATCCCGATTCCGGAGATAATCAGCGCGATTGTCGAAACAATAACGAGCACGATAGTGAGCACACTCGCGATGCGATCCGCTGTTTCCAGGAATCCTTGCAAGTTCTGCACGACATACTTCGCGCCCTGCCGGTGCCGCTCGGTCAGCAGCGTCGCGACTTGATCCGTGACCTTGCGGACATCGGTCGCATTGCGCACTTGAATGTAAACGGGCTCGATACGCTCGTATTGCACGAAGTAGCGCATGACGGAGAGCGGGATAAGAATGGTTTCGTCCGTTATCTCGCCTTGATTGAACGTGCTGGTGCGTTCGCGGAATGTGCCGATGACCGTGAATTGAAGATCGCTGATTTTGATGTGTTGTCCGAGCGCAGCTTCCTGGCTGCCGTAGATGCGAATCGCGAGTTTGTCAGTCAACATCGCGACGCGCTCGCGCAAGGTCATGTCGCTTGCATCGAAATCGCGCCCGTGGAGGACCTCTAGGTTCCGCACGCGTGCGTACTGCTCATCGACGCCGTTGATCGTGACCTCCCGAACTCTGCCGGCCACGACAATGTTGCCGTTGTTCTCCATAACGGCGGAGGCCGCAACGATCTCGTCGCCAAGCGAGCCGCGGATGGCTCGCACATCGGAGAGATTGACGAAATCGGCCTGCACCTTCGCCGCGTTTTGACCCCCTGGATCGTAGTTGGCCCAGACCAGATTGGATCCAATGCCGCGAATCTGGTCGAGGATTACATCTTTACTCGCGAGTGAGATGGTGACGACCAGAATGACGCTGGCATTCCCGATGATCAGGCCCAGGGCAGTGAGAAATGTGCGGAGACGGTTCGCGCGCAGCGCCTGAAAGCTAAAATTAATGGCCTCGGCCAGCTTCATCTACACGCGGCCGGCGTGTTTCAACAGCCGCTCCGCTTCTTCTTTTGGCGGGTCATTGACTGTGATCGGGGCGTGCAAGTATTTTTCGAGGAGCGATTTCGCCTCGCCTAGGCTGCGATTCTGCTGGATGAGAGTGTCAGCGCGGGCGAACCACAGTTGGGGCGTATTCGGATCGAGCTTCTCAGCTTGAGCGAAGACGGCGTCGCTTTCCTTCGTTCGTCCCTGTTTGGCGAGCACTTTTGCGAGCTGAATCAGCCGCTCCACTTTCAAAGGAGCG
>Ga0213875_10002047_pt1 | contig 12388 bp, 10 predicted proteins | sample BarmaccomBMRX_R8_FD_160105 | JGI IMG/M metagenome (GOLD analysis project Ga0213875, IMG submission 160105) | Root-associated microbial communities from Barbacenia macrantha in rupestrian grasslands, the National Park of Serra do Cipo, Brazil - RX_R8 | ecosystem: Host-associated > Plants > Roots... | reverse complement strand
AGACTTCGAGGCAACCATCGGCAGCGCCACCGCCTGGGTGCTGCTCGCTAATGTGCGCCTCCTCACCCGCCGTCTCGCAAGAGCCTGACCGACCTTGATTCATTTCGAGTCGGACTCTCAGGATGAGAATTTTTTTTAACGGCAAGGAAGACCCCTCATCCTGAAAAGGCCGCAAGCGGCCGTCTCGAAGGACGCGCTGGCGGGCCGCCCATGCTCCAGAGCCGCTTTCGCGGGAATGACGATTTTGGGTACATGATCGGCCCTCACGGGGTCGGCACGCCGATCGATTTCAGCCGGGCATGGGCGCGGGCGGCGCGTGCTTTCATGCCGTCGAGATAGGTGCTGACATCATTCCCGGGCAGGTTCAGCACCTTGAACCCGAGCTGCCAGTATTCCTCGATCTGCGCCTCGGTCTCCGCCGATCCGCGGGCGAGCTTGCCATGGTCGTTGCAGGCTTTGGCAATCCGAGTGATCGCCGCCTTGAATTTCGGGTGCTCGAGGTCGAGGTGGACCCCGAGCTGGGCGCTCAGATCGGAATGCCCGTAGGCCATCATGTCGATCCCGTCGACCGCCGCGATCTTCTCGACATTGTCCAGGCCTTCGAGCGATTCGATCGACGGGAAAAGGATGATGTTCTCGTTCGCCCATGGCGCGTATTCGGCGGCGTGGCGGCGGCCATAGCTCTTGTAGCCGGTGTGCGGACCCTGGCCGGAGATGCCGCGATTGCCGAGCGGCGGATATTTCGCCAGCCGCACCAGCGCGCGCGCCTCCTCGGCGTTGTCCACCTCGGACACCTGAATGCCCATGATGCCCTGGTCCAGGATGCCGGGGATCAGATGCGCGAACGATTTGTGCAGCCGAACGATCGGCGAGACGTTCGTCGCCTGGAACCAGCTCGCCAGGTTGGCGATGGTTTGGATGTCGAACGCCCCGTGTTCGTGGTCGATGGCGCAGTAATCGAAGCCGGACGCCTCGATAATCCAGGGCACGCCGCGCGAGGCGAACTCCTTGAGCCCGGTGCCCAGCGCCGCCCGTCCTTCGCGCACCGCCCGCCTTATGCTGTTGTCTTTCATGGCCCGGTCCCGCCCTTGTTCGGATGGCTCTTCATCATAGTGCCTGTACGGTGAAGCGCAGCCACAGCCTTTGACCACTATTCGCCGCGCAGCACGACGAGCGCGTCGACCGCCTTTACCCCTTGGCCGGACGGCAAGACCATCAGCGGGTTGATGTCGAGCTCCGCCAGATGGTCTTCGAGGTGCATCGCGAGATAGGACACGCGGACCAGCGTGTCGGCGAGCGCGTCGAGGTCTGCCGGCGGGCGGCCGCGAAAGCCCTGCAGCAGGCGGGCGCCTTTGACCGCGGCGATCATCGCCTCGGCTTCCGCGCGCGTGATCGGGCAGCGGCGCAGCGCCACGTCGTTGTAGACCTCGACCATGACGCCGCCAGTCCCGAACAATAGCACCGGGCCCAGTTGCGGGTCTGATGACACGCCAATGATGACCTCGACGCCGTCGCGGACCATCTCCTGCACCGAGATGCCGGCGATCCGAGCCTGCGGCGATGTCGCGGTTGCCGTACATACTCCCTCCCCCTTGAGGGGGGAGGGTCGGGGTGGGGGTGAAGCCAGGACAGCGCAGGCATCACCCCCTCCCAACCCTCCCCCTTCGAGGGGGAGCGCTGGCAAATACGCCATGGCGTTGGCCAGGATTTCGGCGTAGGCGGTTCGCACCTGCGCCGCGTCCCCGAGGTTCAGCCGAATGATGCCGGCCTCCGTCTTGTGCAGGATGTCCGGTGAATCGACCTTGAGAGCCACCGGGAACCCGAGCTGTTCTGCGGCCGCAACGGCTTCCTCTGCAGAAGCGACCAGCCGCTCGCGGGCGCTTGCCACGCCCCAGGCCGCCAGCAGCTGCTTGCTCTCGGATTCCGAGAGGGTCGGCCGCCCCAGGCCAAGCGCCCGGGCGATCGCGGCATCCTGCGCCGGCGTGCGCGGCGGGGCCGCGGCAAAGCCGTCGGCCAGGCGACGCTCGCGCCAGGTGTGATAGGCGAGGCGGCTTTGCAGGCCGCGCGCCAGTTTGTCCGGCGTATAGAAGATCGGGATGCGGGCTTCTTTGAGCCGGGGCAGGCCGGCCTTGGCATCCCGGCTGCCGGTCCACAAGAACACGACGCCCTTGTCGGTGCGATCGCGCTGGCTGATGACCTGGTTCGCCTGGGTATCAGCCCCGGCGCTCGCGACGACAAGCGTCCCCATCCGCGGATCATTGACCATGTGCTCCATGATCTGCGGGAAGGACTCGCTGTTGGCAAAGCCGGTCACATCGGCGGGATTGGCCGCCCACCCGAAGCCCTTCAGGATGCCGTTGATGCCGTCCCGCGCCGGGTCGCCTAGCGGCGGCAGGTCGAGGCCGGCCTGACCGCACATGTCGGCGGTCAATGAACTGATGCCGCCCGAGTGGGAGACCACCGCGATGCCCGGCACTTGCGGCTTCGGGGTGTGCGCCATCAGGTGCGCGACCTCGATCAATTCGTCGTAATCCTGAACCCGGATCACCCCGTATTGGGCGAAGACCGCGTCATAGCGGGCATCGGCGCCGGTCAGCGCCGCGGTATGCGAGCGTGCCGCCCTTGCCCCAAGTTCGGAACGCCCGATTTTGATCAGCACGATCGGCTTGCCGCGCTCGGCCGCGAGCTTTGCCAGTTCGAGGAATTTGTCGGCCCGCTTGAAGCCTTCGACAAAGCCGGCAATGACCCTTGTATCAGGATCGTCCAGCAGATAGCGGGCGAAATCGGTGAAATCGAGGTCGGCCTCATTGCCGGTCGAGATGATGTAGCTGAAGCCGATGCCGTTCTCGACCGCCCGCACCAGGAACGGCCCGAACGCGGTGGCGCCGCTTTGGCACACCAGGCCGATCGGCCCGGTCAGACCCTCGGCTCCGCGCGAGGACGCGGTGGCCCAGATGTCGTCTTTGAGATTAGCGAGGCCGAGGCAGTTGGGGCCGCTGATCCGAAGGCCTGTGTCGCGGGCAAACTCACCCAACTCCCGTTGCAGATCGCGCCGGTCATCGACCCCGCGCTCGGCAAAGCCGGCCGAGATCACGATCGCCGAACCCGCCCCCTTACGGTGGCTCTCGTGCAGCACGTCGAGCACCTGGTCCCAGGGGACCACGATGGCCACCAGATCGGGAGCCTCTGGCAGGTCCGTGACGCTCGGGTAGGACTTCACCCCCATGATTTCGTCATATCGAGGGTTCACGGCATAAACCCTGATCCGGTCTTTGCCCTTCAGCGCCGCCGCCAGAAACCGCCCGCCATACTGCATTCGCGGCGTCGCGCCGACGATCGCGATCGAGCCCGGGTTGAGCATTTTGTGGATGGAGGCCATCTGCGGTTCTGTCCACAACCCCATGACAACCCCCGAAAAGACCGTGGTCCGCCGGGCCCGCGAGCCCATCGGTACTGTCATCCATGGATGCCCTCGGCGTGGCAAGTGGTTCCGAGTAGATTTGGCGAAAGATTGGGCTCCCGTCATGTTGCCACCCGGGAGGCGCGATCGATGGCGTGCTGGGCGCGCATCGGGGCAGCGGCGCTCGGTTCGCACCGTTGACCTCGTCCGGCGCTATCGGCGCCGCGATTCCGGAGTTGGCGCCGCGCTTGCAACGGCATGGTCAATTACCGCCCTGGGAGAACGCCGAAGCAATGTCGCATGATGCGAGGCGAGATCCATGGAACTGGGCGTCTTCATTCCGATCGGGAATAATGGGTGGTTGATCTCGACCACCTCGCCGCAATACAGGCCGAGCTTCGACCTGAACCTTGACGTGGTGCAAAAGGCAGAGCGCTTCGGGTTCGACTTCGCGCTTTCGATGATCAAGCTGCACGGGTTCGGCGGCCCGTCGCAGTTCTGGGATTACAATCTCGAATCCTTCACCTTGATGGCCGGATTGGCCTCGGTCACCAGCCGCATTCAGCTGTTTGCCACCTGCGCTGTCCTGACATTGCCGCCGCCGGTCGCGGCCCGCATGGCGGTGACGATCGACTCGATTTCGCATGGCCGGTTCGGTGTCAACATCATTTCCGGGTGGCAGCGGCGCGAATACACCCAGATGGGTATCTGGCCCGGCGCGGAGCATTACCGCCGCCGTTACGAATATTGCGCCGAATACGTCACGATCATGCGCGAGTTGTGGGACACCGGCGGTTCGAACTTCAAGGGCGACTTCTTCCAGATGGACGATTGCCGCTGTCTGCCGATGCCCGGCGCGCGCATCCCGATCATCTGCGCCGCTCAGAGCGATGCCGGCACCCGGTTCGCGGCGCAATACGCCGACTATAATTTCTGCACCGGCGGCGGTATCAACCAGCCTCGGGCGGTGGCCCCGAGCGTCGCGCGCCTCGTCGAGGCAACGGCTCAAACCGGCCGCGATTGCGGCGCCCTGATCCTGCAAATGATTATCGCCGACGAGACGGATGCGGCGGCGATGGCCAAATGGGAGCACTACCTCGCCGGCACCGATCTCGAGGCGCTGGCCTGGCGCGACGCGCAGGCGGAGGACGATCCCAGCAAGGACCCGTACTCGCAGCCGAACCGGCGCAAGACGCTCGGGGTCAACCATCTGCCGACCAATCAGGGCGTGTTCGTCGGGTCTTACACCTCGGTTGCGCGCATGCTCGACGAACTGGCGACGGTTCCGGGGGTGCGCGGGGTCATGCTGACCTTCGACGATTTCGTCATCGGCATGGAGCAGTTCGGCACCCGCATCCTGCCGCTGATGCACTGCCGCGACAGCGTCCGCCAAGCCGCCTGACACCGCGGCCTTACCAACGCAAACCATCCGTTGTCATACGGAAGGAGGGATCATGCCCGTAAACCAGCCCGGCCCGGCAAACGCCACCGAGCGGTGCGGTATCACCCGGCGTCGCCTGCTCCAGGGAGGGGCCGCGCTGGGCGGCGCGGCTCTCGGCACCGGTGCGCTGACCGGGTTCCCGACGATCTGGGCCCAGAACATCAAGGACATCACCTTGCGCCATGCCGGGCCGCCGGTTTCGGCGATACCGCAAATAGGCGAGCAGGCGAGCCGGGATCTCGGCTTCACGATCAGCATGCAGGCGACCGAAAATGCCGATCTGCTGAACCGCTTCCTGTCGCAATCCAGTGCGATCGACGTCGGCGATGTCAGCATCGTTTTCATGAAGTACCTGGTCGGGCGCGACGTGCTGCAAGCAATTCCGGTCGGTAAATTCAAGGATTGGGACAAGGTCATTCCGCTGTTCACCAAAGGGGTGTACCCGAACGGCAGCGAGGCCTCGACACAGGGTGTGGCACCGTACACCGTGCTTTATGCGACCGGACCCGACGGCCAGAAATTCGCCAACGGGCCGAGCGGGTGGCTGACCGGGATCCCGACGATCACCAATGCCGATACGCTCGGCATCCGCCCCGATCTGGTCGGCCGCCCGGTTAACAGCTGGGCCGACCTGCTCAGTCCCGAATTCAAGGGCAAGGCCGCGCTGCAGGATCAGCCGACCGTCGGCGTCATCGACGTGGCGATGGCGATAGAAGCGCGCGGTGATGTCAAATACGGCAACAAGGGAAACATGACCCGCGCCGAAATCGACAAGACCATCGATACGATGATCGACATCAAGAAGTCGGGCCAGTTCCGCTCGTTCTGGACGACATTCGATCAATCCGTAAACCTGATGGCCGCGGGCGAGACGGTGATCCAGTCGATGTGGTCGCCGGCCGTTACGGCGGTGAAGGCGCGCGGCGTACCGTGCGTGTTCCAGCCGTTGCGCGAAGGCTATCGCGGCTGGGGCTACACCCTGGCGCCGATGAAGCATCTTACCGGCCTCAAGCTCGATGCCTTCTATGAATACATGAACTGGTACACCTCGGGGTTTCAGGGCGCCTTCATCGCCCGCGAAGGCTACTATTCGTCGATCCCGGAAAATGCCCGCAAGTTCCTCAGCGAAGCCGAATGGGACTATTGGTACGGCGGCAAGCCGGCCGCGACCGACATCACCGATCCATATGGCAAGCTGATGGAGAAGGCCGGCAATGTGCGCGACGGCGGCGCCTTCTGGGACCGCATGGGCAATATCGCGGTGTGGAACTCGGTCATGGACGAGGACCGCTATCTGACCCGGCGGTGGAACGAGTTCATCACCTCATGACCAGTTTTTCCGACACGGTTCGCGCGCTTCCGCGTCTCGGGCGCTGGTCTCTCCCGGCGCTGCGATTGCAGCCGGGAATCGTTTCCTGGCTGCAGGTCGGGCCGCTGGCCTTCGTGCTGATCGTGCTGTTTGCGCTGCCGACCATGCTCTTCGCAGTGGTCAGCTTCTGGGATTACGACCGGACCGGAATCTACCCGGCCTTGATCCTCGACAATTACCGCGATCTGCTGACCACGCCGGCGACGATACGCGTTTATGTCAGCTCGCTGACCTTCGCGGCGATCGTGTGGGCGATTACGCTCTTTCTCGGCTTCAACATTGCCCATTTCCTGGTCTTTCACGTGCGCAGCGCCGCGATGCGCACGCTGTTGTTCCTGCTGTGCGCCATCCCGTTCTGGACATCCGGCATCATTCGGACGATTGCCTGGATTCCGTTCCTCGGCCGCAACGGCGCCTTCAATCAGATGCTGATGGCGGCCGGTGTCACCGCGCACCCGCTCGATTTTCTGCTGTTCTCGAGCTTCGCCGTGATCGTCACCTACGTGAACCTGTTCACGTTGCTGATGGTCGGCCCGATCGCCAACTCGCTGGCTAAGATCGACCCGGCGCTGATCGAGGCGGCGCGGGATGCCGGCGCCAGCCGCTGGCGGATCATGATCGAGGTGATCATTCCGCTGTCCAAGACCGGCATAACGCTGGGTTCCATCCTGGTCTTCACCCAGGTGATGGGCGATTTCTTCGTCGCGAAGGCGATGAGCGGCGGCCAGAGCGCCTCGATCGTATCGGCGCTGGCGACCGAAATCCAGGCAATGCAATACCCGCCTGCGGCGGCAAATGCCGTTGTTCTGGTCATCTTCGTCGCGATCATGGTGGGCCTGATGATGCGGGTCGTCGACGTCCGCAAGGAATTGGTGAAGTAGGAGTCGAGCAGGAGTCTGGGCGCATGATGGTCGGCGGTCGGACTTATTCAGCCGGACCGGGTGAAGGTCGGCCGTGGACCTTCTACGCGCTCGCCACTTTGTTCGGGCTGTTTCTGCTGTTTCTCTACGGCCCGATGCTGGTCATGTACATTCTGTCCTTTCAGGGGCCGGAAGGCGGCGTGACCTTCCCGATGGTCGGCTTCTCGACCGTATGGTTCGCGGAAATCGTCAAACCCGGCCAGATGGCCAACATTCCGGCGTCTTTCGCCCGGTCGATCGCGCTCGCCGCCATTGTCAGCCTGCTCACGGTCGTCTTTTCGGTCGCCGCGGGGCTCGCTTTCCGGCGCCGCTTCGCGGGTTCGGGTCTCCTGTTCTACCTCGCCGTCGCCAGCCTGGTGATGCCGAGCCTTCTGGTCGGGTTCGGCATCGGGCTCGGCTTCAAGGCGATGGGGTGGAAAACCGGCCTCTTCACCTCGGCGCTCGGGGCGCAGCTGACCTGGACCTTGCCGTTCGGGCTTTTCGCGATGTTTGCCGTCGTCAATCGCTTCAACCGGGCTTACGAGGAGGCTGCCGACGATCTCGGCGCCAATCCCTGGCAGCGCTTCCGTTACGTCACCCTGCCGATCCTGCTGCCCGGGATCATCGGGGTCGGCATGGGCGCGTTCACCTTGTCCTACGACGAATACGCGCGCACGACGCTGGTCATCGGCGAGCGCAACACGCTGCCGATCGAGATCTATGCGCTGATCTCGAGCGCCAGTTCGCCGATGCTGTTTGCAATCGGGACGGTGACGACCGCCGTGTCGTTCCTGATCATCGGCCTCGCGTTATGGCGTATCTTGCGCTTGCAGCAGCGCCGCCGCGGCCTGGAGGCGGTGCGATGAGGGTCGTGCAGCAGAAGTTCCCCTCGACATCGCCGGCGGTGCCCCGCTTCGATGTCGAGCTGGTGTCGGTCACCAAGCGGTACGACCAAGCGGTCGCTGTCGACGCCGTCTCGCTGCGCATTCCGCCCGCGAGTTATTGCTGCCTGTTGGGCCCGAGCGGTTGCGGCAAGACCAGCACCTTGCGGATGATCGCCGGGCATGAGCGCGTCACCGAAGGAGACGTCCTGATCCGTGACCGCAACGTCACCGATCTGCCCCCGGCCCGGCGCGGGACGGCGATGATGTTCCAGAGCTATGCGCTGTTTCCGCATCTGAACTGCCTCGACAACGTCGCCTTCAGCCTCAAGATGCGCGGTATCGGCAAGGCCGAGCGGCGGGGACGGGCCCGCGAGTTGTTGGCGCTGGTCGAGATGAACGGGTTTGCAGAGCGCCTGCCCGGGCAGCTCTCGGGCGGGCAGCAGCAGCGGGTGGCGCTCGCGCGCTCGCTGATCACCGAGCCGCAGGTCTTGCTGCTGGACGAGCCGCTGTCGGCGCTCGACCCGTTTCTGCGGGTGCGCATGCGCGAGGAATTGAAACGGCTGCAGCGCGAGCTCGGCATCACCTTCATCCATGTCACGCACAGCCAGGACGAGGCGATGGCCTTGTCCGATCTGATGCTCGTCATGGATCAGGGCCAGGTGCAGCAGGTCGGGAGCCCGCGTGAAATCTTCGAAAGCCCGGCGAGCGCCTTTGTCGCCCGCTTCATCGGCGGGCATAATGTCGTCGCAACCCCGCAGGGTGCGGTCGCGATCAGAGCCGACCGCTGCCGGATCGGCGCCCCGGGTGCCGGGCCGTATCTCACCGGCCGGGTGGCCGCGGTCGAATATCAGGGCACCGTCGTCAGGGTCGCGCTCGAAACCCAGTCCGGCGAGCCGGCCGCTGCGCTGCTCCCCGACGACGCATTTTTCGCGCGCCCGGTCCGGCCCGGAGAGGCCACTACCCTGGTGTGGTCGGAACAGGACGCCCATCGGCTCGCTTCGGCTATACCTCCCCAGCGAACTGACTGACCCCGTGAGGGAATTGCGGATGTCGTTTCAATGCGGCACCGCAGGCAGGCCTGCATCGGTTGCGAAGCGGTAAACCGTCGTCGACCGGAACTCCTGACCCGGCTTCAGCTCGGTCGAGGGGAAATCCGGCTTGTTCGGGCTGTCGGGAAAATGCTGGGTTTCCAAGGTGAACCCGTCGGTCTGGCGAAGGGTGATGCCGGCTGAACCGACAATCGAGCCGTTGAGGCCGTTGCCGGTATAAACCTGCACGCCGGGTTCGGTCGTCAGGCACTCGAGCACCCGGCCGCTGCGCGGGTCGTAGCCGCGCGCGGCGAAGCTAGGGCCGTTCCCCGCGGCCTTGTTCAATACCCAATTGTGATCGTAACCGTGGCCGTAAACCATCTGCTGAAATGCGCTGTGCAGCCGCGCCCCGATCGGCATCATCTGGCGAAAGTCGAACGGGGTGCCGTTTACCTGCGCGATCTCGCCGGTCGGGATCTGGTCGGGACCGGTCGGGGTGTAGCGATCGGCGTCGATCAGCAGCAGCTGGTCGGCCACCGAACCGGAACCGTTGCCCGCCAGATTGAAATATGAGTGGTTGGTGAAATTGACGACGGTGTCCTTGTCGGTCGTCGCGACGTAATCGATGCGCAACGCATTGTCGTCGGTCAGCGTGTAGGTGACCTGCGTCGTCAGCGTGCCGGGGAAATTCTGGTCGCCGTCCGGACTGGTGTAGCTGAGCGTCGCTGCTACTCCGTCGGGTGACGAGGCCGGCGCCACCGTCCAGACCTGGCGGTCGAGCGCGTTCGGGCCGCCATGCAGCGTGTTGCCGCCATTGTTGGCGATCAGGTGATAGTTCTGGCCGTTCAGCGTGAACTGCGCGCCGCCGATGCGGTTGGCATAGCGCCCGGTGATCGCCCCGAAATGCCCGGGCAGGGTCTCGGCATCCTGAAGATTGCGGAACCCGAGCACGAGGTTGTCGAAATGGCCGGCGCGGTCCGGCACATCGATCTCGGTGACGATGCCGCCATATGTCAGGAAGCGCACGCGCAGGCCATGGTCGTTGGCCATCGTGTAAATGTCTACGGGCTGCCCGTTCTGCGTCGTGCCGTAGGAGGCATGCTCCAGCGTGCCGGCGGCGGCGGCAGGATGGCTCAGGCCAACGGCCGTCATTCCGGCGACCGCGGCGATCGTACCGCACCATTTGAGACGGGGTCCCCGGCGGCAACGGGCGAGCGTTTTCGGCTTGATCATTGGCATTCCTCCCCGGGGCCGATCCGCAATGGATGAAATTGCAGGCACGCGGCCCAGTGCAACTTTAAGGCGCCGGAGCTGATCTTCCCCGGAAAAATCGACGGGCGGAGGCGACCGCGGCTTCGCCGTCATTGCCGGGTCGTCGGCTCCATTCAGACGATCGCAGCCGGGCGCGGCGCGCGGGCGATCCCGGCGTCTTCGAGCGCCTGCGCGATGCGCAGCGTCACCTCCTCGCGCCAGGGCGCGGCGATGATCTGCACCCCGATCGGCAGGCCGCTTTCCGGGCCCGGCACCGGTACGGCCGTGACCGGCAGGCCGATAAACGAGATCGGCTGCGTGTAGATACCGATATTGGGCCGCAACAGCGCCTCCTTGCCGTCCAGCGTAAACGTCTTCTGTCCGATTCGAGGCGCCACGCAAGGAGTTGCCGGCGCCAGGATCGCATCGAAGCGATCGAAGAGGCGCAGCACCGCATCGCGGTACCAGCGCCGGAATTTCTGCGCCTGCACGACGAGCGGGGCGGGAACGAGCGCGCCGGCGAGCAGCCGGTCGCGCACGTCCGGATCGAAATCGCCGGGGCGGCGGCGCAGCCGGTCGAGGTGCAAGGCGGCGCCTTCCGTCGTGGTGATCACATAAGCGGCGGAGCGGGCGCGGTCCGGCTCCGGCAATTCGACCGCCTCGGTCGCGCCGAGCGCCGCCGCCGCCCGGTCCAGCGCGTCCAGAGCTGCCGGCTCGGCGCCGCGGCGGAAATAGCCGCTTGCGGCAGCGATGCGCAGTCCCGCCGCGCCTCGCGCGAGCGCGCCAAGCACCGGCTCGGGCGGACGCCCGGCGCAGACCGGATCGGCCGGATCCGGCCCTTGCATTGCGTCATAGGCGATTGCGAGGTCGCGGGCGCTGCGCGCCAGCGGCCCGAGCTGATCGAGGCTGGAGACGAACGGGAAGCTGCCCGCGCGCGAGAGCCGGCCATAGGTCGGCTTCAGCCCGAACACGCCGCAGAAGGAGGCCGGCACCCGGATCGAGCCGTTGGTGTCCGAGCCGAGCGCGATCGGCACCAGCCCGCCCGCCACCGCGCCGCCGGACCCGCCGGACGAGCCGCCGGTCATGCAGTCCGGATCGTGCGGGTTGCGCGACGGCCCGTCATGGCAGTTCTCGCCGGTGAAATCATAGGCGTATTCGCCCATGTTGAGCGCACCCACCAGGACCGCGCCCGCCTCTTCGAGGCGTCGCACCAGCATCGCGTCGGCGGCGGCCGGCGGCGAGTCGCGGTTGATGCGCGACCCGGCCAGGGTCGGGAGCCCGGCGACATCGATCAGGTTCTTGACCGCGAACGGCACCCCGGCCAGCGGGCCGACCGGCCCGCCCGCGGCGACCGCCATATCGATCGCGGCTGCCCGCGCCCGCGCACGCTCGGCGGTGATGGCGGTGAAGGCGTTCAGCACCGGGTTCAGGCGAGCGATGCGCGTCAGCACCGCCTCGACGATTGCCGCGGCGCTGCTGCGCCGCGCTGCGACCATCGCGGCGATCGCGCCGGCCTCGGCGAAGTCCGGATCGTCGATCACGCCGCGAATACCGGCGCCGGGTCGAGATCCTCGGGCAGCGCAAACTCCGCGAGTGCCTGCCCATGCCCGAGCGAGATCGCGAGGTGCAGCCGGATCGCTTGCCGCCATTCCGGCGCGACCGGCAAGCCGAGGATTCGGGCTCCGGCCTCGATCAGCGCGTCGAGGTCTCGGCTTTGCTCGTCGGATTCGTCCATGTGCCGCTCTTTCCGGAAGCTGCGAGCCAGCGGCGCCGGCCGCAAAAACGGTAATGCCGGAGACTCAGCGACCCCGGCCGCCTCGGCAAAGAGCGGAGGCGGGGGTCCATCCTGCAACTCCAGCCTGCCCGGGCCAAGCGGCGTTGCCATTTCCGCCAGCAACGCGCCGAAGGTACGGCCCAGACCTCGCCGGTTATAGCAGCGTCGGGCCAGCGCATTGCGTTCTGGCGTGGTATTCCGAGCCGATCAAATCGATATCCTCCGTGGCGGAGGGGAAGGTCCGTGCCAGCTGCATCGAGGAGAGATCGTTGAAGCCGTATGTGATCTGCCACATGGTCACCAGCATCGACGGTCGGGTCTGGGCCAGCCGATGGCGCCCCG
>Ga0213875_10002046_pt1 | contig 12388 bp, 11 predicted proteins | sample BarmaccomBMRX_R8_FD_160105 | JGI IMG/M metagenome (GOLD analysis project Ga0213875, IMG submission 160105) | Root-associated microbial communities from Barbacenia macrantha in rupestrian grasslands, the National Park of Serra do Cipo, Brazil - RX_R8 | ecosystem: Host-associated > Plants > Roots... | reverse complement strand
CTGATAGCCGGAATTGTGCAGCTTGTCGGCGCGGCCCGGCGTGCCGGAGCCGACGCGGAGCTGGAAGGCCGGCACCCGGTTGGCGAACAGGGCGAAATCCTCGCCGCCGAGGCTCGGCTCACCCTTGTCGACCACGTCGCCGAACTGCGCCCGCACGCTGCCGACGGTGCGCTCCAGCACGCCCTCGTCGTTGAACAGCGGCGGCACGCCCTGCACGTATTGCAGCTCGCAGGACACCCGCATGGACTGCTCCAGCCCGGCGCAAAGCCGGCGGATGGCCGTCTCGGCGATGGCGCGCGACTGCGTGTGCAGGGTGCGCACGGTGCCGCGCAGATGCACCCGGTCCGGGATGATGTTGTGCACGGTGCCGGCATGGATGGCGCCGACGGTGACCACCGCCGGGTGGATCGGCTTGACCTCGCGCGACACCACGGTCTGCAGCTGGGTGATCAGCGAGGCGGCGGCGACGATCGGATCGACGGCGTCGTCGGGGTGCGCGGCGTGGCCGGATTTTCCCGAGACGTACAGGTCGAACCGGTCGGAGGCGGCCAGGCAGGCGCCGTGGACGTAGCCGAAGCGGCCGACCGGCATGTCGGGGTGGTTGTGAAAGCCGAGCGCCATGTCGACGTTCGGCGCCTCGAGCACGCCGTCCTCGATCATCGCCGCCGCGCCGGTCAGCAGCTCCTCGGCGGGCTGGAACACCAGCTTGACGGTGCCGGCGAGCTGCGGGGAGAGGCGCTGCAGAACGGCGGCGACGCCGAGCAGGGTGCTGGTGTGGATGTCGTGGCCGCAGGCGTGCATCCGCCCTTCGATCCGGCTGACGAAGGGCAAGCCGGTCTGCTCGTGGATCGGCAGCGCGTCCATGTCGGCGCGGATCGCCAGCACCGGGCCGGGCCGGCCGCCCTCGATGGTGCCGACCACGCCGGTGCGGCCGATCCCGGTGCGGTGCGCGATGCCGAGCTTTTCCAGTTCCCGCTGCACCACCCCGGCGGTGCGCACCTCCTCGAAGCCGAGCTCGGGATTGGCGTGGATGTCCCGGCGGATTTCGATGAGCGCCGGCTCGATGCGTCGGGTTTCCTCTGATATGGCAGTCTGCGGATCGTTGACGATACGGCCGGGATCGGACATCAGGGCTGCCTCGCTGGGTGGGCCGGCATCATGCGGGCCCGCTCCTGTGGCGGCAAGCTGACCACGAGGTGCCACGCCGGTGCGGTTCCTGGAACGCTGGCTGACCGACACGATCAGCCTGGTGCTGGCACTCGCGCTCGGACTCCTGGCGATGCAGGCCCCGGCGCTGACGCATGAGTATGCCGACAGCCTGTTGCAGGTGGCGCAGGACGTGCGGCGCGACATCGACCAGCGGGAGGCCTCGGCGCGCCAGTATTACGGCATCACCGCGGCGGGGGACGCGGAGGTGATCGCGGCACTGCAGGCGCGAGAGCCGTCCAACGCCGCCACGCTGACGCAGTCGGTGGAGCGGGCGGGCGCCTTGCAGGCCGCCTACGACCGGATCGAAGGCGCCGCGCCGCTGCTGCGCCCGGTGGCGGCGGCGAGCGATGCGTTGCGCGATCCGCAGGGCTACAAGGCATCGGTGCTGCGCACGACGCTCGACACCTACACGCCGCAGCTGGTGCTGAGCGCGGCGGCGGCGATCTATGGCCTCGCCGGCGTGATCGTCGGCACGCTGCTGGCCAGCCTGATCATTTCCATAGGAACGGCGCGACGGCAGACCCGGCGCGTCTGGTGAGCGGCTTCTGCTGGACACTGCGGCGGGCACGCATCTAGATTTTGGTCCTGCCGTGGAGCGCCGATGAACCTGGTCAGTCCTGTTGCCGGCGAGAGCCGGGCCGCCTCGACCCGGTCGCGGGTCGTTCCGGTGATCCTTTCCGGGGGCTCGGGCTCGCGTCTGTGGCCGGTGTCGCGCGAGAGTTTTCCCAAGCAATACTGGCCGCTGACGTCGAAGCGATCGCTGATCCAGGAGACGGCGCTGCGTGCGGCCGATGGCGGCCTGGCGCCGCCGCTGCTGGTGTGCAACCAGGAGCATCGCTTCCTCGCCGCCGAGCAGATGCGCACGGCCGGAATTGCCGGCGCGCGGCTGATGCTGGAGCCGGTCGGACGCAACAGCGCACCGGCGATCGCCGCCGCGGCCGTGCTGATCGCCGAGGAAAACCCCGACGACGTGCTGTGGATGATGGCGGCGGATTCCGCCATCGCCGACACCGCGGCCCTGGCCGAAGCGCTTCATCGCGCGGTGGTGGCGGCGCGGGCCGGACGCTTCGTCACCTTCGGCATGCGCCCGACGGCGCCGGAAACCGGCTACGGCTATATCGAGCTGGGCGAGAAGCTGGCCGACCTGCCGGGCGTGCACGCGCTGGCGCGCTTCATCGAGAAGCCGGATGCCGCGGCGGCGGCGAGCTTCGTCGCCTCCGGGCATCATCTCTGGAACTCCGGGATGTTCGTCTTCACCGCGGCGACCCTGCTGGAGGAGATGGCGGCGCATGCGCCGGCGGTACTGGCGGCGGCGCAGGCGTCGGTGGCGCAACGGCGGCAGGACCTCGACTTCATCCGCCTCTCGCCAGAGGCCTTCGGCGTCAGCCCGAATATCAGCCTGGACTATGCCGTGGCCGAGCACACCACGCGCGCCGCGGTGGTGCCGGCCGATCTCGGCTGGTCGGATGTCGGCAGCTGGGGGGCGCTGTGGGAGCTCGGCGAAAAAGACGAGCAGGGGAATGTGGCGATCGGCGACGTGCTGATGGAGGCGGCGCGCCATTGCTATGTCCGCAGCGACGGCGTGCTGACCGCCGTGGTCGGGCTCGAGGACGCGGTGGTGGTGGTGGAGAAGGACGCGGTGCTGGCGATGAAGCGAGAGCACGCGCAGGACGTGAAGAAGATCGTCGACCGTCTGCGCCAAGCCGGGCGGCCGGAGGCGGTGACGCATAACCGGATCTACCGTCCGTGGGGCTTCTACGAGAGCCTGATCCGCGGCGACCGCTTCCAGGTGAAGCGCATCTGCGTGACGCCGGGGCACAAGCTGTCATTGCAGAAGCATTTCCATCGCGCCGAGCATTGGGTCGTGGTGAACGGCAGTGCGCTGGTGACGCGCGACGGCGAGCAGGTGCTGGTGCGCGAGAACGAGAGCATCTATCTGCCGCTCGGCACCGTGCACCGCCTGGAGAATCCCGGCCGCATCCCGCTGAGCCTGATCGAGGTGCAATCGGGCGCCTACCTCGGCGAAGACGACATCGTCCGCCTGGAAGACCATTACGGCCGCGAATAGACGGCGCTCAGCCCAGGGTGCGGATCGGCGATCCTGCGAGCCAGGCCTCGATGTCCTGCACGGCCTCGGTGAAATAGGCGCGGTAATTGTTTCGCGCGACGTATCCGAGATGCGGCGTCGCCAGGACATTCGGCAGGCGGCGGAATGGATGGTCCGGCGGCAGCGGCTCGGTGTCGAAGACATCCAGCCCGGCGCCGGCGATGCGCTTGTCCTCGAGCGCCTGAATGAGTGCCGGCTGGTCGACGATCTCCGCGCGCGACGTGTTGATGAGGAAGGCGCTCCGTTTCATGCGGCGCAGTTCGGCGGTGCCGATGGTGCCGCGCGTCGCCGGCGCGAGCACGAGATGGATGGTGACGAAATCGCTGTTCTCCAGCAGCGCTTCCTTGGACGCGGCCATTTCCACGCCGGCAGCGGTCGCGCGCTCCTGCGTCAGGTTGGCGCTCCACGCCGCGACGTGCATGCCGAAAGCCTGCCCGATCCGGGCGATCTGGGTGCCGATCTTGCCGAGCCCGACGATGCCGAGGCGGGACCCCTTCAGATCGACCCCGATGGTGCTTTGCCAGGGCCCGTTCTGCCGGAGCTGCGTGTTCTCGGCCTGGATCTGCCGCGCCAATCCCAGGATCAGCCCCCAGGTCAGCTCCATCGGCGGTGTCGAGTCCGACGCGGTTCCGCACACCACCACACCGGCCGCCGCCGCTGCCGCGAGGTCGATCGCCGCGTTGCGCATGCCGCTGGTGACGAGGAGGCGGAGCCTGGGCAGTCGCCGGAACAGCTGGGCGGGGAAGCGCGTCCTCTCCCGCATCATGACGATGATATCGGCATCGCCGATCCGGCCGACGAGTTCGTCCTGATCCGCGAGGTGTTCAGTGAGGCGCGTCACGGTCACGCGGTCGGCGAGGATTTTCCAATCCGCGAACGTCAGGGCAACGTCCTGGTAGTCGTCCAGGATGACGCATGTCTTCATGTCGTCGGACATGTTTCCTCCCGCGCGGCGTGCGAGCATATTGCGGCGACGTGTTTGAGGTCCAGGGGCTCGGCCCCTGGTGGGGTCCGGGGCAAAGCCCCGGCTTGCTTACTTGCCTGCCCGCTTTGTCGGAGGCCCGAAGTTGAACGAGACAGATCTCTGCTACCTCCCCGCAACCGATCTGGCCGCACTCATACGCGAGAAGCAGATCTCTCCCGTGGAAGTCGTGCAGACGGTCCTGGCCCGCATCGAAGCCCTGGAACCGCAGCTGAACGCCTTCGCCACCCTCACGCCCGAGCGGGCCGTCGAGGATGCGCGGCGCGCCGAGGCGGCGCTGATGGGCGGGGACGCTCTCGGCCCGCTGCACGGCATTCCGGTGACCATCAAGGATCTGATCATCACCAAGGACATCCCGACCGAGCGCGGCTCGCACACCTGCAAGGGCAGCGTGCCTGACGAGGACGCGCCGGTGGTGACCCGCCTGAAGCAGGCGGGCGCGATCTTGCTGGGCAAGACGACGACATCGGAGTTCGGCTGGAAGGGCGTCAGCGAAAGTCCGCTGACCGGGATCACTCACAATCCCTGGAAGCACGGCTACAACGCCGGCGCGTCCTCGGCCGGTGCCGGCGCCGCGGCGGCGGCGGGCTACGGCCCGCTGCATCAAGGCTCCGACGGCGCCGGGTCGGTGCGCATGCCGGCGCATTTCTGCGGCATCTACGGCCTGAAGCCGACCTACGGCCGGGTGCCGTACTATCCGGTGTCGAACAACGACTACACCTCGCATATCGGGCCGATGACCCGCACCGTCGCCGACGCCGCGCTGATGCTGCAGGCGATGTCGGGCCCGCATCCGCTCGACCATTCGAGCTGCGAGGCCTGGCCGCCGGACTATCCGGCGCGGCTCGGCGAGGGCATCAAGGGTAAGCGCGTGGCGTTCAGCCCCGATCTGGGCCACGCCCGCGTCGAGCCCGAGGTCGCGGCGCTGGTGGCGGCGGCGGCCACGGCGTTCGGCGATCTGGTCGGCGGGGCGGTCGAAGAAGTCACCCCGGCTTGGGGCAAGAACGGGCCGGAGCTCATCCGCTTCACTTGGCCCGCGCACACCAGCGCGCACGCCAAGTACCTGCCGGAGTTCGAGAGCCGGATGGACCCGGGCCTGGTCGCTTGCATCAGGACGGCGACCGGCTGGACCACCGCCGACTACCAGGCCGTCCGCGAACGCAAGCTCGCCTATTGCGCCGCCGTCGCGCGCTGGTTCGAGGACTGGGATTTCCTGCTGACGCCGACCGTGTCGGTCGCCGCCTTCCCGGCCGAACTCCTGCAGCCCGCGCACTGGCCGCAACACCCTTGGGACTGGATCAGCTGGGCCGAGTTTTCATACCCGTTCAATTTCACCGGGATGCCGGCGGCGACCGTGCCGTGCGGGTTTACCTCCGAGGGGTTGCCGGTGGGGTTGCAGATCGTGGGGCGGCGGTTCGATGATCTGGGGGTTCTGCAGGCTTCGGCAGCTTTCGAGAAGGCACACCCTTGGCAGCAAATAAGGCCAGGGCTCTGCCCCCACGCCTGAAGCATGGGACCCCGCTGGGGGCAGCGGCCCCCAGACCCCATGACTTAGAGCGGCGGGCGCGAACTCGCGTTCACGCCCGCCGCTCTATCACTTTGTTTTGGCGAGCAGCTTGTGCGATCAGGTGATTCCACCTGATCGCACGCTGCTCTAAGGGGAGCCTGTGGTTACGCCGCCGTCTATCACCATGGTCTGGCCGGTCATGAAGCTGCCGGCAGCACCGGCGAGATAGACCGCAGCGCCGGCGATCTCGTCGGGCTCGCCGATCCGCTGCAACGGCGTGTCGCGCGTGCGCTTGGCCAGGATCTCCGGGTTCTCCCAAAGGGCGCGCGCGAAATCGGTGCGGATCAGGCCGGGGGCGATGCAATTCACCCGGATCTTCTTCGGGCCCCACTCGCAGGCCAGGTTGCGCGCGAGCTGCATGTCGGCGGCTTTCGACAACGCGTAAATCCCCAGATTGACCGAGCCTTTCAGGCCGCCAATCGAGGAGACGATGATCACCGAGCCGCCGCCGCGCACCGCCATCCCCGGCAGCACCATGTTGCAGAGCCAGAGATTGCTCCGCACGTTGGCATTCATGATCCGGTCATAGGCATCGTCCGGCACGTTCAGCGACGGCCCGTAATACGGATTGACCGCGGCATTGCAGACCAGGATGTCGACGCCGCCCCAGCGCTGCACCGTGGCATCGACCAGCGCCTGCAGCTCCTCCTTGCGGCCGATGTTGCAGGTCTGCATGAAGGCCGAGCCGCCCTTCGCGGTGATCGCCTCGACGACCGCCTCGCACGCCTCGCGCTTGCGGCTGGACACCACCACATCGGCGCCGTGCTCGGCCAGCCGCTCGGCGATCGCCCGGCCGATGCCGCGGCTCGATCCGGTGACCACGGCGACCTTCCCCGAGAGATCGAAAAGACTACTCATGCGCTTGCTCCGGCCGACGATCGGCACGCGAGATTACCGGCGCGGGACGCGGCACCCTACAAAGTGTAACGGAGCGTCCTCTCACGCATTGGTGATGCCGGCGGTTGACAAACCCGATGGTACGGCACCACGTCATAGCCGCATTGGCGGTCGCCCGGCGCGGCCCCCTCGAATCGGGCAGCAGAATTTTGATCGGCACACCTCAACGGCGGGGCTCGGAAAGGATGCTCGCGCCCTCTGCCGTCAAGTTCCACCGCGTCCGTTCCTGACCCGGCACAGCGCGGATGCTCGACACTTCGGTCGCCTTCCTCCTGCGCCAGGCGGGACAGCACAAGCTGTTCCAAGGGCTTACCATCATCCTCGGCACGTTCATCCTGGAGGACGCGGCGACGGTACTGGCCGCCATGCAGGCCCAGACGGGGGGAATCCCGATCTGGCTGGCGCTGATCTCCCTTTACGCCGGGATCGTGCTGGGCGACCTCGGTCTGTACGGCCTGGGGCGATTGTCGGCGCGGGTGGCCTGGGTGCGACGGTACGTGCCGCCGCATCGGATGCGCTCCGGGCAGGAATGGCTGCGCGGCCGGGTGTTCAAGGTGGTGCTCGTCAGCCGCTTCCTGCCGGGCATGCGGCTCCCTACCTACACCGCCTGCGGCTTCCTGGCCGCCGATCTGCGGCAGTTCGCGCTGGCGGCGATCGTCGCGACGCTGGCCTGGACGTCGCTGCTGTTCGGCGTGTCGCTGCGCATCGGCCAGTTCCTGATGGATCACTTCGGCGCCTGGCGCTGGGCCGGCGCGGTCGGGTTTGCCATCGGGGTGGTGCTGATCGGCCGCTTCGCCGCCCATCTGCAGAGCGCCGATCGATGAGAAGGGACACGATGATCAAGGCAATGGAGATCAAGCCGTGAAGGGGCTCGACGCGACCCTGCGCTCGCTCCCGCTCGACATGCCGCGGCCGCGCTGGTGGCGCCGCGGCGCAGGGCGCCCGGTGTCGTTCTTCGAGTTCTGGCCGGGCTGGCTGTTCTATGCGCCGGTGGTGCTGCAATGGATCTGGCTCGGCCTGCGCTACGGCGATTTCAGCCTGCCGACGGCGGCCAATCCGCGCATCGCCACTGGCGGGCTGTGCGGCGAGTCGAAGACATCAATCCTGGACCAGATCGGCGCCGAGCAACGCCACTGGACCGCGCCCTACATCCTCTTTCAGGTCGGCGAGAACCCGCCGCGCGATGCCGCCGCGGCCGAGCGGGCGATCGCCGAAGCGGGGCTCGCCTATCCGCTGGTGGTCAAGCCGGATATCGGCTGCAACGGCACCGGCGTGCGCTTCCTCGCCGGAGCGGACGACCTGGCCCGCTACCTCCGGGAATTCCCGCCGCATCTGGCGATCGTGCTGCAGAGCTTCGTGCGGGATGAGGGCGAAGCCGGGCTGTTCTACATCCGCCGGCCGGGCGAGGCGCGCGGGCAACTCACGTCGCTCACCTTGAAATCCTCGCCGGTGCTGATCGGCGACGGGCGCACGAGCTTGCGCGACCTGATCCTGGCCGATCCGCGCGCCGGCTATGTGCCGCAGCTCTATCTGCCGCGCCTTGCTGCGCGGCTCGACGAGGTGCCGGCCTCAGGCGAGGCTGTGCGGCTGGTCTTCGTCGGCAACCACTGCAAGGGCTCTACCTTCGAGAACGGCGGCGAGCACATCACCGACGAGCTGACGGACTGCATCGACCGCATCGCCCGCTCGATTCCGGATTTCCACTTCGGCCGTTTCGACGTGCGGTTCCGCTCGGTTGCCGAGCTGCGCCGCGGCACCGGCTTCACCATCATCGAGGTGAACGGCGTCGGCTCGGAAGCGACGCACATCTGGGACCCGCGCACCACCCTGCCGCAAGCCTACGCCGCCCAGTTCTTCCATTACCGTGCCGCCTTCGAGATCGGCCGCAGCAACCGCGCCGCGGGGCACGCGACCTCCGGCCTGATGGAGACGCTTCGCCTGTGGCGCCTGCAACGGCGCGTGATGGCCGCCTACCCGATGAACGACTGAGCACCGCTCCGCCCGACCTATTCCCCCCGCCAGACCGGGGCGCGCTTGTTGAGGAAGGCCTCCATGCCCTCGCGAAAATCGCGGCTCATGTAGCACATCAGGACGAGGTCTTCGCCCTGGTCCTGGCCGGGAGGCGGTCGCAGGCGGCGCAGCGCCTCCTTGGTGGCGCGCAGGGTGAGCGGCGCGTTGGCGGCGACGCTCTGCACCAGCTCGTCGGCCCGCACCATCAGCCGCTCGACCTCCGGCACGACTTCGTTGACGAGCCCGATCGATGCCGCTTCCTGCGCATCGACCAGCCGCGCCGTGAAGATGATGTCCTTCACGCGGGCCGGCCCGATCAGGTTGGCGAGCCTGTTGTAATTCGCCATCGAAAGGCAGTTGCCGAGCGTACGCGCGATCGGGAATCCGAACCTGGCATTGCCCGCGGCGATGCGCAGATCGCAGGCCGCCGCGATCCCGGCGCCGCCGCCGGTGCAGGCGCCGGCGATCGCCGCGATCGTCGGCACCCGGCACTGCTCCAGCGCTCCGATCACCCTGTCGTTGCGCTCTTCATAGGCGATCGCGTCCTCCGGCGTCTTGAAGGCGCGGAACTGGTTGATGTCGGTGCCGGCGGCAAAAGCCTTTTCCCCTGCCCCGGTCAGCAGCAGCGCCTTGATGCCGCGATCCTCATCGGCGCGGTGACAGATCTCGCCGAGGCGTTCGTACATGGCGAAGGTCAGGGCATTGCGCGCTTGCGGCCGATTGAAGGTGATCCGGCCGATGCCGTCGCGCAGCTCGAAAAGCAGGTCATCTCCGGTCTGTGCGTTCGCTGTGGACATCCGAGCTCCCCTTGTCTGCTGCGGCGCAGGCTAATACCAGTTCTCGGGCGCGCCGACCCATGGCCGTCATATCAGCGAAGCGGGAATCCATGTGCCGCGTGGACCCCCGCTTTCGCGGGGGTGACGATAATGGGTGGCGCTCTGTGGGACCTCGTATAAGCCGTATCCCAGTCCAGGGCGAGCGAGGTTGCAATCGGTGGCGGTTTCCGTCAGGAACCGGCGCGCATGAACACGATTCAGGCCGTTCTTATTGCAATCCTTCAGGGCGCCACCGAGCTCTTCCCGGTCAGCAGCCTGGGCCACGCGGTGGTGCTGCCGGCGCTGCTGGGGTGGCGTCTCGACCAGCAGGATCCGTCGTTCCTGCCGTTCCTGGTGATGCTGCATGTCGGCACCGCGACGGCGCTGCTGCTGTATTTCTGGCGGGACTGGCTGGCGCTGCTGCGCGGCGTGCTGGGGCTCGCCACGGCGCACCAGTGCCACGAGAGCCGGCGGGTCTGCATGCTGATCGTCATCGCCACCATCCCGGCGGTCGTCGTCGGCTTCGCGCTCGAGCATTTCTTCCGCCGCCTCTTCGGCGCACCGCTGGCCGCCTCGGTATTCCTGGCGGCGAACGGTCTGCTGCTGCTGTTCGGCGAGCGCCTGCGCGCCGGCAGCCGGCGGCCGCTGTCCGCACTGGCCGTACCGGACGCCATCGCCATCGGGCTCTGGCAATGCACGGCGCTGATCCCCGGCATCTCGCGCTCGGGCGCCACCATCGTCGGCGGCCTGCTGCGCGGCATCGACCATGAGGGCGCGGCACATTTTTCTTTCCTGATCGCGACACCGATCATCCTCGGCGCGACCGTGCTGGAAGTGCCGAAGCTGCTGCGCGAAAGCGTGCCGCCCGGGGTGTTCGCGATGTCTGTCGTCGCGGCGCTGATCGCGGGCGTGACCGCGCTTGCCAGCACCGCCTTCCTGATGCGCTATTTCCGCCGGCACGATCGCTGGGCGCTGAACCCCTTCGCCTATTACTGCCTGGTCGTCGGCCTCGGCTGCGCGGCCTGGCTGCTGAGGACATGACGATGCGCCCTGCTCACCGCCTTGTTCTGGGCCTGTCGCTGCTGCTGGGCCTGGCCGCCGTGCGCGCCGAGCTCGCGGCGACGCCGATTTCGCGCATGGACCTGCCATGGTGGCGCGCGCGCTTCGCCGAGAAACAGGCCGAACTGCGCCAGCGCCCGGAGCTGGTGTTCTACGGTGATTCGATCATGCAGGACTGGGAGAAGGACGGGCCGGCGCCCTGGGCGCGCTTCCGCCCGGTCTGGGAGCGCTTCTATGGTGACCGCCACGCCGTCAATCTCGGCTTCATCGGCGACACCACGGCGAACCTGCTGTGGCGCGAGCAGCACGGCGAGGCCGACGGGATCGCGCCGAAGGTCGCGGTGGTGCTGATCGGCGCCAACAATTTCGGCCGCGTGCACTGGGCGGCGGAGCCGACGCTCTCGGGCATCGATGCCGATGTCGCCGAGCTGCGCCAGCGGCTGCCCGGCACGAAGATCCTGCTGCTGAGCGTGCTGCCGAGCGAGCGATCCTCGTGGGTGGACGAGAACACCGCGCGGGTCAACGCGGCCCTGGCGGCGCGCTATCCCGCCGGCGGGGCGGTCACGTTCCTGGATGTCACGGGCGTCTTCGTCAGGGATGGCCGGCTGGATCGCGGGCTGTTCCTCGACCCGCTGCTGACGCCGCCCGATCCGCCGCTGCATCCGAGCGCCGATGGGCAGCGGCTTCTGGCGGAGGCGATGGAGCCTACGCTGGCGGCGATGCTCGGCGATCGAAGGCATTAGCAAGAAAGGCCAGGGCTCCGCCCTGGACCCGCTGGGGACCGTCGTCCCCAGACCCCATTTACTTAAGTCAAAGGGTGCAGGGACGACGGTCCCTGCCGGGGTCGAGGGGCAGAGCCCCTCGCCTTCCTGCTTGCCGCGAGATAAGCGCCCGCACTCAACGCAGTAATCCAGAAACTCGTCGGCCAATCCGTCCAATACGCCAGCGCAATGCCGAGCCAAGCCTCGGCAATCGCCAGTGCCACCGACAGCAGCAACCCGCTGCCGAGCCGGGTCGCAAGCTGCTGCGCCGCTGCCGCCGGCCCAACCATCAGCGTGAACACCAGAAGCACGCCGACGATCTGCGCGCATTCCGCGGTCGCCAGCGCTACAGCCGCCAGGAAAAGCACCGAAACCAGCCGCAGCGACACACCCTTCGCCTCGGCCAGCTCGGGCTGCAGGCTGGCGAACAGCAACGGCCGCGCGATCACGCCGAGCCCCGCCAGACACAGCACGCCGAGCCCCAGCATCGTCCACAACGTCGCGACGTCGACGCCGAGCACGTTGCCGAACAGCAGCGCCGTCACCTGCGTGGCGTACGCCGTGAAGAAGTGCAGGAACAGCAGCCCCAGCCCGAGCGAGAAGGCCAGCACGATGCCGATGGCGACGTCGCGTTCGCCGATCCGCTCGCCGAGAAATCCCATGCCGACCCCCGCCGCGACGGTCAGCAGCACCAGCCCCCAGAGCGGCGGGATGCCGATCAGCACGGCGCCGGTCGCTCCGGTGAAGCCGACATGGGCCAGGGCATGCCCGGCAAACGTCTGTCCGCGCAGCACCAGGAAGTAGCCGACCAGGCCGGACACGACGGCGACGATCGTTGCCGCGGCGAAAGCGTGCCGCATGAAGTCGTAGTCAAGCATGGCCGTGATCGTGTCGGTGCTCGTCGTGCTCCATGTCGTAGTCGCCGGACATGACGAAGATCCGCCCGTTCAGCTGCACGACATCGATCGCCGTTCCGTACAG
>Ga0213875_10002045_pt1 | contig 12391 bp, 10 predicted proteins | sample BarmaccomBMRX_R8_FD_160105 | JGI IMG/M metagenome (GOLD analysis project Ga0213875, IMG submission 160105) | Root-associated microbial communities from Barbacenia macrantha in rupestrian grasslands, the National Park of Serra do Cipo, Brazil - RX_R8 | ecosystem: Host-associated > Plants > Roots... | reverse complement strand
CCGAAGAGGGCGCGGACGCGGTCCTTGGGGCAGGCTTGTATCTGGGTCAGGTCCATGCCACCATTCTCGGCAGAACATGGGGCGCTCATTATTTCACGGAGTATCTATTGGAATGGCAGGCTAATTCTACAGGAAGACCCAGGGTTCAAAGGACAAAAGACCTTTGATTGCAGCATCACCTTGGATGCCGCTCTTGCCTCCCAAGACGAGCGGTGGCGGACTCTGATCCATGAGGCGCTCCACGCCTGTTCCGCCGGCTATGTCCGGGACGACTTTGAAACATTTCGGGGCTGGGAAGAAGGCGTTGTGGAAAAGCTGCAACGTCTGCTGCGTCCCCAGATTCTCGCTCGGCTCGGTGTGAATGCCGATGATGAGGTTTTTCGCCGGGCGGAGGACGGGCATCTCTACAACCGTTACCTGGCGGCACTGGAGGACCTGCAGTGGCTTACCGGGATGTCCGAGCAGGAGTTTTACGTTGATTTGCTGGGCGTACCGATCAAAGCCCGAATCGGTCATGTTCTGTCGCTGGCAAACGCCATGTCTGGCGGGCGGCGCGCAGAGTTCATCCGCACGTTCTCAAAATCCAACGCCGTTCTGAAAGGGGATGCCAGATGGAGCTTACTGAGACTCAAGAAGAATACCGGGAATGGCTGATTGACCTGGTACTCTCTGCGAATACCATCCCGGAGATCGCCGCCACGCGCGAGATGCTCCAGCAATGGATGGAGGCGCACCCCGATGACCTGGGCATGATGGACGGCTTTGACCACCTGGCGATGTCCCAGACTATCGCCCTCTCCCATGCTGAAGGAGAAAAGCAGGCCGCCTAGCGTCTACGCCGTGACCTGGATCGGCGGGGCGGCGTGGGCGGCCAGCACCGCGCCCAGCAGCAGGGCGGCGGACGCCCATCCCGCCCGTTGCGTTCGCTTCTGCAAAACCTCACGCTCCTTGAGACAGATTCGTGTGCTTTTCTATATCCGCTGGGCGGCCTTTCCAAACGCCGGGCGTGAAGGAGATGAGCACGTGAGGTACAATGGGGGGCAAGCGTTATCAACAACTGGGAGCGACAGAATGAAAGCCCTCTTCCTAGTCTTAGTCTTACTGACAGCACTGATTGCTGGCCCCGGCGCCGCGGCGGACGTGGAGAAGATGTATTATGTCGGCGATGTGAAACTCAGTTCCCCCTCCGGTCAGCCGCGCGGCTCCGAAGTCATCTTGCTGGAGAAAACCCATGACCCAGGCAACAGCACGATTACAGAGCATGCGATCGAGGTGAAAACGGACCGCAGCGTGGGCGAATACACCATGACCATGAAGGTGAAGGGAACTTCGTTTACCATCAAAGACGACCGGAACACGATCCAGGGCACCGGCGATCTGTTCGGCCCGGCGTGGCGCTGGACCTATTTCCAGGCGGTCTATGAGTCCATTACTACAGGTGTCCGCATCGAGGACGAGAACTACATGACCGATCCCAGCGTCCTGGTTGCCCGGAAGAAGATCTCGGTAGGCGGTAAGGCGCTGATGTACATGGACATCACCCTCAAGGCCGTCACGCCCCAGACCTTCGCCATCCTGTCGGCTTGTCTGCTGAAAAAGTGAATCGCCTTCAACAACTTCCTGCGTCTCGTACTCGGGACGGCTGAGGGGCGGTCAGTGTCGCATTTACGGAGACCCTGTTTGAAAGCAGGAGTCCATCTTATCCGTAGGGAATATATTCCGGCATCTTGCAGCAGGTCAGCAGGGGTGGGGGCAGACCCGGTCCCAATGCTTCTGGCATCAAACTGCCGCGCGCCTAAGATCACGGTTTAACGCGGTTTGGCGACTACCCTGGTGTGTCATGCGGCGTCGCCACGTCAACTTGCCTCAACAGCGACCGCCTCTTCACAGCCAAAATCTACGCGCCAGACTTGCAAACACCGAGGGGAACTGGAAATGGAGATCGCGCCGGGAATACACAGCCTGCGGCAGAACCAGGGCGGCCACGTCCACGCCTTCCTGATTGACGACGGCAGTGAACTGACACTGATTGACACCCTGTATGATACCGACGCGCGCCGAGTCGTGAGCGCCATCGAGGGCCTGGGCCGGAGCACGTCGGACCTGCGGCACATCATCCTGACACACGCACATCGCTCCCATCTGGGGGGGCTGGCGGCGCTGAAGCGTCTGAGCGGGGCGACGGTCTACGCGCATGAGTGGGAGGCGGACATCATCGCCGGTGAGCGCAAGGCGCAGGGGATAACGTTGCGTCCCATGCACCCGCTGCTGACCTGGCTGCCGGTCTATCCGCTCCAGCTGGGCCTAACGCTCGGCCTCGCCCCGCACCCGCCGTGCCCGGTGGACCAATGGGTCGAGGACGGGGACCGGATAGGGCCGCTCCAGGTGCTGCACACGCCGGGACACTCGCCGGGACACCTGGCCTTCCATTGGCCGGAGCGGCGGGCGCTCTTTGCCGGGGACGCGGTGGCAACGTGGCCGAAGTTCAGCCCCGGATGGCCCGCCTTCAATCTCAACACCACGGAGCACCGCCGCTCCCTGGGACGCATGGCCGCCCTGGACGTCGACGTGGTCGCGGTCGGCCATGGGGAGCCGATCACCGCCGCCGGCACCGAGCGTGTCCGCGATGCGGCTGCGATGGCCTGATGGGTAAACAGGCCCGTCCGGTTATTGACCGGACGGGCGCTGCACATCGGGGGATCGCCTACTGGATGGAGCTGACGGCGGCCAGGGCCTTCTTCTGGACGGGGTCGGGCAGGGGGGCGTAGAAGAGGCCGGCGGCGTCCTTCTGGCCGTCGGTCAGTGCCCATTTCAGGAAGTCCTTGACCTGCGGCTTGGTGCCGGTCTTGTAGACCAGGAGGAAGGTGAAGCCGGTGATCGGGTAGCCGTCCGGGGCCGGCGTGTTCACGGGGACGGCGCGGAAGTCGTCGGGCAGCGTCACGCCCGCCACTGCGGCGGTGGCGGAGGCGACCGAGGGCGCGATGAACTTGCCGGACTTGTTCTGCACGTCGGCGTAGGTGATGTTGTTTTGCAGCACGTAGGCCAGCTCCACGTAGCCCACGGCCCCCGCGCTCTTCTGCACCAGCTGCGCGACCCCGGCGTTGCCCTTGCCGCCCAGGCCGTTCGGCCAGTTGACGGACTTGCCCGCGCCGACCGACTTCCACTCCGGGCTGACCTCGGAGAGATAGGTCGTGAAGATGTTGGTTGTGCCAGACCCGTCGGAGCGGTGGCAGGCGATGATGGGGCTGGCGGGCAGGTTGACGCTGGGGTTGAGCTGCTTGATCTGCGGGTCGTTCCATGTCTTGATCGTGCCCAGGAAAATACCGGCGATGACAGGCCCAGTCAGGTGCAGGTGGGCAGGGACGCCGGGGACGTTGTAGGCGACCGTGACCGCGCCGGCGACGGTGGGGACGTGCAGGATGCCCGGTGCCGCCTTCATCTCCGTGTCGTTCATGGGGGCATCTGACGCGCCGAAGTCCACGGTCTTGGCGGTAATGTTCTTGATGCCGCCGCCGGAGCCGATGGGCTGGTAGTTGATGGTCAACCCATGCGCCTTGCCGTACTCCTGGAACCAGTTGTTATACAGCGGCGCGGGGAAGGTGCCGCCCGCGCCGGTGAGCTGGGCCGAGCCGCCCGCCGCATTCGGCGTTGCCCCGCCGCCGCTCGGCGTAGTGCCGCCGCCGCCGTTCTCGCCGCCGCTGTTGTTGCTGCACCCGGCCCCCAGCAGGGCCAGTGCGGCCACGGCGAGCAGGCCGCGAACGGCATTGTTGCGTCGTGTCATCGGGTGTGTCTCTCCTTTTCGTTCGCCTTGTCGCCGCCGGGCAAGGGCCGTGCGGCACAGGGTCACAGCCCGCTATTATGCGCCGGAAATGTTAAGGGAACATTAAGGCGGATTGCACCCGGCGCGGCTCGTGCGCGCGCAGGGTCAGCAACAGGCTCACCAGGGCCAGGGCGGCCGAGAGGAGAAAGACGGGGGCATAGCCGAGGCGGTCGGCGAGCGACCCGCCCAGCAGGGGCGCGGCGGCGCGCGGCAGGGCCGTGACGGCGTTGTAGAGGGCCGTGTACAGGGGAATGTCGCGGGCCGTGCCGGCATACTCCATGACGATGTTGTTGCCGGCGATGCCGATGCCCGCGACGCCCAGCGCGGAGGCGGCGAAGACGCCGTAGTAGGCGAGCGGCGACGGGGCGAGGACGGCGAGCACGGGCGCGAGGATAAGGCAAACCGACGCGGCGAGCAGGACGCGCTTGTTGCCGGCTCGGTCACCCCAGGCCCCCCACCCCAGGCCGCCGAAGGCCGCCGCCAGCACCAGGGCCGCCGTGTAGCCGGGCACGAAGCCGCCCGCGTGCAGCCGGTGGGCCGCGTCCAGCACGAAGAACGGGGTCGCCAGGGCGGCCAGTGTCCCCGCGACCTGGGCGCGGAGGAAGCGGCGGAAGCCGGCGTCCGTCCTCCAGACGCGGACACTGTCCTTCCAGTAGTGGCCGGTGTGCGGATCATCGGCGTCCGCCGGCACTCTCACCGGCTCGCGCACGGCCCCCAGCGGCAGCACGCTCACGGTCAGCACGGTGAAAGCGATCCAGAAGGCCACGCCATAGCCGTCGGGAAAGCCCCCGTCCGGCCCCGATAGGAGATGATGCAGCAGGCGCTCGACGCCCAGCCCCAGCACCCCGGCGACGCCGCCCGCGTAGCCGAACAGCCGCCCGCGCCAGTGGGCGGGGACGCACTTGCCGACCACCACCCAGTACGCCGGCTGGTTCAGCCCCATCATCGCCGCGTGAAACCCGATGCACCCGAAGACGGCCCAGAGCAGCCAGTGCGGGTGGGTCCGGCCCCAGGTCGGGGTCAGCACGGCCAGGGGGATGAGGGCGACGCGCTCGGCGATGGCGACCCAGAACAGATACCCCCGCGCCCGCCGCAGACGGCCGATGTGGCCCGCCAGCCACAGCCCCGGCAGGTACATCAGCAGGTTATACAGCGCCGGCAGAGCGCCGACCGCGACGTTCCCGGCCCCCAGATGCCCCAGGAAGACGGGGAGGATGGTGGTGGTGGAGATCAGCGCCGCCCCCAGCGGCCATCCGACCGCATCCGACAGGCAGGCGAGAAAATTCCACCGCTTGTCCGGGCGGGACAGCGTCATTTCGTCCCCACGTTCCGCAATCACGGCAGGAAGGATTGGACGCCGCCCGGTCCATTTCCTGCCGCTTCGGCAGGTCAGGCCGATGAACGACCCGGGCACTGAAGTGGCGGGCACGGCAATCGTCGGGTCGCCCCCGCTGGCGAGGACGGAATGCCCCCATTGTGGCAATTGGCACACCCGAACACTTGCCATCTGCTATAATAGGCTTGCTCGGCAACAGAATTCACGGGAGAGGAGCAACAGACGATGGCGAAAACAATCAAGGTAGGGGCGATTCAGCCAGAGGCGAAGTTCCTGAACAGTGACCAGTTTGAGGAAAAGATCATGGCCCTGGTGCAAGACGCGGTCGGTCAGGGTGCGGAGTTGTTGGTCTTCCCGGAGGACGTGGGGCTGTGGCTGGAGAAGATCGACGGCCCCCGCCTGCAGGCGATGGTTCAGGGACCTACGGCGGCGCAGATGCCGGAGTTCGACGGCTGGCTGGCGGACCCGGCCATCGCCGAGGAGTACAAGGAGACCTTCAGCACCGCCGCCCGCACCTACGGCGTCCCCATCGTCGGTGGCAGCATCTACGAGAAGCAGCCCGATGGCAACATCTACAACCGCTCTTACGTCTTTGACAAGGACGGCACCATCGCCGGCCACTACGACAAGCGCCATCTCACGCCGGAGGAGTTGTCTTATGGCGCATCCGAGTCGGCCGCGCCCTGCGCTCCGGTGAAGACCAAAGACTACAGAATCGGCGTGTGCATCTGCTACGACCTTAACTTCGGCCGAACCGAGCTTCCCCCCGAGACCCCGCAAGATACGGACTTCCGCAAAGAGCCGTATGTGGTGGAGGAGTTGAAGAAAGGGCGCGCCCAGATCATCTGCGCCGGCAGCCTGGGGTTCCGTCGCGGGCCGGACGATCCACCCTACGTCCCCCCCTTCCACCGCTACAGCGATCAGCCGCAGATACGGCGGGCGCAGGAAACCAAGCTGGCCGTGGTGCGCGCCTACCAGTGCGGCCATCCGATGCCCGGGGTCTACATGGCCGGCTGGACGGACATCGTGCTGCCCGACGGCTCGCCCGTGGCCGAGGCCCACCCGAACGACTGGCAGAAGGAACTGGTGTACGTCCGGGAGGTCCCCCTGGCCTGACGCCGGGCTGCGTCATTTCCCGGCGGGGGGCTTGCCGGGCCCCGTCTCCGACGCCTGCCGGGGGTCCGGGACGGCCTCCTCCTCGGCGACCAGGCGGTCCAGCACGTCCGGCACGAACTTCTCGGCGAAGCCGGCGGCGAACGACCAGACAAGCAGCTTGCCCATGTCCGCCCAGGTCATCAGAGTCCCCTGCCCCCGGCTGAAGTCGGGGAACAGGTTGGCGCCGCCCACCGTCAGGCTCGCCATCGCGCCCAGGAAGAACAGGTACAGGACGACGGCGAACACGGACCCGTAGACCGGGGACAGGAAGATGCCTGCCTGCCCCATGTCTAGCTCAATGGCGTCCAGCAGGGGCACGCGGCTGCCGGTCACGCTCTGCAAGCGACGCAGCATGCTGATGAGGCCGCCCAGAGCGCCCGCGGCGATCACCAGCATGAGGACCTGGAAGGAGTTGGGCATCCCCGGCGTCGGCACGTCGGCGGCGTCCTCGCCGGGCACGACAAAGCTGCCGGGCGCGGGGATGTGGAGGAGATTGCCGCCCACGAAGAAGAAGACCAGCGCGAGGATCAGGACCGTCAGGGTGCCGACGGCCCCGATGTTGACGATGGCGTTGCGCCTGTTTTCCCGCGCCACGATCATGGAGCGCAGGCGCTGCAACTCGCTCAGCAGCACCTCCAGGTCCGCCCGCAGGGCCGACGACGGCGGGGCGGCGGGGCCCTCCAGACTCGGCGGCTCCGGCAGGGCGGGGCGGACGATCAGGAAACTCATCGTCCGGGACAGAAAGCCGGTCGTGACCCGACGGCCCGCGTCGGGCGCTGCGGGAGGCGGCGTCGCGGGGGCTGGTTCCGGGGCGGCCATGCCGGGGGGATGGGACTGCACGTACAGGTCCATCCAGGGCTGGCCGGCGAGGTTGCGATACCGGGCGCGCAGATACCAGGCGATGCGGCTCAGGCTGGCGTCCGGCAGCAGGCGCAGCAGCGCCATCTCCAGGCCGCTGACGTCGCCCCAGTTCAGTCGAGCCTCCTGCTGCGCGATGATGGCGTCGGCGACCCGCCGAGCCCGGACGCTGCCCTCGGTATCAAGCGCCGGCTGGGGCAGCGTCAGGTACTGGGCCACCAGCTGGTTGAAATACTCAACCCCGTAGCCCGGCAGCTGCTTGCCGTGCGGCAGTCGCTGGTTGACGGGCGGGGCCTGCTCATCCCCCTCGCCCGCGGCCATGCCTGCATTTCCGCTGTGTCTCATTGGCCTCTGCTCCATTCGTATCCCTATTTACCCTGGTTAAGCAACGAAGTCTGCACAAATTGTGCCAAAACCCCGGCAATCGCGCCGGGCTTGACATTCCCGTCGCCCTTTTGCTACTATGGCGGCATTAAGCAAAGGGCATAATGGCAACGAATGGCGCAGACAGAGACGCAGGCGACGGAGTTTGGGACGGACACAGTTGCGCCACCCCGGGCGGGGGTGCGCGGGCGTATCCTGCTGATCGGGGCGCTGGCGACTGCGGCGGTGGCGTTCCTAGTGACTCAGGCCGAGATGGTGCTGTCGTCGCTGCGGATCGGCTACCTCCAGTTCCCCCCCGCCGCGCTGGGCCTGCTGCTGGCGCTCGTGGCGGTCAGCCGGGCGCTGCGGCGGCTCTCGGCCCGCTGGGGCCTGTCCTCCTCGGACCTGCTCATCATCTATTCCATGATGCTGGTCGGCGCGATGACCTCCTCGCACGGCATCGTGCAGAAGTGGATTCCCCTGCCGGTCGCCCTCCTCTACTACGCCGACCCCATCAACAACTGGCTGGGGCTGTACCGCGCGCACCTGCCGGCGTGGCTGTTCCCCTCCATGCCCCACGCCGCCGGCAAGGACCCGGCGGCGCTGTGGTATTATGAACGGCTGCCGCGCGGCGCGTCCGTGCCCTGGGGGGCCTGGGTCGTGCCCGTCCTGGGCACCGGCATCATCGTCGTGCTGGTCGTGTTCGCTTTTCTCTGCCTGGCGGCCATCCTGCGGCGGCAGTGGGTGGACAATGAGAAATTGTCGTTCCCGCTGGCCCAGCTCCCCCTGGAGATCGCGGGCGACGAGGAGCGGCGCACGTTCTTCTCCAACCGGCTGATGTGGCTGGGCGCGCTGCTGCCCATCGCCGTCTACGGCGTCAAGGGACTGCACCAGGTCCAGCCGACGGTGCCCGACATCACGCTGCAATGGAACCTGAGCGACTACGTCACCGTGCCGCCCTGGAACGCCGGGGCCAGCGAGACCATGTTCATCCTCTCGTTCGCCGCCATCGGGTTCTTCTTCCTGCTGCCGGCCGACGTGCTGTTCTCGATCTGGTTCTTTTTCCTGCTGACGCGCATCGAGCAGGTCTTCGCCGCCTCCTACAACATGGACATGCCCGGCATGCCGATCTACCCGCCGCCGCTGTTCATCGGCTACCAGACCGTGGGCGCGTACCTTGTCCTGACCGCTTACTTCTTCTGGCTGGCGCGGCCCCACCTCAAAAAAGTCTGGGCGGCGGCCATCGGGAAGGAGCGGGTGGACGACTCGCAGGAGATACTGCCGTATCGCGTGGCCGTCTGGGGCCTGCTCGGCTGCATCGTGCTCTCGGCGGTCTGGCTGTGGGCCATCGGGATGTCTCCCTGGCTGGCCCTGCTGGAGCTGCTGGTCTTCCTGTTCGTCACCGCCGTGGTCATGGCGCGGACGACCGCCGAGGCCGGGATGCTGATGACCGAGACCACGTTCCGGCCCATTGACCTGTACCGGATGTTCGCCGGCTCCAGCGGCATCCATGGGTTGGGCCCGTCCAACCTGGCCGCCCTGGCCTTCTTCGACAACCTGTTCCTGCGCGACCAGCGCGGGCTGCTGCTGACGGGATTTCTGGACGCGGGGCGCCTGGCCGACGGCACCTCGGTGCGCCGCCGCTCCTTCGCGGGGGTGCTGATCCTGGGGGTCTTGATCGCGCTGGTCGTGGCCGGCGGTCTGAACATCTCCCTGCCCTACCACCTGGGCGCCAATACCATGTACGATTGGATGGAGCACGGCAGCCCGACTCAGACCCTGGTTGACTACCAGCCGTACTTCAACCCCAACCCGCCGTCGCAGGCGACGCAGGCCTGGCAGATGCCGCTGTTTTTCACGGTCGGCGTCGTCATGACCCTGTTCCTGACCGCAATGCGGGCGAACTTCTTCTGGTGGCCGCTGCACCCGCTGGGCTACGCCATCGCCGGCTCGTGGAGCACGGTGGAGTTCTGGTTCGCCTGCCTGATCGCCTGGGCCTTCAAGACCGTGTTCCTGCGCTACGGCGGCATGTCGCTGTACCAGCGGGCGCGTCCATTCTTTCTGGGCATGGTGCTGGGCGAGTTCGGCATGGCCGTCTTCTACGTCCTGCTCAACATCCTCACCGCCTGGCTGACCCCCCAGCACAAGTTCCCGCCCCCCGCCTTCCCCTGGGGCTAGGCGGCGTTTAGGCGGGCGGGCGCGGGGGTAAACACAGGGCAGCGTCAACACGCACAGCTTCGTCCAAGGAGGATTTCGCGCATGAGCGTCAACCCGAATGCGCCCGTCGAGGACCCCGGCACCAGCAACGCCCGCTGGGGCACCATTGTGATCGTCCTGGTCGTGATCATCGCGGCCATCGTCATCGCGGTCGTCGTCAACAACAACAACGCCGCCAACCAGCCGGCGGGCGGAGGCCCGACGGTGGTTAACACCGCGCCGTCGAACCCGCCGCCGTCGAATACAACGGTGGTCGCGCCCAGCACGCCCGGCGCTCCCGGCCCGGCCGGCGCGCCGGGAGCGCCCGGTGCGCCGGGAGCGCCCGGCGCGTCCGCCCCGGCGGGCCCAGCGGGTCCTGCCGGACCGGCGGGTCCTGCCGGACCGCCCGGTGCCAGCGGCGGTGCGGGTAGCGCGCCGTCCGGGGGCAACGCTGGAGGTGCCGGTGCTGGCGGGGGCGGCAACGCCGGAGGTGGCGGCAGCGCCGGTGGGGGCGGCAGCGCCGGAGGTGCCGGAGGCGGCGGCAGCGCCGGTGGCGGCGGCGGCCAGTAATCCCCGGCACAGGTAATCCCGTAGGGGCGCAGCATGCTGCGCCCCTGTTCTATCTCAGTGCCGCCCACGCCTCGCGCGCCTGTGCGACCAGAGGCAGCAACTGGGCGTCCAGCGCCGCGTCCTCGTCGGCGATGCCCTGCGTTGGGGCCAGGAACCAGTGCTCAGTATGGAGGGTGTGCTGGCCCGGTTCCAGCGTCTGCAGCGGCCCCAGCGTCTCCAGTTCCTGAAATGGACCGTCTGTGTAGGTCTCAAAGTTGCACCCGTCGTCGGGCAGGACGGACGGCCCGCCGGGGGCCACGTCAATGGCGATGAGGAATGCCTGCTGGGGGGTGAGGTGCGCCGCCCAGCCCTGCGCGTTGTAGACGCCCACCTTCTGCGGGTTGCCCTGCTCGTCGCCCTCCTGCCGCAGAGACAGATACTTGCGGCCCCAGCGCCAGCGCGGGTCGGCCATGTCGGTGAATTTCCACAGGACCAGCGGGCGGGCCGGGGTCAGGTCGTCGTCGTGCGAGACGAACGGCTCCTGCGGGATCACCGCCCGCCCGCCGTTGGCGACGATGCTCAAGCCCCAGGGCGCGAGCGTGATGGCCCAGAGGTTGTGGTTGATCAGCCGGTGCTCCACCCGGGCCGCCGTGCCCTGTGGGGCCAGCATGATGCGCATCTCCCGGAAGAGGCCCGTCCCGGCCTCCCAGTTGCCGACGCGCAGCCCGCCGCCCTCCATCTCCACCACCTCGTCCGGCGGCTCGTTGTCCGGCTGGTACGTGCGCGGCATCACCTCCGGCGCGTGCCAGAGCCGGTGGCCGCCGTAGGGGAACCACTTCCCGCTCCCGATCTGCCCGCGCGTCTCCGGGATGACGTGAAAGGCGTTCGGCCCGCCGGTGCGCCCGTAGTGGATGATGCGCGGCCCGAACGCCGCCGTCACCACCAGCTCCGCCGCGCCGTTGGCGAGCCGGACGCAATCTTTCCAGCCTTCGTACTTGATGTGTTCCATGAAAAAGAGCCTCCCTTGTTGCGCGTCTATTCGCGCGGGGAGGCTTCTTTTCCTGTCTGCCCTGTTTTGCTCCCCCAGAATTGGGGGCTGGGGGGCTACCCTCCCGGCATCCGCACCTCACCGGCGGCGGCGAAGACGGCCCCGCCCGGCTGCCGCAGGTGGACGGCCACCGGCGTCTCGGGCGCATGATGCTCCCGGCGCACGTAGGCCAGCGCCAGCGCCCGCCCCCCGAACTTGGGCGACGTGACGGCGCTGGTGACGCGCCCGATCTCCCGGCCCGCCTCCGGCGCGTCCTCCGGCAGATGCACCGTGTCGCCCGGCTTGGGGACCGCCGCCTCCTGCGCCAGCAGAATACCCCGCAATGCGCGATTGGTGTGCCCGCGCGCCGCGATGCGGGCGACGATCTCCTGCCCGATGTAGCAGCCCTTGGTGTAAGAGACGGCGTCGTCCAGCCCGGCCTCCGGCAGCAGAACAGTCTCGTTCAGTTCCCGGCCCCATGCGGCCAACCCTGCCTCCACCCGCAGAACCTCCCTCGCCTCCTCACCGACCGGCACGGCCCCGTATCCAATCAGCCGCTCCCACGCCGCCGGGGCCGCCTCAACCGGCAGCCAGAGGTCGTGCCCCGGCGCGGCGCTGTGTCGGCGCGGGACTGCAAACCCGCCTGTGCCATCCTCCACTGACGCCGCCAGCGCCTCCGAACGCTCGCCTTGCAGGGCCAGCGTCGCCCACTCGGCCGACACATCTCGAAGCCGCACCTTCTCCATGATGAGGTACTTGTCGAGCGTCTGCGCCAGCCGGTCCAGGCAGCGCGGGTCGGTCTCAATGAGCAGTTTATCCGGCAAGGCATGAACGAAGAGGTCGGCCAGGATGTGCCCGGTGCTGTCCAGAAAGGCCGCGCGGCGGCCCTGCCCCGGCTGGAGAGAAGCGACAGCGACATCGTTGGACACCATCCCCTGCAAGAACGTCTGCCGATCCCGGCCCGTCAGTTCCAACACGCCCAGCCACGAGCGGTCTGTCAGTCCCACGCTACCCGGCTTGAGCACCGCCTCGTACTCCGCCCGCCAGTCCGCGCCGTAGCGCGCCGGCAACTCCCACGTCCCGTCCA
>Ga0213875_10002044_pt1 | contig 12395 bp, 10 predicted proteins | sample BarmaccomBMRX_R8_FD_160105 | JGI IMG/M metagenome (GOLD analysis project Ga0213875, IMG submission 160105) | Root-associated microbial communities from Barbacenia macrantha in rupestrian grasslands, the National Park of Serra do Cipo, Brazil - RX_R8 | ecosystem: Host-associated > Plants > Roots... | reverse complement strand
AAGAAAAATAATCGAGCTGGCGGGCGGCCGTAACGGAGGGATCAAGCGCGCGCAACGCTCCGGCTCCTGCATTGCGGGGATTGGCGAAGCGCGAGAGCCCAGTGCGTTCCCGCTCCTCGTTCAACCGCTCAAAAGAGCGGCGTGGCATGACAACTTCGCCCCGAACTTCGAATCCTTCTTCTAAACCAGGTTGTTTCTTGACGCGAAGCGGCAGAGACCGAATGGTGCGAGCGTTCCCCGTCACATCTTCGCCAACGCGTCCATCTCCGCGCGTGAGAGCTTGCTGGAAGGTCCCCCCCGCGTAATAGGCAGCCATCGAAAGGCCATCCAGCTTGAGCTCCGCCACATATTGAAACTTCTCGGACTTAAGCAACGCGCGAACGCGTCCGTCAAACTCTCGAAGCTCTTGCTCGTTTAGAGCGTTGTCCAAGCTGAGCATCGGCGAGCTGTGCGGAACTTTGATGAACCCTTCGCGAGGCTGGCCTCCTACGCGTTGCGTAGGCGAATCGGGCGAGCGCAAATCTGGATGAGCCTCTTCGAGATCGCGCAATTCGCGCATGAGCCGGTCGTACTCGGCATCTGAAATTTCGGGCCGGTCCAGCACGTAGTACTGGTATTCGTGATGCTCCAGTTGCTTACGCAAATCTTCCACACGTTTGGCAAACGATGCTTTCATTGCGGAATTAAGAGCGGATTCCTCCGGTCGCTGCGCTCCGGGCTCCGAATGAGCGCGTTCTCAATTCTGAGCCATAAGCGGAAAGCGGGCAGGGCGACACGCTCTCATGGTAATGGATTCGCCGCACCGCGTTTTTTGTAGTAGTCGCCTACAATGGTGAGCTTGAAAGCTTTCCACGCGAAACGCGCCGCGATCCTCTACAATCCCGTCGCAAGAGGGTTATTGCGCCGCAAACACCTGCTCCAACGTACCATCGCGGTGTTGGGACGACAGGGTATCAAGGCGGATTTAATTGCCACCACCGGTCCTGGCAGCGCTTCGTCACAGGCGCGGCGCCAGATCGACGATGGATGCGATCTGATCGTGGCCGCCGGAGGCGATGGAACAATCAATGAAGTCGCCAACGGCATGCTTCACACTGGCGTGCCTCTGGCGATATTGCCCGGCGGTACGGCGAATGTTTTGGCTCACGAGATGCGCGTGCCGATCCATCTCGAGCGAGCCGCGGCGCAGATTTCCAATCTGCAGGCGTCCTTGATTGCCGCCGGAGGTATACGCATCGGTGGTTCTGAGACGCGATGTTTCTTGTGCATGGCCGGGGCGGGTTTGGATGCCGAGATCGTCTCGCGAATCAACCTGGATCTAAAGATTGCGGCTGGAAAGCTGGCGTACTACGTCGGCGGGTTTGCGCAAATCGCGCGCCCGTTGCCCGAGTTTGAAGTCACAGTAGATGGAAGGCGATATGAAGCGAGTTTCGCCCTGATTAGCCGCGTGCGCAACTATGGAGGCGACCTTGAGATTGCGCGCGGCGCTTCGTTGCTGCGCAATGATTTCGAAGTTGTCCTATTCCGCGGGCGAGTGGGCGCCCGCTATCTGCCCTATCTGGTCGGGGTTGCGTTACGGCGAGCGCACCGCATGAAGGGCTGTACCGTCGTTCGCGGACAGAGCGTGACGTGCCATCACTCGCCAAAGGAAGAGATATACGTCCAGGTGGATGGAGAATTGGCTGGTTGCCTGCCGGTTACCGCCGAGATCATGCCGGACGCGCTTACTTTACTGATGACGCCGGAATACTTGATGCGTGAACGGTCCTATGTCGCCGTTCCTGCTTGTGCGTAAGCGTCCTACATGGACAACATCACGCATTCACTTACCGGCCTGGCGCTTGCTCGTGCAGGCTTAAACCGCTTTTGCCCTCGGGCGACTCTCCTTCTAATTCTTTCCGCGAATGCGCCTGATCTGGACATTGTTGGCGTGCACGGGGGCACCCTGCGATACCTGGAGGTACACAGAGGGTATTCACATTCGCTACTCTGTTTGCCATTTTTAGCTCTGGTCCCAGTCTTGCTGGTCGCCGGAATGTTCAGGCAAAAGCTGCCTTGGCTGACAGCGTGGGTCCTGTGCGCTATCGGAGTGGGCAGCCACCTTGTGCTCGATTGTACGAACAGTTATGGCATACGGCTGTTCCTGCCATTTTCCTCGCTCTGGTTCCATCTCGATTGGAACAGTTTATATGACGGCTGCATTCTGGCCGTGCTTGCTTTCGCGGCGCTTTGGCCCCATTTTGCCGGGCTCGTAAATCGCGAGATTGGCACTCGCGGGCCAACCGGGCGCGGAACTGCGATCTTCGCGCTGGTATTCCTGGTGCTCTTCGATGCCGGACGAGCGATCTTGCACCAACGGGCAATTGCCCAGCTACAAGCCAGACTGTATGAGGATGCGCCGCCCGTTATGACCGCCGCGCTCCCCGAGCCATTCACTCCGTTTCGCTGGACCGGAATTGTAGAGACTGCGAGTGCCTATCGCATGATGCCTGTAAATCCGCTTGGTGATCTCGATACGAGTTCAGCCCAAATCTTCTACAAACCTTCGCGCGATCCAGCGATCGAGAACGCCGCGGCAACGCCGCCCTTCCGGTATTTTCGTTATTTCGCGCGGTTTCCGGTTTGGACAGAGGAGCCGTTCCTTACCGATGAAATTCAGGGCAAACGCATCGATTTAACTGATTTGCGGTTCGGCGTTCCGGGAGCAGGATCATTCCACTGCATTGCGCTAGAGGACGGGCGCGGTCAGGTGTTGCGTTCCTGGTTTACGTATGGGTCCGGTTCAGATGCCGGAAGTGGCGCCCGGAAGGGGCGCTGAACCGGCCTCCGACGCAGCGGTTCGAGAGCCGATCCCGGCGAGCTTCCGGGCTGATCCCACGGTTTCACCCACAATGCGGCGGCTCAACTGCACGGGATCAACAATATAGGTACCCGATCGTACTGCGCGCATCGCTTGCAGAACGTGCCGCCGCATGGCGGACGCCCCCTGTTCCAATCCGTTCAAAACGGAGCTCAGGCGCGATAGTTGGACACCCTCATTACCCGGCATGACGCTTTCCGGCTCCGATGTTTCTGGTTCCGGGTTGGAAGATGTACTATCGCTCATCGAGATGCTCCGATATGGCCGTCGGGAGTAACTGCTGGTTTCATCTGTTCTTATCGGCGGCTCTCTGTCATCGGATTAGAGCCGTACGCACAAGACGCTGCCATGATGTGATGCCCCTGAGACCATCCTGCGTGGGGTCACACGGTGATGGTAAGGTATGTGACTGAGCCCGCGCTGTTTTGCGTGGTACAATCGGGCCAATTTCAAAGGACATTAATGAAATACTCTCGGACCTATTGCATGGTTTGTTTGCTCGTATCAACGCTGCTCGCCGCGGCTACGTATAAACTGACGAAAACGATTCCTATTCCAGGTGATGGCGGCTGGGACTATCTCATCGCAGATTCCGAAAACCGTCGCCTATATGTCTCACATGGAACCGAGGTAGATGTTCTCAATCTCGACACGGATACAATCGTTGGGAAAATTCCAGATACTAACGGCGTCCATGGAATTGCGATTGCCCACGACTTTCAACGAGGGTTCGTTAGCGATGGCCGCGACAATCAAGTTACGATTTTCGATTTGAAAACGCTCGCGACCGTTTCAACCGTAAAGGCCGGCACTAACCCTGACGGCATCCTTTACGATTCTTTTAGCAAGAGAGTTTTTGCTTTCAACGGACGGAGCAATGATATGACCGCCATTGATGCGGAAACGGGAAGTGTTGCGGGAACCGTGCCCCTCGGAGGCAAACCGGAATTCCCGGCGACCGACGGCAAGGGGAACGTCTATGTGAATATCGAGGATAAGAGTGAGCTCGTCCGCTTCGATCCGAAGACCCTCCAAATAAAAGACCGTTGGCCATTAGGCCCGCAATGCGATTCTCCCTCGGGGCTTGCCATTGATGCCCAAACACGCAGGCTCTTTCCGGTTTGCGAGAACAAAGTAATGGCCGTCGTGGATGCAGATTCCGGCAAAATTGTTACGACCGTGCCCACTGGTGAGGGAACTGATGCGGCGGCGTTCGATCCCGGAACAAAGCTGGCGTTCGCCTCTAATGGCCGAGATGCGACCCTGACAGTAATCAAAGAAGAATCGCCGGACAAGTATAGTCTGGTCGAGAACGCTAAGACGCAGCGCGGCGCTCGCACTATGGCGCTCGATCTGAAGACACATAAAATCTATTTGTCCGACGCAGAATTTGGCCCCACGCCGGCTCCCACCACAGAAGCTCCACGTCCCAGACCCAAAATGGTCCCGGGCAGTTTCAAGCTGTTGGTAATGTCGCAGTAATTTGGGAGTGTGACTTTGAAGGGCCGTGCGGAAGCAATCGAGCAGGACCGTGGAGCTCTTGCCGATCTGAAAGAAAAATACGGCCTTACTCTCGGGGGCGGGAACGGCGAATCTCTCTACCAACGCGCAGTCGGTCTCAAACTGCTGCGCAGAGTTCTTTCGCCTCCGAAAACGGTTATCCCTTGCTCTGCTGAACTGAAGGACCTCGGGATGGCTGATCCGTGCCTGATCGTTCCGTCCACTCTTCCTCTCGAGTTATTGCCTATTCACAAAGTACTCGCGGTCGGGGGCCAGGTAATTTCGATAAACAGATCGCCCTTTGAACTGCCGCCCTTTCTCATGGAGGCGGCGTGGCGAGCTCAAGGCTTCTGGAACGGAAAGCCGCTTCCTATCCTGGTCGCCATTCGAGGCGAATACCGCTATTTGGTCCGGCAGAAATCCTATTTCTTCGGTTTTGAGAACTTTCGTGGTTCGGACCTCGATCATCTCTCCCCGAAAGAACCGGATGAGCGCGATTTGAAATTGGGGCGTTATCACTGGGGCAGCGATTTGACGGAGGAGTTGATCGTAGTTGTGGCGGAATACTGAAGCGCCCGGCGCCAGCACTTATTTCTTGCAAGCTCTAGATATAGAGTCTATACTCCATATGTAGAGATCATGCAACGTGCCTTAGCTCGGAAGGAATTCACGGCTATTCCTCCCGATCAGCGGTCTGATCCCGTTGTCAGAAGACGGCTCTCCGGACCCGCGATGCGCACATTTCTGAATATCGCGAAGACCTGGGATCTCTCTGTCGCGGAGCAACAGGCCCTTCTTGGATATCCAGCGGCCTCGACTTATCACAAGCACAAAGCTGGTCAGATCGGCACGCTTTCGTTTGACATGCTGACCCGCATTTCTCTGCTGATCGGCATATATAAAGCGCTGCATATTTTGTATCCCGATGATGCCCTGGCAAACCGGTGGCCGGGATTACCGAACAGCAATCCGCTTTTCGGCGGACGCACCCCACTCACGCTCATGATGGAAATGGGGATTGACGGTCTGTACCAAGTGCGGCGTCTTCTCGATGGCCGTCGTGGCTGAGATCGCTGTCCCGAAAATTCCCGCCAGCCTGACGGCAACCTTTCGGCTTGTGCCGACACGGTATCCCACGGTGGGGATTCTGGACCTGATCGCTTCTCCTGGCGATCTCGATGCAATCATTGAACTGGAAACCTGGACAAACGATCGTATCTCAACGGAAATCGGCCTTCTTCATCGCCTGCCGCGCCAGGAATGGGTAGTAGGCAAGCCGATGGCTTCGGTGATTATGGCAGCTTTCTGCCATCCTCGGGTGGGTGGTGCGCGATTCAGCGGAGCCGATCGAGGCGCCTGGTACGCTTCCCGCACAATTTCTACCGCTCACGCCGAAGTAATCTACCATCGAACGCAAGAACTCGCCGAAATCGGAGTATTCGATACCTTTGTTCAGATGCGCGCGTACCTGGCAGATTTCAAAGCGATCTTCGAAGATATCCGGGAACACCACCCTGAATTCGAGCCGCTCTACGACCCGCGCAGCTACATCCATTCACAAGCATTCGGGCGCAAGTTGTTTGAGGCGGGATCAAACGGCATTCTCTACCGCAGCGTTCGCGATCCTTCGGGCGAATGCATTGCTTGTTTCCGGCCCAAGCTGGTGAAGCATGTACGCGAAAGCTCGCATTTTGAATACCGCTGGAGTGGCTCCCGGGTACCCGCAGTGCGGAAACTGGCGTAGCGGCTACTGGACGGCTTTCGAAGGACAACTCATTCCGCTGAAGTAATGCGGAGCGAAGACCTGCGAGCCTTGAGGGTCCAGACTGAACTTTACTGCCGCCGTGTGACCGTTGATCATCTCCGGACCGGCGGACGTCTTCTGCACCCATTCCATCTGGTACTGACTTCCGGCAGGCAGCCAGCGTTCGGCTGTATCGAGTAAATGCCAAATGGCCCAAGTACCGGCCTTATCGTCGATTTGCGTGTCCAGACCGCCCGCGCCAAATCTTACCAGCAGGCGGGCGTTTTGCTGCGTGCCGGGCCACGTGAAATTCTGGGGCCTCGCAGTCTGCAAATCTGTACTCAGCGTCTGGCCATCGATGGTAAGCGTGACGTGACTGACGTCTGGAGTTGGAAGCGGCTGCATCGCGAACGTCAGATTAGGCTGAGGGCCGCCTTTATAAATCGCGTCGGACATGTGTTTCGCATGGTTCAGAAACCGGAGAAACACCGGTGTCACAGAAATCTGCTGACCCGGAGCCGGCGCATAGTCAGTTCCTTGAAGCACTACATACTGCTTCAAAGTGTTATTCACGAATTGCCAAAGCTGCCCGTCTGGCGGTTTCAGAAAGGTGTTTAGCTCCTCCAAAGTTGCATCCTGGGTCGATTTCGGATTGAAGGGATATTTGTTGAACATCTGATTCATGGCAGCGCACATCCCGCCGGCCGCTCCATTAACCGGACCCGCGCCCGCACCTTTCAAGAGCGGCGGCACGCGAGCAATCGGGTCGTCTAAAAGCTGAGTGGTTTTTGCCATGACGGTACCCTTCGGATCGCCGGGATCCAGCGTAAATCCGAACCGCAAGTTGCTCACGGTAGTTTCCGCCTGATTTGCGTTGGTATTTGCAGCGGTCACGTTATTCGGATCTGCAGTTTCGATGCGCCCGACTGTCTGAAGCGCTGTCTTCAGGGCGATCAAACTTTGCATGTATGGATTATTGGCTTGAGCGACGAGTTTTTGCGAGCAGCCGGGAGGTGTTACGAATTGCACGGGTTGCAAAGCCTCGCTTGCAGCCTTATTTTCGGCTGTGTTCTCAGAGGCCAAGCAGAATACACGGAGGAGCGAAGAATCCGGACTGCTCAATTTATCCAACTTAATGGCCGCGTCCGGAACATTTTGGTAGCCAACGACGGATGTCGCATTCAGATAGGCTTGCCAGGTTTTGACGAAATCCTGATCATAGTGCCGCGAGAGATCTTGTTTAAGCTGCTGCCGGTCTTGGGCTGCATTGATCGGCTCTCCCAAGACCCACTCTTCGCCACGCAAAAACCGGTTCGGATCTTCCAATTCCGTGCGGAATCGCGCATACCCGCCCTTTGTGTACGCCGGGTCCACCCGATAGCTGTTCCGTACTGTTTCCGCCGAGCCGGGGTAATCCACATTGAAGATGACTGGCTTCTGTCCTTTGCCTGCTTCGCCCAGCAGCGCCTGGTAAATACGGTCTTCTTGCTTAGATCGCTTCAGATAATCCCGCGCAGTGTCCACTGCTGTGGAGTCTGGAGTCGAGAGTCTGGGGCTGGGATATGGATTGGCAGTTGGCAGGTCCGCTGCGTAGAATTCGAAGTTTTCCGCCGCCAGCTTTCGGCGAGCCTCATCCACCTGTTGATCTTGCTGCCAGTGGAGTAGCAGAACGGGCGACAAGAAATCGACCGTACTCTTTTTGGGGTGGTCCGTGGTGATCAAATATGCTTTCAGAGCGTTGTAGAGATAGCTGTAGCCCTGAGCGTCATAGGCGGCGGGTTTATCGCAGATTCCGATAAGCGTTTGCTGGGTTGGCGCCAGAAGAAGTTTGCGGAACAGCGCGTAATACGTCGCTCGGAGCGGCTCCCGAATCGCATCGCCCGCGTACAGGAAAGCGCCATATTCCAACGGAGCACCTTGCTTGTGATAGGTATTCAGGCGCGCCAAAGTATTTTTAACCTGCGTAAGGCGTTGAAGCGAATCCAGGGAGGCGAGTTGGCCAGTAGGCAGGGGAGTGGAAGAGACCGTACGTGCGGCATCCACTGCTTCGCGTACCAGAGCGCGATTGTTGCTGTAGGATACGATCCACCAAACTGCAATTAAAAGCGCGAGCGCGGATACAGCCCCAAGCAGAAGACGGCGCGCAAAATCGAGCTTTACGTTTTGCTGCGTGATGGTGGCTGCGGGGCGATCGGCAAGGATAACGTCTGAGAACAGATGTCCGAGGAAAACCCACTGCGGCACCTTGCGCGCGCCCACTTCTCCGGCCTGAGCTTCCACCAGAGCGCTACGGCCGGCCCGAGAAGTGAATATCCGCGTTGCCCCCGCATCGAAGCTCTGTTCCTCGACTTCAGGGACTTGTACGGCAGGCGCAAGGTCCGTCATCGTAACCGGACGAACGCCGGTGAAATAGAATCCGCGGAGAAATGGTGTGGTACCCAACTGGCTAGGACGGCAGAGGTCCACAAGAAACTGGACCAGCAACGGCCGCAGCTTCGCGAACTCACGCGGAAATTCGTAAATGTTCGGAAGCTTGGGCGCATCGTGTTCGCGCGCGAGATAGTTCGGCCTCTTGTCGCAGAGCGAATAATAGAGATCCTGGAAGGCTTCCGTAAGTCGGCGCGTCTGCTGTTCGGCATACACGCCGCGACCCTGGTCCGTTTGCAATGGGAGCGTCACCCCGAAGATCTCTGAGGCTTCTGCTTCGGTGAAATTTTCGACAAAATCGCGGAAATACGGAATCTTGTCCGTTTTAGTGAAAAGAACATAGACGGGAAAGCTGGATCCGAGCTGTTGGGATAGTTCCGAAAGAATGGTCTGAAATTGCCGCGCCTTTGCGGCGAGCGCCTCGGCCCCGCCTGCCTGCAGAAAGGTTTCGCAATCGACCGTGAAGACGACTGTGCGTGCAGGCGGAGTCTTTGCCGCCATGATGGCGTTTATTCGAACAGCGGGAAACTTTGCGACAAGTTTCTTGCGTGCGGCGGGATCGCCGATCACGTTTCCAGCTGGGTCGATGAACAGCGTCTCGCGCGCGAACCAAAGATTTACAGTGCGCGTAGGCGCTATTACATGCTCCTGATATGCATGCCCAGCGAGCAATTCGGGCTCGATCCCCGATTTCGCAAGAACACTCGTTTTCGCAGAACCAGAATCACCGATCAGGAATACCGCCGGGAGGGTGCCGAGTTGTTTGACGCCGCGGGCTGCCCGCATTCGCTTTAACGCTTCGGCAAAGTTGTATTCGATTTCGGCTGAGGCTCCGCTTTGAGCCGCATCACTCTGCTGTTTCGGGCCAAGCAGCAGAAAGCCGGCAAATCCAGCGAAACCGAGCAACCATAACCCGCCTCGCAGGTAGTAGAGAGCGGGGGGGCGAAGTCCCAACCACGAGCCAAGATACCAGGCCAGTACGAGCCAGGCAATCAGAACGGCTATGGCGATCCAAGTGGACCGAGGGATTTTCATCGTGCACTCGAAGTAGGCAGTGCGTCGGCAATGCTACGCAATTCGCTAGCCGCCGAGGACAGGGAGATTTTGAATGCTACGAATAGCACGAGCGCCAGGACAACGCAGGCAACCGCAATCCATTTCAAAACGGGAAGCCACTTGTCACTCGAAGACTGAATTACCTGCGGCGCTATCTGCCAAGCCGGTGCCGGAACGGTGCGAATGCGGCGAATTTTTTCCTCAATCTGCCCGAGAATCGATCGAATCTCGGCTGTGCCGCTCGCGCTATATTTCCCGCGAAACCCGAGGAGCAAACAGAGTTGATGCAGTTCCAGCAAATCGGCAAGCGCTTCGGAGTCCGGGCGGCCCAGCAAACGCTCCACGTTTCGAAAGAATATTTCGCCGGCGAGTTGAACGCCGAATAGCTCTTCCTGCAGTGGTTTTCGGGGCCAATCGGCAAAAATTCGATTCTGCGAGTTGAGGATAGATTCATCGAGGAATGCGACGATCGCAAATACGGCGACGCGAAGATCTTCCATTGTGTAGCCGCGCCGCAAACCTTCCTGCTCTGCTGTTTTCAAAGCGCCACGGATCTGCACGCGAAATGATTCCAGATCACCGACGCGCTGCCGGTTTGCCCGCAATCGCACTATCACCGTTAAGACTTCCTGAAACACAAGCGGAAGATTGTCCGCGCGTTTGGGTAACTGCGGTCCACCAGGCGCGGGCGGGGTTTGTGGGATGGTGGCCATGTTCTCAGGATGATTCGAGCAGCACGAGAAGTTCCAAATCGGGACGCGGAATGTCACCTGGAATGTAAATTCCGACTCTGCGCGTCTCCATCAGGTGATCCCAGCAAGGTCCACTTCGCACAATCGAGAAATACTGATTGGTGATCCGGGGAGAAAGCGAGGCCGGCGGAGTGGCAACGTGCGTCAGACGAAGGCCGGGCAAGGCTCTCTTCACAAGCTCGGGAACGAAACGAGCTGAGCAGACCTTTACCAAAGCTGGAATACCAGTAATTAACTCTGCCTCCCCGATATCGGAGGCCGCAGAGAAAAACCACCTGCATTGTCCAAAGAATCGCGAGTCTTTCAAATCAGCTTCCCAGAAATACCGGTCCACCTGATCCAGCTTCACGGAAATGCAATTGGTCGGAACGACGAGTTCCAGATGTTCACGAATGTGGATGTCCAACGTCTCAAAGCAGGCCTGCAAATCCAGGTGATCATAAAGGGGCAGATTCGCAGCCGATGAATCCAGGCCAAACGTACATAACGCGCCCCCTAGGCGCAGCATTTCCATGTACAGCTCTTCGGGATGTCCTTGCTTGGAGAGATAAAGATGACGGAGCGCCGCCAGTCCGCTGTTCACTGCATGAAGAAACCAGAAGGTCTGCGTTTGCTGTGCTGACATCCCGCTTTGCTGGCGGTCATAGCCGGTAATCGCCCCGGTAAATGATGTATTTTTTTGCGTGAGGATTTCGATCAGTCGCCGAACGATTCCCATCAACGTTTCACTAGCATTGAAACGGATAACGGGTGGAATAAACTTCTCATCGAAGATGAAATGTCCCGCTCCATCACGCAGAATACGGGCAAGCGGAAGGAGCTGATACTCGTTGCCGTTTTCGCCTTCAAACAAAAATCGGATGTTCTTCCGGCCAAAGCGCACAGGTTTTTCGTCACCGCCGGTAATCTCATCGAAGACCGGCCGTTCTTCGGCAACGTAACGAGTGCCGTTTGCATTCGAGCCGGAATCCAAAGCGCAGTTGCCGCCCAGTAGTTTGCGTTTCGGGACGGCCAGATAGCTCATCAAAGTATCTGAGGTAGGAGGAAAGAGTTGTTCCACTTGCCGTGGCTCCGGAAGCGGGTCTGATGAGGGCATGTCGAACGGAAGTCCATCTTCAAACAGGCCTCGCGCATGCGTAAGAAGAAGCGTACCGTTCCGTAAGGCTTCCGCGTTTAGCTGGTACCCGAGCAGTCCGAATGGACTGAACCAGAGCGTATCAGCGGCAAAGTGGACAGCATCTTCGAAATATCGGCTCTGGGCTTGAAAATGATGCGGGCCCAGATACATGCCTTCTTGCCAGACGATTCTCGACAGATGTCTCACGGCCTAATGCGTTTCCCGATTCTCTATCATAGTGTCTGCCCGAGGCGACCGGTGCAAGAATGAGACAGACGCCTTTATGCAACCGCTCGATTTTTTGGGAGGCAAATATCGGCAATCCGAGCAAATCTTGCCTGGGCCCCTGCAAACCTTCCGCGCCCAGGAGGCAACTACGGGCCGCAATGTGTTCGTGCATCGCATGTCGACCGCGGAGGATTCGGCTCAGCAAATATTGCTGCTTCGGCTTCTTTCGTTGGCTTTGCTCAGATCTCCCATCGCGAGGAGCCTGATACTTGACATCAGCGATGAAGGGGGTTTCTGGCACGTAGTCACGGAGACGGAACCTCAATGTCTGTCGCTACGCGAATGGCTGCAGTTTGAAATGCAGGCAGCCGGCGAGACCGGGGGAGGGGTGAAACGGGAGACCGTCGAAAGTGAAATGCCCCAAAATACGGCGCTGGTTGAGCCCAAAGCCGTACCCGGGGAACCTTCGCAAGTCATTTCAGCTAAGGTCGAACAGCCAAAACCCGAACCGGCCCAACAAGAACCTGGCGAGTTCACTCGATTTTTCCAGGCAGGTTTGCCCGGGGCTAAAAAATCAGCGCAGCCGGACCCGATGCGGGGGCGAGACCGCCCGTCTAATCCGGATTTGTTGCGCACTCGCGATCGCGCCACTCGAACCAGCGGCTTCGTTCAGAGACCGAATACACCGGTGCCGCCGCTGCCTCAGCAGCC
>Ga0213875_10002042_pt1 | contig 12401 bp, 11 predicted proteins | sample BarmaccomBMRX_R8_FD_160105 | JGI IMG/M metagenome (GOLD analysis project Ga0213875, IMG submission 160105) | Root-associated microbial communities from Barbacenia macrantha in rupestrian grasslands, the National Park of Serra do Cipo, Brazil - RX_R8 | ecosystem: Host-associated > Plants > Roots... | reverse complement strand
CGGCCTACGCTACGCTCCGGCCTCACCGCGGCTGAGATCGCATGACAATAGCTGCGCAACTGCTTCCATGTCTTAGGCCCGAATATCCGTAACCGAGGTGGGTCACGATGTGCCTGGAGTGGAAAAATGGGATGGGCACCGCCATGTACGGCACTTGCTCACTGTTGTTATAATTTCCGACGGCCTGTAAAAGATCCAGGACATCCAGGCACGCGTTCGCCCCCATATAGGGAGAGCCAATTTCCTTGTTGATTGCGGGATTGGACGCATTATTCTTGTTGCGCCCATAGCCTGTGCCGGGAAGCGCAATCTCGGACTTTAACGTTCCGCCGATAGGAAAATTGTTTGACGGTCCTGCCTGCAAGATGAGTTCATCGGCTGCATAACCACTTTGTTCGAGAAGCGTATCCTCAATAACGATATAAGTATGCTGCCAAGGGCGATGCTTACCGCCCGCAGGTCGCTCGTATAGGGAGACGGAACACTCCGGCGTGGGCAGCGCTGGTGTTTGCGCAACCTCTGAAGCCGCCGCCGATGCGCACCCCATCGCCGCTGCTTGCGCGTAGAACGTCGCAGCGTCGGGGTCTTCCTCCAGAGACATCATCCCAGCGAAGCACGAATCGCCCGCACCTGAACAGGGACTGGAAGCATCGTAAGGTTGCGATGCGTCGGCAAACTGAGCTGCACAGCCTGACGGGTCGCCCGGATCGTCTCCGTCCAATCCCGACCTGTCGAACCGATTAACCGGATCGCCGACCACATACGCATACTTGTTCCAACTTTGTGGGCTATTGCTGTGACCGCTGCCGCGATAGGGATCCGGCGTCATGAATCGGCCATACTGACTCGAATAGTAGCGATTGTGCGCGTAATCCAGGCCGGTTGATGAATCCCGCCAGTAGGTCGCAAAGCTCCAGGCGTTCTGCGGATATTCCCTCGGGGTTCGCCCCAAGGATAGAAGGTCTGGGGCTGTCCTCCAGACGTTAACGCCGCCGAGCCCAACTGATCCAGCACCGCCAGTCGCCGGCTGCCGAAATAAGCATCAATCGACGACAGCGTCACCTGGATTACCGGGGTGTAGAACCCACCATGTTCCCAGGTGGTTGGTTGGAACATATACGCGCCCAGCTTCTGTCCGCTCACCGAGTACATGTTCACGGTATAGCCGGTGGCATTGCCGAGCGAGTCCCGGCCCCATGTCCGGACAACTCCAGATGCGCCGGTTTTGCGCGTCGTAGGCATATTGCTGTATTCCATCGTTGATGGGCCGGTTCTCAACATCGTAAACACCGTCGTTCTGGTGCCATTCGCAGCTTTTCGCAAGAATTGGAGGGACTCCTAATTTCGTCTGCCCCACTGGACGCTCACCGACGGTGCACATTTGTCCGCTTCCAGCCGCACCTTTGTTGTGCCCTTTACGGCACCTGCTCTATACGGTAGGAGAGCGCTCTCGTAGTGGCCATCCGCATCCGCCTTGCCCTTCGCACCGTGGCGCTCACCCTCGGACTCGGAGTCCATTGTTACATCGCTGCCGGAAGCGAAACCCGCGCCTTCGATTAGGATAAGTTCCGCGCCTGGGGTCAGCAGGGTAGCTTCGACTCTACAGCCTCGGTCCTCGCCACGGAGCGGGACAGGAACAGCCTTTGCGAAAATTTTCGTCGCCCCATCGGCCGAGACTAGCCCAAGGCGCACGGGTTCTCCTGGAATGGGCCTCAGATTCACTTCGATAGGATCGTTAGGTTTGTTCGCCGAGCATGTCCCTGCCGTGCCGGCGCAAATCGCTAGACCAGAGGCGTCCAATGTGACGCCCCTCAGAACCTCGCTTGGCCCCTTCTGCGTAACTGGCCACGACACGAGTGTGTAATCCTGACCTGTTGGCACACCTGCGGCGATGAGCGTAAATTTGACGATCTGACCGGAGCGCGTCGACTCGTTAAGGACTAGCGATGTGCCAGGCGTGCTTGCTTTCGAACCCCATCCCTCATGCATCCTGACCAGGTTCTCCGCTGACTGCTGGACACTGGGTTGTTCATAAGCTGCAAGGCTAATCCAGTAGACAAGCAACACCGACAGGGTCCGGATTATGCGATGACGGCACCCGGTTCGGTTCAGCGGTGAGCGAAAAGCCTGTAAAGGGCGCGTAGCAAATGAAATAACATTGAGCATATCGCAACAATCGTGACTGGAAAAGCGATAACCGTTCCCCAGCCTATCGCATAGCCAACGCCAAAGTGCGGCCCTACGATACCGCGTTGTTCTAGAATGTCGATCACTATTGATGAAACGAACAGCGGTGCCCAACCCAAAACAAGCAGGATCGGCCCCAACCACGGCCCCGCCATTGTCCTCAAGAACAGTGACTCCTGGGACCGGCTGGTGTCATCACGTACCGAGTCAGCCCTCTCCGTATCAGGCACAATATGCACGGCCGTCTTCCAAGGTCATTGGTCACCCATGTTGTAGGTGATCGTTGACGTCACCGCGCTCTGTGGATTGCTGACCAACCCAAAGAAACTGATCGGCTCAAAATTATATGGGGCTTCCGTGGGCCCAGCCAGCCCTCCCCAAACCATACCGTACGCCACCTGATACCAATAGTTTTCTAGTTCCTGGACGGTGGTCAAATGCTGAGCTGAAAAGGTAATCGGTTGATTACAAGGATTGCCGTGTTGAACCGCCGCCCCCGCCGCGGCGATCTCGCAACCAAAGTTGTGCGCACAATTGGTCTGGATAATATTCCATCCAGTCGGCATTAGAAGTGACGCGATCATCGTTGCGGCCGAATCTTCTGAGCCACCGCCAAAGATTACCGTAGGAGTAATTCCGTTAGCGGTGCCAAGAACCCCTGCCGTTCCGGGAGATATGTAAGTGATGCTGGCGATTCTGGAGATCGCACTTGCAGGCAGCATAGAGAACGCCTCAGTAGTGGCGGCCGCGCCTCCGCTGAACGCGAAAATGTTGATAGGGCCGCTAGAGTCGGCGGCCGCCGCCTCAATCGCAACAGCGACCGTATTCGCTTCGACGCTCTGATTGTAAGTGGTGTTCACGATATCAGCAACGCCAGTGCCCCGATCGGTTCCAGCATAAGGGTAAGCTAACATGGCTCCGCCAATGCCGGAGGCGAATTGTCCCTCACCAGTGTCGTCTCCGGAGGACTCCGTAATCCCACCAACAACTGTGTCGCACAAACCACTAGGATCATGGCTGTTAACAGGATCGTCCCAGACATAGGCGTACCTATTCCAGCTTTGCGGGGACCGAACATTTGCACTGCCGTAAAAGGGGTCGGGGGTCATGAATCTTCCATAGGCATTGGAGTAGTAGCGATTGCGCGCGTAATCCAGACCGGTCGATGAATCTCGCCAGTAGGTCGCAAAGCTCCAGGTGTTCTGGGGATTCGTGCTCCCCTTGGCTTCGCCCCATGGATAATACGTTCCCGCCGAGCCCAATTGATCCATCACCGCCAGGCGCCTGCTGCCGAAATAAGCGTCGCTCGACGACAGCGTGACCTGGATCACCGGAGTATAGAACCCACCATGTTCCCAAGTGGTCGGTTGGAATACATACGCGCCCAGCTTCTGTCCGCTTGCCGAGTACATGTTCACGGTATAACCGGTTGCATTGCCGAGCGTGTCCCGGCCCCCCATGTCCGGCCAACTCCAGATGCGACGGTTTTGCGCGTCGTAGGCATATTGCTGTATCCCATCGTTGATGGGCCGGTTCTCAACATCGTAAGCACCGTCGTTCTGGTTGCCGTTCGCGTCGTAGCTCACCCCGTAGACGCCCTGGATCTGGTTGTTGGCTTGATTCACGGTGATGGACAGGCCAGGCGTCTTGCTCGTCAGGTTGCCAAATGGATCGTAGCCGTACGTTTGGCTCCATCCGCTGCCTGTGGCAGTAGCCAGCCGATTCAGCGAATCGTAGGTGTAGGTCACCCTTTCGGCGCTCACAGCGTTGTACATCGAGCTGATCTTGCCATTGTTGGAGCCGGTGGGGTAATTGTAGGTCAGGCTCTCAACTGTACCGTACGGCCCTTGCACGTTCAAACCGGTAAGCTGGCCGAGCGTGTTGTAGGCGCGCGTCTCGTTGTAGCCATAGTACATAGTGAGCAACTGATTCGCCACATTGTAGCTGACGTTAGTGACAGCCGTGGCGCTCCCTGAGGTCATGCCGCTGAGGGCGCACGAACTCACTTGTTAGGAAATAGACGGTACGCCCGTTCCATTATCTCGTTCTTGAGTTGCTCAACCGGTGCTTGCCCAAAAAGGTGCCACTCGCAGTGTGGGGTCACTTGAGCATTGAAGTCACATCCTTGAACCACCTGCTGTCCGTTTTGATCGACGATGAAAAATTGGAGCTGCGGATCATTGATATTGAAGTCACGCACATAGATCGTTCTCGCGTGACCATATCCAAATTTTTCTAGCTCTTGAAGCACCTCCGAAGCTAGTTTTCTTTTCGTAGCGTCGTTCGGACTGGGCCGCCACCGTGGAACTGTTATGAATAGATCACATGTTCGCCCGACTGGAATCGCGCGCGTGCCGGCTCCCTTTTGCCCATAGAAGCCCTGAAACGAGTCAAGTGCACACCGCGCCCAGTTTGAGCCCGGCGGACAGGGCGTTGCAAAAACTGGCTTTCCATAAGTGACGACATACACTCTTCGCATTGCCCCGCTTACATATCGCGATGTCCCATATTGAAGAAACAACTCCTTGTCACCTGCACTCGCAAAGCTGAACTTATTTTGACCATTGGTAATAAAGCCCAGCGTGCCTTCATAACTCAAATAACCGCTGAGACGATCAAGCACCGGCGGCGGCGGCGTGCACTGTGCACCGTATGCAGATGCAGACGCGAACGCTAGAATAATGACCTGCCGAATCATCGATTCCTGTGCCTCACAGGTCGTCTTGGCACAGGACGAACGAGCGTCTCGAATACCCAATCATATCCTGGCACGGTCACAGTGTTGGTAACCCAGAATTGATGTTGTACGGGATCCGACGCGGCAGCGGGCTCGTAAAACCAGTATGTTTGCGCCGAGACTGTAGCACCCGGAATCATCGTGCTTCCAGTAATGTAGCTTTGCGCTGTTTCCGAGGTAGTCAGTGCCAGAATAAGCTGATTGCAGCCTCGACTTCCGGCTGAACCATCCAAAACATTGCCAAGATCATCGATTGTCGACTGCCGCAAGTTACCGTTCACCCATACCTGGCTGGTCTGCTCCGCGACAGAAATGAAGCTCCCAGAAGGAAGACCCAGTTGGTGGTCCAGAGTGGGATTTGCGAACTGCAGCTCGTAGCGGTTTATTATGGTTTGTGCAAAGTCGGTGAACAAAGTTTGCGACCCTGTTGTTTGCTCGTAGTACATAGTTAGGCCTAGCACACCTGTAGGTGTATTGAAAAATGTCCCCAAATTGTCACCAGGTGAGATCGGATTAAAGCCGTTCTGTTGCAACCATGAATTAAAAGATGTGTTCAAACAACTGCTGGGATTTCCTCCCCCGGATGTCGGTATATTAACGTCTAATCCTGAGGGGTCATTACTGTTGATTGGATCTCCATTAACGTAAGCATAGGTATTCCAGCTTTGGGGATTAGCCGGGTCCCAGTTGTTGGATGAAGGATCGTCCGTCATGAACCTCCCGTAGGCACTCGAGTAATAGCGGTTATTTGCGTAATCCAGGCCGGTCGATGAATCTTGCCAGTACGTCGCAAAGCTCCAAGTGTTTTGAGGACTAGTGCTCCCTCGGAATTCGCCCCAAGGATAGAAGGTCGCAGACAGTCCTCCAGGCGCTGGCGCCGCCGATCCCAAATTATCCATCACCGCCAGGCGCCAGCTCCCGAAATAAGCATCGCTCGACGACAGCGTCACCTGGATCACCGGAGTGTAGAACCCGCCATGTTCCCAGGTGGTTGGTTGGAATACATACGCGCCCAGCTTCTGTCCGCTTACCGAGTACATGTTCACGGTATAGCCGGTGGCATTGCCGAGCGTGTCCCGGCCCCCCATGTCCGGCCAACTCCAGATGCGCCGGTTTTGCGCGTCATAGGCATATTGCTGTGTCCCGTCGTTGATGGGCCGGTTCTCAGCGTCGTAGGCACCGTCGTTCTGGTTGCCGTTCGCGTCGTAGCTCACCCCGTAGACGCCCTGGATCTGGTTGTTGGCTTGATTCACGGTGATGGACAGGCCAGGCGTCTTACTCGTCAGGTTGCCAAATGGATCGTAGCCGTACGTTTGGCTCCATCCACTGCCTGCAGCAGTAGCCAGCCGGTTCAGCGAATCGTACGTATAGGTCACCGTTTCCGCGCTCACCGCGTTATACATCGAGCTGATCTTGCCATTGTTGGCGCCAACGGGGTGATTGTATGTCAGGCTTTCAACTGTCCCGTACGGCCCTTGCACGTTCAAACCGGTAAGCTGGCCGAGCGTGTTGTAGGCGCGCGTCTCATTGTAGCCGTAGTACATAGTGAGCAACTGATTCGCCACATTGTAGCTGACGTTGGCGACCACGGTATTGCCTGCCAACGTCATGCCATTGAGCCGGTACATGCTGTCGTAAGTGTAATTGTAGACCGGACCGGCTAGCTCAGCATTCGACCGTGAGGGCTACGACGACTATCCATCACGATTTTCTGATTCCCTACGTAACCGGAAGCGAACTGCTGGAAACCTGGTAAGCCGCCAGCCAAGTGAGCGGCGAAGAGCAGCCGGTACGGCCCTCTTGTGTGACACAGCATGAACCTACAGCTTGCTCAGCGGCACTCTGCGCAGAAGCACCCACCGATCAGTGTGCCAAAGAAAATAATAGACAGAAGGATCGTGGCGGCCCAACCGCCCCAGTGATGCCTTTACGATAAACAATCCGCTACTTAGTCGAAACTGAACCACTGGATTTTGGGGCACAGAATCGGGCAGCGTCAGAAGTGGCAGATCAAAGCTCTGCGCACCGATCCCTTCAAACGAAATCGGGGGGTAATGGACATCTCCGGTTCGAGCATCAACAACCGCCATTCTCATGCAGGGCGAACCGCATCCCCATTGGATCACGATTAAGTGTCCAGCAAAGTTCGCGCCCTTTTCCTCTTTGCCGCCACGAAGTACCCCGTAGCCCTGCTCCACGCCATCCCGGATCTGATCCGCGTAGCTCTGCTCCATGCCGGTAAGAAATTTTGGAGCGGCAGGAGTACCTGCAAAAATCTCGCTAACTTTATAGTCATCGAACCTTGGCAGCGTGCCAGCACGGCTCTGGTCCCATCCATCGCTGGCCAAGAGCAGGACTATCGAAGCGTAGGCAGACACACGAATTGCTAAGCCGGGCGAAACGGTCATTGTTGCCCTTCGATATCGTGCCGCCTGCGCGGGGGACCGGGCCGAGGAGGTCTAACTCGTATCGGCGTGTCACTAACGTAGCTCTCTGGCACGCCATAGAACGTGTTCGCGTCACCAAAGCTGCCGGCTGTCTGCTCGTAGGGTGCAGACGAATGCGGTGGATTGAATGAGTTGAACCCTGTGAGGACCAAACCATTGTAGAGATAGAGTGGATTACGGTCATTTCGCTCATCCCACATTCCGTTTGCGAGGGTGAGGGCGAACGCTAGATCGCCACATCCAGAAGTGTCAGCACTGGAACTCAACGCGCTGTTGAGGTTCTTTTGGGCACCGCCAGACAGCGAAATTCCACCGCTTGCATTATTCACGTATATTGCGAACTGACTTGGGTTCTCGACAATCGAGGTTATGCTATCGCCCGGCTTCCCCCACCCTGAAACGTTAAGTGACGGGCCACCCGCTGAGGATGACAAGTACCAGTTTTTGTTAACAAACTCCCATCGGTTCATGATTACGGCCCCAATCGAGTACTCCTCATCAGTCACATCCACTCCGTTCCCGTGGCCAGACTCCGTGTACATTGCTGTCGCTAGGATTGAAACGTCAGACTGAGCAGCTATTATGTTCCCAATGGTGCCTTGGTATACGCCGTTGAAATAATACTGTGTACTTGAGCAATCGAGGCCACCCGGGTCATTGGCGTTGATCGGATCGCCGAGAACATAGGCATACGAGTTCCAACTCTGTGGATTGGCAGGATCCCAAGCATCCCCACTCGGGTCAGGCGTCATAAATCGGCCATACTGACTCGAGTAGTAGCGATTGTGCGCGTAATCCAGGCCGGTCGATGAATCCCGCCAGTACGTCGCAAAGCTCCAGGCGTCCTGCGGATTCATATTCCCTCTGGCTTCGCCCCAAGGGTAGAAGGTCCCGGGCTGTCCTCCAGCCGTTAACGCCGCCGAGCCCAATTGATCCATCACCGCGAGGCGCCTGCTGCCGAAATAAGCGTCGCTCGACGACAGCGTGACCTGGATCACCGGAGTATAGAACCCACCATGTTCCCAAGTGGTTGGTTGGAATGTATACGCGCCCAGCTTCTGTCCGCTTGCCGAGTACATATTCACGGTATAGCCGGTGGCATTGCCGAGCGTGTCCCTGCCCCCCATGTCTGGCCAACTCCAGATGCGCCTGTTTTGCGCGTCGTATGCATATTGCTGTGTCCCGTCGTTGATAGGACGGTTCTCAACATCGTAAGCACCGTCGTTCTGGTTGCCGTTCGCGTCGTAACTCACACCGTAGACGCCCTCGATCTGGTTGTTGGCTTGATTCACAGAAATGTTCATGCTGGGCGCCGATCCTGCGGTGACGTTCTTTTGCAGCAGGTTCCCGAAGCCGTCATAGGTATATGAGTCTCCCCACCCGCTGCCCGCAGCCGTGGCCAGCCGGTTCAGCGAATCATAGGCGTAGGTCACTGTCTCCGCGCTCACCGCGTTGTACATCGAGCTGATCTTGCCATTGTTGGAGCCAGTGGGATAGTTGTATGTCAGGCTCTCAACTGTACCGTACGGCCCTTGCACGTTCAAACCGGTAAGCTGGCCGAGCGTGTTGTAGGCGCGCGTCTCGTTGTAGCCATAGTACATGGTAAGCAACTGATTGGCCACATTGTAGCTGACGTTGGCGACCACGGTGCTGCCTCCCGAGGTCATGCCGTTGAGCCGGTACATGCTGTCGTAAGTGTAATTGTAGGTGGGGCCGGCCGTGGGCGTGCCGAGGCTCTGCGTGCTGGGATAACTGAGAGATGTAATCCCGCCTTCGTTGTTGTAGCTGTAGTTGGTGTCCAGGTTCACCGTCATCGGCTGAGTGGAGGTGTCATTTTGATTATCTATGTAATAGCTAATCGTCTGGTTCACCTGGAGCCGCTTGGCAGCAGGAAGCCCCGCTCCGGCAGCATTGAACGGCACGTAGCTGTACATGTCGTTCATCTGGACGCCTCCCTGCGCCGGATATTGCACCGCCGCCAGACGTCCCAGCGTGTTTTGCGAGAAGCCGGTGTTATCCAGTGGATTGGTATCGTAGTAATAAGTGCGCAGCACCTGCGCGCTGGGGTATGCATTGGCCCAGGTGACCGACTTCAGGCGATTATAGCCGTCGTACTGATAGGTGAGCTGCTGGCCCTTCGCATCGGTCTTGCTCGCGAGCAGATTGCCACTGTACGTATAGGTCACCGTCCCGTTCTCTGGATTGGTGGCGCTGAGCAGGTACGCGCCAACGGTATTGTTGGTGGTGTAATTGAACAACCGCTCTTGCGCGACATTGCCGCGTAGCATATACACGACCGTCAGGTGGTTCAAGATATCGTAGGCATAACTGGTAGTGACAGTTCCGAGCGCGGGATTCGGGTCCGTCTCCAGCACAATGCCCAAGTTGCCGAAGGCATCCATGCCGAAGGTTTTCACATTCCCGGCCGGATCGGTTGCAATCACCGAGGCGCCCTCATAGAGGTACGAGGTAAAGCTCCCATCCGGCAGCGTGACCCGAGTAGTTCGGCCCGAGGCGTCGTATTGGTAGGTGGTCCAGGCGTCGGTGCCGCCTGGAGCATAAGGCTGCGATTGCTGGCTTAGCTTGCCCAGCGGCGAACAGCCGCAGGGCGCGTAGGCCGTGTCTACTACGGAGACGGTGGTGCTTCCATATCCAGTGGTGGTTTGCAACGGCCGCCCAAAGCCGTCCATCACAGTTGTCGTGAAGTCACTATTTGTATTCGCGGTTTTGAAAGGCGGCAAGCTGGCGCCGGAATAACCATAGTTGGTCACCGCGCCATAGGGCGAAGTACTGCTCTGCGGCCTCCCGTAGCTATCGTAGCTGACAGTGCCCGCCGTCGCCATTCGGGCCGGCGGCTGAGGTAAGCCCTAGAAAGCCGTTCCAACTCATGGTCGACCCGAATGGTACGCCAACATCTGAGTGAGATTGCCGTACTGGCCCAGAGTCTGCGGGGTCCGCTTGTCAGCTTCGTAGTTCTGGCCAGGTTCGACCTTGGTCACAGTGGTTTCCATGTACATGTTGAGCTGTACTGGCGGTCTGCGCCCAGAGCTTCTTAGCTTAAGCTAGCTTTTTGGTACTGCCGTGACCCTAGGCGCTGCACTCTGGCAACGATTCGCCGCTGAAGTCACTGTGACCGCTGCCGCGATATGGATCCGGCGTCATGAATCGGCCATACTGACTCGAGTAGTAGCGATTTTATTCATCCATCTACTACTTGATGGAAGGAGCGGAGGGTTGTGCAGCCCTTGGCCAGCCGGGAGGAACGGAGAGAAGATTTCGGTAATATCCGGGAGCCATCACCTCGATCCTCGTGCTGTATGTCTGTTCCCGCACCGTAGTCAAGTGCACCCGGTATTTCTGAGGGGGCATGACCAGGGTGTATTGGCCCACATCGTTGGTCGTCGTGCATTTCTTGTCGTCCGCTTTAGTTTCGCCGGTCAGGCAAATCTCTACATCCGATGCTGGCATCGTCCCATCGGTAAGTGTCCCGTACAGAATCACATCGCTGCCCACGTAGGTACTCCGGAGGGGGTCGAAGGAGCCGAGGGGGAGCCGGAAAGATAGCGTGATGTCCTTCGGTAAGCGCACCGCGACGGGATAATAAACGACATGCATAAATCCCGGAGCGCTCGCTTCGACCGAGTACTCGCCATCAGGAATCTTTTGAACACATGTTCGGCCCAGCGCAGCGGGCTCGGTGAAAGCAGTGCGATCATCGGAGCCGCTCCCACCGTGCACTACGATCGAGGCTCCGGTTATCGGTTGGCCAGTTGGGTCGGTGACGGTGGCGCAGATCGAGGTGCAAAAGAGCTGCTGGCCCAGGCCCACAGAAAGGCAGAGGACGGACAACGCGAACCGTCCTAGGAAAACAGTAGCTATAGGCAATTCTTGACAACCTCACTTGAGATCGCCGCCGATCCAGTTACGGTATCGCCGTTCGGCAGCGTATACGTCGGTGTGACTCCGTTTGCTCCAGGGGTATCCTGGCCAACTATTCCAACTTGATGCATGAACTCATGGATGATGGTGGTCTGGTCGAAGGCCGTGAGGCCGAGTCCCTGTGCCCAGCCTCCTAGCGGCGCGTATGCTCCACTTGATGTTTGTGCTTGTCCTGTGAAGAACGCTCCTCCTTCCACAATCCATGTGGAGCCGCCGACAGTGAACGCAGGGACGTTAGCCGGAATATTCGCCGAAGAAGCCAAAGCACCGCTCATTAACATGAAACTTCCGACATCCTGAGCAAGTTCATTCGACAAAAGGTTCCGGTTGGTGGCTGTATTCTGACTTGGAGTCAAGAACAGCCCCGCACAATTTTGAGAAGTTAGTAAGCTCGACGCGCTTTGGACAGCCTGTTGTATGAAGGCTGTCTCCGAGAGTGTTACCGCCTGCTGGGTCGCGTTCTGTATGGCCGAGTTAATGGCCGATGCCCAATACTGCGACGTGCCCCATCCACCGCCTGGCTGCTGCGGCCAGCTTATGACCGGTGGCGTGTTCATAAGGCTTGGACCCTGCTGAAACAGCCCCTGAGGGTCAATCCAGTTTACCGGATCGCCAGTTGTGTACGCGTATTTATTCCAACTCTGCGGCTTGTTGGGGTCGCCCGGCCCACCACTCGTCCCCCGATACGGGTCCGGCGTCATGAAGCGGCCATACTGACTCGAGTAGTAGCGATTATTTGCGTAATCCAGGCCGGTTGATGAATCCCGCCAGTACGTCGCAAAGCTCCAAGTGTTCTGAGGATTGGTGCTCCCCCGGAATTCGCCCCAAGGATAGAAGGTCGCAGACAGTCCTCCAGGCGTTGGCGCCGCCGAGCCCAATTGATCCAGCACCGCCAGGCGCCTGCTGCCGAAATAAGCGTCGCTCGACGACAGCGTGACCTGAATCACCGGAGTATAGAACCCACCATGTTCCCAAGTGGTTGGTTGGAATGTATACGCGCCCAGCTTCTGTCCGCTTGCCGAGTACATGTTCACGGTATAACCGGTTGCATTGCCGAGCGTGTCCCGGCCCCCCATGTCCGGCCAACTCCA
>Ga0213875_10002041_pt1 | contig 12410 bp, 13 predicted proteins | sample BarmaccomBMRX_R8_FD_160105 | JGI IMG/M metagenome (GOLD analysis project Ga0213875, IMG submission 160105) | Root-associated microbial communities from Barbacenia macrantha in rupestrian grasslands, the National Park of Serra do Cipo, Brazil - RX_R8 | ecosystem: Host-associated > Plants > Roots... | reverse complement strand
TGGGTGGGCGCCAGCGGCTTGAGGCTGAGATGCGCGCGGGCCAACTCGCCCAGCCGGTCCGGCTCGTTCAGCAAGGCCCATTCGGCCTTCAGCATGTCGGTGCGTTCATGCGTCTGGTCCGTCAGCTTGACGGTGCGGGCGATCTCGCGGTCTAGCACCTGCGATTGGTGCTTGGCCGAGTAGAGGTACAGGCCGGAGCCGCCGGCGAGCAGCATGGTCAGCAAGGTGAAGGGCCGGATCATGCGACCTCCTTCAGCAACGCGCGCAGCCGGGCGCTGCGGGCGCGGGGATTGGCTTCGATTTCGGCCTCGCCGGGGCGGTCGGCCCGGCGGGTCAGGAGCTTGAATTGCGGTGCGGCGCGGCGCTGCAGTCCCCCTGGGTCGTGCCGGGAAGGGGCGGGGGCGCGGCCTGCGGCGTCCTGCATGAAGCGCTTCACCAGCCGGTCCTCGAGCGAGTGGAACGCGACCACCACGAGCCGGCCGCCCGGCGCGAGCAGCGCGGCGGCGGCGGCGAGGCCGCGCTCGATCTCGCCCAGTTCGTCGTTCACCCGGATCCGCAGCGCCTGGAAGCTGCGCGTCGCCGGGTCGATGCCGGAGCGGTCGGGCGGCACGACGGCGCGGATGATCTCGGCAAGCTGCAGCGTGGTGGTGATCGGCGCCTGGGCGCGGGCCGCCACGATCGCGCGGGCGATCCGGCGCGACAGCCGCTCCTCGCCGAAATGATACAGCGTGTCGGCCAGTTCGGCTTCCGGCAGGTGGTTGACCAAGTCCGCCGCCGTCGGGCCGCTGCGCCCCATGCGCATGTCGAGCGGACCGTCGGTGCGGAAGCTGAAGCCGCGCGCCGGATCGTCGAGCTGGAAGGAGGAGACGCCGAGATCGAGCACGACGCCGTCCAGCGCGTGCACGTTCCGCTCGGCCAGCAGGTCGAACATGTCGCCGAAGCGGCCATGCAGCAGGTGCAGGCGGCCGGGGTGGCGAGCGGCGAATGCCGCCCCGCGGGCGATGGCGTCGGGGTCGCGGTCGATCGCCCAGACGGTGCAGGCGGCGGCCTCGAGCAGGGCGGCGCTGTAGCCGCCCCCGCCAAACGTGCCGTCCAGCAGCACCGCGCCGGCGCGCGGCGCGACATGGTGCAGGACCTCCGCCAGCATGACCGGAACGTGGCTCACGCGGCGGGGCTCCGGACAGGCGGCAGGGTCAGGCCGCGCGCGACGACGCCGCCGCGGGCGGTCGCGATACGGCGCGCGGCGGCCTGCGGCTCCCAAATGTGGAAGAGGCGGCCCAGGCCCATGAAGACGACGGATTCAGTCAAGCCAGCGTGCTGCACCAGGGAATCGGGCACGATGATTCGCCCTTCCTTGTCTGGTTCCACAGGCCAGGCGTCCGCGTAAAGGGCTGTTGTGAGGTCATCTTGATCGGCACTGAAGAAATCGAACTGATCGAAAGAAGCGGCGAGCGCCTGGAAGGCTTCGGCCGGCCAGCCTTCGATGCAGGGATGCTTGTGCGAGGGCCGCAGCACCAGCGCGGCGCCGCCATCGGGCGACCCGGCGCGCAACGCCGTCCGGAACGGCGCCGGCACGGACATGCGCCCCTTCGCATCCACGCGGGAGTGGTGGGTGCCCATGAACTGGATCACCGGACCGGGGCCATGACGTCCAACCCACTCCTTCGGTGACGGGTTTTCGCTTGCCCCAGACACCATTCCGGGACGAGATGGGATACCATGGGAAACCATGGTCCGTCCAGGGTAAATTGCCCAAAACAGCCGCAATCCGCCCGCACCGCCTCTCCTGACGGCTGACCCCTGACGACTGAAAGCTGATTGCCAGACGGCCTGTAAGCCGGGTTCTGTCCGCCTCGGATTGCTCCGGGGCGGGACGGCCATTCCTCTGCGACGCGCGTCGCCGCGCGCCTGGCGCGACCAACCCGGGAGACGGGGCGGGAACGCCCCTGCGTCACGCTTTCGCGCCGCCGGCCTCCCCTATTCGGTCTTGCTCCCGATGGGGTTTACCCTGCCGCCCCCGTTGCCGGGGGCGCGGTGCGCTCTTACCGCACCGTTTCACCCTTGCTCGCGACAAGTCGCGAGCGGTTTGTTTTCTGTGGCACTTTCCCTGAGGTCGCCCTCGCCGGCCGTTAGCCGGCATCGTGTTCCCGTGGAGCCCGGACTTTCCTCCACCCCGTCAGGGGCAGCGGCCGTCCGGCCGTCTGGCCCGACGGTGATGGGCCGCCCGCCGCCCGGAATCAAGTGTCCTTCAGAGCTTACGCTCGCGCTTGATCCGGTCCCAGGCGGCGTTGATCCGCGCCACCTTCTCGCCGGCGCGGGCGATGAACTCGGCCGGCACGCCGCGGGCGGCCAGGCTGTCCGGATGGTTCTCGCGCATCAGCCGCACCCAAACGCGGCGCAGCTCGTCGTCCCCAGCGCTGCGCGGCACGCCGAGCACGGCATAGGGATCGCCAGCCTCGGCGTCCGGGGCTCGGCGCGAGGCCGCGCCGCGGGCTTGGTCCCAGGCCAGGTTGTCGAGGCCGAACAGGCGATGGATGCCCCGCAGCATGTGCTGCTCGCCGACGGTCAGCGGCTTGTCGGCGCGGGCGATGGCGAACAGCGCGGCCAGCACGTCCTCCAGCATGCCGCGGTTGTCGGCAAAGCTTTCGCCGAGCTGCTGCGCGTAGGATTCGAACCCTTCGGCGCTGTCCCGCGCCTGGTCGAACAGCCGGCCGATGTCGCGCATCGATTCGGGCGGGATACGGAACTGCCGCTTGAAGGCGTCGATCTCGGCGCGGACCACCGGGCCATCGACCTTGGCGAGCTTGGCCGAGAGCACGACGACGGCGATGGCGAACAACTGATCCTTGCGGCCGAGTGCGGCGGCCAGGCGGGCCGAATTGAAGGGCATCTCGCCGAGGCTGAAGCGGGGCAGGCCGCCGCTGTCGGCCGCGTGCCCGAGGGCCGCGCCCATCATGGCGCCGAACGGACCGCCCAGCGCGAAACCAGCAAATCCGCCGAGCAGCTTGCCCCAATAGCCCATACGACGCACCCTATTCCCGTTTGCGCGCCAGGGGAAACGCGCCGCGCCGGAGGTTGCCCGATCACTTTCTTCCACGCAGGGCTCGATAGGTGAGAGCGGGGCGGACTGTTGCCGCGGTGCTGGGGGTGGTCCTGGCCGTGCTGGTGGCCGGTGTCTGGCTCGTGCCCAGCCTGCTGGATTGGAGCCGCTACCGGGGCAGCGTGGCCGGGCTGGTCGCGGCGGCGATCGGCCGGCCGGTGCGGATCGGCGGCGACGTCACGCTCCACTTGCTGCCGCAGCCGATCCTGACCGCCGCGGGGATCGAGGTGGATGACTGGCGCGGCACGCCTATCCTGAGCGCACAGGAGCTGCGGCTGCGGGTGGCGCTCGGGCCGCTGCTGGGCGGGCGGGTAGACGCGCGGGAGCTGACGCTGCGCGGCGCCGACCTGCATCTGCCCTGGCCGCCGCCGGCGGGCGCTCTGGCCCAACGGCCGCCGGAGTGGCTGACCGGGCTGCAGGCGCGGGTGGAGGACAGCCGGCTCGAAGTGGGGGACGTCGTCCTGTCCGGGCTCGACGCGTCGCTCGGCACCGACCCGGATACGGGCACGCTGTCCACCGCGGGCACCGCGACGATGTTCGGCCGCTCCTGGCAGTTCACCGCCCGGCTGGCGCGACCCGGCCGGGATGGGGCGGCGTCCCTGGATATGAGTCTGGATGGACAGGGCAAGCTGCGCGACACGGGCGGCACGTTCTCCGGCGTGCTGGCCGCGGACGGGTCGCTCGCCGGCCGGGTCGCCGGGCGCGGGCCGGACCTCTCGGAGCTGATGCCGGGGCCGCAAGTGGCCTGGCGCGGCGATGGGCGGCTCTCGGCGGCGTCGGGACTGGCCGTCGCGGACGAGTTGGCGCTGGAGATCGGCGGCTCGCCGGCGACCGGGGCGGTCGCACTCCGGGTCCAGCCGCAGGCCCGGCTCGACGTGGCGCTGGCGGCTGGGCGGCTCGACCTGGACGCCTGGATCCCGGTGCTGATCCAGAGCAGCAAGCCCGGGGCGCAGCCGGCGCTGCCGACCGGGATCGACCTCTCGGCCGAGGCGGCGACGCTCGCGGGCGGCACGCTGCGGCGCCTGCGGGGCGCGTTCGATCTGGAGGCGGACGGGGTGATCGTGCGGGACGCCTCGGCGCTGCTGCCCGGCGACGCGACGCTCAATCTGTCTGGACGGCTGCCCGGCCGGTCGCCCAATACGCTTTTCGAGGGCAACGGGCGGATCGACGCGCCGGACCTGCGGGCCACGCTGCACTGGCTCGAGAAGCTGTCCCCCGCCGTGGTCGGCGCGCTGCCGCCGGGCACGCTGCGCACGGCGTCGCTCAGCGCCAGCGTGACGCTCGATCCGCAGCTTGCCGCACTCTCCGACTTGCGCGGCACGCTGGACGGCAGCGCCTTGCAGGGTGGGCTCAGCCTGCGCATCGGGCCGCGGGCCGGGGTGAGCGCGGGCCTCTCGCTCGACCAGCTCGAATTCGACCCCTGGCTGCCCGAGCCCGCGGGCCTCGCCGACCCGGCGGCCGACTACACCCGGCTTACCCAGGCGCTCGGCCGCGCCGGGTTCGACGCCGACATCAAGCTCCAGGTGCGCAAGGCGAGCTGGCGCGGGGCCGATTTGGGGATGCTGTCGGTCGATGCGCAGAGTGAGGCGGGCCGGCTGACCTTGCGGCGGCTGGAGGCCAGCCCGTTCGGCGCGCACCTGACCGCATCCGGCACGCTGGGCGATGGCGGCCGCATCTCGGAGGCGCGGCTGGACGCCTCGGCGCAGGACTTGGCGCCGCTGCAGCCGATGCTGCCGCAGGTTCCGCTGGCGCTGCTGCGCGGCCCCGGAAGCCTGCTGCTGCAGCTCTCCGGCCTGCCGGACGCGCTCGCGGTGCGCGGGACGATGGACGTCGGCGACCTGCGGATCGAGGCGCAGCCGGTGGTCAACCTGGGGGCGCGGCGCTGGGCCGGGCCGGTGACCATGCAGCATCCAGGCGCGCCGCGGCTGCTGGAGATACTGGGCGTGCCGGGCACCGCGTCCTGGCTGGGCGATGGGTCATTCTCGCTCATTGCCCAGCTCGTCGCCGAGCCCGGCGGTATCGCGGTGAACGACTTCGCGCTGATTGCGGGGGCGTTGCGGGCCGCGGGTCGGCTCGGGGCGTCCGGGGGGGCCATCTCCGGCCGGGTCGCGGCGGAGACACTGCCGCTGCCGCTCATCTCGCCGAGCTCGCCTGCGTCGTTCAGCTTCGAAGGGCTAGGCGGCACCCAGGCGAACGTCCATCTCGACGTCAAGCAGGTGCTGCTCGGGCTCACGCCGGTGCTCCAGGATCTCGCGACCGACTTGTCCGAGGGCGGCGGGGCGATCCGTCTGGACCATGTCGGCGCCAAGGTCGCGGGCGGGACGGTCAGCGGCAGCGCGGCCTTGACCATGGGGGATTTGCCGCGGCTGACCGTTCAGGGCAGCGGCAGCGGCATCGACCTCGCAGGGCCGCTCTGGGGCGGCACGCTGGACGTGCTGTCCGGGCATTTAGACGGAAAGTTGGACATCGTCGGCGAGGGGCACAGCCCGGTGGCGCTCCTCGCCACCCTGGCGGGCACCGCGGACCTGCAGGTCCGGGATGGCGTGGCGACCGGGTTCGACCTCGCGGCTGCCGGGACCGCGCTGGCGGCGACGAACCCGTCCGGCATTGCGGATGCGGTGCGCGCCGCCCTCACCGGCGGCACGACTCCGTTCGCCAGCCTTGCCATGCCGATCACGGCCAAGAGCGGCGTGGTGTCGCTGGGCGGCGAGCTGGCGGCTCCAGCGGGTGCGGCGACTTTGACCGGCAGCCTGGACCTTTCCAGCGGCGCGCTCGAGGGACGGCTGACGCTGCACCCCGGCGAGCAAGCGCCGGAGGTCGCTGTCCGCCTGACCGGATCGGCCGTGCAGCCCGTGCGCACGCCGGAACTGGCCGGGCTGGCGCGCTGGCTCGCGGAGCGGAGTTAGCGCTTGCGCCGCCCTATGTAGCCGGGCCTTGTAAGGCCCGGCGGGAACCCGCTCTGCTTGGGTAGATCTCGAGCCGGCGCAGGTGTTTGTCCATGCGCCTGCCCGGCGGGCCTTGCGAGGCCCGCCTACAATGCGGCGGGGGACTAGCGACAGGTTACGGTATGGATTGCCGACCGGGGCCCAGAGGCCGATCGCTTGTTCCACGGCCGTGCCGCACCGCGCCCCGGGGTGCCGCGCCGGTCGAAGGACAGGTAACCGTGGGCTGGGGCCGTCTCGACCGGCGGGCAGTCCAGGACGGTGTCAACCTGCTCCAGCAAGGAGATCGCGAGCGTGCGGTAGCCGGCGCGGTCGGCGTCTTGCGCCATGGTGATCAGACGGTCGGCAAGAAGGAGGGGGCTGAACGGGGCAAGTTTTTCGGCGGGTTCGTAGGCCATCGGATTTTCTCCAGCGCAGCGGCGGTTCTTCGCCACGCCTGAAGCTTGCCGACCTTCGGGTTGCGATTTGGTTAACGCGTCGCGCACAGGGCGAAGATTCGCAACGAGGAGGCCAGATTGTCCTCGGGCGTCCGGTCGGCGTCGATTGCGGCGACCAGGGCGGAGAGGGGTTGGCCGCGCTGGTCGGCGATCTCGGCGAGCGCCTCCCAGAATTCGGGCTCGAGGGCGACGCTGGTGCGGTGGCCGGCGAGGCTGAAGCTGCGCTTGACCAGGGACATCAGGCAGTGAGGCGGGAGAAGGCCCAATCGGCGGCTTCGGCGACGACCGGGTCGGGGTCGGCGCGCAGGCGCTCGGCGGTGGGGACGAGCGCCGGGTCGCCGGAGTTGCCGATGGCGATCAGCACGTTGCGCACGAAGCGGTTGCGGCCGATCCGCTTTATCGGGCCGCCGGCGAACAGCATGCGGAACCCGGCGTCATCGAGCGCCGCCAGTTCGGCCAGCGCCGGGGCCACGAGGTCGTCGCGGGCGCGCAGCTTGGGGTGGGCGAGCTGGGCGAAGCGGTTCCACGGGCAGACCGCCAGGCAGTCGTCGCAGCCATAGATGCGATTGCCGATCAGCGGCCGCAGCGCGTGCGGGATCGGGCCGGCGTGCTCGATGGTGAGGTAGGAAATGCAGCGGGTGGCGTCGAGCCGGTATGGGGCGGGGAAGGCGGCGGTTGGGCAGGCCTGGAGGCAGCGCGTGCAGGAGCCGCAATGGTCGGTTTCGGCCGGGTCGGGCGCGAGCGGGAGGGTCGTCATTACCTCGCCGAGCAGCAGCCAGGAGCCGTTGATGCGCGAGACCAGGTTGGTGTGCTTGCCCTGCCAGCCGAGCCCGGCGACTTGGCCGAGCGGCTTCTCCATGACCGGTGCGGTGTCGACGAACACCTTCACCTCGGCGCCGAAGCGGCTCGCGACGAAGGCGGCGAGGTGCTTGAGCATGCCCTTCAGCACGTCGTGGTAGTCGCGGTGCCGAGCATAGACCGAGATGTTGCCGCGGTCCCGTTGGCGCAGGGTCGCGAGCGGATCCTCTTCCGGCGTGTAGGCGAGGCCGAGGGCGATGACGCTCCTCGCCGCGGGCCAGAGCGCCTGCGGATGCGCGCGCTGCTCGGCGCGGTCGGCCATCCAGTCCATCTCGCCGTGCTGGCCGGCCTGCAGGAAAGCCGCGAGACGCTCGCGGGCTTCGGGGCCGAGATGGGCGGGAGCGAAGCCGACGGCGTGGAAGCCGAGCGCGAGCGCCTTGGCGCGGATCTGGCTGCGGACGTCAGCGGCCACGGTAGGGAGGCACGCCTTGGTCGGGGATCCATAGCCCCTCCGGCGGCGCGCCGGTCTGCCAGAACACGTCGATCGGCATGCCGCCCCGAGGATACCAGTAGGCGCCGATGCGTAGCCAGACCGGCTCCAGCGCGCCGCACAGCCGGTCGGCGATCTGCATGGTGCAGTCCTCGTGGAAGGCGCCGTGGTTGCGGAAGCTGCCGAGGTAGAGCTTCAGCGACTTGCTCTCGACGATCCAGGCGCCCGGCACGTAGTCCAGCACGATCTGCGCGAAGTCCGGCTGGCCGGTGAGCGGGCAGAGGCTGGTGAACTCGGGGGCGGTGAAGCGGACCAGGTAGTGCGCGCCGGGCCGGGGGTTGGCGACGCGCTCGAGGACCGCTTCGTCCGGCGAAGCCGGCAGCGTCGCGGGACGGCCGAGCTGGGTGAGGTGGGCGAGGTCGTTCATGGCGGGTCTCCGGCGGCCCAGGCGGCGCGGAGCGCGGCGGCGTGCTCCGTGAGCCCGCCCCGGGTGATCGCCTGGCGCAGGCCGCGCATCAGCGACTGGTAGTAGGTGACGTTATGGCCGGTCAGCAACATCGGCCCCAGCATTTCGCCCGCGTTGAACAGGTGGTGCAGGTAGGCGCGGGCGTGCCGGGTGCAGGCCACGCAGGGGCACGCGGGGTCGAGGGGGCGGTCGGCGTCGCGGTGGCGGGCGTTGCGCAGGTTGAGCACGCCCCGGCTGGTATAGGCGCGGGCGGTGCGGCCGGCGCGGGTCGGCATCACGCAGTCGAGCATATCGAGGCCGCGGGCCACGGCGCCGAGGATGTCGTCCGGTGTGCCGACGCCCATGAGGTAGCGCGGCTGGTCCGGCCGCAAGTGCGGCACGGTTGCCTCGATGGTGGCGAACATCGCCGCCTGGCCTTCGCCGACGGCGAGCCCGCCGATCGCGTAGCCCTCGAAGCCGATCGCGAGCAGCGCGTCGGCCGAGCGGGCCCGCAGCTCGGCATGCACCCCGCCCTGCACGATGCCGAACTGGGCGTAGCCGGGTCGCGGCGCCCAGGCGGCGCGCGAGCGGGCCGCCCAGCGCATGGACAGCTCCATGCTGTCCTGCACCTGCTGCTCGGTAGCCGGGAAGGGGGTGCACTCGTCGAAGGCCATGGTGATGGTGGCGTCGAGCAGGCGCTGGATCTCGGTCGAGCTTTCCGGCGTGAGGCGGTGCGCGGCGCCGTCAAGGTGCGAGCGGAAAGTGACGCCGCCCTCGTCCATTTTCCGCAGCGAGGCGAGCGACATGACCTGGAAGCCGCCGCTATCGGTCAGGATCGGGCCGGGCCAGTCCATGAAGCGGTGCAGCCCGCCGAGCTGGGCGATCCGGTCGGCGCCGGGCCGGAGCATGAGATGGTAGGTGTTGGCGAGCACGATGGTGGCGCCCGTGGCGCGCACCTGATCGGCGGTCATCGCCTTGACGGTGCCGGCGGTACCGACCGGCATGAAGACCGGGGTCTCGACCGTGCCGTGGGCCGTTTGCAGCCGCCCGGCCCGGGCCGCGCCATCCGTCGCCTGCACGGCGAAGCCGAAGCTCATGGGGGCTCCAGCAGGCATGCGTCGCCATAGCTGTAGAAGCGGTAGCCGGAAGCGATCGCGTGCGCGTAGGCGGCCCGCATGCGGTCCGTGCCGGCAAAGGCGCAGACCAGCATGAACAGGGTCGAGCGCGGCAGGTGGAAGTTGGTCAGCAGCGCGCCGACCCGGCGGAAGCGGTAGCCGGGCGTGATGAACAGGCTGGTCTCGCCGGCGAAGGGCGCGATGCGCCCGCTTTCGTCCGCCGCACTCTCCAGCAGCCGCAGCGAGGTCGTGCCGACCGCCACGACCCGGCGCGCGCCGTTGATCGCGTCGGCGGCCTCGGGCGTGATTTCGCCCCGCTCGGCGTGCATCACGTGCCGGCCCACATCCTCGCTGCGGACCGGCAGGAAGGTGCCGGCGCCCACATGCAGCGTGACCAGCACGCGCCGGATGCCGGCCGCCTCGATCGCGGCCAGCAGCGCCGGCGTGAAATGCAGCCCGGCCGTCGGCGCCGCCACCGCCCCGTCCCGCGCGGCGAAGATGGTCTGATAATCCGTCGCGTCCTGATGCGTCGGCCCTTCTCGCCGCGCGATGTAGGGCGGCAAAGCGAGTTCGCCCGCCCGTTCGACCGGGCCATCGAAGCGCAAGGTGACCCCGCCGCCTTCCTCGACGGTGATGATCTCAGCCGTGAGGTCGGGGTCCTTCTCGAAGGTCAACGGGTCCCCCGGCCTGAGCCGGCGGGCGTTGCGCGCGATTGCGTGCCAGGTCCCGTCGGGCCTCGGCTGGTCCAGGGTGAGGCCGATGCGGGCCGCCCCGCGCCGGGCCGCGAACTGCGCCGGTATGACGCGCGTGTCGTTGGCGACCAGCACGTCGCCGGGCTGCAGGAGGCGCGGGAGATCCGCGACGACGTGATCGGTGAGCCCGCCCGAGACGTGCAGCAGCCGCGCCGAATCCCGCGGACGCGCCGGGCTCTGCGCGATCCGGTCGGCAGGAAGGTCGAAGTCGAACTCGGCGAGGTTCACGCCGGGGTCGGCACGGCCCGGCGCAGCAAGCGGATCAGCGGCAGGCTGAACAGCACCGCCCAGGCCTTGCCGACGATCTGCCCCGGCAAAAAGGCGAGGCTGCCAAAGGCGAGCAGGAGGAACACCACGCTGTCCACCACCAGCCCGACGCCACCCGAGAGCGCGACCGCCAGCACCAGTCGCCGCCGCTGCAGGGGCGTGTAGACGGCGAAGTCAGCCGCCTCGCTCAGCAGGAACGCGGCGCCGGACGCGAGCACGAGCGAGCGAGGCGCGATCAGCGCCGAGAGAGCCGTGCCCGCCACGATGGCCGCGAGCCCCCAACCGGCGCCCAGGCAGCGCTGGACCACGTCGCGCAGCACCAACGCCGCACCTGCCGCCAGCACGCCCGAGGGCGCCAGCAGCCCCGGCGCCACCGGCACCAGGCAGGGCCCCTCGGGGGCGCACACCGTTCCGACGTGCTGGATCAGCCAGTTGGCGAACGGGACGGTGAGCAGGAACAGCAGAAGGGCGGCGGCGCCGAGCTTCCGGGTCATCGATCCAGGTAGGAGGCGATCTCGATCAGGTTGCCGTCGGGGTCGCGGCAATAGACCGACTGGATCACGCCGAGCGCCCCCTCCCGCGGCTTCGGCCCGGCCACGACGGCCACGCGGCAGCTATGCAGGTGCTCGATCACCTCTTCGGGCCCGACCGCGGTGATGAAGCAGAGATCGGCCGCGCCGGGCTCGGTGACGTCGCAGGTGATCCATTCATGCTTGTCATGTTCGTGCGGCCGCAGATTGATCTTCTGGCCGCCGAACTTGAGCGCGGTGCGCCGCTGATCGCCGAATTCCTCGCGCTCCATGCCCAGCACGCGCTGATACCAGGCGGCGGTGATCTCCACGTCCCGGCAGTTGATCACCAGATGGTCGAGGCGGTCGATGGTGAAGCGCATCCGCTAGGAATCCTTGCTGGGCGAACGCTTGCGGAAAGCGTCGAGGCTGACGACCTGCGGCTCCGCCGGGGGCGGCGCTTCGGGCGCCGGTTCCGGGACCGGCACGAGGTCGCGCTTGGCCTCCGGTTCAGGAGCCGGCGCGGGTTGGGTTCCCTCCTGGGCGTTGAAGCGGAGGCCGATCTGCACATGCGGGTCGGCAAAGGCCGTGACGGCGGCGAAGGGGATGGTGAGCGTCGCCGGCACGCCGCCGAAGGAGAGGCCCACGCTGAAGGTATCCGCGACGCGGTCCACCTTGAGGTCCCAGAACTGATGCTGCAGCACGATGGTCATCTCGTGCGGGTACTGCTTGAGCAGGCGGTTCGGGATGCTGACCCCGGACTGGTCGGTCCGGAAGCTGATGTAGAAATGGTGCTCGCCGGGCAGGCCCTCGGCGGCGGCGTGGGCGATCGCCTGCACCACGACGTGGCGGCTCGCCTCTTCATACCATCGGTCGTAGGGCAGCAGGCTGTCCGGCCGCTGCGGCGGATCGTCTTCCATGCGCGCCCGTTTAGCGATTCGCCTGCAGGATGCAAACACGCGGCGAGTGAGGGGGCTTCTGTTGCCCGGTGCCCCCTCCAACCGCGCTTACCGCTTATGCAGCGATAGCGAGCGCCTCGATGTTATCGTTGGCACTTGTGATTTGACCCGATAACGGCGGTATCATGCCGGGCAAAAGAGTGCTCTTTACCACGCGTGTCGAGCCTGTGTCGCCCCCGCACTGGTGGAGGCGCCGGGCACTGCCCCCGGGTCCACAACGCTTATTCCAACCCTCGTTTATCACCATAGTCACCGAGGTGACGCCCGGAATATAGGCCGGCGGAGCGCCGGTCGCAAGGCCGGTACAAGGATTGCATCGCGGCAGCCAGTTCGGGGGAAGTTTGGATGTCCGAGGCGACGCTGACGATCAGCAGCAAGAACTATTCCTCGTGGTCGCTGCGCGGCTGGCTGATCACGCGCATGTCCGGCCTGCCGTTTACGACGGTCGGGGTCTCGCCGGACGATGAGGCGGCCCGCGAGGAGCTGCTTCTACGGTCCTCCTCGATCCTGGTGCCGTCGCTCATGCATGAGGGCTGGCAGATCTGGGACACGCTGGCGATCTTCGAATACCTCAACGAGCTCCGGCCGGAGGCGAA
>Ga0213875_10002040_pt1 | contig 12414 bp, 12 predicted proteins | sample BarmaccomBMRX_R8_FD_160105 | JGI IMG/M metagenome (GOLD analysis project Ga0213875, IMG submission 160105) | Root-associated microbial communities from Barbacenia macrantha in rupestrian grasslands, the National Park of Serra do Cipo, Brazil - RX_R8 | ecosystem: Host-associated > Plants > Roots... | reverse complement strand
CGAGACGCCGGACCGCGGCCTCACGGACATCGAGGTGATCTTCCCGGAAAGCCAGCAGCAGTCGCTCGCGGGCGTGCTCGCGATTCCGATCCGCGCGCAGAACGGCTCGATCGTCCGGCTGGGCGACGTCGCGTCGCTGAAGTACGCGCCCGCGCCGCTGCTGATCACGCGCGAGAACCGCGCGACCGTCGTGCACGTGTCGGCGAACGTCGCGGGCGGCTACAACCTGTCGGACGTGACGCGCGACTTCCAGAAACGCGTGCGCGCGCAGCACCTGCCGCGCAACATCACGTTCCGTCCCGCGGCGCAAGGCCAGCAGGATCTGATGGGACAGGCGCTGCTCACCCTCGGCGCGAGCCTCGTGATCTCGATCGTGCTCGTGTTCCTGATGATCGTCGCGCTCTACAACAGCTATCGCACGCCGTTCGTCACGCTGTTCGCCATCCCGGTCGCCACCATCGGCGCGCTGGGCGCGCTCTGGATCACGCATCAGACGCTCAACCTGTACTCGCTCATCGGGATCATTCTGCTGGTCGGGCTCGTGACGAAGAACGGCATCCTGCTCGTCGACTACGCCGACACGGTGCGCGAGCGCGACGGCGTTTCGCGCGAGGACGGCATCCGACAGGCTGCGCAGACGCGGTTCCGGCCGATCATGATGACGACGATCGCGATGGTCGCCGGAATGCTTCCGCTGGCGCTCGGCCTCGAGCCGGGCGGCGGGACGCGCGCGTCGCTCGCGATCGTCGTGATCGGCGGACTGCTCAGCTCGCTCGTGCTCACGCTGTTCATCGTGCCGATCATGTACCGGTGGATCGCGCCGGCGCAGCTCCGCAAGAAGACGACCTTCTCCGGCGACGCGGCGAACACGCCGCCGAAGCGCGAGCCGCCGCCGCAGCAGCCGGGCGGGGCGCCCTCGCCGCAGCCCGCGTGACGCTCTAGCGCTCGCGCGTCGCTTCGCGCGCCTTCACGAGGCCGGTCAGCGTCTCGTTGTACGGCGTCGGAACGCCGGCGCGTCGTCCGCTCGCGACGACGGCGCCGTTGATGAAGTCGACTTCCGTCGGCGCGCCGGCGCGCAGGTCGTAGAGCATCGAGTTGTCGAGCTCGGCCGTCTGCTCGACGATGCTGCGCACGTACGACCACGGGTCGCTGAAGGGCAGCGGGATGCGCATCGCGTTCGCGACCGTCGCGGCTTCCTGTGCCAGCGACTTCGCGACCTCGGCCGCGTGCTCGTCGGACAGCACGACGCCGTTCGGGCGGTCGAGCAGCGCCGACACCGGATTGATCGCCGCGTTCGCGATGAGCTTCCCCCACAGGTGCGGCCGGATGTCGTACGCGGCGCTGGCGTGGAATCCGGCGTCGACGAGGAGGCGCACGACGCGGTTCACGACGTCCGGCGACGCGCCCGCGCTGCCGAGCACCGTCGCGCCGTCGCCGATTCGCCGCGCGTCGCCGGGAGCGACCGTCTGCGCGGACTCCGTCGTCGCGCCGATCACGAGCGAGATCGTGCTCCCGAGCGACGTCTTGATCGCCTCTTCGTTTCCCAAGCCGTTCTGCAACGAGACGATCGCCGTCGCGGGGCTCAGCTCCGAAGCGAACGGCCGCAGCGCGCGCAGCGTGTCGGTCGCGCGCACGAACACGAACAGCACCTGCACGCCGTAGAGGTCGCGCGACTCGCTCGTGATCGCGACGGGCCGCGACTCGCCGTCGACCCGTACGCCGCGCGCGCGGATCGCGTCGACGACGTCGCGCCGCCGCTCCAGCAGCACGACGTCGTTCGCCGCCGCGAGGCGCTGCCCGAACAGCGTGCCGAGCGCCCCGGCACCGACGATCCCGAGCGTTGCTTTCACCGCGCGCCGCCCCACCGCGAGAACACTCCGATCACGATCACTCCTGCGCAGAAGCCGCCGATGTGGGCGAAATACGCGGTCCCGCCGTGCGACTCCGCCGCGCGCTCGCCGATCGAGCCGAACCCGGTGACGAACTGCACGGCCGCCCAGACCCCGATCACGAGCAGCGCCGGCAGGCGCAGGAACAGCGGAAAGCACCCGATCGGCACGATGGTGCGAATGCTCGCGAACGGATACGTCACCAGGTACGCGCCGAGGACGCCCGCGATCGCGCCGGACGCGCCGATCTCGGGGACGTGGCTGCCCGGCTCGACGGCGATCTGCGCGGCGCCGCCCGCGATTCCGCACAGCAGGTAGAGCGCGAGGAAGCCGGCGTGGCCGCAGCGCGACTCCACCGCCGGTCCGAACACGAACAGGAACAGCATGTTGAAGCCGACGTGCAGGAGGCCGCCGTGCACGAACATCGCCGTGACGATCGTCAGCAGCGCGATCGGCGGCGACGGCGACGGCAGCACCACGTCGTGCGTGACGTCGTACGGGATGGTCGCGAACGCGTCGATGAAACGGTCCGGGTCGGGCACGTTCAGCTCGCGCACGAACACGGCGACGTTCGCGGCGATCAGCGCGTACGTGACGAACGGGACGCGCGCGCGCCGTCGCGCGTCGTCGCCGATCGGGATCACGACGCCGCGGCGGTCAGAACTGGTACTGCAACCCGAACGCCGTACGCCGGCCGGTGTGCAGCAGATCGCGTTCTCCGCCGAACAGCATGAGGCCGCGCCCGAGACCGAAGTCCGCGTAGAGGTCGGTCGTCGGATGCCGCAGGTCGTAGACGCGTCCCTCGAAGCCGAGTCCCACGCCGCCGTTCGACGGCGGCGGCGCGTACACGGCGCGGGCGCCGAGGCGCGAGTAGAGCACGCCTCCGCCGACGGACAGGCGCGGCGACATGCGCATCATCGGCGCGAAGTTGTACGTCGTGTTCGCACCGATGTCGTTCGCGCCCGCGAACAGGTACGTCGGTCCGTTCGGCAGCGCGATGAGGTTGAAGTCGCTTTGCGGGCCGCGATCTTTGCCGAGCAGCGGCGATGCGTTGACGTGCTGATCCTGCGCGTCGAGCTGCGAGACGCGCACCTGAAGCGCGACGAGGTTCCCCACGAGCGCGCCGAGCTTGTTCTTGATGTTGCCCTGCAGGGTGTCCGGCGGCGGCGACGCGACCGGGGCTCCGGTCGACGACGATGCGGGCGTACCGGCGCCGGTCCGCTGCGAAGACGTGCCGTTCGGCGGCGCCGCGCCGGCGGGCGCCGGCGTCGCGCCGCGGTCGACGCCGTAGACGCTCGAGCGCCCGCCGAACTGTCCGAGCAGCGAGTTCGCCTTCTGCGCCGCGGCGTCGACGTTCGCCATCGTGTCGCGCAGCTGCGCCTGCGTCTGCGGGTTGCCCGTGACGTTGTGGAGATCGCCGGCGATCGACGCGAACGTCGTCGCCGTCTGCGCGATGCCTTGCGTGGTCGCCAGGATGTTCGCGCGCAGGCGCGGGTCGCCGGCGAGCGATTCGACGTGGTCCGCCGTGCGGTTGAGGTCGTGCGCCGACGCGTCGAGCGCGGCGACGATCGAGTCGACGTGTCCCTCGTTGCGGCGCAGCGTCGCGTCGAGATGCCCGGTCATGTCGTTGATGTTCGCGCTGCCCTGCTGGAGCGCGACCTGCAGCGTGCTGCTCAGCGAGTCGATGCGGTCGGACAGATGGTGGAACGAACGGTTCGCGGTGACGCTGATCGCGTTCGCGTTGTCGAGCGCCGACTGGAACGTGTTGAGCAGCTTCGGCTCGCGCCGCTCGAGGTCGGCCATCATCACGTCGAGCCGGCGCACTTCGCCCTGACCTTGGTCGAGCAGGTCCTGGATCGTCGCGGGGTTCGTACCTTGCGGCTGTTGGTCGATGGGCAGCGTCTCGTGCGGGAGCACCGCGACGGCGGCGGGGGCCGTCGTCGGCGCGACGACGCCCGGCGGCTGCGGTGGACGCGTCGGCGGCAGGATCTCCAAGGACGAGTCGCCGGTGAGCGGCGCTTGGATGACGAAGCGCGCGGCGCGCGGGATGTCGACGTCGTTGTTGATCGCGGCGACGACCTCGACGCTGAAGTCTTCCGGCAAGAGGTTCGTCTGATCGACGACGCCGACGACGACGCCGCTCTCGTACACGAGCGCGCCGCGGTGCAGGCCGGCTGCCGACTTGAAGTGGATCCCGATCTTGTAGCGGCCCTTCGTGCCGTAGTTCTGCAACACCGCGAACACCGCGAAGAGTGCGAACAGCATCAGAACCGTGAAGACGCCGACGAGTGCTTGTCTGTTCATCGCGATCAGATCGGGATCGGCCCGACCTCACTCCCTTGGAGAAACTGCTGGACGATCGGGTTCGGCGAGCGGCGCAGTTCGTCCACCTTCCCGTACGCGACGATCGCGCCTTCGAAGAGCATCGCGATGTAGTCCGCCATCTGATAGATGCTCTCGAGGTCGTGCGACACGACGACCGCCGTGCCGTTCAGGCGCTCGCGCAGCTTGAGGATCGTCTCGGTCAGCACGTGGGTGATGATCGGGTCCAGGCCGGTCGTGGGCTCGTCGTAGAGGACGGCTTGGGGGTTCGTCACGACCGCGCGCGCGAACCCCGCACGCTTCACCATGCCCCCCGACAGCTCGGACGGGTAGCGCTCCTCGATGTGCGCGAGGCCGACCGACTCGAGCGTCTCGCGGACGATGCGCCCGATCTCGTCCTCGTGCAGCTTCGTGTGCTCGCGCAGCGGCAGCGCGACGTTGTCGCCGATCGTGAGCGAGTCGAACAGCGCGGAGAACTGGAAGGCGAAGCCGATCGAGCGGCGCAGCTCGATCAGCTCGCGCTCGCGCATCGTCGTGATGTCGCGGCCTTGCACGAAGACGCGCCCGCTGTCGGGCTTCTTGAGGCCGTTCAGGAGCCGCAGGATCGTCGACTTTCCGGCGCCGGACAGGCCGATGATGCACGTGATCGCCCCCTCGACGATGTCGAGCGAGAGGTTCTGCATCACGATCTTCGGCCCGTAGCGGACGCACACGTCGTCGAGCCGCGCCCATACCGCCATCAGCTCTGCCCGAACAGCAGATACGAGAGCGCGAAGTTGAACATGAAGATCAGGATGATCGAGATCACGACCGCGCCCGTCGTCGACATGCCGACGCCGGCGGCGCCGCCGCGCGTGCGCAGTCCCTGGTACGCGCCGATGATCGCGATGATCGCGCCGAAGACGACGGACTTCACGAGCCCGCGCGCCACGTCGCCGAACGGCAGCGCGCTGCGCGCGGAATCGATGAACGACTCGTTCGAGATGTGCGCCGTCACGTTGGCCACCCACATGCCGCCGAGGATGGAGACCACGTCGGCGAGCACCGTGAGCAGCGGCAGCATCGCGACGAGGGCGACGAGGCGCGGCACGACGAGCATGCGCGTCGGCGAGAGACCCAGCGATTCCAACGCCTCGATCTGCTCCGTGACGACCATCGATCCGAGCTCGGCCGCGATGGCGGCGCCCGTGCGTCCGGCGACGACGACCGCGGAGAGCATCGGGCCCAGCTCGCGCGCGCTCGAGACGGCGACGGCGCCGCCCACGAAGTTGCTCACGCCGTAGTTCACGAACTGCCCGGCGCTCTCGAGCGAGATCACCATGCCGGTGAACAGCGACGTCAGCAGCACGATCGCCCACGACTGCACGCCGAGAAGATACGCCTGGTCGAGCGTCTCGCGCGCGCGGATGCGAAACGCGACGATGAACCGGAACGAGTCGCTCAGGAGTCGGGCGACGCCGCCCGCGTACGCGAAGAGGCTGATCGTGCCGCGGCCCGCCTCCTCGAACACCTTCATTCGGAGCCGATTTCCGCGAGTGCCGCGAGGACGCCTCGCACGGCCTCGATGCGCTTCGCGACGACGCCGCGTTCCGCCGTCATGTTGAACTGCAGCTGGTAGAGTCGCGCGAGCTCGCGGTCGACGTGGCGCAGCTGCCCGTCGGCCTCGCGCGCGTAGGGTTCGAAGTACCGGCGCACGGCGTCGAGGTATGCGGACCTCGCTGCGGCGTCGACGTCGCCGCGTTCAAGCGCGCGTTCGATGCGCGCCTGCGCAGCCTGCATCGCGCGGTCCGTGACGTGGAACGCGCCGACGGCGCGAACGAGCGCGCCCAGGCGCTCGCGGCCGGCGTTCACCCCAGGGCCTGGCGCTGCAGCGCGAACAGCTCGCGAATCCCGCGCTCGGCGAGACCGAGCATCGCGTCGAGCTGCTCGCGCGTGAACGGCTCGCGCTCAGCCGTGCCTTGCAGCTCGACGAAACCGCCCGCGTCCGTCATCGCGACGTTCATGTCGACCTCGGCGCGGCTGTCCTCCTCGTACGGAAGGTCGAGGAGCGTCGTGCCGTCGACGACGCCGACCGACACCGCCGCGATCTGCCGCACCAGCGGCCACGACGCCGCGTTCCCCGGGTCGAAGTGCTTCCGCAGCGCGATCGCGAGCGCGATCCACGCGCCGGTGATCGACGCGGTGCGCGTTCCGCCGTCCGCGCCGATCACGTCGCAGTCGACGAGCACCGTGCGTTCCCCGAGCCGGTCGAGATTGACCACCGCGCGGAGCGCGCGGCCGATGAGACGTTGAATCTCGTGCGTGCGTCCGCCGAGGCGCCCTCGCACCGACTCGCGCTGGTTGCGCTCGGGCGTCGCGCTCGGCAGCATCGCGTACTCGGCCGTGATCCAGCCCGCGCCGCGGCCGCGCATCCACGGCGGCACCCGATCCTCGATCGTCGCCGCGCAGATGACGCGCGTGTTCCCCACGGAAATCAACGCGCTGCCGGTCGGAAACTCCAGAAAACCGGGTTGAATGGTGACGGGCCGAAGCTGGTCGGGACGCCGTCCGTCGCTGCGCGATGTCACCCGAACGTGTGCGCGAAACGATCCCGGCGTCCCTAGTGCGGCGACTCCGCCGCGTCCGCCGCCTCGCGGTCGCGCAGCTCGCGCGCCGACGCCCTGGCCGAGCCGTGCATCTGTACCGCGACGCCGCCGATGACGACGACGCGCGCGCCCGCGTGAACGAGCGCGCGTAACACGTCGCGACGGTGGACTAACGCCGGCGACGTGGCCGATTCCGCGCAAGCTCGAGCACGAACTCGCGCGCTTGCTCACCGTTGTCGAGACGTTGCGAAGGCGTGAGCATGAAGTTGCGCGCCAGAATCGTGAGGTCCATCCCGTAGTCGCGAGCATGCGCCATCGCGGAGCCCGCAGGCGGATCTTCGAATAGGCGTCGCACGGCTTCCGAGTGCATCGAGCTCAGTATACCACGCGCGCTCTACTCGACCGTGACCGTTTTCGCCAAGTTCCGCGGCTGGTCCACGTCCTTGCCTTCGATGTCGGCGATGTGGTACGCGAGCAGCTGCAGCGGGATCACGTTGACGATCGGCGAGAGCAGCTCTTCCACGCGCGGTACCCACAGCACGTGATCGGCGAGCGCCGCGGCCTCGTCGTCGCCATGGTTGGCGACGAGGATGATCGGGGCTTCGCGCGCCTTCGACTCGGCGATGTTCGAGAGGATCTTGTCGCGCACGCGGCCTTCCGTGACGATGCCGACCACCGGCGTCTTCGGATCGAGCAGCGCGATCGGGCCGTGCTTCATCTCGCCGGCGGCGTAGCCCTCGGCGTGGATGTAGCTGATCTCCTTGAGCTTGAGCGCGCCTTCGAGCGCCGTCGGGAAGTTGACGTACCGGCCGAGGAACAGCGCCGAGCGCGCGCGGCGGATCTTGCGCGCGACCTTCTTCACGTCGTCCGACGTGTTGAGCACGACGTCGATCGCCGCGGGCAACAGCTTCGTGCCCTCCGCGATCTCGCGCAGGCGCTCGATCGGCGCCGACTTGCGGACGCGTGCGAGGTAGAGCGCGAGGAGCACCGATGCGATCGACTGCGAGACGTACGTCTTCGTCGCCGCGACCGAGATCTCGGGCCCGCCGCGCGTGAAGAGCGTCGCGTCCGCGAGACGCGTGAGGTGCGACCCGACGACGTTCGAGATGCCGATGATCGGCGCGCCTTCTTCCTTCGCGATCTTCACGGCCTCGATCGTGTCGGCCGTCTCGCCCGACTGCGACATCGCGACGGTCAGCGTGCGCGCGTCCATGTACCGGTCGCCGTAGCGGAACTCGCTCGCGAGCTCCATCTCGACGGGGAGCTTGCACAGCGCGCGCATCAGGTACATGCCCACCATGCCGGCGTGGTACGCGGTACCGCAGCCGGTGATCGAGATCTTCGTCATCGCGCGCAGCACGATCTCGTCGATGCCGAGCTCGGCCGCGAGCTGCACGTCGTGGCTGTCGTCGACGCGACCCGCGAGCGTCTCCTTGACGACGTTCGGCTGCTCGAAGATCTCCTTGAGCATGAAGTGCTTGAAGCCGGCCTTCTCGGCCGACGTGGCATCCCACGCGATCTGCTGCACCTCGCGCTCGACCGGCTTTCCGTCGAACGCCGAGAGCCGGTAGCCGTCGCTGCCGACGTCGACCACCTCGCCCTCCTGCAGCACGACGATCCTCTTCGTGTACTGCAGCATCGCCGGGATGTCGGACGCGACGAACATCTCGTCCTGGCCGAGGCCGACGATCAGCGGTGTGGCGCCGTTCCGCGCGAACACGAGGCGCCCCGGCGCGTCGGACGAGATCACGCCGAGCGCGAACGCGCCGCGCACCTCGGCGAGCGTCTTGCGCACGGCCTCGACGACGTCGCCGTCGTCGTGGCTCTCGATGAGGTGAGCCAGCACCTCGGTGTCGGTCTCGGACCGGAAGACGTGGCCCTTCGCGAGCAGCTCCGCCCGCAGCGACGCGTAGTTCTCGATGATGCCGTTGTGCACGACCGCGACGCGGCCGGAGCAATCCATGTGCGGGTGCGCGTTCGCGTCGGACGGGCGCCCGTGCGTCGCCCAGCGCGTATGGCCGACGCCCGTCGTGCCGTGCAGCGCCTCGCCGTTCTTCAGCCGCGCCGCGAGGTTCGAGAGCTTGCCCTCGGCCTTCGAGCCCGCCAGCTTGCCGTCGTGGTCGATGACCGCGATGCCCGCGGAGTCATAGCCGCGGTATTCGAGCCGGCTGAGCGAGTCCATGATGATCGGGACGGAGTCGCGCCGCCCGATGTAGCCCACGATGCCGCACATGGTTTAAGTAGCGCTCCGCCCCGGGCTGCGCGCCCCCCACGGCTTTGCCGTGGGGCCCCCCGTCCGGCCTCGCAACGACCTTGCGATCATGCAACACTCTCCTGCGCTCGGTCCATCGCCGGTACGCTACTTAATCCCCTCGCGGGTCCGCTTGTACGGGATCTTGCCGACGCGGACTTCGTTGAAGGCGGTCGACACGGGCTTGTTCGGGTTCACGCGCTCGGTCAGCGGCGGTGCGCCGTTGTTCAGCTGCTTCGCGCGCTTCGTCACGACGTTGACCAGGGAGAACTTCGAGTCGACGTGCCGCAGAAGGCCGTCGAGATCGCCGAAAACGCTGTCGCTCATGTCAGGAGTGTTCCAGTTCTTTCAATCGGATGTCGGGGTATCGGTGGATGCGGTAGCGCTCCGACCGCACGATCGCCGCGAGGTCGTCGACCGCTTGCGCCGGCTGCGCCTCCTCGTTGATGACGAGGTAGTCGAACCGCCGGACGAACGTGAACTCGTCGTGCGCGATCTCGAGCCGCGCGGCGATCTGCTCGTTGGTTTCCGTGCGCCGAGCCTCCAGGCGCGAGCGCAGATGCGAGAACTTGTCGGGGACGATGAAGACGAGGACCGCATCCGGAAACTTCGTCTTGATGGCGAGCGCGCCGTTCACTTCCGGCTTCATCACGAGGTCGTAACCCTCGCGAAGCTTCTCTTCGATGAACGAACGCGGGGTGCCGTAGAAGCTGCCGTTGTACTCGCGGAACTCGAGGAAGCCGCCCGCCTCCAGCCGGCGCGCGAACTCCGCGCGCTCCACGAAGAAGTAGTCGACGCCTTCGCGTTCGCCCGGCCGCGGCGCGCGGGTCGTGGCGGAAACGGAGTACAGCAGACGCTCGTGGCGCGCCCGAAGGCCTTCCACGAGCGTGTCCTTCCCCGCGCCTGACGGACCCGACACGACGAACAGCAGACCGGGCCCGGTCAGAACGCCTCCCTCCTCACAACGGACTCAAACGCGGACAAATACGGAGTCGGCCGGAAAGGACCTGTCTTGACCACGGATTGGATCCTCGTGCGCCGCATGGCGAGCGAGCTGGAACGGGCGCTGGGCGGCGCGCGCGTCACGGACGTCGGCCTGCTCGACGACGGCCGCATGGCGGTTCGGTTCCACCGCAAGACGGGCGCGGTGACGCTGGCGGTCGACGCTTTCGGCACGCCGCCGTCGCTCGCGTTGGACGACGCCGAACCGGCGGTCGCGCCCGAACCGGGCTGGCTCCGCGCCGCCGGCGCGGCGCTGCGCGGGACCCGGCTGCAGGCCGTCGAGGCCCGTCGCGGCGACCGCGTGCTCGTGCTGACGTTCGGCGCGTCGTCGCGGTTCGGCGTCGGCAGCGCGTTCCGGCTCGTGCTCGAGCTCGTGCCGCGGTACGGCAACGCCGCGGTCCCGCGCGCCCGTCTCGTCGTCGCGGCGGCGAAGCAGTTCTCGCCCGCCGAGAACGAGACGCGCTCCGTGCAGGTCGGCCTGCCGTACGCGCCGCCGCCGTTGCCGCACGGCCCGGACGGCGCGACGCCTCTCGTCCCGCGCGTCCTCGCGGAGGCCGCGTCGGCATCCGGCGCCGATCCGGTCCTGCTCGTCGCCGAAGCGGAGGCGGCCGCCGCGGACGACGGTCCCGTCCACGTCTATCGCGACGGTGCGGCCATCGCCGCGGCGCACGTCGTGCCGCTCGCGCAGTACGCCGCGCTCGCGCACGCGACGGCGCCGTCGCTGCTGCGCGTGCTCGCGGATGCGCGCACGTCGGCGCACCGTGCCCAGCGGTCGGATGCGGCGGAACGCCGGCGGTCGGCGCTGCTGACGCGCATCGCGAAGCGCGCGCGTGCGACAGCCGCGGAGGTCGAGAACGTCGACGTGCGCATCGCGGCGTCCGCCGACCGCGAAGCGCTGCGGCGCAGCGGCGACGCGTTGTTCACGCACGCCGTCGAGATCGCGCCGGGCACGACCGCGTTCGTGCCGCCGACCGATCCCGAGCTCACGATCGCGCTCGACCCGGACGTCGACGTGAAGACGAACGCGCAACGCTACTACGCGCGCTACCGCAAGGCGACGGCCGCGATCCCGCACCTCGAACGGCGCCGCGCGACGCTCGAGGCGCGACGCTCGGCGCTCGACGTGCTCGCGTTCGAGGCGGAACGCGGCGATCCGACGGCCCTCGCGGACGTCGAAGCCGAGCTCGACGCGCTCGAAGGCCGCCGGCCGGCGCGTGCCGCGGCGTCGCCCGCGCGCCCACGCGCGCCGCTTCGGCTCGAGCGTCCCTCGGGCGCACGCATCTACGTCGGTCGCTCGCCGCGGGAGAACGCCGAGGTCACGTTTCGCATCGCGCGCCCCGACGATCTGTGGTTTCACGCGCGCGGCATCCCGGGCTCGCACGTCGTGCTGCAGGCACCGCCGGGCCGCACGGCCGGCGATGAGGACCTCGACGCCGCCGCCGACCTCGCCGCGCTGCACAGCAAGGCGCGCAACGCGTCACGCGTCGAGGTCGACTACACCGAACGCAAGTACGTGCGCAAGCAGCGCGACGCGGCTGCTGGGCTCGTGTGGTACACCAACGCACGCACGCGCATCGGGCGCCCGCGGCCCGACGACGCTACGCGCCGGCCCGCGGAGGTCGATTCGACCGGGGCCTAAGCCGAGATCGAGCGCGACTACTGCGCGTTCGTCGCCACGTTCGCGCGGTACGCGCGCACTTCGACGTCGACGCGCGCGTACGCCGCGTCGATGGCCGCGATGCGCTCGCGCGCGCCCTCGAGGTTGCCCGTGCGCGCGCGCGCGTCGAGCTCCGTCGCGAGCGCGTAGACGACGTTCGCGCCGATGTTTCCGGCGCTGCCTTTGATGCCGTGCGCCGCACGCGCGACGCCGTTCGCATCGCCGGCCTCGAACGCCGACTGCAACGCGGCGCGATGCTTGCGACCCGTCTCCATCGCCATCTCGAGCAATTCCGCGATGCCTGCGACGTCGTCCTCGAACGCTTCTTCGAGGCGCGACAGATCGAGGATGTCCTTATCCGGCAACGCCGACTCCGTGGGCGAAGCGTTCGACGGCGGCGCGCAGCCCGGCGAGCTGCACCGGCTTCGCGAGGTATTCGTCCATCCCGGCAGCGAGACACGCTTCGCGGTCGCCTTCGAGCGCGTTCGCCGTCATCGCGATGATCGGCACGTGTCCGCCGCGCGCGGCCTCGGCACGCCGGATCTGACGCGTCGCTTCGAAGCCGTCGACGTCCGGCATCTGACAGTCCATGAGGACGACGTCGTACACGCCGTTCGCAACGGCGTCGATCGCCTCGCGGCCGTCGGTGACGGCGTGCGCGCGGAAGCCGAGCTTCTTCAGCTGCTGCAGCGCGAGCTTGCGGTTCAC
>Ga0213875_10002039_pt1 | contig 12414 bp, 7 predicted proteins | sample BarmaccomBMRX_R8_FD_160105 | JGI IMG/M metagenome (GOLD analysis project Ga0213875, IMG submission 160105) | Root-associated microbial communities from Barbacenia macrantha in rupestrian grasslands, the National Park of Serra do Cipo, Brazil - RX_R8 | ecosystem: Host-associated > Plants > Roots... | reverse complement strand
CCTTCCACGGGGCCGCGGGTGGTGACGCTCCATGGGCTGGGGGGTGCGGGCAAGACGAGTGTGGCCGTCGAATACGCACATCGGCATCTGGACGGGACTGGGCTTGCCTGGCAGTTCCCGGCCGAGGACCCCGAGGTGCTGCTGGCGGAGTTTGCCCGGCTGGCGGCTCAGCTCGGGGTCCGGGGGAGGGTGGATGTCCGGGATCCGGTGGCGTCGGTGCATGCGGTGCTGGCCGCCTTCGCGGGAAGGTGGCTGCTGGTATTCGACAACGCCGATGGCCAGGAGGCGGTGCGACGGTTTCTGCCGCCCGCCGGGAGGGGCCGGGTGCTGATCACCAGCCAGAGCGCGATGTGGCCACGCGGCCAGGCGGTGGAGGTTCCGCCGCTGGGCACCGCGGTTGCGGCGGCCTTTTTGGTGGGCCGGACCGGCGACCCGGACGAGCAGGCCGCGACGGATCTCGCGGGGGAACTGGACGGGCTGCCGCTGGCGCTGGAGCAGGCGGCCGCCTACATTCAGGCCACCGGGTCCACCCTGGCTGGGTACCTGTCGCTGTTCCAGGCTCGCCGGGCGGACCTGCTGGCCCGGGGCGAGGTCGCCGGGCATCCGGCGGATGTGGCGGCCACCCTGGGGCTGGCGTCCTCCCGGCTGAGAGACGAAGCCCCAGCTGCGGCGGGGCTTCTGCGGCTGCTGGCGTGCTTGGCCGCCGAGCCGATACCGCTGACCCTGCTGCTCTCGGCTGCGCAGGTCACGGATGAGCTTGGCTCGGCGGCAGCAGCCACGGTTGGGCCGTTGCTGGGAGATCCGGTCGCGGCGGGGGACGCGGTCGCCGCTCTGCGCCGCTACTCCCTGGCCACCCCCGCCGGAGACGGCCTGATCCTGGTCCACCGGCTGGTCCAGGCCATCATCCTCGCCCAGCTGCCCTCGGAGGTGTCGGCTCCGTTCGAGCAGGCCGCCGCGGCTCTGATCGAGGCCGCGGTGCCCACCGATCCGGAACTGCCCGGGGCCTGGCCGGTATGCGCGAAGTTGCTGCCGCACGCGCGCGCCGTTCTCGGCCTGACTACGAGCGGCATGTCGCGGCTCGGGCAGTACCTCGGCCATAGCGGCAGTTACCCGGTTGCCCGGGACCTGTTCCAGCGGATCGCCGACGCCTACGGCCAGGACGAAGCCCACGGGGCTGAGCACCCGGACACCCTGGCCACCCGCGATAATCTCGCCCGCTGGACGGGCGAGGCCGGTGATGCGGCCGGGGCCCGTGACCAGTACGCCGAGCTGCTGCCGGTCCTGGAGCGGGTACTGGGCCCTGAGCACCTGGATGCCCTGACCGCCCGCCGGGATGCCGCGCTCTGGACCGGAGAGGCTGGAGACCCGGCCGCCGCCCGGGACCAATATGCGGCCTTGCTCCCCGTGTTCACCCGCGTCCTCGGCCCGGAGCATCCAGACACCCTGGCTACCCGGGATGGGCTTGCCGCCTGGACCGGGGAGGCGGGGGACGCGGCTGGCGCCCGGGACCTGCTCACCGAACTGCTGCCCGTACGCGTCCGTATCCTCGGCCCCGAGCACCCGGACACCCTGATCACCCGGCACCTGCTGGCCAGCTGGACCGGGGAAGCCGGGAACCAGGCCGCGGCTCGTGACCAGTACGCTGCGCTCCTGCCGGTGGCGGTCCGCGTCCTTGGCTCAGAACACCCAGACACCCTGATCATCCGGCGCCAGCTGGCCAGCCGGACCGGGGAAGCCGGAGACCCGCCCGCGGCCCGGGACCTGTACGCCGAACTGCTGCCCGTACTCGTCCGCAGGCTCGGTCCTGACCACCCGGAGACGTTGATGGGCCGGGCCAATCTCGCCGACTGGACTGGACGGGCAGGGGACGCGGCTGGCGCCCGGGACCTGCTCACCGAATTGCTGCCCGTACGCGTCCGTATCCTCGGCCCCGAGCACCCGGACACCCTGATCACCCGGCGCCTGCTCGCCCGCTGGACCATGGAAGCGGCACATGGCTCCGGCCCATCGTGAACGCTGGCGCCGTCGTCAGTCCGGCCAGGCTTCGGCGGCGGCGCTGGCCAGGCGGCGCTCGATGTCCAGCACGGGCTGCTCGCCGCCGGCCGGGCCGAAGACCATGGCCACGCCCTGCGACCCCGGCCGCCAGCCGGGGTCGCCGCCGGTCACGAACGCGACCCAGGCGGCGTGGGTGATCGCGGCCAGCTCCGGGGGCGGATTCGGTCCGTGGGTGCGCGCGACCCCGTCGGCGTCGAGCAGATCCCAGGCGAACGGCAGCTCGACGCAGTGGACGGCCAGGTCACCGTAGAACGGCGACGGCCACCGGAAGTCGTACAGCCAGGTGAGGTCGGGGCTGGTCTTGGCACGCAGGTCGGCCCAGCGCGCCATCGGCTGGCGGAACGTCTGGACGCCGATCAGCTGGCCGAGCAGCGCCGCCGCGCTGGGCAGCTCGGGATGGCTGGCCACGTAGTCGGCGGCCAGTTCGCGGGGCAGCCCGGCCTCGGCCATCGCCGCGACGACGTCAACCCCGCGCAGTTGCTCTTCGGCGGGCAGCATCCACAACGTGAACTCGTGGGCGGTGACCCCGATGAGCAGGGGCTTGCCGGCGGCTACGCCGCTGGCGAGCGCGTCGCTGACCGGTTGCGGCAGCAGGTCACCGTCCACGACCGGGCCGAACGGCATGCCCTGGTCCCCGGCCGGCGTCAGCACGTGGCGGACGAAGGCGACCGGGTCGATCCGATCGGGCGGCGGGACCCGGAAGGCGTCCTGGGCGTCGAGGGCCTGGTCTTCGGTCAGGGCCGACCAGCCTGCCACCGTCGGTTTCACGCCGGCGCTGGCGGCCAGCGCCCGCCCGGTCCGCTCGGCCTCCGCCATGGTCTGCACCCGGTCCGCGCCGGACATGCAGATCCCGGCCCGGAACAGCGGCTGCGCGCGCGGGGCGGTGAACAGCGTCATGACCGAGGTCCCGCCGGCTGACTGCCCGGCGATGGTGACGGCGGCGGGATCGCCACCGAAGGCGGCCACGTTGCCGCGCACCCACTCGAGCGCGGCCAGCTGGTCCCGGGTCCCCCGGTTCAGGGGCGCATCCTCAATCCAGCCGAACCCGTGGAAGCCGAGCCGGTAGGAGACGGTGACGACGACGACACCGTCCCGGCTGAACGAGCGGCCGTCGTACCAGGGGCTGACCGGCGAGCCAGCCGCGAAGGCGCCGCCGTGGATCCAGACCATGACCGGCAGCCGGCGGCCGGGCTCGCCCGGGGCCGGGGTGAAGACGTTGACGTTCAGCGTCTCGTCGCCGGGGACGCAGGGCTCGGGGAAACTCGGCTCCAGCCCCAGCAGCCGCCGCTGGGGGGTGGGGCCGGGCCGGGTGGCGTCGCGGACCCCGCGCCACCGCGCCGGCGGCTGCGGGGCGGCAAACCGGAGGTCGCCGACCGGGGCGGCCGCGTAGGGGATGCCGAGGAAGACCGCGCCGCCGTCCTGCCAGGTGCCCCGGACGTCGCCGGCGGTGGTGGTGACGATCGGATCGGTCACGTTTTATCCATCGGTTTCATTACCTCGCTCACAGGCCGCTCAGCACTTCGTCGACGAGGCCGCGGAGCTCGTCCTCGTTCGCGGCCAGTCCGAACAGGAGGAAGTCGGGCCGGGCGATGAACGCCTTGACCTGCTGGGCGCCAAAGAACGTCCGGTAGGTCCCGTCGACGTCCTCGACGTGGAACGGGGATGACGGGTCCAGGCTGCCGATCGCGATGCCGACCGTCTGCAGCCGGGCCAGCTGTTCGGCGCTCAGCGCGGCGGCCGGGTCGAAGTCGGCGACCAGCGAGAAGCCGCCGCCCCCGGCCACGTCGTCGAAGCGGCCGGTCTGGGCGCCGCGCCGGACCACCCCCTGCGGGCTGGCGTCGCCGACGGGGGCAGCGACCGAGCCGTCGGCCTCGTGGTGCAGGTAGCCGGTCTTGGGCCCCGGGAAGAAGGCGGGCGGCGACGGCCGCGAACGCATGGCGGCGTCGCGCGCCTTGGCCGCCTCGGGATCGCTGAGGTTCACCGCCTGGCAGAGCATGACCGAGACCTGCACCAGCGGCCGGTACTGCTGCTCGCGCTCGGGCTGGTAGGTGTCGAGCAGCGCGTCGCCGGCCAGCCCGCGCAGGACCAGGTCGAGCTTCCAGGCCAGGTTCTTGGCGTCGCGCATGGCCGCGCAGGCGCCCATGCCGGTGTAGGGCGGCATGGTGTGGGCCGCGTCGCCGGCCAGGAAGACCCGGCCGGCCCGCCACTGCTTCGCGATCCGGGTCGGGAACGGGTAGACCAGATCCCGGATGATCTCGACATCGTCGGGACCGAGGCCGGCGTGGTCCTTGAGCCAGTTCCAGGCGACCTCCGGCCGGACCATCTCCTCCTCGGTCTCGTCGGGCAGGAGGCGGATCTCGAACCGGTGGCGCTTGGTCCCGATCGGCATGGACACGGACGGCCGCTCGGGCCGCATGTGGAACTGGATGCCGGCCATCCCGGCCGGCAGGGGGCGCTTGACCAGCGTGTCGAAGTTGAGCCAGCGCTCGTTGACGCCGAAGTCCTCCAGCTCGACGTCGAGCTGGGTGCGGACCGTGCTGCGGGCGCCGTCGCAGGCCACCAGGTATTTCGCGGTGATCGTGCGGTGGGTGGCCGGATCGACGCCGTCCTTGGAGTTGCGCCACCCCCCGACCGTCGCGGTCACACAAGCGTCGTCCTGCGTGAAGCCCACCAGGCTGGTGCCCCGCAGCACGATCGCGTTCGGGTAGGTGGCGGTGCGGCGCTCGATCGCGGCCTCGATGTCGGGCTGGTAGACGCTGTAGTTGCCCGCGAAGCCGGAGCCGCGCGCGGTCATGTCGATCGTCATGTTGAGTTCGCCGTCGGCGCCGTACCACTTGACGTTTTCGAACACGATCGAGTCCTGCAGCGCCTCGTCGACGCTGGCGACCGACTGGACGATGCGAACCGCCTCGCTGTCGAAGCCGACCAGGCGCGGCAGCCCGTACGGAGCGGGCCAGCGGTCGACGGCCGCGACCCGGTGCCCGGCCCGGGCGATCGCGCCCGCCAGCACCTCACCGGCCGGCCCGTAGCCGGCCACCAGGACGTCGACCTCGATGTCGCCCGCTCGCTGCGGCTGCGGGCCCGGTCCATCGCTCATGGCTGCCACTCTCCTCGGTCAGGGAGAATTTGCCACCTGGTGACCTGTGTCACTATGTATGGGAGGGCCATTTCTTTGGGAGGGGTATGGCTGCCCGAGATATGCCCCAGGCGGAAGAGCTGCTGGACGCGGTGCTCCAGCTTAGCCTGCAGGAGGACCTGCCCAGCCTGTTCGACGCGCTGGTGGATCGCGCCCGCAGCCTGACCGGGGCCGACTCGGCCGCCCTGCACCTGCTCGACCCGGAGCTGTCGGCCACCCGGGTCGTCGCCGTGACCGGGGCGATCTCCAGCCTGAGCACGGACGTCCGGGTCCCGGTCGGCGAGTCACCGCCCGGCCAGATCTTCCTCACCGGGATGCCGGCCAGCGCACCGGGCGACCTCGAGGACACCGCGATCGCGAACCTGTGGGCGTCCGACCCGATCATCTCGGCCGAGCAGATCGTGGCGTCGACCGGCGTGCCGCTCCGGTCCGGGAGCGAGGTCCTGGCCGCGCTGAGCGTCGCCTGGCGGCGCCCGCACCAGATCGATCCCGACGAGATCGACGTCCTCAACCGGCTCGCGGCCCACGCGGTCCCGCTGCTCAAGGCGCACACGCGGGCGGCCGCGGTCGCCGCCGACGCGGCCGCGGTGCAGACCGCGTTCGACCAGGTTTCCCGGGAGTACGCCGAGCTGCGGCGGTTCCACGAGGCCGACGAGCAGCTGCTGGAGGTCGCGATGGACGACCTCACCCTGGACGGCCTCACCCTGGCGGTGGTCGCGTTCTTCGGCGGCTGCGTAGCGGTCTTCGATCTCGACCAGCGCCAGCTGGCGATGGCGGGCCGCCGGGCCTCGATGCCCGGGGCGGCCCTGCTCGGCCAGGCCGTGGCGTACGCCCGCGAGCACACGATGCCGCAGGTCGACGGGGCCGTCGCGCTGGTGCCGGTGCGCGCCACCGACCGGCCCCAGGCGGTGCTGATCGTGGTCGCCGCCCAGCCCATCGAGGCGCTCGACGAACGGATCCTCTACCGGGTGTCGGCGGTGGCCACCGTGCTCATCACCCACGACGTCTACGTCAACGACGTGAGCGAGCTGGGCCGGATGGAGTTCTTCAGCGACGTCTTCGACCTCGGCGTGGACGACCTGCACCTCCCGCGCCGGGCCGCGTCGCTTGGCCTGGACATGCGGGGCCCGGTCTGCGTGGCCTGCGTAGCGTCCGACCTGCCGAGGAAACGGCTGGCCGAGATCACCCACGCGGCCGTCCACCCCCTCGGCGGCATGGCGGCCGCCTACCACAGCACGGTGGTCGCGGTCGTTCCCGGGAAAGACGCCGAGCAGGCGGCCCGGGAGATCCACGACTGCGTGGCGGCCCGGTCGAACCATCCGACGCTGGTGGCCGGGGCTGGCCCGGTCGGCCGGGTCGGCGACTGGGGCACCGCCCAGCAGGAGGCGCTGAAGTGCCTGCAGGCCATGCAGAGCCTGGACCGGCCGGACGGGGCCGTCTCCATGAGCAGCCTCGGTTTCATCGGGCTGGTGCTCGGCCGGGGCGGCGACCCGCAGCGGTTCATCGACGGGTCGATCGGCGCCCTGGTCGACTACGACGCCCGCCGGTCGAGCGACCTCGAGCACACGCTGCTGACGTTCCTGGACTGCGGGTCGAGCAGCGTGGCGGCCGCCCAGCCGCTGCACGTCCACGTGAACACGGTCAAGCAGCGGCTCGAACGGATCAGCGCGATCCTCGGTCCCGACTGGCGGGAACCGCAGCGGTTGCTGGAGATTCACCTGGCGCTGCGGCTGCGGCGGGTGCTTGACCGCTGAGGGCGCGGCGGACGCATTCGGCGATGTCTTCGGGGAGGAGCAGGGCCTGGGCGGCCAGGTCCTCGGCGATCTGGCGGGAGCGCTGTTCGGCGCCGGGGGCGGGGCTGGGGGCGGGCAGCGGGAAACGGGCGCCGGTCAGCGGGGTCAGGGTGGTCGGGCCCGGCCCGTGGGGCGGGCGCGGGTTCCAGCCGGTCAGCGTGGCCAGCGGGACCGCCACCTCGGGGAGCCGGACGCCGGCTCGCTCGTTGTGCTGGGCGTCGACGGCGGCGACCATGACCGGCGGCCGGCCGTCGTCCGGCTCCAGGGCGACCGGCTCCGGCTCCGGCTCCGGCTCCGCGCGCAGCTGGGCCAGGACGGTGCTCCGGCGTTCCACCGTCTGGTCGCTGAACCGGGGTACGGCCGACGGAGGCGGCTCGGCCCCCTCGCGCACCCACCGGCGCAGCGCCCAGTAGGCCGCTCGCAACAGCAGCCCGGCGTCGACGTCGTTGACGGGGTACAGCACGTCCGGGCCGGGCGGGCGGCGGCTGCCGTAGTGATCGAGCCCGGCGAACAGGTAGTGCCGGGCACCGGGCGGGTCGGGCAGGTCGCGGCCGGCCGCCGGGTCGAGGTGGGTGCGGGCCGCGTCTCCCCGCCAGTACTCGGCCGCGGTGTGGGTGAACAGCACCCGCGGCCGGACCGACGGCGCCATCCGGTCGAGCAGGGCGCCGCTCGCGATCGGGCCATCGGGAAGGCGGCCCGGGGGCGGCGCCTTTGACGGCTGAGCGTGCAGGGCGGTGAGGTCGTTCCGGAGTCCGCCGGCCGCGTGGACCAGCAGGCCGTCGAACACCCGGGCGCCGCGGTCGTCGGCGTTGCGGTTGTCGTGGAGGAACTGGCGCAGGAACCGGCCCGCTTGCGAGTTGCCGTAGCCGAGGACCGTGGCCGGGGGTACGGCCAGCGGTGACGGCACCGGCGGGTCGCTGGACCGGAGGAAGGCGACGACGTCCCGGACGGCGAGCATCGCGGCGCCGGCGACGGGGCAGCGACTGGTGCGGAACGTGAGGCGGTAGGTGCTCCCGGGGGCAAAGCCCGCGGCACACCAGACGCTGACGCCGTCCGGGTGGCCGGGTTCCCGGACGAAGCCCCACTGGTAGCGGGGCACGAGCTCTTCGGTGTCGTGGCCCGGGGTGATCCGCCGGAGCTCGGCCTGCCCGTCGCTGAGGTCCTCGACCGGGTAGGGCGAGGCCGCGCACGGCCGCCCGAACAAAGGGAGCCTGGTGGTGGGGGCGGCCGTCGCCAGGGTCACGGTGACCGGCGGGTGCGTGCGATGGACCTCGGGCGGAGCCTCGGGCACCGTGGCCGAAAGCAGACGCGGGTCGGCCCCGGCCAGATCCCACTGCCACCCGCACCAGAGGACCCCGCCGCGGTCGCGGAGCACCAGCGCGTCGCGGCCGAGGGCGGGCGGGGCCGGCCCGACCACGGCGGACCGGTGGGCGGTGACCGCGAAGCCGCCGAACGGGACGTGGGCCGCCTGGCCACGGTTGACCACCTCGACCAGCAACGTCGACACGTCACGGCCGGCCGGTATCAGGAGCTGGAGTTGGAGGGTGACGGCGACGCCCTGGTCACGGCCCGCGGCCTCGGGCAGGCCCGCGATGCCCTGGTTGCCCGGGTGGCCGGGGTCGAGCACGACCTCGGCTTCGTAGCGCTCCAGGACAAAGTCCCCGGGAGCCGAGATCCCGAGGCCTTCGGGGAGCGGAACCGGCCGCCAGCGACGCACGGGCACGACTGCGAAGTTAGCCGGGCGGGCGGCCCTGCCCCATGTACGCGACGGACACGTTCCGGGAAATTCGCCGTACCGCCCGAACATGGCCGGCGTCACGTTCCGGTGCGAACCTGACCGGCATCGCTGCTTCTCAGTGAGCTCCCCAGAGAGCTTCCCAGTGAAAGGACGCGAGGATGCGTCTGGCGAACATCCGCCTGAACGGCCGGACGCGGGCGGCCCGGGCCGACGGCGATACCCTCGTGGTCTTCGAGGACGAGCTCACCGACCTGCTCCGCCGGCCCGGCTGGCCGGACATCGCCCGGGCGGCCGGCGGCGTGCGGGTGCCGGCCGCGGAGGCGTCCTTCGCCCCGCTGGTCACCAGGCCGGACAAGATCATTTGTGCCGGCCTCAACTACAAGGGGCACATCGCGGAGACCGGGCGCCCGACACCCGAGCACCCGTTCTTCTTCGCCAAGTTCCCGGCCGCGCTGATCGGGGCCCGCGACGACCTCCGGCTGCCCACGGTGAGCGAGCAAACCGACTGGGAGGTCGAGCTCACCGTCGTGATCGGCCAGCCGGTGCGCGACGTCAGTGCGGCCGACGCGCTGGCCGCCGTGGCCGGCTACACGATCATGAACGACGTCACCGTCCGCGACTGGCAGCACCGCGGGCCGACCTGGCTGGCGGGCAAGACGTTCGAGGCCACCACCCCCCTCGGCCCCTACCTGGTGACCCCCGAGGAGTTCCCGCCCGGCGAGGTCGACCTCGAGCTGACCTGCTCGGTCAACGGCGCACAGATGCAGAAGTCGCGGACCTCCGACCTGCTGTTCGGCGTCCCCGCCCTCATCTCCTACATGAGCCAGGTCATCACGCTGCTGCCCGGCGACATCATCGCCACCGGCAGCCCGAGCGGCGTCGGCGGCCTGATGAAGCCGCCTCGGTTCCTCAAGCCCGGCGACGTGCTCACCACCGCCATCGAGGGAATCGGCGAGCTCAGGAACGTGTGCCGCTGAGGGGCCCTCAGCACCTTGCGGCCCTCAGCGCCACTGCGGAAAGGACGCACCATGGCAATTCAGCGACTGGCCCACGTCGGGCTCTGGGTCGACGACCTGGCCAAGATGACGAGGTTCTACACCGAGGTGATGGGCCTGCAGATCACCGACGCCACCGGCGCGGGGGTCACGCCCGGAGCCGTGTTCCTGAGCTCGCGACCGGACAAGGCGCACCACGAACTGGCGCTGATGTCCGGGCGCACCAACCACGACCCCGGCCTGCTCATCAACCAGATCAGCTGGATGTGCGAGTCGCTCGAAGACCTCCAGGGCTTCAAGCAGCGGCTGGCGGCCTCCGAGGCCACCTTCCACGAGATCGTGACGCACGGCATGGCCGTCGGCATCTACTTCTACGACCCCGAAGGCAACCGCAGTGAGGTGTTCGCGGCGACCGGGCTGGGCGACGTGCCCCAGCCGTACAAGCAGCCCGTCGACCTCGACCAGCCGGTCGAAAGCCTGCTCCAGGACCTGGACCGTCAGCACCGGGCCGACGGCATCCCGTCGTCACTCGCGCCCGACGCACACTAGCCCGAGCTAGCCCGAGGAGCCCGACATGACCAACACGCTCCGGCAACCGGAGATCGACATCGACCTGTTCTCGGCGGAGGTCGTCGCGGACCCGTTCCCGGTCCTCGCCCGGGTGCGCGCCCTGGGTCCGGTGGTCTACGCCCCCAGGTACGACTTCTACGTGCTGACCCGCTACCAGGACGTTCGCGCGGCCACCGGCAACTGGCGGTCGCTGACCTCGGCCCAGGGGGTGGCCCTGACCGAGGAGTTCAACCAGCAGCTGGTGGGGTCGGTCCTCGCCTCGGACCCGCCCGAGCACGGCGCCCTGCGGGCGGTGCTGTCCGACAAGCTCGCGCCCCGGGGCCTGGCCAGGACCCGCGAGCAGATCAGCGACTACGCCCACCGGCTGGTGGCCGAGATGGTGGCGCGCGGGACGTTCGACGGGGTGGCCGACATCGCCCGGGTCTACCCGGTGAACGTCATCGGTGATCTCGTCGGCCTGCCCGCCGAGGGCCGGGAGACCCTGCAGCCGGGGGCGGACGCGACGTTCGCCGGCTTCGGCCCGTTCAACGATTACGTCATGGAGCACCTGCCGCAGCTGATGACGTACACCGAGTGGATGGGCACCATGGCCGACCGGTCCAAGCTCACCCCCGGGAGCTGGGGCGAGGCGGTCATGGACGCCGTCGACGACGGGCGGCTCACCCAGCTGGCCGCGATCAAGACCCTGAGCGCCTACCTGGTGGCCGGCTTGGACACCACCGTCAACGCGATCGGGGCCCTGCTGCGGCTGCTGGCCGACCGGCCGGACGTCTGGGCGGCGCTCAAGGCCGACGGGCGCCTCGGCCCACAGATCTTCGAGGAGGTCTTGCGGCTGGAAACCCCGGTCATCGGCTTCTTCCGCGTCGCCAACCGGGAGGTCACCATCGGCGAGTCGGTCATCGCGGCGGGCGCCAAGGTCATGCTGCACTGGGCGGCGGCCAACCGTGACCCGGCCAAGTACCCGGACCCCGACGCCTTCGACATCGGCCGCAATCCGCTCGACCACCTGGCGTTCGGCTACGGACCGCACGCCTGCACCGGTCAGGGGCTGGCGCGGATGGAGGCGGCGGTTCTGCTCGAGGCGCTCGTCGCGCAGGCCGGCGCCTTCGAGCTGACCGGAGAGCCCGTCCGCGGCCGCAACCCGGTCGTCCGCGGCTACGAGTCGGTGCCGCTGCGGGTCGTGCCCGGCTGACCCTGGCCAGCCTGCGGCGGCCAGGTGTTGCAAAGTGTGTCTTGACGTCCGTGCTTGGTGGGATGAAGCTCAAAATTGACCCTGCTGGCTCGCTGCCGGCAGGACGATGGAGGGGCTGGCCATGGCACGTGGACGCCGTATCTTCGCGTTGGCCGGGAGCGCGGCCGTCATAACTGGCCTGGCGGTCGCCGTGCCCGCGGCCACCGGCGCCAGCGCGGCCAGGGCGGCTGCCTCGGCCGGAGCGGCGCCGGGCGCCCCGGGGGCGCCGTCGTACTTCGACCTGGCCCGGAAGGACTGCGTGGGTACGGCCGCGGGCACGGGCTCCAAGGTCTGGTACACGGTGGCCGACGGGGTGCTGTCCGACGTCTACGAGCCCACCGTCGACAACACCAACGTGAGCACGCTGCAGTACGTCGTGACCGACGGGTCCACGTTCACCGACCTGCAGACCCGGGACATGACGTACACGGTGGCCGCCGACCCCACCGGCATGTCCTGCACGGTCACCTCGACCGACAACAAGCACGGCTTCCGGCTGGTCACCACCTACATCACCGACCCGGCCCGCGACACCGTGCTGATGCACACCACGCTGCAGGACACGCCCGGCTCGAGCACCAGCCTGGCCGGCCTGCACCTGTACGCCCGGCTCGACGCCCACGTCAACGGCAACGGCGGAGGCGGGACCGAGAACGCCGGCGCCAACACCGGGGTGGTCGACACCTCCGCCGGATCGCCGGTCCCGGTCGTCTACAGCACGAACACGGTGACCAACGCCACCAACCGGGACTACGCGGTGCCGACCTACATGGCCCTGACGTCGTCGGCCGACCAGGGGGCCAGCGTCGGCTACGAGGGCACCGCCAGCGACGGCCTCACCCAGCTCGACACCGCGCACACGCTGACCTCCTACACCTCCGCGCCCGACGGTCACA
>Ga0213875_10002038_pt1 | contig 12414 bp, 19 predicted proteins | sample BarmaccomBMRX_R8_FD_160105 | JGI IMG/M metagenome (GOLD analysis project Ga0213875, IMG submission 160105) | Root-associated microbial communities from Barbacenia macrantha in rupestrian grasslands, the National Park of Serra do Cipo, Brazil - RX_R8 | ecosystem: Host-associated > Plants > Roots... | reverse complement strand
GAAGTGATTGACACTCGGCCGGGCGTTCCGGCCGGGAATGAAAAGGGCCTGGTCGGCTGTTGCGAGCAACCGACCAGGCCGGAGGCCAGACTTTGAGGAAGCAAGGCCAATGTCTATGATCAAGCGTAACCAAGTCCGAGTCAAGCCGACCCGCAACGCCCCCCGGCCGAATCGCCCGTTCGGGCTCGGCATCTTCCATCTCGCCGACTGCACGTGCAACGCGTGCCTCGACGAGTCGGCCGCCCGCCACAAGGCCGACAGCCTCTCGGATGAGGAACAGCAGGTGCTCGACGAGCTGCAAGGCGACTGGCCGCCGGCCGATGCCGACCTGGACGCGGAGTCGGACCCGAGCGAGTGGGCCGACTGGACCGACGCCTATCGGTTCATCCCCTCGGCCGAAGACGATCGGTGGGCGGCCGAGACGTCGCCCTTTGCCGGCGAGCGCTACGACGTCGCCCCACGGGTCCGTGACGTCGTCCGGGCGAGCATGATCCATCCGGCCGTGGCCGAGGGCCTGGCCACCGGGCTCATCTCCCTGTTCTGAATCGATCGTCCCGCCTCATCGCTCGCGCCGGGGCGCGTTGCCCTGGCTGCGCGCGGAGAGGGCCGGGGTGGTGAGAACACCCCGGCCCTCGGAGGCATGTCTCCCGCTTCAAGAGAGAGGATCACACCCATGTCCGATTCTACTTCGTCGGCCGGCCGCCTTTATTCGAATGCCCCCTCGACAGAAAACACCCGGCGAGAGATCGCCGAGGGCCCCGAGCCCCGCCAGGTCGAGCGCCAGGAGATCCCCCGGCCGCTCCTGCGCTCGACGCTGACCTTCAACCCCGGGGTCGAATACGTCTCGCCGCCGCAGCCGGTGACGATCGAGGTCCTGATCATCGACGACAGCCCCCGGGGCTACCCGGAACTCCAGGAGGCCGGGTGGGGCGCGTGGACGCTGTCCGACTTCACCGTCCACTTCCGGATCGTGTGCTGATCCAGCGAAGAGCCAGTAGAATCCACCAACCGCCCCGCCCTGGCCCGACGCCGCGGCGGGGTTGTTTCGTCTCAACGCCCCCCCTGCCCTGCCAGGAACGCCCCTATCCTGCCCTCAGAGCGATCGTCTGCGACCGCCGGAATTCCTCCGGCCCGACCCCTTCGGACCGCGGTACCGCGGCACCGTGGCCCCTCGGAACCCCATTCTCGCGGTACCCTTGGCCGGAGGAACTCGGTTCGCTCGGCACCGCCGGCCTTCGGCACTTCTCAGGCCGGGAACTTCGGCCCCTGAGTACCTGACGGCCGAGGGACTTCGAGCCGGTAGAACTGATCGACCGCGGAACCCGGAGCCGAAAGTACCCAGCTCCGCCGGTGCCGACGTCTCCAGGAACCGACCGCCGGGAGTGCCCGGAGCCGCCGGGCCTTGGGCCCCGAGGCACCCGCGACACGAGGGACCCGAAGACGTCGGCACTCGGGGCCAGCGGAACCCCGATCGGCTGGCACTCGGAGCGGTCAGTACCCAGCTCTCGTAGCCCCGGGAGCGATCGGCACCCGACGCCCGACGTCCCGCCAGCCATCGGTACTCAAGCCCCCCGGGCCTCAAGTCTCCCGGCACCGATGCCGATCTACTGACCAGAATGGAGGATCGGTATGCGCTCGATCGCCTGGATTTCCGAGAAGGGCGGGACCGGCAAGACCACCAGCGCCATCAACAGCGCCGTCGGCCTGGCCAAGCGCGGGAACCGCGTCCTGCTGATCGATACCGATCCCCAGGCGAACGCGAGCTTGGTCCTGCTCGAAGGGAAACCGGCCGAGCCGCCGACGCTTGCCGCGGTCCTCTTGGGCGAGGCCAGCGCAGAAGAAGCGATCCGAGCGGCGCGCATCCCGCGCCTCGATATCCTCCCGGCTGACGTCGCCCTCGCCGATGCGAGCGTGGCCCTGGCGAACATGATCGGCCGGGAGAACCGATTGCGGACCGCCCTGGCCCCGGTCGAGTCGGCTTATGACTTCATCCTGCTCGACACGTCGCCGACCAGGTCGTTGCTGACGATCAACGCCTTGACGACCGTGCGCGAGGTCCTCATCCCGATCGAGCCCGGGTTGTTCTCGCTCTCGGGGCTCGGCCAGCTCCAATCGGCGGTCGATGATGTCCGCCTCTACCTCGACAACCGGGCGTTGCGGATTGCCGGCCTGATCCTCACCCGGACCCGGCGCGACAACGTCTCCAGGGACGTCGAGGCGCAGCTACGCGAGGCGTTCGGCGAGCTGGTCTACAAGTCGGCGATCCCGTCCAACGCCAAGGTCGAGGAGGCGCACGGGCGATTTCAGAGCGTCCTGGATTACGCACCCCGGAGTCCCGGGGCGAAGGCTTACCTTGACCTGGTCGAGGAGATCCTCAGTCATGGCCGAACGCAAGAACGGGCTGGCACCACTTCCTCAGGGTCTCTTGCGGCCGACGACGCGGCCTGAGCTCGAACCTGAGACGCCCGAGCTGGCCGATGAGACCGGGCCGGCCGAGGACGTCGACGCACAGGGCAGGGGGGATGCCGCGGCCGAGTCGCGAGCGGTCAAGCCGCGGCGGAAGCGGGCCCCCGTCAGCTCCGGGCCCGCGAAGGGCCGCAAGTTGCATCTCCCCGACGATATTCACGACCGGCTTTGGTTGCTGGCACGCCAGCGCCGTACGACCGTCTCAGCCGTTGCGGCCGAGCTGCTCGACAAGGTCTTGCCGCGGTGGAGGGTCGAGAGGGAGGGTTGAGCGGAGGGTAACGGCTCTGACTACGCGGATCGGTGCGATTTCCGGATCAACTCGCCGGTCCGATTGCAAACCTCGATAAACTTGCTATTCGCCTCATCCATGATACTGCCGAGCTCAGCGGCAACCGTCTCTTGAGACGCATTCTGGTTTTGATAGCCCTTGATCCGGGCAACTACCCTCTCGAACTCGTCCGTAAGGCTCCTGGTCTTCTCGTCCTGGATTCGGGAAGAGAGGACGCGAACGCGTGTCCGAGCCGCAACATAACTCTCGGCCGCTTTCTCGGTGTCCCCTTCGCTCATTCGTTTTTTCCAGTATTTCTCCATGGCTATCGACGCGTCAAAGGCTGTGCGGATCAGGTCATCCAGGGAATCTTGCAGATCCATGAGATTTTTGACTTGAAAATCGGACCATTGACGATCCCTCTCTTTCTGGGACTCGTGCTGTCTAGCTTCTCGCTCGCGCGCCGACGCTGTCCAGTGGGCATATACGCCCCCCAGAAAAGTCATCGCGCCGCCCAAAAGAGTCCCGAGTATTTGGGCATACCACGGATTCGCATCCGCCATTTCGCCTCTCCCTGAAACGGTGCCTTCAGTCGCACAACCGCACGTATTGTCACATTACGCGGTCGATCTGGCTACGAAGAGCCACGCCGCACAACCCGGCCGGACGCTACAGTTTAACTCATTGTTACATAACTGTCATTATCAGACATATAGCCGACTAGCCCAAACAAAAAAGACCGCCCTGGCCATCGAGCTGGCGGGGCGGTCTTTCGGGGTTGTCGCCGAGACGGCGACTTGGGGTCGCGCCATGGCGCGACTTGGTGCCACGGCTCAACCGTGGCTTGGGAGCCATCATGAAAGACGGCCTTGAGGCGGGCAAGCCCGCTGGGTCCATCGCGAGTACTTCGATCTTCTAATGCTTGCTTCGATTGATTGCCTCGGGCGCGTGGCAGCCACAGATAGCGCCTCGTGATGCTTCGCTACGCCAGGCCTAAAACGCGATGGTTGGGAAGATCCTCGGTTGAGGATCTCTTGAGGCCGGAGGGCGACTCCGGACCCAAGGGGTATCGGCTGAGGATGCCCCCTTGTTGAGCGAAAATCCCGCCGATTCCGTGAACTTCCGTATATTCATCCGACCCCTTGTGATATCATCATACACTTCGGGACCGGCCGACTGATCATCGGTCGAAGGCCCGGCGGAGCGTCGCGGGTTTCCTTGCGCGTCGCCTCCGCCGGGCCGACCCGGCACAAGGAAATCCATGACGAGACACGAGCACTTCGGAGCGCTCGCGAGATTCTTCCGGACAGAGGAAGAACTCTGGCCGCGCTTCTCCCACATCCTCTTCCAGGCCGACGAGCCGCCGCAGCTCGCGGGCATCATCAACCGCCTCGGCCCGCGAAGTTTTCGCTGCTGGCACTCGGGTATCACCAGGTCGCCCTACTCAGCCCGCTTGGGCATCCACCTTTTCTACTTATCAGGCGACATGGCCGATGAGAGTTATTTGGCCGAGGCTACGCTCTGCTATTGCTGCCTGAACAGGCAAGCCTGGGCGATCATCCACGACGAACTATCAGGCGATCCTTGCGCGCTGGCCCAGCATTGCCTCGATAGGCCCGGGTGGCACTGGCAATGGATGGACTGGGTCCATTGGTTCGCCCAGTCCTGGACCCGAGATGAACGGCTCATGGCGGCTGAGCGTGGGGAATGGTTGGGCGAAAGACTCCCGGACGGTGTGCAAGTCTCGACGCTTCCTTGCGGGGTGTTCCTCGCATCGGCGCTGTCGATCGAGCTCGGCTCAGAGGGCAACTGGGACGACTTGACCCGCAGAAACTCATTCATAGATAGAAATCAGTTCTGTTTCGAACAGAGGTTGCGCGGGGAGAAGTATGGAGAGATCGGCAGGCAGGCCAATCGCCGGGCGGGATGGCCCAAGCTCTGGAACAAGCAAGCCGTCCGGGCCGCGATCAAGGCGCATTGCAAGAGGGCGGGGGAAGCCTTCCCGGTGCGTCCCGACACCAGACGCCAAAAGTAAAACGGAGGTCAACTCCAGCGTTTTACTTCCTGTACCTGACAATGACGGTTTTTTTTCGGTAGATAAGAGTAGTGAGCTTGCCACCTGTTCACTGGAGACGATCCACCATGCCCGAGAAAACCGTCTACACGGTCGGCGATGTCGCCCGACGCTTCCTCTGCCAGAGCTGGGAGGTGCGTCGCATTTACGAGCGCGGCATCCTACCCGAGCCGCCCCGAGCTGGGCGGTCGCGAATCATCCCGGCCGAGGATATCCCCAAGGTCGAGGCGGCCTTGCGGGAACACGGCTACATCCCCGCGGCAACCGCCGCGGTTGCGCAATGAGACGGGGCAACCTCGGCCGCTTTGGAAGGGCTTGACCGAGGCCGCCCCGCACACACCAAGGCACCGCGAAGTACCAAGGAGCGTCTCCTATGATCGTCGATCGGACCTCGGTCCGTCCACACGCTGCGCGCTTTGTCCCCTTCGCCCCCTTGCTCGCGGGCGCCGATCCGCTAAGCTCTAAAACACGAGAGGCTGGTATGGGCGCCAACCCATGCCAGCCTCAACGTGATGGTTCCGATGGTGCCGTTGGCAGCGGCCCAGGCGGATTTACTCCTCCCCTTGAGGCAAGCAAGGAGAGTCGTCGTCGTCATGTACTCTAAAACCGATTCCGCCCGGAGTCAATCCGGCGCGCCCGTTGCTGCGCGTCCCCAGGTGGCCGATCAAGTCCACCCTACCCCCCGCAAGCCGTCTGACCGCCCGTGGGTCAACCGTGTCCCCACCGACTTCCTCGACGCCCGCAAGAACCCGGTCGGTCACCGCTTCGGCTGGACGCTCCTTGTCCTCGAAGGCTACTGCCGGTCTCGCTGTTACTGCTGGGTCGGCAACGCCGAACTGGCCGCCGCGGTCGGGTGTGCCCTCCGAACCCTCGAGGATCAGCTCAAGGGGATGGAGGCCGCTGGGATTATCTGTCGCGTCCACTCCGACCCCTCGAGCCGGGAGAGGATCGGGATCATCCTCCTGAAGCGAGCCAACCCCGACCTGCCCATATCGGGGCCCGGAGCCGACGAAATCGCGGAGGTCACCCGGCTGATGAGAGCCACCATCGCCGACTATCGGGATCGGCGACGCGGACAGGGTCGGCTTGCCCTCCAAGAACCTTTGGAGCAAGCGACGATCCCGCAGAAAACCGTGGACGACGTCCACGGAAAACCGTGGTCAGAGGACGGCGCATGTCCACGGAAAACCGTGGACGAATTAGGAGAGATGGTGAAAAAAGACGACGACAAGACCGCGGCTGCGCCGGAGTCGTCGTCGTCTTTTGAGCCCTCATGGGAGGAACCGGGGGAGTCGGAATCGCCTCAAGCCGACTCTGAACCGGTCGCGCCGGTCGAACCCAAGCCGGAACCGCTACCGGCCGAGGCCGCCGACCTGGTCGTCAAGGCCCTGGTCGTCAAGGCCGAATCGAAGCTGGGGGCCGGCGAGTTGACGGGGACCATTATCGCCGCGGCCCTGGCGGAGAAGCACGAGGCGACGGCGATTGAGCAGGCCATCGAGGAAACCGCAAGGGCCAAGAAAGAAGGTCGCATCCGCAGTTCGGTGCGAGGATTCTTCAAGGCCATCCTCCGCAACTTCCGCAATGAGGGCGTTCCTCCGCCGCTGGTCGCACCAATGGACCGGACGATAGCCGAGGCCAAGACGATCGCCGCGGCTGGTGGCGACCCGGCCCGGGCTTGGGCTGAGCATCTTGTGGGTGTACTTGACGGCCGCGGTTGGGTTCTTCGTCTTTCCGACGAAGGCGACGTGACACCCAAGCGGAAGTATGGAGCCGCTCCCGATCTCAAGTCACCGGAAATCGCCCCGATCCTGGAGGCCCTGAAGACCCTCAAACCCTTTGTGGTTGAAACGCTCAAGGCGAAGGGAAGTTGAACCCATGAGCCACTCCCGGAAGATCCCGCCTCTCGGCCTGATTCCGCCCAACAAGTTCGCCCGGCTCGCGGGGACGTTGGGGCAAACACCGCGCGGGCAAGACGTCCCGGTTGTTGTGCCACGCGAGAGCGAGGCGGCCGAGCGCCGACGGCGTTCCGAGGCCGAGAAAGGCCGCCAGCTCGCCGCCCTGGCTGAGTGGCGGAAGTCCCGCGAGGAGGCCGACCATGCCTGAGCCAAAGCCGATCGGCAACGCGGGGGAGTTGTCCTCTGCCCCCTGCTACACCGTCGCCGACGTCCCCCCGGGCGCGCCGATCGTCCGGGGCAAACTGATCTGGTTTCGCGACCGGTCCAGCGGCCGGCCGCTGGTGGGGATCAAGGTTGAGCGTTGCCACCGCTGCCGGAAGAAGCATCAGTATCTTTGGAAGTGGAGTTGGGGAATCGACCCGGCCGCGATGAGCTACCAGGCCGGCATGTGCCGGGTTGAGGGCGTGGCCCCTTGCTGGGTCGGCCTCGACCCTGACCAGGCCGCGGCCAGCGAGGCAGCCTACCGCGAGTCACACGAGGCGTTCGAGGCATGGAAGCCCGGGCACGATGCGGCCATGGCAGAGAGGGCCGAGAGGAAGGCCGCGCGGACCGCCCAGGAGCCAGCCACGACAGAGACGACGCCTACCCCGGCCCCGCCGCCGGCGATCGAACCGCAAGCCCCCTCGCCTCCTCCTCCGCCCCCTCGGCCCGCTACGGTCCCGGGGCTGATGTGGGGGCCTCCAGCCTGGCCCAAGGAGGCGCGCCGATGAGGGACCCGAGCTCGAACAAGACCGACGATCCCAACGCGGTTTATGCGAGAATGCTTACGCATTCGGACCGATTATTCGAGGCACTGACCGACTTGGAAGCCATCGGCGGCCTGTCGTCCCTCCCGCTCCGGCCGGGCTCGATCGAGAAGGCCCGCGGTAGCCTCAAGGCGGTGCGCCAGGCGATCGATGATCAGCTCTCCCGCTCCAAGGCCCCGAAGCCATCGAAGCCCCGGCCTACCCCTGCCCCGCCGGCCCCGGCTCCGGATGTCCCGGCCAGCTCCGCGGACCGGACGCCGATCCGGCGGACGCAGCGAGGGTCCAAGGAACAGTGAGGATTCACGAAGTAGTATGTAAGCTACTTCAATTGCAAGTTCTTTGTTTTGATGAGGTGAACATGTCACTAGGAAGCGGACGCGACGATCAATTTGAGGATCTGGACGACACCGACGATGAGGCCGGAGACGACCTCGACAACGAGGATGAGGACCTCGACGAGGAAGACGACGATGAGAGCCCCGACGACGATCTTGAGACCGCCGAGGAACTCGAAAAAGCTCAGCAGGACCTGGCCACGATGAGCGAAGCTTACGAGGATCTCATCGGCGAGAACGCCAAGCTCAAGGCCGAGAACGAGCGACTCAGGAAGCGCCTGAAGACGCCGTCTGTCGAGGATCGCGTTGACGCCGATTTCCGCAAGACCGGCCGCGACCCGAAGAACTTCGGCAAACTTTGATCGGTCATTTAGTTGACGTCTCAACAATGACCGAGTGAATCGTTGAACTGCAAACGATGGGGACCCTGTTCATGGCCACTGACGCGACAATCCCCGCGGCCGATCCCGATCCTACGCCCGCGGCCCCGACAACCCCTGACCAGGTCGCGACCGTCCCGGCTGCCGACCCGGCCACCTCGAGCGCGCCGGCTCCGGTCACCTCGACGGCCGATCCGACGACGACTCCCCCGGCCGAACCGGCGCCCTCGGCCAGCTCGACGCCACCAGCCGCGCCAGCAACGGAGACGCCCCCTGCCCTGCCGCCGGCCGCGCCGCCTGAAACGGGCCCGGCGCCCTCGGTCGAGGCGGAGGCCCTGGCGGCCGTCGCCAGTCACGATCCAGGCACGGCGACCGAGCTGGACGGCCTCATCACCAAGCTGAAGGCGGAAATCGAGACCGCCTATGCGCACCCGCCGCACAGGGGCGCTATCCCTCATCCCGTCCCGTCCCGCATGCTCCTGGGATGGGCCAAGGAGACGCTCGTCAAGATCATGCGACGGAGGCGCTATGAAGACTTGCGGGCCATGCTCCCCGATCCGCCTGACCTGTCCGCCCGGCCGACGGTCGGCGGAGAGGTTCTCGCGATCGTCCAGGCGTGGGGGCCCTCGGAGGGACTGCCAGCCCTGCAAGCCGCCGCGGACCGCGTCCACGGGCGTCTGGCGGCTGAGCTGGCGAAGATCGAGGCCCGGCTTACCGCGGAGTTCGCGCCGCTGGCCCCCGGGGTCAAGACGACCCCTCACGACAAGCGGCGGGTCGGCGAGGGGTTCGCGGGACACGACTTGCCGAGTTGGTGCGCCCTGGTCGACGCCCGTCTTGAACGGGCCAGGCCGGACATCGAGCGGAAACGCGAGATCGAGGCCATCCTCGGCGCGCTGTCGTCCAGCCCGGTTGACGCCCTGGTGGCGGAGTGGTTGCGGGTCGATATCCCCGCGATCACATATAAGCCGATGGCCGAGTCAGCCGAGTATGAGAAGCATGGGGTTGGCTTCGACAAGATCCGCGACACCGTCCTTTGATCCCCACACACCGAGGACTCCTCACCGATGCTCTCTCAGCAACGCAACAATGAGGTTTCGATGGCCCTGCTCGACGACATGACGTCGTTCAATACGGCCCTCTGGTCGCTCGTCAGGGCCTCGACAGGTACCGCAACCGTCGCGAGCAAGGGAGGTGGTTGGCTGTCGATTGCGACGGCCGCCACGGCGAATGACTACACGGTCATTGCCACGGCCCCGATCGTTGAATGGAATCCCGGCAAGCCCGTGTTCTTCGAGGCTCGAATTCAGTGCACCGAGGTCTCGGCCGCCGACCTGGTCGTTGGTCTGATCGACACCACGACCAGCGGCATCCTCGACAACACCGGGACACCGCCGGCGACGTTCCACGGGGCGGTCTTCTACAGACCTGCCGGCTCGGCTATTTGGATCTTCCGCGCGTCGTCCGGCTCGACGGCGCTCCCCGATGGGACGATGGCGCACACGCTGAATCAGGGCACTCCGGCGTTCGCGTCGGGGACCCCGATCGTCCTCGGCATGAGCTGGGATCCAGGCAGCGGGGTGAACCCCGGACAGGGAAGCCCGGGGCGAGTCGTTCCGTGGGCCAACGGCTTGGCCATCCGCAACACACCGGGGTCGGACAACGTGTCGATCCCGATCCCGGTCGGAGGGGTCGCACCGATGATGCTCGTGGCGGGAGTGCGGGCCGGGTCCGGCAGCGCGGAAGCGCTGCTCGTGGACTACCTCGGTTACGACCTGGTCAGATAGAATCGTCTCACTCCAGGTAGGGGCGAGAAGTGAGCACCGCGGGCCGGCAGTGGGGGAAACCCTGCTGACCGGCCCGCGGTGCTTCCTCGTAATCGTTCTGGAAAAACTTTAGAAAAAATCGGCCGGTTAAGATGGATTTCGAGTTCTGGGCCTCCTAATCAACCGACATTAAAGGGTGAAGAGCCTGATTAGAAAGAAAGGCCGGTCACGTCAACTGGACGCCACCAGCCTGCGAGAGGCCGCACCCGGACCCAGGAGCCTACCCCGTGAAGAATCGTGACCCCCAAGAATCCCGCCCACAAGCGGGCCCGATCGCTCTACGCGCCGCCGTCCTGGCGGCCAACGTGACTGGGGGTATGAAGTGGCTGATTCCCGCCACGGGTACAGCCGCGTTCGTCGGCTTTGCTCGCGAGATGGCGTGGCCTATCGCCGTTGTCCTTTGCTTCTCGATCGCCGCACTCACCGGACTAGCGTTGGTCTACCGCAAGCCTATCGGGGCGATGATCCGCCGTGTGGATATCGAGATCCACCATGGGCACAGCCAGCTCGTGAGCCGGGTGCGCCGTCGCAAGGCCCGAGGGCGGAAACAGGGGCGCCGAGCACCCCGTCTCCAATGAAGGAACCGAAAACCGTCCCATGATGCGCATCAAACCGGTCTGATTTGGCCCATCGGCGCGACCCGAGATCGACGCAAACATATGCCCGACGAAGGTTTGTTTGTCCCGGGCCCATGTTCACGGCCGGTCGAGGTTATGCGCGCCTGTGATGCGCTGGACCTCTCGTCAGGAGCCGAACTGGGAAGGGGTCGTCAGACGTCGTCGATGCCGTCGGCGCTGCAGAAACCTCGTTCGTCGTCCGCGTCGCGTTCGAGCCGCCCCCGCTCTGGATCGAGGAAGCCGCGCTCTTTGGCCCCCTCGTGAACGAGCTGCCGCCCGGCCCAGACCGAGGAAGCGACTGTGCTCTTCGGGCGACCCGTGGCGCGGGCCATTGCGGCGAGAGAGACTCCCAGAACCTGGTGAGTCAGGTAGTCTTCGACCTGGCGCCGCGCGTTCGGCCGGTAGCCATCGGCCCGGCTCCGCGACCCGGGCCGGCGCGGAGCCGGACTGCGGCCGAACTGCTCGGCGGCGGACTCCAGCCGTTCAATGAGAGGGACGGGTACGGGCGTCGCGTCGTCGTCGGAAGGGTCGGAAGGGTCGGAATCGAGTCGAGGTGAAAAGGGGCGGGATGTTGCGTGGGGCGCCGCCAGGCGCGACCCGTCCGGGCTGATGATTGACATGGAGAAAGTCCCGGCCGTCGAGTAAACGGAGCGCCTTCGCCCGCCGCGGCCTTTGCTTCCTCCCCATCAATCATATCTTCTCGGGACTTCGCTCGCGATAGACGGACTCATCGATCGCAAGAATCATGGCCAAGACAGCTTGGTCACACTGCGGGCAAGTCCCGAAGGTGTAGCGATGGCCGCGATGAGGACAGCGCACGGCTTCGCGCGTCGGGGCGCTGGCTGTAGCGACTCTCCTGGCGTGCTTGCTCGCAAAGGGGAATGCCAGCAAGCCGAGGAGTGATCCGAGAAACGGGCGTCGGGTGAGTCGCATGCTCAGTCTTTTCGTCGATGAGGTTGCGGATCAACGGCCTTTCCTCTCGCCGTACAAGTTCCGCACGGTCTGTTCCACCAGCTCGCGAGCAAACACGGCCATCGGCTTACCCTGCTCTGCGGCCACCACTCTCAACATCTGGTGAAGCTCGGGATCCAGGTCGAGGCGAACCGGCTTCGTCTTGGGTTCGACAGTCGCGGGCATCTTTGGGGCTTCCGTCTTCTTGCGCGCCATCAGCGAGAACTCCGCGGGGTATCGGGTCCACACCCAATATTACAACCCCGGAGTAACCACTGTACACATCGTACCCCGAATACCGCCCACAGGCAACCATGAAAATTGGCTGTATACAGAGTTGACTTAGTGCCACCAAGTTTGATATACTCTGTAGACAGATGGCATCGAGTGCCATCTGTTCGACCCAGCACGCGACCCCGACTCAGGAGCGTCCCCGATGGCCAGTGTGACCAAGCCAGCGAAGGGCTTCGATGTCTTTTGCCCGATGTGCGGCGACCGGGATTCCTCGATCACCCTGGACGTCAACGACGTCCACAAGCTGACCTGCATCGCGTGCGATGCCGAGTTCACCGCCGCGGCCGCCGTCGCCAGGGTGGCCGACCAGCTCGCCCGGTGGCAGGCGCTGGCCCGGTGGATCGACGCCGCGGCCGAGTTCGCGGCCCCGAAGTGATGAGACACTCGGCCGGGCGTTCCGGCCGGGAATGAAAAGGGCCTGGTCGGCTGTTGCGAGCAACCGACCAGGCCGGAGGCCAGACTTTGAGGAAGCAAGGCCAATGTCTATGATCAAGCGTAACCAAGT
>Ga0213875_10002037_pt1 | contig 12421 bp, 12 predicted proteins | sample BarmaccomBMRX_R8_FD_160105 | JGI IMG/M metagenome (GOLD analysis project Ga0213875, IMG submission 160105) | Root-associated microbial communities from Barbacenia macrantha in rupestrian grasslands, the National Park of Serra do Cipo, Brazil - RX_R8 | ecosystem: Host-associated > Plants > Roots... | reverse complement strand
GGCCAGCAGGGCCAGCGCGCCGACCGGGGTCTTGAGCTCGTGGCTGGTGTTGGCCACGAAGTCCCGCTTGACCTCGTCCACGCGGCGGCTCTCGGTCTGGTCCTCGGCCAGCACCAGGACGAGCCCGCCGCCGCCGATCGCGGCGCCGAGCGGGGCGACCCGGACCGCGAAGCTGGTGGTGCGGCCGCCGAAGCGCGGCACCGGCACCTCGAACTCGCCCTCGCGGATCTCGCCGTCGCGGCGCACCTGGCGGGCCAGGGCGGCCAGCTCGGTGACCATCAGCCGGTCACCCTTCACCAGGCCGAACGAGCGGGCGGCCGCGCTGGCCCGCAGTACCCGGTCGTTGCTGTCGACGACGACGGCCGAGGAAGAGAGCACGGACAGCACGGAGGCGATGCCCGGAGGCAGCCTGGTGGGCTGCTGAGCGGCCCGCGTCCGCGGGGTACGGGCCGTCCGGGCGGTCGCGGCGGTGCCGTTGGTCCTGGTTCTTATCGCCACCCGAACTCCGTTATCCCTGCAGGCCCCGTTCCCGCAGGCCATGGCGCTGACCAGTGAAGATTCACATATCTCATGGTATGCGGTCGGGAGGCGCACAGAACACCGGGATGCGAACAGGACAGGCGATATTCGAAGCTTATTCACAGACGCGTAAAGATCCGTCTATGCCCTGTTTGCCCAGCGGTCTGCCGCTGGGTGCCGCGAGTTGGCTATCGGCCCTGGTTCCTGACCGCCTCGGCCGCCTCGGCGGCGGCCTGCGGGTCCAGGTAGCGGCCGCCCTTGGTCACCGGCCTGAAGGCCTCGTCGAGCTCGTAGACGAGGGGGATGCCGGTCGGGATGTTCAGCGCGGCGATGTCGGTGTCGCTGATCCCGTCGAGGTGCTTGACCAGGGCGCGCAGCGAGTTGCCGTGCGCCACGATCAGGACGGTCCCGTCCGCGTCCCGGCCGCCCGCCCCCGGGCCGCCCAGATCCGGCACGATCGAGTCGTACCAGTAGGGCAGCAGCCGGATCAGCACGTCCTTGAGGCACTCGGTGCGCGGCCGGGCCTCCGGCGGCAGCGCCGCGTAGCGCGGGTCGGCGGACTGGGAGAACTCGTCGCCGTCGGCGATCGGCGGCGGCGGGACGTCGTAGGACCGGCGCCAGAGCATGAACTGCTCGTCGCCGAATTCCTGCCGGGTCTGGGCCTTGTCCTTGCCCTGCAGCGCGCCGTAGTGCCGCTCGTTCAGCCGCCAGGACCGCCTGACCGGCAGCCAGAGCAGGCCGGCCTGCTCCAGGGCCAGGTTGGACGTCTGGATGGCCCGGGTCAGCACCGAGGTGTGCACCACGCTGGGCTTGAGCCCGGACTGGGCCAGCAGCTTGCCCCCGCGCGCGGCCTCGGTCGCCCCGGTCTCGGAGAGCCCCACGTCCACCCACCCGGTGAACAGGCCCTTGGAGTTCCATTCGCTCTCGCCGTGACGAAGCAGCACCAGCGTCCTCATGGAGCCGAGCCTATTGGAGGGAACGCTGTTGATGGGAACAGGGTGCGGCTGGCGGAGGTTGGCTATTTACGTGGCCGACCAGGATGTAACAGCGCCGTGTGGGCTCGCGCCGCGTGGGCCAGCGCCGCGTGGGCCAGCGCCGGTGCCCCGGCGGGTGGCCACGATCAGCCTGCACACCTCGCCGCTGGACCAGCCGGGCACCGGCGACGCCGGCGGGATGAACGTGTACGTGGTCGAGGTGGCCAAGCGGCTGGCGGACCGGGGCGTCGAGGTGGAGATCTTCACCCGCGCGGTCTGCCCGGACACCCCGCCCACGGTGCAGCTGCGGCCCGGCGTGCTGGTGCGCAACGTGGTGGCCGGGCCGTTCGAGGAGCTGGACAAGAACGACCTGGCCGCGCAGATCTGCCCGTTCACGTTCGGCCTGCTGCGGACCGAGGCCGCCTACCCGCGCGGCCGGTACGACCTGGTGCACACCCACTACTGGCTGTCCGGCCAGGTCGGCGCCGCCGCGGCCGCGCGCTGGGGGGTGCCGCTTGTGCACTCCATGCACACCCTGGGCAAGGTCAAGAACCTGGCGCTGGCGTCCGGGGACTGCGCCGAGTCCGACGCCAGGATCCGGGGCGAGAGCGAGGTCGTCGCGGCCGCCGACGCGCTGGTGGCCAACACGCCGGACGAAGCGGACCAGCTCGTCTCGCTGTACGACGCGGCGCCGGAGCGGGTCAAGACGGTCAGCCCGGGGGTGGACCTGTCGGTGTTCCGGCCCGGCCCGCAGTCGCAGGCCCAGGTGCGGGCGCGGCTGGGGCTGCGTCCCGATGCGGTGGTGCTGGTGTTCGCCGGGCGGATCCAGCCGCTCAAGGGCCCGGACGTGGTGCTCGGCGCGGCCGCGGCGCTGCTGCGGCGGCGGCCGGAGCTGGCCGAGCGGCTGGTGGTGGTGTTCGTCGGCGGGCCGAGCGGGTCCGAGGTGGGCGCGCCGGGACGGCTGAACGGCCTCACCGAAGCCCTCGGCATCGCGGGCAGCGTCCGGACCGAGCCGCCCTGCCCGCACCGTGAGCTGGCCGACTGGTACCGGGCCGCGGACGTGGTGGTGGTGCCGTCGCACTCGGAGTCGTTCGGCCTGGTGGCGCTTGAGGCTCAGGCCTGCGGGACCCCGGTGGTGGCGGCGCGGGTGGGTGGCCTGCGCACCGCGGTGCAGGACGGGATCTCGGGCGTGCTGGTTGACGGCCACGACCCGGAGGAGTGGGCGCGGGTGCTGGCCGGGCTGGTCACGTCTCCCGGCCGGCTGGCCGGCCTGTCCCAGGGCGCGGTGGCGCACGCGTCCGCGTTCGGCTGGGCCGCCACCGCGGACCGGCTGATCGGCGTTTACGCGGGGGTCATGGACGCGATGGGCGAGGCGGCTGCGATCGTAGCCAGATGAGTGAGCAGCCGAGAAGTGAGCACGTGGGCGCGCAGGCGCCCGTCGTCAACGAGGGCCGGGCCGCGGAGGTGGAGGCGGCGCTGGCCGAGCTGGGCCTGCCGTACGAGAATCCCAGGCCGGGGGCGTTCCTGGTCAAGCTGGAGGGCCAGCACAAGCTGGCCACCATGACCTGGCTGGTGGTCGGCGCGCACAGCCTGGGCGTGGAGGCGTTCTTCTGCCGTCAGCCGGACGAGAACCACGAGACGTTCTACCGGTTCCTGCTCGAGCGCAACGGCCGCATGTACGGGGTCCACTTCACCCTGGACGCCACGGGTGACGTCTACCTGACCGGGCGGCTGCCGCTGGCCGCGACCTCGGCCGACGACATCGACCAGCTGCTCGGCTGCGTGCTCAGCTACTCCGACGAGAACTTCGACGCGGCGCTGGAGCTCGGGTTCGCCTCGGCGATCAGGCGGGAGTGGGCCTGGCGGGTCAAGCGCGGCGAGAGCCTGGCCAACCTGCAGGCGTTCGCGCGGTTCGCCGATCCCGACGCGTAGGTTACCGGTCCCCGGCCTGCGCTCCGCCCTGCGCCCCGGCCTGTTCTAGGGCGCGCTCGAAGTGGGCGTGCATGTCCGGGGTGAACAGCACGAACCTCACCTCCTGCACCGAGCTGTGGCCCTCGGCGGCCACCTCGCGCACGGTTTCCACGGCGATCCGGGCCGCGTCGGCGGCGGGCCAGCGGTAGATGCCCGCCGACACGGCGGGGAAGGCGACCGTGCGGGCGCCGAGTTCGTCCGCAACGCGCAGCGACTCGCGGTAGCACGACGCGAGCAGCGCGGTGCGGTCCTTGGTCTTGGCGAACACCGGCCCGACCGTGTGGATGACCCAGCGGGCCGGCAGCCGGCCCGCGGTGGTGGCCACCGCCTGCCCGGTGGGCAGGCCACCGGCGTAGCGCCCGGCGCGCAGGTCGCGGCACTCGGCGAGGATCGCCGGACCGCCGCGGCGGTGGATGGCGCCGTCGACTCCGCCCCCGCCGAGCAGCGAGGAGTTGGCCGCGTTCACGATGGCGTCGACCTGCTGCTCGGTGATGTCGCCGAGCACGAGCGTGATCCGCATGCTGCCCTTCCCGGTCTAGCTGGCTGATCTGGGGGTGTGGCTCAGCGCAGGGGCCGCCGGCGGCCGGGGCGCACCGGCGCTGGGGCGGGTGGCGCCGAAGGTCACAGTGACCATTCCTATTGCATCGCGCGCATTACGGGTACATTGACGACCGTGAACCGGTTGGGTGATCTTGAGCGCGCGATCATGGACGTCCTCTGGGAAACGGGCGGTCCGCTGACCGTCCGCGAGGTCAGTGCTAGGCTGACCGAACGTAATCTAGCTCACACCACCGTCATGACGGTGCTCGACAGACTCGCGAAAAAGGGCTTTGCCAGGCGGGAGCGCGACGGTCGCGCCTGGCGTTACTGCCCCGCCGCTACCCGCGAGACCTACGTGACCGAGCTCATGCTGACCGCACTGGCCCAGACCGGTGACAGGACGGCAGCACTGACCCGGTTCGCACAGTCCGTATCCGGCGTCGAGGCAGACGTACTGCGCGACGCCCTGGAAGTGATCGAAGGTAGCGGCGAGGGAGATGACGGGACTGGATGACGCGGCGCTACTTGCCGTAGTCGCCATCGGGAGCGCGTTCGGGTCTTCGGCGCTGGTCAAGGCCAGCTGGCCGCGGCGGTCGCCTGCCGCGGCCATTCTGCTGTGGCAGGCGCTCGGCCTGTCCGCCGGGCTCGCCGCGGTAGGCACGCTGATCGGGCTGGCCATGCCGGCCAGCGGCGGCGGCGTGGTGCGCGCCGTGCTGCGCGTCGGCGGCCTGCTCGAGGCCGGCGACGTATTCAAGCTGGCCAGCACGTTCGGCCTGGAGGGCGCTCCCCCGATGATCATCGTCGGGGCACGCCTGGCCTGCCTGGTGGCCGGGCTGGCGCTGCTCGCGTCGCTGTGCTGGGTGCTGGTGGCCGCGTCGTTCGCGGCGCTGCAGGCCAGGCGGCGGCAGCGGGTCCTGCTTACGCTGCTAGCCCACGGCGACCCCAAGGTGCCGGGCGCGCTGGTGGTCGACTACCCGGACGCGGCCGCGTACTGCCTGCCCGGGCTGCGCTCGCAGATCGTGGTCAGCGTCGGCACGCTAGAGCTGCTCGGCCGCGGCGAGCTCGCCGCCGTCCTCGCGCACGAGCGCGCGCACCTGCGCGAGCGGCACGACCTGGTGCTGCTGCCCTTCACCGCGCTGCGCCGGGCCTTCCCCCGGTCAGGAACCTGCTTCGACGCCTGCCGGTGCGTGTCGCTGCTGGTCGAGATGCTGGCCGACGACCGCGCCCTGCGGGCCCGGCCGGCCCGCGAGCTGGCGTCCGCGCTGGCGCGTTTCGGCACGGCCGGATCGTGCCCGGCGCCCGCCGGTGCGCTGGCCGTGGCCGAGGGCGAGGTGGCCGCGCGGGTGACCCGGCTGATGCAGCCGATCCGGCCGCTGCCGTCGGTGGCGGTAGCCGGGATCTGCCTGGCCGCGGGCATGCTGGTCGCCGTGCCGGTCACCGTGCTGTGCCTGTGAGCCGGTTTCCGGAACGCGCTTACCAGGGGCCGTAGGGGCCTGAGCTGGTGCTGGAGTTCCGGTCGCGCGGGAACTCCTTGACCTTGGGCCGCACGTCGGTCAGGTAGACGGCGGCCGCGACGAACGCCGCGACGGGGAGGATCGAGGTCGGTCCCACCCCGTAGACCGCCCCGGCCAGCCCGACCACGGCCGCGACGCCGGTGATGATCAGCCACAGCCCCTTGGTCCGCTTGCCGACCGCCGGGAACGCGTGCTTGGGCCTGATCATCGCGTCGATGAAGGCCCACGCCTCGACGACGAACGCCGCGAAGCTCAGGGCCAGGAAGAAGTAGGTGAGCGGGGTATACGAGGAAGAACCGAGCACGGGATCACGCTACCTAATCTTCAGGCGCATTTGGGCCGGGCTTGGGCATTGTCTGGCTGAACGCGCCGGGCTCGCCGACCGTGCCAGGCTGGCCGGGCACGGTGGGCTGCCCCGGCGCGGCCGGATGCACGGGAGAGGCGGCGGCGGGGTGCGCGGGTGCGGCGGGCTCGTCCTCGAAGTCGTCCGCGGGGTTGTCCGCGACCTTGGCCCAGGCCTGCTTGTCGGTCCGAGCCTCGGCCTCCGCCTGCGCTTCGGCCTCGGCCTGCGCTTCGGCCAGCAGGGCCGCCTCCATGACCTCGGCCTCGGCGCCGGGCGCCCCGGTCTCCAGGTCGTCCATATCGCCGTCGGTGTCGGCGGCGGCCGCGTTCTCCCGGCGGAACGACTCGTAGATCTCGATGAGCACCTGCTTCTGCCGTTCGGACAGATCCGTGTCGGCCAGCAGAGCCGAGCGGACGCCGGAGTCGGCCGGACGGTCGTCGAGGATGCCGGCCTGCACGTAGAGCGCTTCCGCGGAGATCCGCAGGCCCTTGGCGATCTGCTGCAGGATGTCCGCGCTCGGCTTGCGCAGGCCACGCTCGATCTGGCTCAGGTAGGGGTTGGAGACCCCGGCCGTCTGAGCCAGCTGGCGCATGGAGATCTTCGCTTGCTCCCGCTGCTCACGGATGTAATCGCCGATCGAGTTGACGTTAACCATGGACCCAGCCTACCCGGTGCTTGCAACTGCAAACACCCCTGCAAGCACCCCGGGGACAGGCGTCGCCGTGGGTGGGGCTAGCCGCGGGCGGCGTGGCCGGCCGGGAGGGCCAGGTGCTCGCGGGCGAAGGCCAGCGACTCGGCCAGGTCGGCCAGCCGGTCCTCCCGGCTGACGGCGCGGCTGGTCTTGACCTCGGCCACGACCACGCCGTGGTAGCCGGACGGGACGAGGCGGCGAAGGAACTCGGCGCAGGGCTGGCTGCCGCGGCCCGGGACCAGGTGCTCGTCGGGATACGGCCCGGCCGGCGAGCCGGTGCCGTCGGCCAGGTGCACGTGCGCCAGGCGGGCGCCGAGCTCGTCCGCCATGGCCAGCGGGTCGGAGCCCGAGGCGGCGGTGTGTGACAGGTCCAGGGTGACGTGCGGGATGTCCAGCGCGGTCGGATCCCAGTGCGGGGCATACGGGACCATCTCGTTGCCGCCCGCGCGCAGCGGGTACATGTTCTCCACCGCGAAGAGCACGTCGGTCTCCTGCGCCATCACGGCGAGCCCCTCGGTGAACCCGCGGGCGTACTCGCGCTGCCAGCGGAACGGGGGATGCACGACCACCACCGCGGCGCCGACCCGCTCGGCCAGGTCCTTGGCCCGGCGCAGCTTCTCCCACGGCTCGCGGCCCCAGACCCGCTGGGTGAGCAGCAGGCTCGGCGCGTGCACGGACAGGATGGGCAGCTGGTGGTAGTCGCGGAGCTGGCGCAGCACCTCGGCGTCCTGGCTCACCGGGTCGTTGTAGACCATCACCTCGATGCCGTCGTAGCCGAGCCTGGCGGCGATCTCGAAGGCGTCCGGAGTGCGCTCCGGGTAGACCGACGACGTGGACAGGGCGACGGGCGGACCTGGTTCCTTCCTTGCACCGTTCACCATGACTCCCTCCGTTGGCCCTCCTCCAGCTTACTGAGATTGTCGGTGGGTCCGGTTAGGGTGCGGGCCATGGCGAAGTCTTCGGCGGGATCCGGCTACCGGTGCGCGGAGTGCGGCTGGCAGTCCGCCAAGTGGGTCGGCCGGTGCGGGGAATGCCAGGCCTGGGGCACGGTCGAGGAGGCCGGGGTGCCGCGGCTGGCCCGGGCCGGGATCCGCGGCATCGCGGCTCGCGGCGGCCGTCCGGGTGGCCCGGTGCTGACCAGCGGGGGCCCGGCCAGCACCGTGCCGGTGCCGATCGGCCAGGTGGACGCCACCGAGGCGGCCGCCAGGCCCACCGGCCTTGACGAGCTCGACCGGGTGCTCGGCGGCGGCCTAGTGCCCGGCGCGGTGCTGCTGCTGGCGGGCGAGCCCGGCGTGGGCAAGTCCACGCTGCTGCTCGAGGCGGGTGCGCTGGTCGCCGAGACCGGGCCGGTGCTGTACGTCACCGGGGAGGAGTCGGCCGCCCAGGTCCGCTTGCGCGCGGACCGGATCGGCGCGGTCAGCGACCAGCTGTTCCTGGCGTCCGAGACCGACCTGGACGTGGTGCTCGGGCATATCGAGGCGATCGGGCCGCGGCTGCTGATCATCGACTCGGTGCAGACGATCTCGGCCGGCGGGGTGGAGGGCGTGCCCGGCGGGGTGACCCAGGTCCGGGAGGTAGCGGCCGCGCTGACCGCGGTGGCCAAGCAGCGGTCGCTGGCCACCATCCTGGTCGGGCACGTGACCAAGGACGGCAGCGTGGCCGGGCCGCGCACGCTGGAGCACCTGGTCGACGTCGTGCTGCACTTCGACGGCGACCGGCACTCCCAGCTGCGCATGGTCCGGGCGGTGAAGAACCGCTACGGGCCCACCGACGAGGTCGGCTGCTTCGACCTGGGCGAGTACGGGCTGATCGGGCTGGCCGACCCGAGCGGGCTCTTCCTGTCCTCGCACCGCGAGCCGGTGCCTGGCACCTGCGTGACCGTCACCCTGGAGGGCCGCCGGCCGCTGCCCGTCGAGGTGCAGGCGCTGGTCGGGTTCTCCGCGCTGGAGATCCCGAAGCGGACTACGTCGGGCCTGGACAGCTCCCGGGTCGGCATGGTGGTGGCCGTGCTGCAGCGCCGGGCGGGTATCAAGCTCGGCAAGCAGGACGTGTACGTCGCCACCGTGGGCGGCGTCCGGCTGACCGAGCCGTCGGTGGACCTGGCCGTGGCGGTGGCGCTGGCGAGTTCGGCGGCGAACCTGAGCGTGCCGCACGGGGTGGTGGCCATCGGCGAGGTCGGGCTGGCCGGCGAGGTCCGCCGGGTGGCGGGGCTGGCCCGGCGGCTGGCCGAGGCCGAGCGGATGGGTTTCCGGCGGGCCATCGTCCCGGTGGCCTCAGGCGGGCCCCTGGAACGCACTGAAGGCGCGCCCAGCGGGATCGAGGTACAGGAGGTGGAAGACGTGCGCCAGGCCCTCTCCGCGGTTCTGGGCTCCGCGATCTAGGCGAGGACGATTGAGCGGCGTCAGGGCGCCAGCTTGAACGTGCGCACCGGGCTGGACACGCTGCCGCTCCTGGCCTGCACCTGGTAGCTGCCGGCCCGGGCGGAGGACGCGATCGTGACGCAGCCGGGCAGGCTGACGGTGCGGTTCCAGCTGACCACCTCCTGCGCGGGTACGCCGCGCTTGAGCTGGACGCTGCGGGTGGACGAGCCGCGGGTGCAGTCGGAGGAGTCCCAGATGATCCGGCCGGAGGACATGACGAGCACCTGGAGCTTGCCCGGTCCGACGGCGAAGCTGCACGCCTGCGCTCCGGTGGAGACCGCGAAGATGCTGAACTTCGGGTCCTGGCCGGAGGGATAGCTGGTCTTGCTGGTGAACAGGCTGAGCACCACGCTGTCCGGCGCGCAGCTGCCGTTCGGCTCGATGGTGCCGGAGGACGGCTGGCTGGCGGTCTTCACGCCGGGCAGGGTGGCCGAGGAGCGGACCGGGCCGCGGGCGGCGGAGGTCTTTCGCGCGGCCGGCAGGCCGGTCAGGCCGTTGGCGGAGGCGTCCGCGGCCGGGGAGGCGGTGGCGGTCTGCGAGCCGCGGGCGGTCGCGGTGGTGCTGCCGGTCGCGGGGGTGCTGCCGCCCGAGGAGCCGCTGCCTGCTGAGGCGGCGCTGCTCGAGGCGCGGCCGTAGGCTGCGGCCGGGGTGATGCTGGTGCCCGGCGAGTTGCTCGCGGCCGGATGCTGGGCGGGCTTGCCGCTGCCGCCGGAGAAGACCCAGGCGAGCAGCCCGAGCAGGGCCAGGCCCGCGCCGAGCGTGATCACGCGGCGGCGCCAGTAGGTATCGGGCTGGTCCGTGCCGTCATCTTCGTCACGATAAGCATTCCGATTCATACGGAGAGTATGCAATCTGTCATCAATGCAGGTGCGGCGACCCGCCGGCCGGGCACGCGCCAATCCGTTCGGTCCTAAAGAAACGTCCGTGGAACGATGGGCGCATCATGTCGACACGCTTTGCCGAGCCCGTGCTGGCCTGGTTCGCCGCGCACCGGCGGGACCTGCCCTGGCGGGCGCCGGGGACGACGCCGTGGGCGGTCCTGGTCAGCGAGATCATGCTGCAGCAGACGCCGGTGGCGCGGGTGGTGCCGGCCTATCTGGCCTGGCTGGAGCGGTGGCCGACGCCGGCCGCGCTGGCGGCCGAGCCCGCGGGCGAGGCGATCCGGATGTGGGGCAGGCTCGGCTACCCGCGGCGGGCGCTGCGGCTGCACGAGACCGCGGTGATCCTGACCGAGCGGTACGGGGGCCAGGTCCCGGCCGAGGTCGAGGCGCTGCTCGCGCTGCCGGGCATCGGCAGCTACACCGCGGCGGCCGTGGCCAGCTTCGCGTTCGGCCAGCGGCACGCCGTGCTGGACACCAACGTGCGCCGGGTGCTGGCCCGGCTGGTGGCCGGCCAGCCGCAGCCCGCCGTGGCGACCTCGGTGGCCGAGCGGCGGCTGGCCGAGTCCCTGCTGCCGGAGGAGCCCGCGGTCGCGGCGCGCTGGGCGGTGGCGGTGATGGAGCTCGGCGCGCTGGTGTGCACGGCGGCCAGCCCGGCCTGCGCCGCGTGCCCGGTGGCGGCGGACTGCGCGTGGCTGGCGGCGGGGCGGCCCGCCGATGCTGCTGGGCGGCGGCGGTCGCAGCGGTACGACGGGACGGACCGGCAGTGCCGGGGGCGGGTGCTGGCGGTGCTGAGGGATTCGGGGGTGGCGGTGGGGCGTTCGGCCTTCGAGGAGGTGTGGCCCGTGGCGGCGCAGCTGGAGCGGGCGCTGGACGGGCTGGTCGCGGACGGGCTGGTGGACCCGCTGCCGGACGGGCGGTTCGCGCTGCCCGGGGCTGGTGGCCTCGGCCCGGACAGCATGAAACCCGGGTTCCACGGCGTTGGGGGGCCGTGAAACCCGGGTTCCAGTGCGTTGTGCGGTTAGCCCATCGCGGAGGCGGTACCGCCGCCGTCCTGGGTGCCGGAGCTGCTGGGCGGGCCGCCCACGGCGCCGGTCTTGGTCACGACCGGCTCGCTCGCGATCTCCGGCGCGGGGCTGTCCGGGACCACCTCCGGCTTGGGCACGCCGGTGAAGGTGAACTTGGCGCCCTCCCCGCTGCCTTCGGTGTCCACGATCACGATCTGGCCTGGCCGCAGTTCACCGAACAGGATCTTCTCGGACAGGCTGTCCTCGATCTCCCGCTGGATCGTGCGGCGCAGCGGCCGGGCGCCGAGGACCGGGTCGTAACCGCGCTGCGAGAGCAGGTCCTTGGCCGCCGGGCGCAGCTCGATGGCCATATCGCGATCCTTCAGCCGCTCGTCCACCTTGGCGATCATCAGGTCGACGATGCTGAAGATCTCGTCCCGCTGCAGCTGGTGGAAGACGATGACGTCGTCGACACGGTTAAGGAACTCGGGCCGGAAGTGCGACTTGAGCTCCTCCTGCACCTTGGACTTCATCCGGTCGTAGGACCCGGTCGACTCACCCGGCCGGGCGAAGCCCACGGACACGCCCTTGGAGATGTCCCGGGTACCCAGGTTGGTCGTCATGATGATGACCGTGTTCTTGAAGTCCACCATGCGGCCCTGGGCGTCGGTCAGGCGGCCGTCTTCCAGGATCTGCAGCAGCGAGTTGAAGATGTCCGGGTGGGCCTTCTCGATCTCGTCGAACAGGACGACCGAGAACGGGCGCCGGCGCACCTTCTCGGTGAGCTGGCCGCCCTCCTCGTACCCGACGTAGCCGGGCGGGGAGCCGAACAGCCGGGACACGGTGTGCTTCTCCATGTACTCGGACATGTCGAGCTGGATCAGCGAGTCCTCGTCGCCGAACAGGAACTCGGCCAGCGTCTTGGACAACTCGGTCTTACCCACGCCGGACGGGCCGGCGAAGATGAACGAGCCGCCGGGGCGCTTGGGGTCCTTCAGGCCGGCCCGGGTCCGCCGGATGGCCTGGGACAGCGCCCTGATCGCGTCGTTCTGGCCGATGACCCGGTGGTGCAGCTCGTCCTCCATGCGGAGCAGCCGCTGGGACTCCTCCTCGGTGAGCTTGAACACCGGAATGCCGGTGGCGGTGGCCAGGACCTCAGCGATGAGCTCCTCGTTCACCTCGGCCACGACATCCATGTCGCCGGCCTTCCACTCCTTCTCGCGGGTCGCCTTCTTGGCCAGCAGCTGCTTCTCGTTGTCGCGCAGCGCGGCGGCCTTCTCGAAGTCCTGCGAGTCGATGGCCGATTCCTTCTCCCGGCGCACCTGCGCGATCTTCTCGTCGTACTCGCGCAGGTCCGGCGGGGCCGTCATGCGGCGGATCCGCATCCGGGAGCCGGCCTCGTCGATCAGGTCGATGGCCTTGTCCGGCAGGAAGCGGTCGCTGATGTAGCGGTCGGCCAGCTGGGCGCTCGCGACGAGGGCGCTGTCGGTGATGGACACGCGGTGGTGCGCCTCGTAGCGGTCGCGCAGGCCCTTGAGGATCTCGATGGTGTGCGCGATCGTCG
>Ga0213875_10002036_pt1 | contig 12426 bp, 11 predicted proteins | sample BarmaccomBMRX_R8_FD_160105 | JGI IMG/M metagenome (GOLD analysis project Ga0213875, IMG submission 160105) | Root-associated microbial communities from Barbacenia macrantha in rupestrian grasslands, the National Park of Serra do Cipo, Brazil - RX_R8 | ecosystem: Host-associated > Plants > Roots... | reverse complement strand
TCCACGTCCAGCGAACACCGCGCCTTTTTGTATCACCGGGGTAAGATCACGATCCTCGGCAACCGAGACATACGCGCCGCCGCGATCAACAACCGGGGGCAAATCGCCTGCTTCTCCTCCCGGGCCGCCTTCCTGTGGGACAAAGGACGGATGCGACAGATCGGGCCGCTGCCGGACCCCTTCGGCCGAACCGGCGGCAACGACCTGTCCGGCGATGTCTATGTCACCGGCCTCAATGACCGGGGGGAGGTTGTCGGCAATGTATTCGGCTTGGACGGCGTGTTCTGCCCGTTTCTTTGGCAGGGCAAGAAAATGGACACAGTGTTTCCTGCCAGGGCTGACCGGCCGAGTCCCTTCCCCTCCTTCTCGTTTGAACCGCGCGCCATCAACGACTTGGGGCAGGTCGTCGGCTTCACGCACGGCAGCCTTTTGGGCCTCCCGCCGCCGCGCCCCATCCTCTGGGACAGCGGCCGGGTGCGGGAGGAGGGAACTCCCGGCGGTGGGGCGATTTGCCCGTATGCGCTGAACAACAAGGGGCAGTCGGCGGGCATGATGTATGTCGGGACGAACACTCACGCCTTCCTATGGGACGGCGGCAACACGGTGCGCGACCTGGGGACGGCGGGCGGCGACCGCAGCGAGGCCGATGGCATCAATGACCGGGGGCAGATCGTCGGGTCGGCGGACATCCATTACCGGGAGGTCAATGGACTGGACAGCGTCGAGTGGGGCGGCAGCCGGGCGGTTCTCTGGCAGGACGGCCAGGCCTATAATCTCAATGACCTGATCCCCAAAGACGCCGGTTGGGTGCTGGAGCGGGCCGTCGCCATCAATAATCGGGGGCAGGTCGTCGGGACCGGCTGCCACAGCCGTGACGGGGGCAAGAGCCAACAGGGCGGCCTGCGGATTTTCCTGCTCACGCCCGTCAAATCGGCGAATAAGTGAGTTGGCCGGCCCGTAAGCAAGGCAGGAACCCGCGCCCGCCGCGCCGAACAGGGACAGCGCCATGACACTCCAAGCCGCCATCTTTGACTGCGACGGCCTGCTCGCCGACACCGAGACGCCTGACTATGAGGCGTGGCGCGCCATCTACGCTGATCACGGCCTGCCGTTCACCATTGAGTCGTGGGCGGAAACCATCGGCACGGCGAAGGGGCACAGCGCGCGCGACTGGCACGCGCCCCTCGCCGCCCGTGTCGGCCCGACCTATGACCGCGCCGCCGTCCAGGCTCGTCGACGGGCGCATTATCAGGCGGCCATCGAGGCCCTGCGCCCCATGCCGGGCGCGGTCGCCCTGCTGGACGCCCTGCAAGATGAGAATATCCCCTGCGCCGTCGCCTCCAACTCCGACGCCGTCTGGGTGGAGCGCGTCCTGACCATCACGGGCCTGCGGTCCCGCTTCGCCGCCCTGGCGACGGCCGATGAGGTGGAGCGCCCGAAGCCCGCGCCCGACGTGTACCTGCTGGCCGCGCAAAAACTCGGCGTCGCGCCCGCCGCCTGCGTCGCCTTCGAGGACTCCCCGCGCGGCCTCCAAGCCGCCCACGCCGCCGGCATGATCACCGTCGCCGTCCCGACCACCCTCACCCGCCATCTGGATTTCGCCCAGGCGCACCATCTGGTCGAAAGCCTGGAGCATTTGACGCCGGACGCACTGCGCCGGAATGGGAGCCGCCCATGACCCCCCAGGAAACCATCCTCGCCCTGACGCGCCACATCCGCGAGACCGTCCGCCCGCACCTGGGCGCGTGGCACGGGCGGCAGATCTCCGGCACGGCGGCCAGCGGCGACGCGACGTTCGCCATTGACGACCACGCCGAGGAGGCCATCGTCTCCTTTATCGAGCGCGAACGACTCTCCATCGCCTACTACTCGGAGGACAAGGGGCTGATCGAGTTCGGCGCGTCCCCGGAGGCGGTGCTGATCATTGACCCCATTGACGGGACGCGGCCCGCCGCCGCCGGCTTTGAATCGTGCGTCGTCTCCGTCGCCTGGGCCGACTACACGCCCGGCGTGACGATGGGCGACGTGCGCTGCGGCTGCATCGGGGAGATCAAGGGGGACGACCTGTTCCTCGCCGAGCGCGGCGGCGGCGCGCGCTGGCTCGGCCCGGACGGGCGGGAGCGGCCCCTGCGCCTGCTGCCGATCACGGAGATCGCCCGCGCCCCGCTCACCTATGAGGTCGTCGCCCGGCCGTTTGAGTGGCTGGGCGTCGTGCTGGCCGAGATCGTCAACGCCGCCGCCATGAAGGGCGGCTGCTTCCTGTTCAACTCCACCGCCTATTCTCTGACAAGACTGCTCACCGGCCAGCTCGCCGCCGTACTGGATGTCGGGAACCGCATCCTGCGCGACCGCCCCGCCGCCCGCGACCGCTTTGTGCAGCTCGGCTTCGGACGGCCCATCGGCCTGTTCACCTACGACATCGCCGCCGCCGCCCTGATCGCCGCCGAGGCAGGGGCCATCGTCACCGACGCCCACGGGCGCTCCTTTGACGACACGCCCCTGCTGGACACGGGCGAGGCGAATCTGAAATCGATCCTCGCCGCCTCCACGCCGGAGCTGCATGAAAGCCTGCTGGCGGCGGTTGACGCGGGGCTGGCACGGCTGACGGCATGAGCAATGAGAGGTCGTCACGCCTGAAGGCGGTGCTGCGAGTGACCAGCGGGAACTTCCTGGAAATGTACGATTTCCAGGTGTACGGGTTCTACGCACTGGACATCGGCCGGACGTTCTTTCCCAACAGAAGCGCGTTTGTTTCCCTGATGTCGTCTCTGATGACGTTCGGGGCGGGGTTCTTGATGCGCCCGCTGGGGGCGCTCGTGCTGGGTGGCTACATTGACCGGCACGGGCGGCGGGCGGGGCTGATCCTGACGCTGTCGTTGATGGCGGTGGGCATTTTGCTGATCGCGTTCGTGCCGGGCTACGCCCGGATCGGCATTCTCGCGCCGCTGCTTGTCTTGGTTGGCCGTCTGGTGCAGGGGTTCTCCGCTGGGGCCGAATTGGGCGGCGTCTCCGTGTACCTGTCCGAGATGGCCCCGCCGGGGCGGCGGGGGTTTTACGTGAGTTGGCAGTCGGCGAGCCAGCAGGTGGCCGTCGTCTTCGCGGCCCTGCTCGGCGCGGCGCTGACCGCGTCCCTGTCCCATTCCGAGATGGCCCGGTGGGGCTGGCGCGTACCGTTCGTGGTCGGCTGCCTGATCGTCCCGTTCCTGCTGCTCATCCGGCGCTCGCTGCAAGAGACGCAGGCGTTCCTGGCCCGGACGGAGCACCCCGACATCCATCAAGTTCTGCGCTCGGTCGGGACGAACTGGCGGATCGTGGCCCTGGGGACGCTGATGGTCATCATGACCACCGTGTCGTTCTACTTCATCACGTCCTACACGCCGACGTTCGGGAAGCACGAGCTGCACCTGGGGGAGACGGGCAACCTGATCGTGACGGTCTGCGTCGGCCTTTCCAACCTCCTGTGGCTGCCGGTCATGGGCGCGTTGTCCGACAAGATCGGCCGCCGGCCCCTCCTGTTGACCTTCACGGCGGCGACGCTCCTCACCGCGTACCTCGCGCTGTCCTGGCTGGTGAGCGCGCCATCGTTCGGCCATCTGCTCGCCGTCGAGCTGTGGCTTTCCTTCCTGTACGCCAGTTACAACGGCGCGATGGTGGTGACGCTCACGGAGATCATGCCGCGCGATGTCCGAACGTCGGGCTTCTCGCTGGCCTACAGCCTGGCGACGGCGCTCGGCGGCTTCACCCCCGCCATTGCGACCGCCCTCATCCACCACACCGGCAACAAGGCGGCCCCCGGCCTCTGGCTCTCGTTCGCGGCGGCCTGCGGCCTGACCGCGGCGCTGCTCTCGATCCGCACAAAATCACAGGAGAACGCATGACCAATAAAAATAAACGCTGGCTCCTCATGGCCGGCGGACTCGCCGCCGGCCTGCTCGGCTATGTCGGCTGGGCCAATCGGCGGGTCTTCACCGTCAATGACATCACGACCGGCGAGAGCGCCGCCTACCCCGAACTCCGCTCCCACGTCTACTACGCCGAGCCGGGCCGGGTGCTGACCGCCGCCGAGCAGGCCGTGCGCTCCCTGCCCCGCTGGCGCGTCGTGGAGGTGGACGCCGAAAACCACGCCCTGGCCGCCGAGGTGAGCACGCCGGTCGGCGGTTTCACCGACGACGTGACGGTCTACGTGACCCCGCTCGGCGGCGGCCAGACCTGCGCGATCATCCGCTCCCACTCCCGCGTCGGGCGCGGCGACCTGGGCCAGAACGCCGCCCACATCCGCGAATTGCAGGACGCGATGGATGCCCGCCTGACGACCGACGCGGCGTTTTAGCTCCCTCACCTGGCGCTTGGCACGTCGCAGTCCACCAGGTAGCGCTGGGCGGCCTTACGGCCTTGCTTGACCTGGCGGGAGACGCTGGACCGCAGAGACTGGCGCGTCCCGTCCGGCCGGACGCAAAACCAGGTGTCGCCGTGGCAGGCGTAGGAGTCCGGGAGCGACCGCAGGATGTTCAGCGCGGCGTCCTCGCCCTCCGCGCCGCGCCGCCAGCGGTTGTAGTTGCACAGCGCCCGAACGCCCGCGGTCACGCCAGCCAGGCGGACGAACGCGGCGGCGAAGCCGTAGCCGCCGAAGTGCCACGCCTGCGACCAGAGCAACACCCCGCCGCCCCCCCCAGCCAATGTCCCCCCCGCGCGCACCACCCGGTCGGCATGGCGGGCGTGCCGCAACACCTTCATCACACTGGGATTATTAGCAGACGGGCGGACGTTCCCCAGTCCGACGGCAAAAGGCCCGGCCACTTCCTCGAAGCTGGCCGGGCCTCCTGCCGGGTGAACATATGTGACGCTGATCGCACCTTCGGCAGCCAGGCGGCCATGCCCGCCTCCTGCGAGACGGGGTTAGGTCCTCGGCTTTGCGTCGCCGCCTTTCGGCGGGTTTGCCTTTGTCGAGCAGCGATTGGTTGGATCAGATGTTTTCATTATGGCACAGTGGCCGGCCTCCCGTACCCGGTAAACCGGCGGGTTTTGTTGACAGGCGGGGCAAAGTCGGGTATAGTAGAAGGGTAGTTTGTGAAGGATTGCACAAGTTCGCGCGGGATGCTTCGTTCAGTCCCGCAGGGACTTTCCTTCCTGGGAGAATAGCCCGGCACTGGAAATGCCGGGCCTTTTGGAAAGGCCGACACAATGGCACTTGCCGAGCGTGAATTGTCTCCGACTCCCCCAGAATTGGGGGCCGGGGGGCGATCTTGCATTGACGACATCGCGGAGAGAGTCTACGCCGGCGAGCGCATCACGGCAGAGGACGCCCTGCGCCTGTTCCAGCACACGAACCTGGTGGACCTGGCGGAGTTAGCCGATTTAGTCCGCTGGCGCAAGCACCCGGAGCCGGTTGTCACGTACATCGTCGGGCGCAACATCAACTACACCAACGTCTGCTGGGTGCGCTGCCGCTTCTGCAACTTCTACCGCGTGCCCGGCCATGAAGAGAGTTACGTCCTGCCGCGTGAGGTCATTTTCCAGAAGATTCAGGAGATGGTGGACGTCGGCGGCATCGAGATTCTGATGCAGGGCGGACTGAACCCCAAGCTGCCCATCGCCTGGTACGAAGACTTGTTCCGGGCGATCATGGACAAGTTCCCGAACGTCATCCTCCACGCCCTCTCCCCCGCCGAGGTGATCTACATCAAGAACCGCAGCAAGCTGACGATGGAGGAGACACTGACGCGGCTGAAGGCGGCGGGCCTGCACTCCCTGCCGGGCGGCGGCGCGGAGATCCTGACCGACCGGGTGCGGGAGTGGATCGCCCCCTATAAAGACACGGCGGACGAGTGGCTGGACTGCATGCGAGTCGCTCATAAGGTCGGCCTGCGGACGTCAGCGACCATGATGTACGGCTCGGTGGACACCCTGGAAGACCGGGTGGAGCACTTACAGAGGCTGCGCGACCTACAGGACGAGTCGCTGGCAAACTCCCCGGCGGCGTTCACGGCGTTCATCGCCTGGAACTACCAGCCCGACGGCACCGAGCTGGGCGGCACACGGGCGTCGGCCTTCGACTACATGCGGACCATCGCCGTCTCGCGCATCTTCCTGGACAACTTTCCCAACTTGCAGGCGTCGTGGGTGACCCAGGGGCCGAAGGTCGGGCAGCTGTCGCTGCGCTACGGCGTCAACGACTTCGGCAGCACCATGATGGAGGAGAACGTGGTCTCGTCGGCGGGCTGCATCTTCACCGTGCCGATTGAGGAGATCGAGCGCCTCATCACCGATGCGGGCTTCGTTCCGCGCCGCCGCAACACCCGGTATGAGCTGCTGGACTAAGCGGAGTGACCCCCCAACCCCCATCTCGGAGGAGCTAAAGTAGGGGCTTGGCCTGCTCCTACTCCCCCAGATTGGGGGGTTGGGGGGCGATCCGGCCCATCAGCGGCGGGCGCTCGGCCGGCCCGAACGAGACGTTCTGCCGCAGGCTCAGCTCCACCGTATCCTCGGAGAAGCGGCCGGTGAGGGTGGCGATAAAGGGCGTCTCTGCGTAGCAGACGTTCAAGACATACGTGGCCTCGTCCGCCCACGCGCCCCAGGCGGCGACCGGCTCCGCTTCCTGCGCTCGGAATGCCGTCGTCCCGGGCTGCCAGCCCTCCTTACCGGCCTTGATCCGGTGCTCACCCCGCCCATCTTGTATCGTCACGACGCAACCATTGTCGCCGAAGTCCCAGGCAACGGCCTCGATGCCGGGTTCGTTGTGGTCGCCCGGCGCGAACACGTACCTCTTCCCGGACACCTGGGCCGCTGTCGGCGATGAGGCCGCGCCCGCCGGGCCGGGCAGCGACAGGGAACGGAGTCGTTGGCCTAGCGTGCCGTGCGCCTCCGGGGAGCCTGACAACGGCGCGTTGCCCATCGCCGGAAGCAGATGCTCCCAGAGCAGGTTGAGGATGCCCCCCATGTCACGGGAGCCGGCGGTGATCGCCACCACCGCGTCCTGATCCGGCAGCACCACGCAGAACTGTCCGAAGGCCCCGTCGCCCCGGTACGCCCCGTGGCGGCAGCGCCAGAACTGATAACCGTACCCCTGCGCCCAATCGCTGTCCGGGTCGGTCCCGTTCTCCACCTGCTTGGATGTCGCCGCCGCCACCCAGTCCTCCGGCAGCAGGCGCTCCCCCTGCCAGACGCCTTTCTGCAGATAAAGCTGGCCGAAGCGGGCGATGTCCTCCGTCCTGATGCTCAGGCCCCACCCGCCCACGCTGACGCCCTGTGGGCTGCTCTCCCACGTCGGCTGTGCGATGCCGAGCGGGCCGAACAGGCGCGGACGCAGGTAATCCAGCACCGTCTGCCCCGTCACCTTCTGGACAATGGCGGAGACCATGTAGGTGGCGCCGCTGTTGTAGACGAAGTGCGTGCCCGGCGCGTGCTCCACGGGCAGCGCGAGGAAGGTGCGGACCCAGTCGCCGCCTCCGCCGCGCAGGCGGCCCGTCGTGTCCTGGTCGTGGCCCGTAGACATGGACAGCAGGTGCCGCACACGCATCGCGCACAGGTTCGGATCGGGGGGAGTTGGCCGCTCCTCGGCGAAGAAGGACAGGACGGCATCGTCGAGTGAGAGCAGTCCTTCCGCCGCCGCCAGGCCCGCGGCGGTGGCGGCGAAGCTCTTGCTGAGTGAGAACAGCATGTGGGAGCGGGCCGCCTCATACGGCGACCACCAGCCCTCGGCGATGACGTGGCCGTGGCGCAGGACCATGAGGCCGTGCAGCCCCAGGTCCTGGCGCTCGGCGGCGGCGAGGAAGTCCAGCAGGGCGGCGCTGGACACTCCCTGCGCCTCGGGGGAGCAACGGGGCAATGGAGTCGGTGAAGGCGGTGCGGAGGTCATCGGGTTTGCTTTCTGTGCCTTGTAATCTTGGCGGCCCCGAAGGCCGATTGCCGTTTGTATTCGCCGCCGGTCGCCCGTTCTCCTCTGGATTGAGGCATTTGGATTTCGCCGCACGGCAACTTGACAACCGGCGGATTGTGCGGTTTAATGGGGATGTGGGTGCGATGGTCGGGACAAATCAGGGGCCGCAGGTGGGGGCGTCTCCTCCGGGGAGGGCGGGCACCGCTGCGCAAGCCTCCCCGCGCTGGCTGTGGGCGCTCGCTCCGCTTCCCTATCTGCTGCTGCTCGCCGCCGCCTACTCCGTCTTCTGCGTCACCACCGACGACCCCTTCATCACTTATCGCTACGCCGTCAACATCCTAGCCGGCCATGGCCCCGTCTTCAACGTCGGCGAGCGCGTGGAGGGCTTTTCCAGTCCCCTCCACCTGCTCCTGTGCGTGCTGCTGCTCAAGATCGTTCCAACCGCTGACATCCTGTTCAAAGCCAAGCTGCTTGGTCTCGGCCTCGCCGCCCTCGCCCTCTGGCAGACGGGACGCCTGGCCCGCGCCGCCGGCCTCACGGACGCCGAGGCGATTCTGGCGCAGTTATTGGTCGGGCTGAACACCAACTTCGCCCTGGCCGGCATCAACGGCATGGAGACGACGCTGTATACCTGCCTCCTCCTGGCCGCCGTCCTGGCCTTCGTCCGGGAGCTGCGTGGGCGCGGAGGGCCCCTGTCGGCCCTGCTGCTTTTCCCGGCCCTGCTGGCCCGGCCCGAGGCCTTCGGCGTGTTCGGGCTGCTGCTGGCGGTCCGCCTTTTCTGGGCCGTGCGGCAGAAGCGGCCCGCGCGCGGCGTGCTCGGCTGGGCCGCCGTGTTCCTGCTGCTGGCGGCGGGCCTGACACTGGCGCGCCTGGCCTACTACGGCCAGCTTGTTCCGAATACTTACTACGCCAAGCAGGTCACGCTTGCGCGCGGCCTGAGCGACGGGTGGGTCTACCTGCTGCACCCCCTGTTCCCGACGGCTTTGAACTGGCTCGGCCTGAACAGCCTCGCCGCCGTCTGGGCGCAGAAGTGGCCGATTCTGAGCGCGCTCGTCTTCTGGCTTCTGGCGGTCGTCGGGGCGATTCGGCTGCGGGGGGAGTGGGCCGGCGGGGTGCTGCTGGCGGTCGTCATCGCGCAGGCCGCGTTCGTGCTGCGCTTCGGCGGCGACTGGATGCCCGGTTGGCGTTTCGTCGCGCCCGCCGTGCCGCTGCTGGCGGTCCTGCAATGCCACGCCCTGCGCCGCCCCGCCCTGGCTCCCCCAGCACTGGGGGCGGCGTCGGCAGCCCTGGTCCTCCTTCTCTGGGCCGTGTGTGCCGTCGCCGTCCCGCACGACCCGTGGTCCAACGTCCAATACTCCACGCAGAGCGCGGACCTGTTGTCCGCGGACAACACCCTGGGGCGCAAATGGGTGGCCGTCAACCGCTACATCCAGGCCCGCTTCCTGCCGGGCAGCGTCCTCGCCTACTCCGAGATGGGCTACGCAGGGTACACGAACCCGGACATCACCTTCATTGACGTGCGCGGGCTGACGGACCCGGAGATCGCCCGCCTGCCCGCCTCCTACAAGGGGCCATGGGGCGTGGACGACGAGGACTGGTTCCGTCCCGGCGACCCGCTCTACGCCATCCTCCAGCGCCGCCGGCCGACCGCGATCATCGCCTTCTCGCACGGCTCGGAGTGGCCGCGAATCGTCCTGGACCGCTACTACCTCAGCGAACCCGTCAGCGACCCCCGAGACCCGTACTGGCGCATCATGCCCGCCCTCATCTACCGCTCTCTGGACGACGTGCTGGGGCGCGACCGATGACCCCTGCGGAGCGTCAGCCGCGCAGGAGGCCGCCCAGAACGTCGCCGACGACGTTGCCGCCGGAGGAGGAGCCGCCGGTGCCGCCGGGCGCGTGCCGGAAGATTTCCTCGGCCAGGTTGACGATGGGCATGGACTGAAGCAGCACCTTGCCGGGGCCGGTCAGGGTCGCCAGGAACAGGCCATCGCCGCCGAACAGGATGTTGCGGAAGCCCTTGATCCGGGTGATGCCGAACTGGACGGTCGGGTCCTGGACGCCGACGTGGCCGACATGCACTTGCAGCCGCTCGCCGGGCCGCAGGTCCTTCTCCACCACCTCGCCGGACAGATCCAGAAAGACCCAGCCGGGGCCGGTCACGCGCTGCAGGATGAAGCCCTCGCCGCCGAAGATGCCGCTGCCGATCTGCTGGCGGAAGAAGATGTCCAGCCCCACTCCCCCCTCGGCGCAGAGGAAGGTCTCCTTGCGGCAGACCAGGCTCTCGCCGGGCGCGAGCTGCCGGGCGATCAGGGAGCCGGGGAAGCGGGGGCAGAAGGCGAGCAGGGCGCGGGCGGCGGCGGTGAAGTGGGTGACGAACAGCGAGCCGCCGGAGAAGGAGCGCGCCAGCCCCTTGAGGAACCCGCCCCCCGTGTTGGTGTCCATGGTGACGCCGTCGGACATCCAGGCCATCTGATGGGTCTGGCTGTAGACCATCTCCCCCGGTTCCAGAAGCATCTCCAGCGTCTGGAGCGTCGTGCCCATGATCTGATGCTGCATGGTCGTGTCCTTTCGCCACAAGACAAAATGCCGCCGGTGTGCCCGAAGGTACGGCATTTCGGGTGCGTCGGCGGCGCGAGGAAGAAAGGGTAGAACAGGAAATTATTTCTTCTTTTTCAGGACGGGCAGGCCGGTATTGGGATTCTCGGACAGCTCGTATCCCTCTGGCATGGACGGAACGGCCCCCTCTTTGACCTCTTTGGCGAAGAAGTAGAGCTGGGTGGTGCCGTTGGCGGCGGGGCGGGAGTGCAGGTAGTATTCGGTGCCGCTCTTCTTGCTCTTCACTTTGTACGCATCAGCCATGGTCGTGTCCTCTCTGGGCGTCAATCTTCATGCCTATTCGCGCCCCTTGCCGCCGATTCCTTCTGGAAATTCGGCGCGCCGTAAAGAAATTCCGGAGGCCGTCGGCAGGCTACCTGGCGAGCTTCTTTCCGCCCATCAGCGCCTTCCAGGGCACACGATCCAGGACGGCGTCGAAGCCGAGGTCGCCGCTGATCAGGCGGGCGGCGATGCGTGTTCCGCGCGGGTGCTTGACGCCCATTCGGTAGCAGACGCCGGGGAATTGATAGAAGAAGCGGGCCAGTGTCAGGGCGGCGTCGTGGCCGGCGGCGAAGTGCTCGCGCACAACCTCCGTCCAGCCGGCGGCACGGCCCTCAGCAATGGCCCGCCCCGCCAGCGCGCCGCTGCGGCAGGCGTAGGAGATGCCGTCGCCGAAGAGGGGGTTGACCAGCCCGGCGGCGTCCCCGGCGAGCAGGACGCGCCCGCTCCAGGCATGGACCGTCTCCGCCCCGCTCCAGATAGGCAGCGGGTGGCCGTGGAACTCGATCTCCTCCGCGCGGCGGGGGACGCCGAGGGCGCCCAGGTAGCCGGTGATCCAGCGGGCCAGCTCGGCCTTGCTCGCCTCGCCCCGACCCTCGGCGCTCCGCTGGCCGAACATGCCCGCGCCGACCGAAAGATGCCCCGCCTTCGGGAACACCCAGGCGTACCCCTGCCGCACGCCGTATTCCAGGTGAGCGATCTCCGGGCGCAGGGCAGGGTGCCCGTCACCCCAGCGATGAGGAATCTCCGCCTCCAGGGCGATGGCGAGCAGGCGTTGCGGACGCAGCCCGGCCAGGCGGGCGACCAGGCCGTTCGCGCCGTCCGCGCCGACGATGTGATTGGCCGTGTAGGCGTCCCCATCGGCGGTCGTGACGCGGACCTTCGTGTCGCCCTCCGGCTCGGCATGGCGCAGGGCGAGGCCGTCCCTCACCTCGGCCCCCGCACGGGCGGCGCGCGCGGTCAGTGCGTGGTCGAAGACGGCGCGCTGCACCATCCACAGGCTCATCGGCGGCTCGTCCGGATTCGGGTTGATGTCCGCCAGGTGGGCATCGCCGAAGTTCCAGGTGTGGCGCATCTGCGTCACGGTCGCCTCGACGAAGGCCTCAGGGACCAGTGCGGGCAGCTCGTTACCGACGGTTAAGGGGACGCCGCCTCCGCAGGTCTTGTAACGCGGCAGGGGCCGTTTCTCCAGTAGCAGCGTACGCAGGCCGCGCACGGCCGCCTCATAAGCGGCGCACGCCCCGGCCGGCCCCGCGCCGCAGACGAGGACATCGTAATGGGTGCTCATGGCCCTTTATTATAGCACAGGAGGCCGGTAAGGGGTGGTTTGTACAGTCCGCGCCATCGCCGCATTTCCCCCGGTAACGCCTCTCGACCTCAAGCACCGCACCATTCCCCATCCTTCGGCAGACCGGCCGCCGCTCAGTGGCCGGGGAGGGGGACGGCCGGACGGCTGCCCGCGCCGAAGGCGCTGGCGGCCTGGGGCCTGGCGGCGGGGACGCGCGGGGCCGGCTCGTTGGAGCCCGGGGCGAGCCGGGCGGGCTCAGCCCGATCCGGCGGGGCGGCGAGGGGCACGGTGGGCGGGATGGGGTTGCCGGTGTCGCCGTCGCCGGAGCCGCTGCTGGAGTTGCCGGCGTCGGCGCCATAAGTCGTCGGGGACATCCGATTCTTCA
>Ga0213875_10002035_pt1 | contig 12435 bp, 7 predicted proteins | sample BarmaccomBMRX_R8_FD_160105 | JGI IMG/M metagenome (GOLD analysis project Ga0213875, IMG submission 160105) | Root-associated microbial communities from Barbacenia macrantha in rupestrian grasslands, the National Park of Serra do Cipo, Brazil - RX_R8 | ecosystem: Host-associated > Plants > Roots... | reverse complement strand
ATCCTGTTCGGTCGCGTCTCTGATACTGGCTCTGGACACAAAACACGAGTATGTCGCAAACCCAGCTCTACATGGTGGTTGAGGATTTCAGAGACGGTGATGCCGCGCCGGTGTATCGCCGGTTTCGCGACCGCGGACGAATGCTGCCGGATGGACTGCGGTATGTCGGAAGCTGGGTTGATGAGAGCTTGTCGCGTTGCTATCAACTGATGGAGGCAGACGATCGCGCCTCTCTCGACGAGTGGATAGGCAAGTGGAGTGATCTCGTCGACTTCGAGGTTCACGCGGTGATGACTTCAGCGGAAGCAGTCGCAATGATTACGCCGCGGCTGTAAACAGCTCGATCACGCTTCCACTGCAATATCTTCGTTCCAGACGTCCGGCCGGCGCGTGATGTAGTCTTGCATGAGCCGGAAACAATCTTCGCTATCCACGAGTTCCACCGTGACGCCACGGGACCGCAAGTAGGATTCAGGTCCGCGGAACGTGCGGTTTTCGCCGATGACTACTCTCGGGATTTTGTACAGCAGAATGGCGCCGGAACACATGTCACAGGGAGATAGCGTCGTATAGAGCACGGCGCGGCGGTAATCACGCGGCTGCAATCGTCGCGCGTTGGCGAGGCAGTCCATTTCGGCGTGCAGGATCGGACTGCCCTTCTGCAAGCGCTTGTTGTACCCGCGCCCGACGATCGCGCCGTCAATGACCAGCACGGAGCCGATCGGAAGGCCGTCGTTGTCGGCGAGACCGGCTCTCGCTTCTTCGATGGCGGCCTGCAAGAAGGGATCGATCATCGTGCCGGATGATAGCATCGGAACCCGCCGATCTGTCAGACTGTGTCAATGACCGCCGCCATCGAAATTCGCGAAGTCGCGCCCCAGCGTTTGTTAGTGAAGAAGGCAACGTGCGGGCATGGAGAAATCGGTCCGGCGTTCGGCGCGGCCATTCAGTCGGTTGTGCAGTGCTTCAACGCGAGCGGGGCGAAGATGGCGTCCGTGCCCATGTCGGTCTATCTCGCGTGGCGTGATTCGGACTGCGATTTAGCCGCTGGATGTGTGATCGATGGTAACGTCACATTGCGCGACGGATGTGAATGGCTCGACGTAGCGGGCGGCTCGCATGCTTTTGCCAGTCATTTTGGCCCCTACAGTACGCTGAGCGGGACGCACTGCGCCATCCGGAGTTGGTGTAACGCGAATGGAATGAAGCTGTCCGGTCCGTGTTGGGAAACATACCAGACCGATCCCGGAGAAGAGCCCGATTCCTCCAAATGGCAAACGGACGTGTATTATCCCGTCGAGAAACTATGAAAGCTGCCGTGTACACGGGATACGGGCCTCCGGATGTCATCCAAATTCAGGATGTCGAAACGCCTGTTCCCAAGGACGATGAGGTTCTGATAAAAGTCCGCGCCGCCTCTGTCAACCCGCTCGACTACCACCTGATGCGCGGCGTGCCGCGTTTTTCTCGCTTGTTCTTTGGACTGCGGAGACCCAAAGTCAAGATTCCGGGTCGAGATGTGGCGGGCGAGGTGGAGGCTGTCGGCGACAAGGTGACACAGTTCAAAACGCGCGACGAAGTGTTCGGCGCGTGTATAGGAGCTTTTGCTGAGTATGCGTGCGCACCTGAATCAAAATTGGTCTTCAAGCCGCCCAAGGTGACGTTTGAGCAAGCCGCGTCCTCACCTATTGCGGGACTTACGGCGCTGCAAGCTTCGCGAGACAAAGGACAAGTTAAGTCAGGCCACAACGTGTTGATCAATGGAGCCGCAGGGGGCGTGGGCACGTTTGCGGTGCAAGTGGGTAAGTGGTTGGGCGCGGATGTTACAGGAGTTTGTAGCACGAGGAATCTGGAGATGGTCCGCGCGCTCGGCGCAGACGATGTTATCGATTACACAAGAGAGGATTTCACGAAAAGCGATAAACGCTATGACCTGCTGTTCGACCTGATCGCCAACCATCCGCCGGCCGCCTGTAGACGCGTTTTGAAGCCAAGAGGAAAATACATTGTCGCCGGTGCTGTCGGCGCCCCAGACGGCGGTCTCCTCGGTCCGTTCGCGCCATTTTTGAAAGTTGCCGTACTCCAGCCCTTCATGGGAAAAAAGTTCCAAGTATTCGGTGCAAAACTTGACAAGCGGGACCTCGACCAAATTGGCGAGTTGATCGACCAGGGACGAATAAGACCCGTCATCGATCGGAGTTATTCGTTGAGCGACGTATCGGAGGCGATTCGCTATCTATTACAAGGGCACGCTCGCGGCAAGGTGCTCATCAGCATCGAGCAAACGTGACCATGAAAACGTGTATGCATCGTATCGTGTATCCTCTCCTCGCCCTTCTGCCGGTTTTCGCGCAGGCGCAGTCGGTTTCGCCCTCATTATTTAACGGCCTCGCATGGCGTCTCATTGGACCTTTTCGCGGCGGGCGGGCCGTTGCGGTCTCCGGTGTTCCGGGAAACGGCTCGACTTTCTATTTCGGCGCGGCCGGCGGAGGTATCTGGAAGACAACCGACGCGGGGACCGTCTGGACGCCGATTTTCGATGCGCAGAGCGTAGCATCGATCGGGGCCATTGAGGTTGCTCCCTCGAACCCGAACGTTATTTACGCCGGTACAGGTGAATCGGATATCCGCTCCGATCTAGGCTCGGGCGACGGCGTATACAAATCGACCGATGCGGGGAAGACCTGGAGTAACATCGGGCTTCGCGATACCCGCCAAATCAGCCGGATTGTGGTCGACCCGAATGATCCGAATGTGGTGTTCGTCGGGGCCTTGGGTCACGCATACGGCCCGAGCGATGAGCGCGGGGTTTTTCGGTCGACGAATGGCGGCGAAACGTGGGAAAGAGTTCTCGATCGCGGCCCGAACGTCGGCGCGGCGGACCTCGCAATCGCACCCGACGCGCCGAAGATTTTATTCGCCTCGATGTGGGAAGCGCATCGGCCTCCGTGGAGCACCTACGCACCTCTTGCCGGACCCGGCAGCGGCTTGTACCGCTCGACCGATCGCGGCAAGAAATGGACGCAGCTCACGGGTCACGGGCTTCCGGCGGGAGAGTGGGGTCGGGTTGGCGTTGCGATAGCGCGCGGCACTCGCGGCAAACGTATTTACGCCGCGATCGAAGCCGTTGGCGCAGCCGGCCACCAGGCAACCACTTCGGGCATTTACCGCAGCGATGACGGCGGCGACACATGGGCGCTCGTCAATGCCGACGCCCGGCTTACCGGTCGCGCCTGGTATTTCAACTCGATCACCGCCGATCCGAACGATCCCGAGGTTGCGTACGTGCCCAACGTTGCTTTCTACAAGCTCAGCGACGGCGGAAAGAGCCTGAGTATTGTTCGCGGCGCGCCCGGCGGCGACGATTATCACCAGGTGTGGATCGACCCCGCGAATTCGCAACACATGGTCTTGGGAGTCGACCAGGGTACCAGCGTTTCGATTGATGGCGGCGCGAGTTGGAGTAGTTGGTTCAATCAGCCGACGGCGCAGTTCTATCACGTCATCACGGACAACGATTTTCCGTATCACGTCTACGGCGCACAGCAGGATAGCGGCACCGCGGCGACGGCCAGCCGGACCGATCACGGCCAGATTGACGCGCGCGACTGGTTCACCGTAGGCGGCAGCGAAAGCGGGTACATCGCGCCCGATCCCAAGGATCCGAACATCTTTTACGTGTCGGGCACATACGGCGAGTTGAGCCGGTTCGACCGCCGCACGATGCAGAGCCAGAACATTGCCCCGTGGCCCAACTCGAACTTCGGCACCGCGATGGAGGATCGTAAGTATCGGGACCCGTGGACGCCTGTGCTGGCGTTCTCGCCTGTCCAACCGAATGCGTTGTACCTCGGCACGCAGTATGTGATGAAGACGCTCGACGGCGGCCTGCACTGGCAAGCGATCAGTCCGGACCTTACCGGAGCCTCGAAGCAGAGATCTGCGTCGGATGCGCAAACGCCGCCTTCTCTCGAAGACGCTCGGGCGCGCGGCTACGGAGTCGTGTACACCATCGCGCCGTCGCCCTTAAGTGCCGACGAGATTTGGGCCGGCAGCGACACGGGCCTCATTCATCTCACTCGCGATGGCGGCAAAACGTGGTCGGACGTCACGCCGCCCGGCCTTAGCGCCTGGAGCAAGATCACACACATCGCGGTGTCGCGTTTCGCTTGTGGAGAAGCGTTCGCCGCGGTCGACCGGCACAGGTTGGACGACATGCGGCCGTATATGTTTAGAACGCGCGATTTCGGCAAGATATGGACGCAAATCAACGAAGGCATTGGTCCAACCTCATTTCTGAACGCGATTCGCGAAGATCCGGTACGAAAGGGCCTGCTCTTCGCCGCGACGGAATTCGGCGTCTACGTTTCCTTTGACGATGGCGATCGTTGGCAGTCTCTGCAGTTGAATCTGCCCGCGTGCTCGGTACGCGATCTCGTAATTCACGGCGACGATCTCGTGGTTGCGACGCATGGACGTTCATTTTGGATTCTCGATGACATCGCGCCTCTGCGGCAGATCGATGCGCGAGCAGCGGCGAATGACGCGCGTTTCTACAAACCCGCCCGCGCGGTTCGCATCACGAACGAGTCCTTCTGGGGGACGCCGCTCCAGCCCGAAGAGCCGCAGGCGAGCAACCCACCGATGGGCGCGTATCTCGATTACTACCTGCCAAATGCCTCGCGCGATGCCGTTACATTCGAAATTTCCGATGCACGCGGCAATCTTGTCCGGCGAATTTCGAGCCGGGATCCGATTGCGAAGGGGTCGGCTGATCTTGCGATCGCGCCGCGGTGGCTAACGCCGGCTCCCCGGTTGAGTGAAGCGCCGGGTATGCACCGGTTTGTTTGGGATTTACATTTCGCGGCACATGATGAGACCCAAATGCCCGCGTTTGACGCAGAAGGAAATCCGATGCCGGTCGGCCCGCTCGTGCTGCCGGGCTTGTATACCGTCAAACTTCACTCGAATGGTCAGGACTTCACGCAGCCTCTCGAGGTTGTTATGGACCCTCGCACGCGCGCATCGCGCCAAGACTTGATAGCGCAATATGAGTGGACGCGTAAAGCTTATGACGACCTGCGCCGCGCGCGAAAGGCGACTGCCGAAATCATCGCCTTAGAGGCAGAGATGGCGAAGGCGCACGCAAGCGACAACCCGACGCGCAAGCAAGTCGATGCTGCGGTGCGCCAGTCGGCCGAAATCATGACCGGTCGCCCGGGGCAAAGCGGATTGCGTTCTGTCGCGGCAACTCTCAGCTCCGTGTTGAGTGCGCTCGAATCTGCCGATCGGACACCGCCTTCACAGGTGATTGCCGCGTACAAAGACGCTGCAGCGGCGCTCGACGCGCGGCTGGCGGACTGGGCACGATTGAAGAACGACGCGAAAGCTCCTGGGACCGAACCGTGAATGCGGACGCCATCGTCGCGTTGAGCAATCGGTGATATCAACGGCGATCACAAAGACGAAATCGTGGTCACGAACAGCGGCGACAACACGGTAACGCTTCTGTCTCTCGGCGAAGCTCAAAAGTGATATATCTGTGTCTCAAGGGGGACCTCCATGAGTACAGCTCGCGCGCTCCTGTTGAGCGCGTGCTTATTTACGTTTTGCAAGTACGTAAGCGCGCAGGAGATTAACGGAACTATTCGCGGGACCGTCGTCGATCCCACTTCTTCGGTCGTGCCCAAGGCCACGGTCACTCTCACGAACACTGACCAGAACACGGTTTTGCGCACGATCACGACCGGCGGGAACGGCGAGTATACTGCGACGCTCTTGCCGATTGGGCATTACTCAGTTTCGGTGTCGGCTGCAGGTTTCGCGCCTTCGACGGTGCAGAACATCATGCTCAACGCGAATGACCAATTGACGATCGACGTCACGCTCCAGGTGCAGAAGAGCGCGACGTCTGTCAATGTCGAAGCCAACCCGGTGCAGGTGAACCTGGAGTCACCGACGGCCTCCGGGGTCTTTTCGGAAACGCAGATTACCGAACTGCCAACGAATAACCGCAACTATGAGCAGTTCGTCGCTTTGGCCGCGCCGGGAATTTCCTCCGGAGTTTCGGACGAAATTTACGTCGGCGTCGACAATCCGTCCGGACTCTCGAACCAAATCAATTTTTCAATCAACGGCAGCCGCCCCACGCAGAATAACTGGACCTTAGATGGAATCGACAACGTGGATCGCGGGGCCAACCTGACTCTGCTCGATTATCCGAGCATCGACGCGCTCCAAGAGTTCACCGTCTTGCGGGGCCAATACAATCCCGAGTACGGCCGCAGCTCGGCGGGGCAGATTAATGTGATCACCAAATCGGGAACGAACACGTTTCACGGCGATGCGTATGAGTTCTTTCGGAACGACAATCTGGACGCGAATAATTTCTTCAACAATCTGTACGGCATCGGCCGGCCACCGCTTCGAGATAACAACTTTGGCTGGACGCTCGGCGGGCCCGCATTCATTCCGGCCCTTTATCCGCGTGACAAAAGCCATACGTTCTTTTTCTTCTCTCAGGAGTTTCGGCGGGTTATTAACTACACGGATTTTTCGAGCGGCGAAGTGCCGACCGCGGCAGAGCTAGCAGGCAATTTCCCCACCGCTGTGTGCCTGAATAGCACTTGCACGCTGACCGGCACTCATGTCGCAACAATCGACCCGACTGCGGCTGCGTACATCAAGGACATTTACTCGAAGCTGCCCGCGCCGATGATTAATCCGAGCGGAGTGCCGATTTATCAATTCGTCGGACGCAACGTTTATGACTTCCGGCAAGAGATTATCCGGCTGGATCACTACTTCGGCCAAAAAGTGCAGCTCACTGGCCGTTATCTCACTGACAGCATCCCTACGCAGGAGCCCGGTGGACTGTTCACAGGATCCAATCTTCCGGGTGTTGCGAATACGTCGACGAACGCTCCGGGCCACAACCTTGTGGTTCGGCTGGTGGCGACGCTGACGCCGCATCTGGTTGAAGAGGCGGGTTACGGATATTCATACGGCGCGGTGGTCAGCACGCCTGTCGGGTTGGGAGCCAGCGCAAATTCGCCCGATATTAATCCAACGCTTCCATTCCCCGACACCCTAGGGCGGGTGCCGCAACTGGCATTTCAAACCGGCGAGGGTCTGTACGGCTTTGGGCCGTACCGCGATTACAACCGCAACCACACTGTGTTCGACACGCTTTCGTGGGTTCTAGGCACGCATTCGATTAAGTTCGGCGGAACGTACATGTATTATACGAAGGACGAGAACACGGCCGGCAACAACACCGGCACTTACTACTTCAACTACATCGATCCGACAGGAAATGCGACGTTTGCACAGGAATGGGCAAGTTTTCTCGAAGGCAACGTTGCGTTGTTCACGCAGGCGAACATCGACTCGCGTGCGTTGATCCATCAAAATCAAATGGAAGTTTTCGCGCAGGATGAATGGCGAGTGCGCCGCAACTTCACGCTCACGTATGGGCTCCGCTATTCACTCTTCTTTCAACCGACCGACGGCCTCCATCATCTCGCGAGTTTCGACCCCGCCGCGTACAATCCGGCAACGGCGCCCGGAATCGATCCCACCACCGGCTTGTTGGCCGCGGGCACGCCGACTCCAGTGCTGGACGGCGTAATCATCAACGGCCAGAATTCACCCTACGGCAATGCTGTCGCGCGCACACCCAAGCTGAACTTCGCACCCCGCCTGGGCTTCGCTTGGGATCCAACCGGCAGCGGAAAAACGTCGATCCGGTCAGGTTACGGCATCTTTTACGATTCGCCGGAGATCGGTGTCGTCGAACTGAACGTATTGAACAATCCGCCGTTCGTCAATAATATTTCCATCTACAACACGAGCCTCAGCGATCCCGCCGCAGTGCCGGCCGCGGTGAATCTTTCTCCCCTTTGGATGTACGCGACGCAGCCAAACTGGAGCCAACCGTACACGCAGCAGTGGAGCTTTGACGTTCAGCGTGAGATTATGCCGAGTCTGCTATTCGACATCGGCTACTACGGCCAGAAGGGGACGCATCTCATCGGCGTCATCGATATGAACGAACCTTATCCCAACGCGTACCTGGCGGCCGGCATCCCGACTCCCTCATTCGCCAACGGATCTACGGCACTGCTGAACGCAATTCGGCCGTACCGCGGGTTTGACGCGATCAACATGTTTTCGCCGCGTTTCGATTCCAACTACAACTCCATGCAAGTGCAGATCACGAAGCGATTCCATGACGGCTCGATCGTCGTCGTGAATTACACCTGGTCGCACGCGCTCACGGATGCACAAGGCGACTACGTGACTCCGCAGAACACATACGACATCGCGGCTGATCACGGCCCCGCGCAATTCGATCGACGCCAGATTCTAACGGGAAACTGGGTGTACAAGATTCCGTTCTTCAGAAACCAGCACGGATTCTTCGGCGAGGTGCTTGGCGGCTGGGAATGGAACGGAGTTGTCGTTGCGCAGAGCGGGCTCCCGCTTACGGTGAGCGGGACGGTGGATGATCCGGCCGGTCTTGGGCTTCTCGATCCGAACAGCTTCGCGGGCGCGCGGCCGGATGTGGTCGGCGATCCTAATAGCGGCACGATTCACACCCTCACCAGTTGGTTCAACACTTCGGCGTTCGCGCCTGTTCCGGCCGGTGTGTATCGCCCCGGCAATGCTGGGCGCGGCGTAGTCATCGGACCCGGAATGCAGCGCTGGGATATGGGGCTGTACAAGAGTTTCAAACTGTACGAGCGCCTCAATACGCAGTTCCGAGCCGAAGCATTCAACGTCTTCAACCACACGAATTTCGATGGCGTGAGCACGTACTACCTCAGCGGCATCTTTGGTCAAGTGTATTCGACGCGCGATCCGCGAATTTTGCAGTTGGGATTGAAGCTATTGTTCTAGGCGCCCGGCGCGGGCTGCGCCTCTTCAAATGCGCTCAAATATTCCGCCAATGTTGCGTCCAGCCGTTGATAAAGAAGGCCGTTAAAAGCGTCATTCCCTTGCCCGGCCTGCGCCTGTTGCAAGCTGCGAATGTATTCAAGGCGGTCTTCCGGACGCACAGCGACCGGCGGATATCCGCCGCGGATGAGTACGAGATTCATCAGAAGCCGTGCCGTCCGTCCGTTACCGTCATTGAACGGGTGAATATCAACCAAGCGGCGGTGGACGTCGAAGGCCGTCTCCGGCGTGTTGACCGCCACTGAAAGCCATTGGGCCAAGTCGCCCATGAGCGCCGGAACCTCTGCGGGCGCCGGAAAGGTGTGACGGCCGGTTTCCGTGCGAACGTAGCGGGGCAGGTCTGCATACCGGCCTGCAATCTCGAGCGCGGAACGCTGGGTTACCAGTTTGTGCAGGTTGCGGATATCGCTTTCCGTGATTGGCGCTTCGTGCCGGGCCAGCTCGCGGACATAACGAATCGCGTCATAGTGGTCGAGCGCTTCCAGGTGGTCCTTCAACGCCTTGCCGCTGATCGTAATGCCTTTTTCGATAACTAGCGTTGTTTCGACCGGGCTGAGCGTATTGCCTTCAATGGCGTTCGATGTGTAGGTGAGCTCGATGTCGTAGTAATGCTCAAGGTTGGCGAGCGCCTTCGACGACAATGGCCGCAATTCCTCGAGCCGCTTCTTCTTCGCGTCGATTGAGGCCGAAAGCTTGTGCATGAGGCTCAACGAATATCATGCACCGGCGAAGCTCTACAAGAGACCGCCGCCAGCCTTTTCTAAACACTAAGCCACGCCTTGTTATCCTGTTCTGCGCCCAATGATTCACGTCCACAGACTCTTTATTACCGTTAGCTTCGCGATCACAGCTCACGCACTCATCGCGCAAACGGCACCCACCGGTCCCTTCGCGCGAGACCCGAACCAGGCCGTCGACGACTGGTACACGCAGCGGATCCAGAAATACACGACCATGCCGGCGCTGAATTCGCCGCTGACAAACTATCTTCCGGCGTCGAAGTCTGTACCAACGCCGGCCAAAGTATTGGGCGATGTTTCGGGTGCGCCGGACATGCTGCCTTACGCGGAGGACGTCTATAAGTATTTCCGAATGCTTGCGGCTGCGTCGCCTCGCGTGCAGGTTTTCACCATCGGCCGTACAGAAGAGGGCAGGGAAATGGTCGCGGTCGCGGTGGCCGACGAATCGCTGCTCTCGCGGTCGAAGGAGAATAGCGCGCGACTCGCGAAACTTGCGGATCCACGCACAATCGGGCTGCATGACGACGCTGCGGACCGCTTGATCGCGCAATCGTGGCCGGTTTACTACATCACGGGAACCATCCATTCACCGGAAACCGGCGCCCCGACGGCGCTGATGGAGCTTGCGTATCGTCTCGCGGTAGATAATTCGCCGTACATTCAATACATCCGCACGCACACGATCACGCTCATCACGCCGGTGGTCGAGGTGGATGGGCGCGACCGCATGGTGGATATATACAAATGGCACAAGGCGAATCCAGGCGCACAGTGGGCTCGGCTCATTTATTGGGGACACTATGTGGCCCACGACAACAATCGCGATGCCATGGGAATGACGCTCGCGCTCACGCGCAATGTGCTGAACACGTACATCGATTGGCACGCGCAAGTTCTGCACGATTTACACGAATCGGTCCCGTTCATTTACGACAACACGGTCGGCGATGGGCCGTACAACGCGTGGATCGATCCGATGCTGGCCGACGAATGGGCGAGCCTTGCCTGGAACAACGTGGGGCAGATGCAGAATTTCGGCATGCCCGGCGCCTTCACCCACGGCAATTTCGATACGTGGAGTCCCGGGTATCTGATGTTTCTCGCGGGACTGCACAACGGGATCAGCCGGCTGTATGAAACGTTCGGAAACGGCGGCGCGGATACGGAAAAACGCATTCTCGATCCGGACGAGTATTCGCGGACATGGTATCGAGAAAATCCGCCGTATCCGACGGTCGTCTGGTCACAGCGGGACAACAATAATTACGAAGAAACCGCGCTGCTTTCGACGCTCTCGTATTTCGCCCACAATTCGCGGCACTTTCTCGAGAACTACTACTTGAAGAGCAAGCGTTCGATCGAGAAGCCGCAAAATGCCGGGCCGGCGGCGTACGTGCTGCCGGGCGATGCCGATGAATCGTCGCTGAACCGGCAGATCCAACTCCTCGAGGCCCTGCTCGCGCAACACATCGAAATCCACCGCCTGAATGAATCGAGCACCGTGAGTCTGCCTCCGCCTGCGCATCCGCCCGGGCAACACGCCAAGTCGAAGGATGGAAAGCCGTCTGACGACGACGAAGATGATGATTCGGATGATAAGGCGGGGCCGAAGACGGAAACGTTTCAGGCCGGCAGCTTCGTTATTCGCATGGATCAGCCATATTCTCGGGTTGCCGATGCGCTCCTCGACCGGCAATATTGGTCGCCGGAAGATCCGCAAAAGCATCCCTACGACGACACCGGCTGGTCATTCGGGCAGCTTTTCAACGCGAAGGCGGTGCGGATCACGGATCGGGCGATTCTCGGGGCAAAGATGGAGCGGATGACGGATCTCGGCCGGCTGAGCGGGCGCGTGGATGGATCAGGCCCCGTTTACGTGGTCGACAACACGGCGGGCGTCGGTCTCGCGGCCTTGCTTTACGCCGTAAAAGGAGCGCATGTCTCAATAACGGATCAGCCGTTCGACAACCGTGGACGGCATTTCCGCGCGGGCTCGTTGCTGATCGAAGGTGTTGATGGTTCGCAGCTCAGTCTTGCGCTGCAGAAGTGCGATCTGAATGCGTATGGAATCGACGCGGCGCCGTCCGTCCACACGCATCCAGTCACCGCGCCACGCGTCGCGTTCATGCATACCTGGATGTACACGCAGACCGAAGGCTGGTGGCGTATGGCGTTTGACAAGCTGCACGTGCCGTACAGCTACATCAGCACGCAGACGGTATCGCGCGATTCGGACCTTCGATCAAAATACGACGTCATCATCTTCGCGCCCGTGGCGCACGCTTCTGCAGCGCAGATCATCAACGGCTTGCCGATATATCGCAATCCGATTCCTTGGCAAACGACCGATCTCACTCCGAACTTGGGCAAAATCGATTCGACAGATGATATTCGCCCGGGGCTAGGATTTTCGGGTGTCGCAAATCTGAAGCAATTCGTCGAGGCGGGCGGGCTGCTCATCACTGCCGAAGACACGGCGCAGTTCGCGATTGAAGAAGGGCTCGCGCCGGGCGTGTTTGTCGCGGATCGGAAGAACGTCAAAGTCGTCGGCACTGTGCTGAATGCCGTGATGGTGGACAAGAATCATCCAGTCGCGTATGGATACGATGCGGGTCTTGCGGTGTACAGCCAGGACGGACTCGCATTCACGGTCGGCAATTTGACGGTGAGGCGCGAGATTGTGACGGAAAAGGAGTACAAGCGGCCGACCGGCCGCGGCGGGCCCGAGGACGAGGAC
>Ga0213875_10002034_pt1 | contig 12437 bp, 8 predicted proteins | sample BarmaccomBMRX_R8_FD_160105 | JGI IMG/M metagenome (GOLD analysis project Ga0213875, IMG submission 160105) | Root-associated microbial communities from Barbacenia macrantha in rupestrian grasslands, the National Park of Serra do Cipo, Brazil - RX_R8 | ecosystem: Host-associated > Plants > Roots... | reverse complement strand
CAACTTCTCGATGTCGATGCCGGTGTCGAAGCCCATGCTCTCCAGCATGAACACGAGGTCCTCGGTGACGATGTTGCCGGACGCCCCCGGGGCATAGGGGCAGCCGCCCAGCCCGGCCAGCGAGCTGTCGAAATTGCGGATGCCCTCCTCGAGCCCGGCCAGCGCGTTGGCCAAGCCGAGCCCCATCGTGTCGTGCAGGTGCAGACTGGTCAGGCGGGCGCCGATCGCGGCGCGGACCGCGCGCACCACCGACTTGATCTGCGCGGGGTGGGCGTAGCCCACGGTGTCGGCGAGTGCCACCTCATCGGCGCCGGCCTGCGCCAGGCCGATCGCGACCGCCACGACGTCCGCCTCCGGCACAACGCCGTCGATCGAGCAGCCGAAGGCGGTGGAGCAGGCGGCCTCCACTTCCATCCGCCGGTCCTGGGCGCGGACCCAGGAAACGATACGCCCGACTTCGGCGATCTGCTCGGCCCGAGTGCGGTTGAGGTTGGCGCGGCTATGCCCCTCGCTGACCGAGACCGGCACGCCGACCCGGTGGGCGCCGGCGGCGTGGGCGTTCTGCGCACCCCGCAGGTTGGGTGCCAGCGCCACGACGGTGAGGCCCGGCACGGCGACGGCGCGGCGGACGATTTCCTCGGTGTCGGCCATCTGCGGGATCACCCGGGCGGGCACGAAGCTGCCGACCTCGATCTCCTTCACCCCGGCGGCGGCCATAGCGGCGATCCAGCGCGCCTTGGTGTCGGTGGCCATCCTGGTCTTCGTCATCTGCAGGCCGTCACGCGGCCCGACCTCGCAGACGATGACCTTCTCTGGCATGCTTGCCTCCCAAGCTGGCGGTCCGGCTGGAGGGTGCGTCTGCCGGCCACCGGGTGCAAGAAGCGGGCGGCCTGACCCACCGCATTGACCGATCGGTCATTCGCTCCTTATTGCACCGGGCCAGCCAACTGCCGGCTGTTCGCCCGATCGGAGTTTTCATGCCGCGCCGGATGATCTTCGTGCTGCGACGGTTGCCGGCCCTCTGGCTGGCGATTTGCGGCCTCCTCCTCGCCGGCCCGGTCGGCGCGCAGCCCGGCATGGGCGGCCCGCCGGCGGTCGGCGTGGCCAGGGTGGAGCGCACCACCATCACCGAGAGCAACCAGTTCATCGGCCGCATCCAGGCGACCAACCGAGTCGACCTGGTCGCCCGGGTCAGCGCCTTTCTCGACCAGCAGCTCTTCACCGAGGGGGCGGAGGTAAAGCAGGGCGACCTGCTCTACCGGCTGGAGCGCGCGCCGTTCGAGGCCGATGTGCAGCAGAAGGCCGCGGTGGTGGCGCAGGACCAGGCGCTGGTCACCAACGCCACCATCACGCTGGGACGCGCCCAGGCGCTGCTCAACACGCCGGCCGGCCAGCGCTCCACGGTCGATGACGCGCGCGCCCAGCAGCTCTCGACGCAGGCGCAGCTGATGCAGGCGCAGGCCAATCTGCGGGCCTCCGAGATCAATCTCGGCTACACCGAGATCCGGGCGCCGATCTCCGGCAAGATCGGCCGCACCCTGGTGACCATCGGCAACGTCGTCAGCCCGAGCTCCGGGGTGCTGGCGACCATCGTCAGCCAGGACCCGATGTACGTGGTGTTCCCGGTCTCGGTTCGCGCGGCGATCGACCTGCGCAACCGCTACGCCAACAACGGCGGCTTCAACGCGGTGGTGATCAAGGTGCAGCTTCCCGACGGCTCGGCCTATGACCGTCCGGGGAAGCTGAATTTCGTCGACAACACGATCTCATCGAACACCGACACCATCCTGCTGCGCGGCGTCATGCCCAACCCGGTCCGGCCGGGCAGCAAGGAGGGTGAGCCCGGCAGCCGCGAGCTGGTCGACGGCGAGTTCGTCACCGTGCTTCTGCAAGGGGTCGAGCCGGTGCCGGTGCTGGGCGTGCCGCGCGCCGCGGTGCTGACCGACCAGCAGGGCAGCTTCGTCTATGTCGTCGACGCGCAGAACCGGGCGCAGCAGCGCCGGGTGCAGCTCGGCCAGTCGACGCCGAGTACGGCGGTGATCACCGGCGGGCTGACCGCCGGCGAGATGGTGGTGGTCGACGGCATCCAGCGGGTGCATCCCGGCCTGGTGGTGTCGCCCGGGCCGGCGAGCCCCGGCCCGGGCGTGCCGGCGGCGAGCCTGCAGGGCGATGGCTCGACCACCGCCGCCGCATCCTCCGCTACCCCGGCTGCTGCCCCGGCCCCTGCTGCGGCCCCCGCTGCTGCGCCCGCGCCGGCCGCGCCGCCGGCAGGGGGCGCCACGCCGGCTCCCGCCGGCGCGGCCTCGGCCGGGCCCGCCGGAGGCGCGGTGACACCGCCGAGCCAGGGCGCCCCGGCGAACCGGTAGCACGCGGATGATCTCCTCCATCTTCGTCGATCGGCCACGGCTCGCCATCGTCATCGCCATCGTCATCGTCATCGCCGGTGCGCTGGCGATCACCCGCATCCCGGTGGCGCAGTTCCCCGAGATCGTGCCGCCGCAGGTGCAGGTCTCGGCCACCTATCCCGGCGCCTCGGCGGCGGTCGTCGAGCAGTCGGTGGCGCAGCCGCTGGAAGCGCAGATCGTCGGCGTCGACCAGATGCTGTACATGAAATCCACCAGCGGCAATGACGGCAGCTACGGCCTGACCGTCAGCTTCGCGCTCGGCACAAATCCCGACATCGACACCGTCAACGTCAACAACCGCGTGCAGACCGCGCTTTCGCAGCTGCCTTCGGAGGTGCAGCAGGAAGGGCTGACGGTGCAGAAGCGCTCCTCGGCGGTGCTGCAGTTCATGATGCTGTACAGCGAGAACGGCCGGCAGGATCCGCTGTTCATCACCAACTACGCCATCATCAACATCCTCGATGCGATCTCGCGCGTGCCGGGCGTCGGCCAGGCCTCGCTGTTCAGCCGGCAGAACTACTCCATGCGGATCTGGTTCGACACCGAGCGTCTGATCAATCTCGGCCTGGCGCCGTCGGACGTCATCAACGCCATCCAGGCGCAGAACGTGCAGGCGCCGGTCGGGCGGATCGGCGCCCGGCCGATCGGCGACGACCAGCAGTTCCAGCTGAACGTGCAGACCCAGGGCCGGCTCGTCACGCCCGAGGAGTTCGGCAGGATCGTTCTGCGCGCCAATCCGGACGGCTCGGTGCTGCGCGTTTCCGACGTGGCGCGGGTGGAGATGGGGCCGCAGAGTCAGGACAGCCTCAGCCGGCTGGATGGCTCGCCGGCGGTGGCGATCGGCATCTACCAGTCGCCGGGGGCCAATGCGGTGGCGACAGCGGCGCGGGTGAACGCCGTTGTGGCCGGGCTCAGCCAGCGCTTCCCCCAGGGGATGCATGCGCTGGTGATGTACGACGCCACCACCTTCGTTTCCGACACCATCCGAGAGGTTCTGCGCACCATCGTCATCGCCTTCGTCCTGGTGGTGCTGGTGGTTTTCCTTTTTCTCGGCAATCTGCGGGCCACCATCATTCCGGCGGTGGCGGTGCCGGTCAGCCTGATCGGCACCTTCGCGGCACTGCTGGCCCTCGGCTACACCGCCAACACCGTCTCGCTGCTGGCGCTGGTGCTGGCGATCGGCGTCGTCGTCGATGACGCGATCGTCGTCGTCGAGAATGTCGAGCGGGTGCTCGAGGAAAATCCCGCCATGTCGCCGGCGGACGCCACCAAGCTGGCGATGCGCCAGATCACCGCGCCGATCATCGCGATCTCGCTCGTCCTGCTGTCGGTGTTCGTTCCGGTCGGCTTCATTCCCGGCATTTCCGGCCAGCTGTTCCGGCAATTCGCCGTGACCATCAGCGTCGCCATGCTGATCTCGGCGCTGAACGCGCTGACCCTGTCCCCCGCGCTCTGTGCGGTCTTCCTGCGCCACGAGGGGCCGAAGCGCGGCATCATGGGCCGGGTGATGCGCGGGATCGACTATGTGCGCGACGGCTACGCCGCGGTGGTGCGCCGCAGCCTGCGTCTCGCCGCCCTGGCGCTGGTGCTGGTGGTGGCCTTCGCGGCGGGCACGTTCCTGCTGTCGCTGCGTACGCCGACCGGCTTCTTGCCCGAGGAGGACCAGGGCGCCTTCTTCATCGCCGTGCAGCTGCCGGACGGCGCCTCGGTCGCGCGCACCACCGATGTGGTGAGCCGTGTCGAGGGAATGGTGCGGGGGATTCCCGGGGTCGACCACACGCTCTCCATCGTCGGCTTCTCGCTGCTCGACGCCGCGCAGGAGCCGAACTCGGCCTTCATGGTGGCCAGGCTGAAGCCATTCGCCGACCGCACCGCGGCGGCGCAATCCGCGCAGGCGCTGATCGGGCGGGTTTTCGGCGCCGCGCAGCAGATCCGCTCGGCGGTGGTGTTCCCCTTCAACCTGCCGCCGATCATCGGCCTCTCAACCTCGGGCGGCTTCGAATACGAACTCGAGAACCTCGAAGGCGCCGATCCCGCGACCATGGGCAGCGTCATGCAGGGGCTGGTCGGCGCCGCCAACCAGGACCCGCGGCTGACCCGCGTGTTCTCGACATTCACCGCGTCCAACCCGTCGATCTATCTCGACATCGACCGCGACAAGGCGCAGGCGCTCGGGCTCAACATGAGCGACGTGTTCACCGCCCTCGGCGCGACGCTCGGCGGCGTCTACATCAACAACTTCAATCTTTACGGCCGGACCTGGCAGGTCAATCTGGAGGGCGATGCCGCCGATCGGGCGGACACCTCCGACATCTGGAAGATCTATGTTCGCAACCGCGCCGGGACGATGGTGCCGGTGCGCTCGATCGCCAGCCTGCGCATCGTGCTCGGGCCGCAGGTGATCACGCGCTTCAACAACTACCGCGCGATTTCGATCAACGGCGGCCCGGCGCCGGGCGTGTCATCCGGCACGGCGCTGACGGCGATGCAGGAGGTGTCCGCGAAGACCCTGCCGCCCGGCTATCAGTTCGAGTGGACCGGCACCGCCTATCAGGAGCAGGCGGCGTCCGGACAGACGGGCACCATCCTCGCGCTCGCGGTGCTGTTCGCCTACCTGTTCCTGGTGGCGCTCTATGAGAGCTGGGTGATCCCGATACCGGTGCTGCTCTCGGTCACGGTGGGTGTGCTGGGCGCGTTTTGCGGCATGCTGGTGGCGCATCTGTCGCTCGATCTGTACGCCCAGATCGGCCTCGTCGTGCTGATCGCGCTGGCGGCGAAGAACGGCATCCTGATCGTCGAGTTCGCCAAGGAGCAGCGCGAGGCCGGCAAGCCGATCCGCGAGGCGGCGGTGCTCGGCGCGCGCACCCGGTTCCGCGCGGTGATGATGACCTCGACTGCCTTCATCCTGGGGCTGTTGCCGCTGGTGATCGCCACCGGTGCCGCGCAGATCAGCCGCCGCGATGTCGGCACGTCGGTGTTCGCCGGCATGGTGTTCGCCAGCTCCATCGGCATCTTCCTGATCCCGATGCTCTACGTCACGTTCCAGAGCCTGCGCGAGCGCACCAAGGCGCGGTTCCGCCGCTCGCGCGTGCCGGCGGTGCATTGAGCCCTTTTGCCGCCGTGGCCGGGACCGTACATCCTACCCCTGATACAATGAGCCTTGGCACCGACCAGCCCGGAGACAGACCGCCATGACGAAGTTCGGCCTCGCCCAGCCCGTCCGCCGTGTCGAGGACCCCCGTCTGCTGAAGGGCGGCGGCCGCTATACCGACGATTTTCACCCCGCCGGCACCCTGCACGCGGCGGTCCTGCGCAGTCCACATGCCGCGGCGAAGATCCTGTCCATCGACATCGAGGCCGCCAAGGCGGTGCCCGGCGTGGTGGCGATCTACACCCATGCCGACCTGGGGGCCGACGGCATCGGCGGCCTGCCCTGCGCCATTCCGCTGAAGAGCCGCGACGGCACGCCGCGGGCCGATCCGCCGCATCCGGTGCTGGCGAGCGGGGCGGTGCACCATGTCGGCGATCCGGTGGCGCTCATCGTCGCCGAGACCACGCAGGCGGCGCGCGACGGCGCCGAGGCGGTGCTGGTCGACTACGACATCCTGCCCTCGGTGACCGAGCCCGCCCTTGCCATGGAACCGGGTCAGCCGCTGGTCTGGCCGGACGCCGCGAAAAACGTCTGCTTTGACTGGGAGGTCGGCGACCGCGCCAAGGTCGATGGGCTGTTCGCCGGCGCGGCGCATGTCACCAGCCTGACCGTGGTGAACAACCGCGTCGTGGTCAACAGCATGGAGACGCGCGCCGCGCTGGCCGAATACGATCCGGCGAACCAGCGCTGGACACTCACCACCAACACGCAGGGCGGCTGGGTGCTGAAGCAGCTGCTCGGCGACGCCGTGTTCAAGGTGGCGCAGGATCAGTTCCGCATCATCACGCCCGATGTCGGCGGCGGCTTCGGCATGAAGCTCTTTCTCTACGCCGAGCACGCGCTCACCTGCTACGCCGCGCGCAAGCTGGGCCGGCCGGTGAAGTGGGTGTCGGAGCGCTCGGAGGCCTTCCTCTGCGACACGCAGGGCCGTGCCAACGTGACCGATGGCGAGCTGGCGCTCGATGCGGACGGCAAGTTTCTGGCGCTGCGCACGCGCAACATCGCCGACATGGGCGCTTATCTCTCGACATTCGCGCCGTTCATCCCGACCGGCGCGGGCACCAAGGTGCTCGCCAGCATCTACGGCTTCCAGGCGATCTACGCCAACGTGCTCGGCGTGTTCACCAACACCGTGCCGGTCGACGCCTATCGCGGCGCCGGGCGGCCGGAGAGCAACTACCTCGTCGAGCGATTGATCGACGCAGCCGCGCGCGAGCTCAGGATCGACCGCATCGAGCTGCGCCGGCGCAACATGGTGCAGCCCTCGGCGATGCCGTTCACCTCGGCGATGGGCCAGCGCTACGACAGCGGCGATTTCGGCCGCGTGCTCGATGCGGCGCTCGCCAGGATGGACTTTTCGGGATTTGCCAGCCGCCAGTCTGACGCGTCTCGCCGAGGGAAGCGGCGGGGAATCGGTCTTGCCTACTATCTCGAGGCGACCGGCGGCGGGCCGACCGAGCGTGCGGAAATCCGCTTCGCAGAGGACGGCTACGTCGATGTCTTCGTCGGCACCCAATCCACCGGGCAGGGCCACGAGACCGCCTATGTCATGCTCACCGCCGATCGGCTGGGCATCGATGGCGACAAGATCCGCGTGCGCCAGGGCGACACCGACACGATCCCGGTGGGCGGCGGCACCGGCGGCGCGCGCAGCCTCTATTCCGAAGGCCAGGCGATCCTGGCGACCGCGGCGACGGTCATCGAGAAGGGCAAGAAGGCGGCTTCGGAGGCGCTCGAGGCCGCCGCCGCCGACATCGTCTTCGAGGCCGGCCACTTCGCCATCGTCGGCACCGATCGCGGCATGGACATCCTGGAACTGGCGGCGCGGCAGCGGCAGCGCGCCGCCTCCGGCCAGGAGGCGACGACGCTGGATGCAGCCGAGGTCGCCGACATCGACTTCCACACCTTCCCCAACGGTTGCCACATGGCCGAGGTGGAGGTCGATCCGGATACCGGACACGTCGACCTGTTGCGCTACGTCGTGTGCGACGATGTCGGCAAGGCGATCAACCCGATGATCGTGCGCGGCCAGGTGCATGGCGGAGTGGCGCAGGGCGTCGGCCAGGCGGTGCTGGAGCACACCGCCTATGACCCGGATTCCGGCCAGCTGCTCTCCGGCAGCTTCATGGATTACGCCCTGCCGCGGGCCGGCGATCTGCCGGACATCGAGGTGGAACTGATCGAGGTGCCGTGCACCAGCAACCCGCTCGGGGTGAAGGGCGCCGGCGAGGCCGGCGCGGTCGGCAGTCCGCCGGCGGTGATGAACGCCATCATCGATGCCTTGGGAGTGGACCATCTGGATATGCCGGCGACGCCGGAGAAGGTGTGGAAGGCGCTCGCGGCTTAAGAAGGCGAGGGGCTCCGCCCCCAACGCTGACGCATGGGACCCCGCCGGGGACCGTCGTCCCCAGACCCCTCTTCCTTAAGTCATGGGGTCTGGGGGCCGCTGCCCCAGCGGAAGCCCTCGCCTTACTTGCTTGCCACCAACTCCGTCAGTTGGACCAGCACCGCGGCAGCCGCGATCCCAGGCGCCATCGCCGGCAGCAGAAGCTCCCGGAAGATCATCCACGGCGACGCCCCGGCAGCAGCGGCGCTGCGCGTCATCGAGGGCCGCTCCGACCGCAATCCCGCATGGACGAGCGCCAGCACCATGGGCGTGCCGATGCCGGCGGCCCCGATCGCCCGGCCGGTCATCAGTGCCGCGAGGCCGGCCCCACAGACCAGCCAGGCAATCCAGGTCGCAACTCGCCAGCCGCGCCAGCGCGCCAGGGCAAGCAGAATGCCGAGCACCAGGACGCCCAGCGTGGCCGCGTCCTCCGGCCAGCGTTCGGCGATCCAGAAATGCGGCAGCCCGAATGTCGCCAGCACGACAAGGCCGGCCGGCAAGACCCGTATCAATGCCCCAGCCAGTCCTCGAACCGCTGGCTCAGCTTGGCCTCGTTGTCGCGCCAGAAGCCGGCATCGACCTGCAAGGCCCCGGCAAGGTTGGCCGGCGCGCTCGGGGAGACCGCAAGCAGGTCCGGCGCCAGCTTGTCGTTGGCCTGGCGGGCGAGGCCGCCCACCGCAGCCAGGGGCAGGAGCGACGCCTCCCGGGCAGGATCGCCGACAAAGGCCAGGAAGCGGTTGGCCTGCGCCAAGTTCGGGCTGTCCTTGATGATCGCCCAGTCCTGCACCTGGTAGAGGCTCCCGCCCCATTGGATGCCGAAATTGCGGTGCTCGGTCCGGTCGGCCGCGGTGACGCGGTCGTTCGGCGCGCTGCTCATCAGCACCTCGCCGGAGCCGAGAATGCGCGTGGCGTCGCCGTTTCCCTGCCACCAAACCAGGTACGGCTTCAGCTGATCGAGCTTGCGGAAGGCGCGGTCGACGCCGGCGCCGGAGCGCAGGGTGCCATAGACGTCCCCCGGCGCTACTCCGTCCGCCATCAGGGCGATCTCCAGGTTTCCCTTGACGCTTCGGCGCAGGCCGCGCTTGCCCGGATATTTCGCGATGTCCCAGAAATCCTGCCAGGTCGGGGTGGCGGGGAATTTGTCGCGGTCCCAGCTCAGCACCGTGCTGTGCATGAAGGCGCCGATCCCGCAATCGCCGACGCCTTGCGACAGGTAATGGTCGCGCCCGCCGATCGCGCTCCAGTCGAGCTTCTCGATCAGCCCCTGATCGCAGGCCGGCTGCAGCTCCGCTCCGGTGAGCTGCACGATGTCCCAATCGGCAGCACGCCCGCGCAGCGCATCGAGCCCGCCGCTCCAGTCCTGCACCGCGACGGGGATGCCGGTGCTGTCGCTGAACGGACCGAAATAGACCTGCCGCAACGCCGTCTGCAGGGTCTCGTCGGCCGCGTTGCGCGTCACCACGGTGAGATCCCGCGCCGCTGCCGGCGCGGCGACAGCGACGACGATTGCCCCCGCCGCGAAGAGGCCGCGCAATGTCATGGACCGGGATCCCGCCGTGTTGCCGCCGAAACGCAGGGTAGTGCGGGAGTTTCGCCGGCGGCAACGCGGGGCGCGGTTTTCGCGACGGTTCATCGCGCCGGGGCCGACTCCGGGCGCACCACGCAGGCGTGCGCCGGCTGCCACGCCACCGCCACGGATCGCCCCGGAGACAGACCGGCGAGACCGGCGACCGCGGGGCGATCGACGATGAGCTCCGACCCCTCGGCCGGCGTGATGCCCAAGGTGATGCGAAGACGCAGCCGGGGGCCGAGATGCACGATTTCGCGCAGCGCCGCCGGCAGCGCGTTGCCGCCGAGCTCGTCGGCCGAGACCGCGGCGACCGCGACGCGCTCGGGCCGGACCAGCAGCAGGCAGGGCTGCCCGACCGCCCAGGGTGTCTCCGGGGCTGCATCGGCCAGCGTGGCCTCGGCCAGTGGGCCGCACGCCAGGCGAACCGAGGCGGTGTCTTCCTCGATGGCGGTCAGCACCCCGGGAAGCTGGTTGATCTCGCCGAGGCTGCGCGCCACCGCCGCACTGCTCGGCGCGGTGTAGAGCGTCTCGGGGGCGCCGAGCTGGGCGATCGCGCCGCCGGCCAGGACCGCCACCCGATCGGAGAGCGCCAGCGCGTCGGTGGCGTCGGCGCTGGCATGGATCACCGTGCGGCCGCGGCAGAGCTCGCGCATCGCCTCCCGCAAGGCCGCCCGCGGCGCCGGCTCGAGGCCGCGCAGCGGCTCGTCCAGGAGCAGCAGGTCGGGCGCGCCGATCAGGGCGCGGGCGAGCAGGGCGCGGCGCCGCTGCACCCGGTCGAGGTCACGCGGCCGCCGGTTCGCCAGGCCGCCCAGGCCGGCAGCCTCGAGCATCGCCGCCACCCGCGCCTGCCGCTCGCGTCGGCCGACGCCGCGGGCGCGCAGGGGGAAGCCGACATTGCCGGCCACGCTCAGCGAACCGAACAGCGCATCGCGCCGGAACACCACGCCGATCCCGCGCCGGTGCGGCGGGGTGCGGGCGATCGGCCGGCCACCCAGCAGCACCTCGCCTGCCTTGGCAGGCGCGAAGCCGGCCAGCACCATCAGCAGGCGCGTCTTGCCGGAGTGCCGCGGGCCGAGGACCGTGAGGATCTCGCCGGCCTGGACATCGAGCGAAAGACAGCGCAGCGGCCCGGAGCGGATGTTGCGAAGGCGGACCATCGGCTGGAACGAGGGGCACGGCGGCATCGACGGACGGGCTTCCCCCTATTCGCTCCCGAAACGGAGCAACCCCCAGTCGAGCACGTGCGTTAGGCGACGGAAACCCACAACCAGGAGGGGCTGGCCATGGCGAGCTACGATAGCGTGCGGGACAAGGCGGCCGACACCAACGAGCAGATCGCACAGCTTCGCAAGCAGGTGGAGTCGTTGATGAGCGAGCGGGTGACGCCGATGCTCGCCGATGCCGCGGGACGCGCCGAAGCCGCGGCGCGCAGCGTCAGCGACAGTGCGCGCGAACAGGCGGAAGCGGTTTCCGTGCGGGTGCGCGAGCGGCCGATCGCGGCGGTGCTGATCGCCGGGGCCGCGGGGTACCTGATCGGCCGCATCTTCCGCTGATCGATGCGCACTCTCCGCCTCGCCCGGGTCGCCGCTGAGGCGGAGGGCCTGCGCCTGCGCCGCATGGCGCGGCGCATGGTTTTCCGCGCCGTCTATGGCGTGGTCGCCGCGCTGTTCCTGCTCTTCGCCTTGGCCGCCGCCCATGCCGCCATCTATGTCTGGGTGCGGCCGCATGTCGGGCCGATGTGGGGCGTGCTGATCGTGCTGGCGATCGACCTCGTCATTGCGATCATCTTCGGGCTGCTCGCGGCGAGTTCGGCAGAGAGCGCGGCGGAGCGGGAAGCGCGGGACGTGCGCAATCAGGCGAAGGACCAGCTGTTGCGCAGCTTTGCAACCTTCACGGTAGTGCCGAGCCTGGGGCGGCTGCTTGGCGCACGCCACATCTACGGCTTGGTGCTGGCGGCGTTGACCGCGCAGTTCCTCGGCAGGCCGAAATCCCGCCGCTGAGCGGGAGGACGCGATGATGGCCGAAGCCAGCGTGCTGATGCGCCGGGATGGGCGCATCGGCCGCATCGTGCTGAACCGGCCCAAGGCGCTCAATGCCCTCGACCTCGAAATGATCCGCACCCTGCGGGGGGCGCTGGAGGATTGGCGCGCGGAGCCCGGACCGCATGCCGTGGTCATCGAGGGTGCCGGCGGGCGCGCGTTCTGCGCCGGCGGCGACGTGCGGGCGATCCGGCAACACGCCCTGGCCGGCGAGACCGAGCCCATCGAGACGTTCTTTGCGGAAGAATACGCGCTCAACCTGGCGATCGCGGAATACCCCAAGCCCTATGTCGCGCTGGTCGACGGCATCTGCATGGGCGGGGGCATCGGCGTGTCGGTGCACGGGCGGTATCGGGTGGCGACCGAGGCGGCGGTGTTCGCCATGCCGGAAACCGCGATCGCCATGCTTCCCGATGTCGGGGCCACCTATTTCCTGCCGCGGCTGCCCGGATACTTGGGCATGTATCTCGCCCTCACCGGGACGCGATTGCAGGGCGGGGATGCCGTGCACGCCGGCCTCGCCACCCACTACGTTGCACGCGACCGGCTGGAGGCCTTGTCGACGGCGCTGGCGCGGGACGGGGTCGCCGCCCTCGCCGGCTTTGCCGAACCGCCGCCGCCCTTCAGCCTCGCCGATCAGCGCTCGGCCATCGACCACTGCTTCGGCGCCGGCAGCGTGCCCGAGATCCTGGCCCGGCTGCAGGCGGACGGGTCGGACTGGGCGAAGAGCGCGCTCGCCACGCTACGCGAGATGTCGCCTTCCGCGGTGCTCTGGTCGCATACCATCGTCACCGCCGGCGCCAGCCGCAGCCTCGCGCAGTGTCTTGAGGCCGAACTCGCCCTGACCCGCCATGTGACCCGCCACGCCGATTTTGCCGAGGGGGTG
>Ga0213875_10002033_pt1 | contig 12447 bp, 10 predicted proteins | sample BarmaccomBMRX_R8_FD_160105 | JGI IMG/M metagenome (GOLD analysis project Ga0213875, IMG submission 160105) | Root-associated microbial communities from Barbacenia macrantha in rupestrian grasslands, the National Park of Serra do Cipo, Brazil - RX_R8 | ecosystem: Host-associated > Plants > Roots... | reverse complement strand
CCGGCGCTGCAATTGTTTGGTGCTGGTCGCGAAAAGCGCATCTACGCGGTGCCGCCATACACCCCGGTGAAGAGCCTCGATTTTGTCGATCATCCCTTCGCGATCGAGCGCTGGGAGCAGCGCTGCGCGATCTGCGGGTCTGACAATTCGTTTCTCGACGAGGTCATCACCGATGATCGCGGCGGCCGCCTGTTTATCTGCTCCGACACCGATTACTGCCGCACGCGCAGCCAAGATCACAATGCGCCGAAGGCCGCCGAATGAGTGCGTTGAGGCTCAGCGATGTCGCGATGCTATCGGACGAGCCGCCGCTGCTCAACGTGACGGGGCTCGGCAAGCGCTTTGGCGGGCGGCTGGCGTGCCGCGATGTGTCGTTTGCGTTATGGCCGGGTGAGGTATTGGGCGTGGTCGGCGAGTCCGGGTCGGGGAAGACGACGCTGCTCAACTGCCTGTCAGCGCGGATGCAGCCCGATGAGGGCACAGTCGAGTACCGGATACGCGACGGGTCGATAGCCGAGTTGTTTGGTTTGTCGGAGCCGGCGCGGCGCACGCTGATGCGGACCGATTGGGGCTTTGTGCACCAGAACCCGCGCGACGGCCTGCGGCTCGGCTTGTCGGCCGGCGCCAATATCGGTGAGCGGCTGATGGCGGTGGGCGCGCGCGACTACAGCGATATCCGCGCCCAGGCGGCGGAATGGCTCGGCAAGGTCGAAATCGAGATTGCGCGTATCGACGACCCGCCGCAGACCTTTTCGGGCGGCATGCAGCAGCGGCTGCAGATCGCGCGCAATCTGGTGTCGCACCCGCGCCTCGTCTTTATGGACGAACCCACCGGCGGGCTCGATGTGTCGGTACAAGCGCGGTTGCTCGACCTGCTGCGCGGCCTGTGCGAGGAGATGCAACTGGCGGCAGTTGTCGTGACCCACGATCTTGGCGTCGCCCGCCTCTTGGCGCACCGGTTGATCGTGATGCGCGGCGGCCAAGTCATCGAGACCGGCCTCACCGATCAGGTCCTTGACGATCCGCAGGCCGCCTACACGCAACTCCTTGTGTCGTCGATGCTGCAATGACCGATCAAATCAGCGTCATCGGCTTGCACAAGCGCTTTATCTTGCACAACCAGGGCGGTGTGCACTTGCCGGTTCTGGACGGCGTGTATTTCGCGGTATCGGACGGCGAGTGCGTCGTGCTGAACGGGCCGTCCGGTGTCGGCAAATCGACACTGCTGCGCAGCCTTTACGGCAATTACCTGATCGAGCGCGGCCATGTGCTGGTGCGCCACGGCGACCGCGTCGTGGATATAGCGACCGCGCAGCCGCGTCTGATCCTCGATATACGCCGCCGCACGATGGGCTTTGTCAGCCAGTTCCTGCGGGTGATCCCGCGCGTCGCCACCATCGATCTCGTCGCCGAACCGTTGCGCGTGCTCGGCGTCGAAGCCCCTGCGGCGCGCGCCCGAGCAGCGCATCTGCTGGAGCGTCTATCGATCCCAACCCGCCTGTGGAGCCTGCCGCCCGCCACTTTCTCCGGCGGCGAGCAGCAGCGGGTCAACATCGCGCGCGGACTGGTTGCGGAGCATCCCATCCTGCTGCTCGACGAGCCGACCGCGGCGCTCGATGCTGGCAACCGCGACGCCGTGGTCGCACTGATTGACACGGCACGGCAACGTGGCACGGCGATAATCGGCATCTTCCACGATCGAGACGTACGGGACGCCGTCGCAACCCGGATGATCGACATCGCACCGGTAGAGCGGGGCCGGGCGGAGCAAAACCAGAAAGAGAGAGCGATTGCGTGAAGCCGGAAGTGATCCTCACCAATGCACAGGTCGTCACCCCCGACGAAGTCATTGACGGCACTGTCGTCGTGCGCGGCGGCGAGATCGTCGCTATTGATGCCGGCCCAAGCCGGGCGCCGGAGGCGATCGATCTCGGCGGCCACTACCTGCTGCCCGGCCTGATCGAACTGCACACCGACAATCTCGAAAAGCATGTCGCGCCGCGCCCCGGCGTGCGTTGGCCGATCCGCTCGGCGGTGCTGGCGCATGATTCGGTCATCGCCTGCGCTGGCATTACCACCGTGTACGACGCGCTGACCGTCGGCGAAATTCGACATGACGGGGTCAGAGCCGAGATGCTGGATGCCTCAGTGGAGGCGATAACCGCCGGTCAGCGCGATGGATTGCTGCGCGCCGAGCATTTTCTGCACCTGCGCTGCGAGGTGGCGCACGAAACCATCGTGCAGACGGTCGAGGCGATGATCGATCATCCACTCTTGCGGCTGATGTCGCTGATGGACCACACACCTGGTCAGCGTCAATTTGCGACGCTCGACAAGTACTACGAATATTACCAAGGCAAGTTCGGCTACACCGACGCCGAGATGGAAGCCTATGCGGCGACAAAGCTCGATCTGAACTCGCGCTTTTCCAACAACAATCGCCACACACTGTCGGCGCTGGCCGTCGCGAAGGGGTTGCCGCAGGCCAGTCATGACGATGCGACGTTGGAGCATGTCGCGGAAGCCGTCGAACTGGGCATGAGCATCGCCGAGTTTCCAACCACGATGGATGCCGCTGCTTCGGCGCACCGCAATGGGCTTGCGGTTGTGATGGGCGGTCCAAACGTGGTGCGTGGCGGCTCTCATTCCGGCAATAGCTCGGCGCGCGACCTCGCGGCCGAGGGGCTTCTCGATGTGCTGTCGTCTGATTACGCGCCGATCAGCCTGTTGCATGCCGCGTTCGTCTTGCACGAAACGCTCGACCTGCCGTTGCCGGAGGCGATCGCCAAGGTGACGCTCAACCCGGCCCGCGCCCTGCGGCTTGACGATCGCGGCGAGATCGCTCCCGGCAAGCGCGCCGATCTGGTGCATGTGCAAATCGCCGACGGCTTGCCGGTCACCCGCCAGGTCTGGCGGGCCGGCGCCCGCGTCGTGTGAGACTTCAAGGGTCTGAACGCCATGGATAAAGTTAGCGAGATTTTCGAGCGCTTCCGCTTTCATGGCGACGATCAGTACGGCGGCGAGCGGGTGACGCAGCTTGCGCACGCGCTGCAATGCGCGAGCCTTGCCGAAGAAGAGGGCGCTTCGGCGACCCTTATCACCGCGGCGTTGCTGCATGATGTCGGACATCTGTTGCACGATCTCGGTGAAAGCCCGGCGGCGCGCGGCATCGACGATCGCCATGAGGATCGCGGGCGTTTCTGGCTGTCGCACTGGTTTGGCGAGGCGGTCACTGAGCCGGTGCGGTTGCATGTCAACGCCAAGCGCTACCTGACAGCGACCGATACCGGCTATTTCGCGACCTTGTCGGCCGGTTCGGTGCGCAGCCTGCAATTGCAGGGCGGGCCGTTCACACCCGAATTGGCGACCGGGTTTATCGCCTTGCCCTACGCGCCGGAGGCGGTGCGGTTGCGGCGCTGGGACGAGGGTGCCAAGGTGCTTGGGCGCGTCACCCCCGATCTTGAGCATTTCCGCCCGCAGCTGCAGGCCAGCTTGGCCTGAGGCAGGTCGTGAGCGGCGGCCGGGCGCGCTATGCGGTTTACTTCGCGCCGGATAGAGGCTCGCCACTCGCTGAGTTTGGCGCGGCGTGGCTCGGTTATGACGCCGATAGCGGGCACACTGCGCCGCAGCCAGCGTTGCCAGCTCTCGCCGCCGACCGCCTCCATGCGATCACCGCCGAGCCGCGGCATTACGGGTTTCACGCCACATTGAAGCCGCCGTTCGTGCTGGCCGGCGGAGACGAGGAGGCCGCGTTGCGTTCCTCGCTGGCGGCTCTTGCGGCCGAGCTTAGGCCATTTGCCGCTCCGCCCCTGAAGTTGACGCGGCTCAGCGGCTTTCTTGCGCTGACGCCGTCGGCGCCGAGCCCCGACCTGGAACGGCTCGCGGCACATTGTGTGCGCGAGTTCGACCGGTTCCGCGCACCGGCCGCGCCAGCCGAAATCGAGCGCCGCCGCAGGGTCGGGCTCTCGCCGCGCCAGGAGGAATTGCTGACCCGCTGGGGCTATCCGTATGTGATGGACCAGTTCCGCTTCCACCTGACGCTGACCGGCCGTCTCGATCCGGATGAGGGGGCAGGGGTCTGTCGGTTATTGGCCCTGATGGTGGCGCCCCTGTGCCAGGCGCCGCTCCCCGTCACTGCGCTGACCCTGTTCAATCACGATGGCACCGATGCCCCCTTTCGGATCATCGGCCGCTACCCATTCGGCGGCACGCTATCTGGCTGAGCCGCGAGACCGCGCAGGATCGCGGTGAAACGCGCGACGGCGGTGGAGAGCGCACCGTCATTGTTGATCGCGAAATCGGCGGGCACATCCGGGACCTCGCGGCGCAGGCGATGCTCGATATCGGCAGTGGTTTCCCGACCGCGAGCGGCAAGGCGGGTCGCGAGCACCCCCGCCGGCGCGGTGATCAGGATGACGGCCACCGGCGGCAGGTTCAGCCGTGCCTCGGCAATAATCGAGCGCGAGACATTCGCGACGACGCAGCCGCCGGCGCGGCGCGCCTCGGCCAAGCTACGGGGCAGGGCGTAACACAACCCATGGGCCTCCCAATGCAGCAGCAATTCGCCGGCGTCGCGCCGCCGCGCGAACTCCGCGGGCGAGACTGCGATATGGTCTTCGCCTCCGGCATCGTCCGGCCGGGTGATCAGGCGGCGGGCGAAGACAACCCGGGTCTCGTCGCGCAGGAGGGCTTTTGCACCGGCGATGATGCTGTCCTTGCCGGCTCCGCTGGGGCCAACGACCAGCACCAATGTTCCAACCGATTTTTGGTGCCGGTTACTGCCGGCGTCCGATGATCGCAAAGCGGAGCTTCCCTGAGACCCAATCGATTGCGGCCACTGCCGCGAGGATCATGAGCACGATAAACGCGACCTGGTCGAATTCGTAGGTTCGGATCTGTTCGGAAAGCTGCAGCCCGATCCCGCCAGCGCCGACAATGCCGATGATCGTCGCCGATCGCGTATTCGATTCGAAGAAATAGAGGATCTGGCTGGCGACGATCGGCAGGACCTGCGGCACAATGCCAAAGCGCACCGCCAGAAGCCTCCCGCCGCCACCAGCGACGATGGTCTCGCGCTCACGCGGATGCGCTGATTCGAGCGCCTCGGAAAACAGCTTGCCAAGGGAGCCGGTATCCGACACCGCTATGGCGAGCACCCCGGCAAACGGCCCGAGCCCCACAACGCCGACAAATACCAGCGCCCATATCAGCGTGTCGATGCCGCGGATAACGTCGAGGAGGCGGCGCACCAGAAATCGCAATCCTTGATGCGGCGTCGTGTTCTGTGCAGCGAGCAGTGCGAACGGGATCGCCAGGGCCGACGAGATCACCGTCCCAAGAAACGCGATCGCCAATGTCTCGCTCATTGCGCGCAGAAATAGCGTGAGGTGTCCGCCGGTCGAGGGCGGGAACATCAGGGCGGCGAATTTCCCGAGTTCGATCAATCCCGGTCCGATCTGCTCAAACGAGATGCCGAGCCACCAGAGCGCGAACAAGGCCAAGATGACCGCCATCATCGGACCGCCGATGTCGAAAAGGCGGTGCTGCCACGGTTTGCGCAGCAACGGCTGATGCCGCGCCAGCACATCGGCGCCATCCTCTCGCAGGATCGCACGCGGCGACGTCACGAAGCGCGCTCCATCGGCGCCAGGCGATAGCGAACGTATTGCGTCAGGATGTCGATGATCGAAACGGTGACGATGATCAGCAGCAGGATCGCGCTGACGTCGCTGTAATAGAACTCGCGGATCGCCACGAACAAATCCTGGCCGATCCCACCCGCGCCGACGAACCCGACGATAGAACTGGCCCGCACGTTTATCTCAAAGCGTAAGAGCGCGTAGCTGGCGAGGTTCGGGAGGATCTGTGGGAGAACGGCGAAGCGTACGACATCGGTAAACCGGCCACCGGTTCCGCGCACGCCTTCGACAGGCTTCATATCGATATTCTCGGTCACTTCGGTGAAAAGCTTGCCGAGGGTCCCGAAGGTGTGGAGGCCCACCGCCAACACGCCGGGCAGCGGCCCAAGTCCAAAGGCGCTGACAAATAACAGGGCAAACACCAGATCTGGTACGGTGCGGCAAAACTCGAACAAACGTTTGATGAGCCAGCGCAGGCTGCGGCTCGGCGTGAGATTATCAGCCGCGAGAAACGATAGAGCGCACGCGCCGAGCGCCCCGGTAACCGTCGCCAGATAGGCGATCAACAGCGTGTCGAACAGCAACTCAAGCCAGTGGAAAAACCCCCAATACCAATCGGCGATGTCGCCGGTGAGGTGACTGATGCGCAATTTCGGCATGATGCGGCCGAAATAGCTGGTGAGCCCCGGCAGGTGGTTGAGCAGATTGCCAGCATCAACTTCGCTGAATTGCGCGGCAATCACCGCCAATAACGCGATCGCCACGACGACAAGCAAGAAATGGCGTCGGCGCTGGGCGACGATCCGCTCATAACCCGCGAGCAGTGAACGCAACCGCGGCCCCGGCAGAGTGGGGATGCCGGCGGTCATGCAGCGACGATAAAGGAATATTGCCGCCAGCCGGTGCTGGCCGCCCTGAACAAGATTGGTCTATCCCTGCTGGAGGCGCTTCAGCTCCGCTGCTTCCGCATCTCCTCGACGAACTGGATCATGTCGACGATGTCTTGATAGTCCTTGTGTGTGACCTTGACGAATTCCTTGTCCTTACCATCAGACAGGCGGTCGAATGCGGCCTTGTCTTTGATTGGTGCTTCGAGGAAGGCATTCAGGATCGTCGCTTTCAGATCATCCGGCAGGTCGGAGAGATAGGCATACGGCGAGCCAGGCAATAGCGCGGACTTGAAGATGATGCGGAAATCCTCTTTTTTCGCCATACCTTTGGCGACCATGCGGGTCAGGTTGGAATCGTTGTCGGAATTCCACCAGTCGGCGTCGCAATCGACCGTGCCCTTCGCCAGTGCGATGACGCCGTTTTCATGGCTGCCGGTGATGATCGATTTGCCGAAGAAGCTGTCAACCTCGATGCCCATTTTGTGGAGGTAAAAGCGCGGCGCGTTGTAGCCGGAGGTCGAGTTAGGATCGACAAAACCAATGGTCTTGCCTTTGAGATCCTTTATGTCTTTGTAGGGGCTGTCTGCCTTTACGTAGATTACCGAGTAATAACCAATCGCGCCGTCATTATTGCGAGTGGTAACAAACGGTTCGGTCTTGACGCCGGTTGTATAAGCCTTCGAGTACGAGGCCGGGCCATAATAAGCGATCTGGATGTTGCCGGCGCGCTGCCCTTCGATGACGGCGGCATAGTCATTCGCCAACCGCAGTTTCACCGCGACGCCGAGCTGCTTTGTCAGATAGGCGACGAACGGCGCAAAGCGGTCGCTGATACCCGACGCGTTTTCGGATGGAATGATCCCCAGCGACAGCTCCGGATACTTGCTCTTCCAGTCATCGGCGGCGCGCGCGGTGCCGGCCATGGCAGCCAGGCTGGCCGTTCCAAGTAAAAGCTCGCGACGATGAAGCATCGGCGACTCCCAAAAATCTATGTTCAGAAACCGGGGGTGATGTCAGGCGGCAACCGGGCCGAGCACCGCCCGCGGAACATCCTCTCGCGCGGGCCGGGTGGAGGCGTCAGCGTGGTCATCGGCGATGCCGTAGAGCGAGCGGGCCGCCTGCTCGGTCAGCGCTGTCGGTGTGTCGTCGAATACGACCTTGCCGCTCGCCATGCCGACCAGCCGGTCGCAATAGCCGCGCGCCAGTTCAAGCGAGTGGACATTGCACAGCACGGTGATTCCGAAATGCTTGTTTATGCGGCTCAACGCATCCATCACGACGCGTGTATTATGCGGATCGAGCGATGCGACCGGCTCATCCGCCAGCATCAGCTCGGGTTCCTGTACCAGGGCACGGGCGATCGCGACACGTTGCTGCTGGCCGCCCGACAGGCTGTCTGCTCGTTGCGCCGCGAGCTGAGCGATCTCGAACTGTTCGAGTGCGGAAAGGGCGATCGCCTTATCGGCATCGGGCCACCAACGCAGCAGCGCCCGCCAGGCTGGCACTGCGGCGAGGCGGCCCATCATGACATTTGTCAGGACATCGATCCGGCCGATCAGATTGAATTGCTGGAACACCATGGCGGCCCGCGCCCGCCACTGGCGCAACTCGCGGCCGCGCAGCGCCGTGATATCGCGGCCGTCATAGAGGATGCGGCCGGAGGTCGGCTCCACCAGCCGATTGATCAGGCGCAGCAATGTCGATTTGCCCGCGCCCGAACGGCCGATCACACCGACGAAGCTGCCTTTTTCGATCTGCAGGGAAACCCCGGTAATCGCGCTTTTCGAACCAAAGCTGCGCGACAGACCGTCTATTTCCAGCATGAAGCCGCCTAGCCGATATTACAGGGAAACGCGAAAAGCGTCCCGCAAGTAGCAGCCGGGCGGCGACTCGCCGGTGACCGTCGGGTGACGGTTTCGTGACGCCGGGAAGCGGCGCCAGTGCAGCGCTTAGCGGGTCAGCGCGGCTGGACGGTCAGCATGCCGATCGCGGTGCGGCCGGTATTGTCGGGCTCGTACATGTCCTCGGCGACGAGGGCCGGATATTTGAACTGCCCCGGCGTCACCGCCCGCACGGTGTAGGCGAGGGTGAACTCATTGGCATTTTCCGGCATGTCGATTGCCGCGACATAACGGTCGTCGCGTGCCTCGGTATAGGCCGCATCGGTCGGCTTCTTGAGCCAGGAATAGGTAATCTTGGAATCGTCGCCGCCACCCGCATTGGCGCTCTGGATTTCAAACCCGGCCGGCAACAGATCGACCACCAGCGTCCGCGCGGCGCGCGTCTGCTGGCGCACGCCGTGCAGTTCGATGACCAGCCTATCGGTCTGCCGCACCTTGCCGAGATCGGCAGGCGAGCCGTCGGGTTTGTGCACGGTCCGGGTGACGGTGTAGCCGCTGCTCTCGGCCGGCAGGTCTGCCTTGGGAATCCCCGTCAGGGAAATCGTGCGCCAGGTCGGTCCGCTGCCGCGATTGGCGACGGCTACCGGAGCGGTGGAGGAACCGATCTGCCGCCTGAAATAGAGCGGATCGCCGCGCAACTGCGGCGCTGCGTCACCCACTGCGACATTCATCGTGCCGCCCGTGGTCTTCACCGCCGCCTCCGCCGCCATCAGCAGCCACGCCTGCTCCTGGGTGCTGAGGTGGCGACTATTGGCGAACAGCTCGGTAATGCGGTCCATGATCGCTGTGAGGCGCGGCTGGTTGTTGGGGTCGCCGGCTGAAAACGCGAGGAGCCCGGCGCTGTCGCGCAGATCGCTGCCATAATCGATGTAACGCAGCCCGATCGGCCGCTTGGGTGGCGGGCTCAGCGCGGCTTGGTAGGCCGCATTCGCGCGGACTGCATCGCCATAGGCCGCCAGCGCCGCAGCGATCTGAGCGCGGGCGAGCTGGGTCGGCAGTTTCGACAATTGCGTGTCGGTGAAATAGCGCAGAGCCGGCAGTTCCGCCATCTTGGCGCGGGCCAGCACGTAATGCGCATAGGCCGTCGCGGGCAGCGTATCCCCCTCGGTGTGCTGCAGGCGCACGTAATCCCGCAACCAGCCAAGCGCCGCCTTGAGCGCGAATTCTGGTACCTCCCTGCCGTGCTCCTTGGCGCGCAGCAGGAAGTCGGTGGCGTAAGCGTCCAGCCACGGCACGGTATCGTCGCTGTCGCTCCACACCCCAAAGCTGCCATCGGAGCGCTGCATCCCGACAATCCGCTCGATGGCGCCGGCGAGCGTGTCCTCCGGCGAAAAACCGGCTTCGGAGTGCCAGAGCTGCGATACCGCATCGACATAAAGCAGCGGCAGGGCGCGGCTTGTAGTCTGCTCGATGCAGCCATAGGCGTAATTATGCAGCGAGCGCAGCAGGCCGGGTACGTCCCAATCGGGGCGCGGGCTGACTGTCAGAAAAGCCTCGCCGGTGCCCGGCAGGAACTCGTCCGAGGCGCCATCATCGAGGGTGATTTTCTGGCCTGGCTCCAGGCGCGCGACAAAGCGCTTGAGCTGATAGGCCTGTGCCGGCCGCACCCCGATCGTGAAGTCGCGCGCGATCTGCAGGTTGTTGGGGCCGGTCAGGTCGAGATGCAGCGCGACATTGCCCGGCGTGTTGGCCGCCAGGGTGAAGCTGCCGTTGAAATTGCCGCCGGTCGCCAGCTGCAATTTCTGGTCGACCGGCGGGGTGAAAGCCCCGGCGCCCTTGGCGTCGAGCCTGAGGCGGTACTCCCCAGCCGCGCCCTCGAGATTGTTGACCGTGACCTTGAGCTGCGCCGCATCGCCTGGCGCCAGAAAGCGGGGCAGGGAGACCAGTGTCACGACAGGATCGCGCACCGTCACGGCACCGCTCGCCGCGCCCACCTTGTGCGCCGAATAGGCCACCGCCATCAGCCTGAGCTGGCCCTGGAAATCGGGCACATCGAGGTGAACTCTGGCGGTGCCGTCATTGTCCAGCTTGACGATGCCGGAGAACAGCGCGACAACGCGGTTGCTTTTGTCCGGCAGGCCGGCGACGGCGCGCTTGGCGAACTGGTCACCGCCGGTGCGCAAGGTGCCAACGCCACCGGCGCGAGGGTCGATCAGCCGGCCGTACAGGTCGCGCAATTCGACCCCGAGCTGCCGCTTGCCATAAAAATATTTGTCGGGCATCGGGTTCTGGAAATCGGTCAGCGCGAGAACCGCCTCGTCGACTGCGGCTAGGGTGACATAGGCCTCTTCGCCAGCATTGAGCCCGGTCACCTTTACCGGCACATCGAGCGGGCTACGGGGCCGCGAGACATCGGGCGGCGACAAGGCAACTGTAAGGGTGCGCGGTGCGGGGTCGATGCCGAGCGCTGCGACGCCGACAGCGCGCGCCGGGCCGCGGGTTGCGATTGCCGGCGCACCACCGGTCGTGGGCATATTTGTCCCGGGTTGCGGCCGATAAGCGCTGACCAGCGCATACACACCGTTGCCCCAGGCGCCATCCACCGGGATGTCGACCGTCGTGCCCTCGGCCGGCAGCGAAACCGATTTCAGCGACAGGATACGGTTGGAGGCGATTGCCACTTCAGCCTCGCCGGCGAACGCCGCCTTGATGAACAATTTGGCCGTGTCGCCCGGCTGATAGCTCTGCTTGTCGAGTGTCGTCGTCAGCTTATCGGGCACATCCGGCAATTCGGCATCGACCTCCCACCCGACGTGGAAGCGATAGCTTGTCTGCGCGCCGGTCGTGTCGTCGCGCACCTCCCAACGATAGCGGCCCTCTGGCAGGCTGCGCGCCAGCGCCGTTGGCTTTGGCGAGCCGTCGGTGTCGATGATCCCGGCTTCCAGCGGCTGATCGTGGATCTGGGTGCGGTGGCGCCACAGCCCGTTTTGCGAATACCAGGCGTATTCCCAGTTCTCCCGCAGCAATTCCCAATGCAGGCCCTTGGTGGCGACTCGCCTGCCATTCGTATCGAGGGTGATGACCTCAACCCAGGCCGGCTTGCCGTCCGCGACTTCGTCATCGTCCGGGGAGTGCAGTCCGATCGCCAGCGGACGCTGGCGGATCGGCCGGGTCAGAGTCTGGGTGATCGCACGCCCGCTCGGCTCGAAGACGCTGATCTCGAAGGTCGCGGCGAGCGGCTTCGTCAGGTCCGGCAGGTCGGTCAATTCCAGCGAGGTGGTCGTCTTCCCGCTGTCGTCGGTCGCGGCGATATCCAGGTCCTTGCGGTCGCTGGTGTATTTCTCGTCGGCGAGACCGAACGCAAAGCTGGGTTCGTTCGGATAGGGCTGCGCGTCGACGGCGATCGTGGCATGCGCCTCGGCCGACAATTCGGCGCCGGGGGCGCCGTAGTAATAGGTCGCCGTTGTGCTGACCTCGAAGGGTTCTTTCGGCTTTACCGGCGCGTCGGGCGCGCTCAGCGCCACCTTCAAGGTCGGCGGCACGAAATCCTCGACGCGGAATTCGATACTGCCGATCGCCTCGCCTTTCGGGTCGACCTTCAGCTCCGCCTTCCAGGTGCCGATACGGGCATCACGCGCCAGCTCGAAGGTCTCGTCGTGGCCGCCGAGCTTGTCGCTGGTCAATTGCCGCTTCTCAACCACGACCCCATCAGGGCGCAAGAGCCGCAACGTCACCGGCAATCCGGTGATCGCATCGGCCTTGTCGTCGCGCACCAGCGCCATCAGGTGCACCGCTTCGCCGGGCCGATAGATGCCGCGATCGGTATAGAGGTACGAGTCAACCGGGCCGGGCGGCGTATTGCCGGTGACGCCGCGATCGGACAGATCGAATGCGGCACGCCCGACCTCGAGGAAATTGAAGTCGCCGCCGGGGCCGTTGGCGACGATCGCGAAGGCCTCGTCACCACCCTTTCCCTTGAGGAGGCCGCCAGGTATCCGTGCCAAGCCATCGGCATCGGTCTGCACAGAAATCAGCTCGCCATTGTTGCGGGCGTAGAGGTGGAGGGTCACGCCGCCG
>Ga0213875_10002032_pt1 | contig 12448 bp, 19 predicted proteins | sample BarmaccomBMRX_R8_FD_160105 | JGI IMG/M metagenome (GOLD analysis project Ga0213875, IMG submission 160105) | Root-associated microbial communities from Barbacenia macrantha in rupestrian grasslands, the National Park of Serra do Cipo, Brazil - RX_R8 | ecosystem: Host-associated > Plants > Roots... | reverse complement strand
CAGTAAGGCTGGCCTGCTCAAGCTCCGCGCGGGCGATCTCTACCACGGCAGACCAATGTTTGATCGTGTCAGGATAGACGGGCCGCCCTCGCCAGCGCCGCGCACCGGCGACCGCCATTTCGAGGTTCGTCAGCAGTGATCCGTCGAGTTCCATAAATCCGTCATATCAAGTCGGGATCACTCGTTGGCGGAAATCTTGTGCGCAAGATGTCCACCCTGATGGTCGTGCACGAGCTGATGCAGCGATCGATCGTCCATGTCCGCCAGCGCATCGGACAACTTGGTTGTGGCTGGAAATCGCGCGGCGAAGCCGTACCCATAGATCTTCCGCAGCGTGCCAATCAGGGTGTTGCCGTGCTTGCGGCTGATCTCGCCGTCCTTGTCGCGGTGGCGGTTATCAAGACCCGGCTGGCCCATGAGACGCTCTCCTCTCGGTGCAGGCGGCATACTTGTCGCTCGCGGTGAGCCGATAACGTCCATCTCGTCGCAACGGCTCCCAGCTGCTGCCAGCGTGTTGCAACCATGTCGCATGGAGCTGCCGAGCTTCAAAAAGAATCGTTGGAAATCAATGGTAATGGATTGCATCAGATGCAACACGCGAACCGCTGCAAATCGCGCCGCAGGTTCGCCTGAGCCATTGTTTTCATTCAATTTCTTCTGGATGCCCCGCGTGGATTCGAACCACGATTGACGGAGTCAGAGTCCGTAGTCTTACCATTAGACGACGGGGCACCGAGCGGAGCGGGGGAATAGAATCGCCCCTCCGCGCTGTCAACGCGAGCTGCGCGGCCGGCGCACCGCCATACTTCACGCGTTCAACCCACCTGTGACGACTCCGCCACAGCCGCGCCGCAAGTTGCGCGTGCGATGGATTAACTATCTTGCAACCATCCTCGTTAGGGTTAACAAAAGGTTGCTGGCCGCGACTCGTGGCCTTGCGAGTGTCAGGGGAGCAGTAATGAGCAAGCATGTTTCGCCCGTGCGCGGCGCTTGGGACGGTTGGTTCGGTGGTGGTCACGGTGGTGGCGGCGTCGCCGCCTGATCCGGCCTTCGAGCAACGGAATTAGAGAAGGGGTCCGCCGCGAGGCGGGCCCCTTTTTTTCAATGCGTTCCGTGCAACCCCGGTGCGTCTGGGTGATCCGTCAAGCGCGGCCCGCCGTCGCGGCGAGCATGCGCGTGTCGACGCCGGCAGCCGCAAACGCACCCGACCAGCGCCCTGAAACCGGCGTATCGAAGAGCAGCTCTTCGCTCGGCGTCGTCGCGAACCAGCCGTGGCGGGTCATCTCGTTGTCGAGCTGGCCCTCGCCCCACCCGGCATAGCCCAGCGCGGCCAGCCACCGGCTTGGCCCCTCGCCCGCCGCGATCGCGCGCAGCACATCGATCGTGCTCGTCAGCGCCCAGCGACCGGCGACCTGGATGGTGTCGTTTCCGCCCCAGTCGAGCCCGTGCAGCACGAAGCCGCGCTGCGGCTCGACCGGGCCGCCGACATGCACCGGCGCGTCCGGCGCGAGCCCCGGCTCGATGTCGAGCTGGGCCAGCAGGCCGTGGAGGCCGAGCCGCGGCACGACATGGCCGATGCCGATCCCGAGCGCGCCGTTCTCGTCGTGCGCGCACAGGGCGATCACCGCATGCTCGAAGCGGGGATCGCCGATCCCCGGCATCGCCAGCAGCAACTGGCCGGTGAGGAACGGCGTCTGCTCCATGACCTCCGGTTATAAGGATGGCGCGGCCCGCCGCAATCGTCGCCGCGCTGCCGAGGTTGCCGGGGTTGCGGCGGCCGCCGGGAGCGGTAAGCACGCGTGCGCACCCCCACAGGAGAGATTCGATGACGATCAAGGTTGGCGACCGCTTGCCCGAGACGACGCTCACCAAGGTGGCCGAGGGCGGCCCCGAGCCGGTCGGCGCCGATTACTTCAAAGGCCGCAAGGTCGCGCTGTTCGCCGTCCCCGGCGCGTTCACGCCGACCTGCTCGGCCAAGCATCTGCCCGGCTTCATCGACAAGGCCGGCGACATCAAGGGCAGGGGCGTCGACGAGATCGCCTGCGTGTCGGTCAACGATGCGTTCGTGATGGCCGCCTGGGGCAAATCGAGCGGCGCCGAGGGCAAGGTGACGATGCTCGCCGACGGCAATGGCGACTTCGCCAAGGCGCTCGGGCTCGAGATGGACGGCAGCAAGTTCGGCATGGGCACGCGCAGCCAGCGCTATGCGATGCTGGTCGACGACGGCGTCGTGAAGGCGCTCGACGTCGAGGCGCCGGGCGAGTTCCGCGTCAGCAGCGCCGAGCACCTGCTGGGTCAGCTGTAAGGGGAGCTCCGAGCTCCCCCCGCTCTCCAACCGTTCGCGCTGAGCCTGCCGAAGCACTGTTCTTCTTTGCCGGCCTTGGAAGAGGTACAGCCTTTCGACAAGCTCAGGGCGAACGGTGATCGGGGTTAGAATTCACCGCTTCACACGTTCGGCTCAACAGCACTGGCGGAACCCTCCGACTCCGCACCCGCCAGCACGACACGGTCGCGCCCCGCCTGCTTGGCGGCGTAGAGTGCTGCGTCGGCGCGGGCGAGCGCGGGATCGAGGCCATCGTCGTCGCGCTCGACCGCGGCGACGCCGAAGCTCGCGGTGAGGGTGATCGGCGCGACGCCGTCCATATTCACCGCGGCGAGGCCGACGCGCAGCCGCTCCATCGCCTCCGCCGCCTTGGCGGCGTTCGTGTTCGGCAGCAGGATGCCGAACTCCTCGCCGCCGAGCCGGGCGACGAGATCGCCGCGGCGCACGCTGCTCGCCGCATAGTCGGCGAAGCGGCTCAGCGCCGCGTCGCCGGCGGCGTGGCCGAACTGATCGTTGACGGCTTTGAAGCGGTCGAGGTCGATCAGCACGACCGCGAGCGGCTGACCCTGGCGGCGGCAGACGGCGATGAGCGGCTCGGCCGCCTGCCCCAGCCCGCGGCGGTTGAACACGCCGGTAAGCGCGTCGGTGGCGGCGAGATGGCGCATCTGCTCGGCGAGATCCGAGGCGATCAGGAAGATGCACGAGAAGCCTAGCGCCATCGAGCTCGGCGGCACGCCGAGCAGGATGACGAGGCGATAGAAGACGAGCCGCAGGTTCTGCGGACCGATCGGCAGCGTCGCCGCCAACACCGCGCTGACGAGATAGAAGAGCGCGACCAGCGCGAGCACGGCCGTTACCAGCCGCTCCGGCTCGCTCCGGCTGCCGCGACCGCGGTGCACGATCACCGCCATGAAGGCGGAGCATAGCGCGGAGAAGGCGAGACCCGGCGGATCGCTGAGCGCATCGCTGTCCAGCATCGCGCCGGCGATCGTCAGCATCACCGCGCCGACGGCGACCAGCCCCAGCGGCAGCAGCGGGGTGAAGCGCTGCCCCCCGCGGGCGAGCGCGCCGCCGACGAGCGCCAGCGCGGCCGCGTCGGCGAACGCCTCGACGATCGGAAAATAGAATTGCCAACTGTGCGCGAACAGCACACCGCCGAGGTTGACTGCCCAGCCGGCGCCGAAAAGCCCGAACATGCCCGACCAGATGATCGCCGCACGCGGGCGCCCGAAGCAGCGCCACGCCACCGCGAGCATGACCATCAGCACCAGGCTCGTCAGCAACAGACAGAAGAGGACGATCGGCGCGGGGCTCATCGTCTGTCTCCATGCTTGCTCAATGCACACGCATCAACTGAACAATGTCACTCCGGATGGCATGTAAACCATTTCGGTGCTTGACGTTTCTTTGACGATGCCGCGGAGCCTAACCCGTAAGGAAGTCCGTGATGGCGGCGCCGAGCTCCGGGCGGACGACAGCGCTCATGTGATTGCCGGGGATTTCGACGTAGCGGCCGCGCGGCAGCGTCTCCGCCAGCGCCTCGGCCGAGCCGTTGTCGCGATCCTCCGCACCGCAATAGACGAGCGCGGGCAGCGCGAGAGTGGCGAGTGCGGCGCGCGTCGTCGGCACGAAGCTGCCGAGCAGCGGCAGCAGCGCTTGCGGATCGCCGCCCGTCGTCTTGAGGAAGGCCGCGGCCGCGAAGCCGGGCGTGCTGCGCACCTGCCCCTCCGGATCGGCGAGAACGCCGCGGAAGAAGCCGAGCCGGGAACCGAGATCGAGCATCCCCTCGAGCCCCATTCCGCCGAGCGCGACGCGGCGCGGCACAGCGCCGGCGACCAGCATCCGCACCACCGTACGCGCGCCGAGCGAATAGCCGCCGAGATCGAAGTCGCCGAGCCCGAGATGATCAATCAAGGCGAGCCCGTCCTCGGCAAGGATGTCAGGCGGGTAACGGTCCACCGCATGCGGCGCGCCGCTTTCGCCGTGCGCGCGCAGATCGGGCATGATCACGCGGAACCCGGCGGCGGCGATGCGTGCCGCGTGGCCGTAGCGGATCCAGTTGGTCCAGGCGTTGGAGAACAGGCCGTGGATGAGCACCAGTGGCCGCCCCTCGCCGAGCTCGCGCCACGCCAGCATCACACCATCGCGCGCGGCGAAGCGATGGACGGGGAAATCAGTCGGGGAGCTTGCCAAGCGTCGCCATCCAGCGTGCGGTGATCGTCACGTTCTGATCGGTGCGTTGGGTCGGCAAGCCGGTCACGTCAAGCCAGCCCGCATGCCAGCTCTCGACGCCGACATTCTCGACCGGTCGGAAGCGGGCGGTATCGTCGAAACTGCCGACGGTGAGATCGAGATGATCGCTGCCCTCGCCTTCATAGGTGAGCGGCGTGCCGCATTCGCGGCAGAAGCCGCGCGTCGCGATCGGCGAGGAGGCGTAGCGATCGGGCTCGCGCGTGAGCCACGTCACGGCGGCGCGCGGCACGAACTTGAAGGCGATCGAGACGCCGCCGGTCGCGCGCTGGCACATGCGGCAATGGCAGAGATAGGCGTCGTCGTCCGCGAGTTCGACCGAGTAGCGGACGCGGCCGCACTGGCACCCGCCGGTCACGACCGTCATCGCGGCCGCTTCGCGCCAAGCAGAGCGGCCAGCGCCTCGGCGGGCGGCGCTTGCGGCCACTGTGGCACGCCCTCGGGAAGCGCAAGCCAGCGTTGCTTCGACGCCGTGAAGATGTGGGCGACGCACTCCAGCTCCTCGGAACGATCGAGCGTGCCCGCGCGCACCACCGCGAGGCCGGGCCGGCGCGTATTGACGTTGTAGATGCGTGCATGACAGGTGCCGCAGACGCGCTGCGTCGAAGTCCGATCCTCGGTCACCTTCTCGTAGACGGCAACTGGCCCCGTTACCGCGATCGCCGCCTCGGGCACGATCGCCTGCTGGCTGAACGCGCTGCCCGACCAGCGCTGGCATTGGTGGCAATGGCAGGCGTAGGTGGGCGGCAGCGCGTCGATCGCGAGCGTGTACCGCACCGCACCGCAGCGACAGCCGCCCGCGATCGTCATGGCGCATCCTCCATCAACCGCTCCCGCCATGCGCTCATGTCTTCCGGCTGCGTGTCGAACGCCGGCACCTCCGGATCAAGCGTCACCCAAGGTTGTTTGCGAGAAACCCAGAGATGCGCGCGGACCTGGATATTGCTCGCATCGTCTAGCGTGCCGGCCTTGACCGTGACGAACGCGCCTGACGCACTCGATCTATGGAACAGGCGTGTACCGCATGCCGGGCAGAAGAAGCCATCCGTCGAGCGTCCGCCCGAGGCGGGGCGGCAATACTCGTCGAGCGTGCCTTCGATCGCAAATGCCTGCACAGGCACCGGCATCGAGAGCGCGAAGGCGCTCGCCGACTGCTTCTGACATTCTCGGCAATGACAGGCATAGACCGGATAAGGGCCACCCTGCAGCGAATAGCGCACGGCGCCGCACTGGCAGCCGCCCGCGATCGTCATGGCCTCACGCCGCCTTTTTGAGGTGCCGCCGTCCGAGCAGCTCGGCGATCTGGACCGCGTTGAGCGCGGCGCCCTTGCGAAGATTGTCGCTGACGCACCACAGCGCGAGGCCATTGTCGACGGTCGGATCCTCGCGGACGCGGCTGACATAGGTGGCATATTCGCCGACGCACTCGATCGGCGTGACGTAGCCGCCATCCTCGCGCTTATCGACGAGCATCACGCCCGGCGCCTCGCGCAGGATATCCTGCGCCTCCTTCGCCGAAATCTCGTCCTCGAACTCGAGGTTGATCGCCTCGGAGTGGCCGACGAACACCGGCACGCGCACGCACGTCGCGGTCACCTTGATCTTCGGATCGAGGATCTTCTTGGTCTCTACGACCATCTTCCACTCTTCCTTGGTCGAGCCGTCGTCGAGGAAGCTATCGATGTGCGGGATGACGTTGAACGCGATCTGCTTGGTGAACTTCTTCGCCTCGGCCTGATCGCCGACGAAGATGTTGCGGCTCTGCTCGAACAGCTCGTCCATGCCGGCCTTGCCGGCGCCGGAAACCGACTGGTAGGTCGCCACCACGACGCGCTTGATCTTCGCCGCATCGTGCAGGGGCTTCAGCGCCACCACCATCTGCGCGGTCGAGCAGTTGGGATTGGCGATGATGTTCTTCTTGAGATAGCCGTCGATCGCCTGCGGATTCACCTCGGGCACGATCAGCGGCACGTCCGGATCCATCCGGTAAAGCGACGAGTTGTCGATCACCGTGCAGCCCGCCTTGGCCGCGATCGGCGCATACTTCTTCGTCGCTTCCGAGCCGATCGCGAACAGCGCGATGTCCCAGCCCGACCAATCGAAATATTCGATGTTCTGGACCTTGAGCTGGCGACCGGTCTCGCCGAACTCGATCATGTCGCCGGTCGAGCGCGACGAGGCGACCGCCGCGATGTCGGCGATCGGGAATTCGCGCTCGGCGAGGATGTTGAGCATCTCGCGCCCGACATTGCCCGTGGCACCCGCCACCACCACCCGATAGGCCATCACTCAAGCTCCGAAAGTCACAGTATTTCGCGAAGGCGGCGCTCTTACGCGCATGGCGCGGATAAGCCAACGCAATCCCGCTGTGGATTGCCAAAGGTCACATATGCCGGGACCGGAAGGTCACATAGTTTCGTGACTTTCGGGGCGTTGCGCCAAGATCGGTTCCCGATGCGCCGGCACCGGCTCGCCATGCCATCGTCGAACGGATGTAGGAAAGCGAAAAAGCGCGCACCCGCTCAGCGATAAGGCAAGATCGGCAGACCACCCTCACGCGGAACGAGCGCAATCTGGCGGGTGAACTGCCAGATCTCGCAATCGTCGGCATGGTTGGCCGCGCGCACCAGGCGGATCGCCTCGGCATCGTCCCGCGCCTCGATCATGTCGCCGCGCACGACGCGACGCGTCATATCGAGGAAGAGACAGCGATAAGGCGTTGACGGGTTCATGGATCGGGCTCGAACAGTTTCGCGAGCCGTACTCATTTTCCCGCGCCGCCGCTGTGCTGCACTGCACAGCGGCTGATCTGGATCAACGCGTGGCGGGTATGAGCTCGTCGACCTTCTTCGGCACCTCGCGCACCTGCCGATAATTGGCACGGATCAGTGCGGCGAGATCCGGCGTCAGGCGGCGCTCGCCATGCTTCTCGCCGAACGCGCGATCGAGCACGAACATCGCGGCGCGTCGCTCCGTGATCAGGCGGCGTAGCGGCGCGGGATCGGTTCCGGTGCGCAGCTTCTGGCCATAGGCGAAGAAGTCGATCTGCATCGGCCGACCGGCCCAGAGGCAGGCGGCGAGCACCTCGCAATAGACCGGGCCGGGGGCATCGCGGACATCGGCGATCAACAGCTTCCACTGCGCGCGCGTGGCGGGCAGTTCCTCGAGACCGCCGATCGCCTTCGTCACATGGTGCGGCGAGACCGCCAGGATCGGCGCGAGCAGCAGCAGCAGCAGCGCCGCGCGAAGCTGCGGCCCGGCCGGCCGCGGCAGCACGCCACTGGCGCTGGTGCCGAGGAACACGCCGCAAAGCGCGCAGAGGCCGATCAGCCCATCGTCATGCGCGTTGACGTAGACGCCCGCGCCGATCCGCTGGAGCGCGCCGAGGACGAAGCCGAGCAGCGCGTAGAGCGCGATCACCCCCCAGCGCGGATCGCTGCCGCGCCGCCACATGCCGAGCAGCGCGACCACGACGAGCGCCGCCATGCAGCCGCTCTTGCCGAGGCCGGCGCGGAGGCCGTGCGGGTCCAGCGTGCGCTTGAAGCCGAGCAGCTCGGCGAAGATCGCCTGGCCGTAGAGCGCCGCCAGCACCGCGCAGGCGAGCGCCGCGAGTCCGATCGCGCAGGCGAGCCAGCGCAGCAGCGCGCGCCGATCGGTCCCGGCGAGCCACAGCGCGACCGAGATGGGCAGCGCGAACTGGTTGTGCTTGACGAGGCCGCCGAGGATCATCGTCGCGTCCGAGAGGAAACAGGCGCGCCATCCGAGCCCCTCTCCGTTTTGCTTCAGCAGCGGCAGCAGCCCGCCGAGCATGAACGCCTGCCCGAGCCATTGCGGATTGTCGACGCCGGCGAACTTCTGGAGATAGACGAGATTGTAGAGCAGGAAGACGAGCGCTGCGGCATAGGCCCAGCGGCCAGCGCCGCCGAGCAGCCGGACGATCCGCGCGATCAGCCCCGCCACGGCGACCATGCTGAGCGTCGCGACGATGCGCCCTGCGACGATGTAATCGCCGACCAGCCATCGGCCGACCAGTCCGTTCAGATAGAAGGAGAGCGGCGGATAATTGTTGCCGGTGAGCGCGCGGCCTTTGACGTAAAGCGGCGCGCCGGACATCGCGGTCGCCGTCCAATAGCCGTTCCAGCCCTCGCCATAATCGAGCGAGATGTGCGCGGGCATGCGCGCGATCACGGGCAGCGCGAAGACGATCGCGAGCAAGGTCGCGATGCCGAGCAGCGCCGGGAACAGGATCGGCATCTCGCCGATGCGGGCTGCCCAGCCGGGGTTGGACGAGGACGACGCGTCGCTACGCGCGCGGGACATGGACTTCGCGCCAGCTAGGCGGAGAGCGGCGCCGGCTCGATCGCATGGTCATCGCCGCGATGACGATGCGCGCCGGGGCGCATCGTGCGCGGCGATGCGCGATCAGCCCTGCGCGGCCTCGTTGGAACGGTTATCGCGGCGCTCGGCGATCCGCGCCGACTTGCCGGTGCGGCCGCGCAGATAATAGAGCTTGGCGCGGCGGACGACGCCCTTGCGCACCACCTCGATCGAATCGATGTTCGGCGAATAGAGCGGGAAGACGCGCTCGACGCCCTCGCCGAAGCTCATCTTGCGGACGGTGAACGACGAGCCCATGCCCTTGTTCGAGCGCGCGATGCACACGCCCTCGTAATTCTGGACGCGGGTGCGTTCGCCCTCGACCACCTTCACGCCGACGCGCAGCGTGTCGCCGGGGCGGAACTCGGGCACCTTCTTGCTCGCCGTGATGGCCGCGATCGCTTCGGCCTCGAGCGTCTGGATGAGGTTCATGACTCTAAACGTCCTCAATCGTCGCGCCGCGCGCCAGAGGGCGGCCTGACCCGAGCACCCTCGTGGCGCTCCCAAAGGTCCGGCCGCCTTAGCCGTGTATCGGTCTCGGCCCGGCTTTTGCGCCATGCCGCGATCCGCGCATGATCCCCCGATCGCAGCACTTCGGGGATCGTGCGCCCTTCCCACATCTGTGGTCGGGTATAATGCGGATATTCGAGCAGGCCCGTTTCGAAGCTCTCGTCCTCACCGCTGGAGGCCGCGCCCATTACGCCGGGGAGCAGCCGAACGCAAGCATCGAGCAGCACCATGGCCGCGACCTCGCCGCCCGAGAGGATATAGTCGCCGATCGAAACGGGGGTGATGGCGCGCGCCTCGAACAGCCGCTCGTCGATCCCTTCGAAGCGCCCGCAAAGGATGGTGACGCCGGGCCCGGCGGCGAGATCGCGGACGAGCGCCTGGGTGAGCGGCTTTCCGCGAGGAGACATCGCCAGCTTCGGGCGATCATCGGGAACGCTGTCGAGCGCCGCGGCGAGCACGTCGGCGCGCATCACCATCCCCGCCCCACCGCCCGCCGGTGTGTCGTCGACGGAGCGATGCTTGTCGGTCGCAAAGTCGCGGATCTGGACGGGCGTGAGCAACCAGCGCCCTTCGGAGAGCGCGCGGCCGGCGAGGCTCTGCCCGAGTGGACCGGGGAACATCTCCGGATAGAGCGTCAAGACAGTCGCGGCGAAGCTCACGGCTCGATCCAGTGACCGGCATCTAGAGCCTTTGCGATGTGCCCTAGCTCCAGCCGCTCAATGGGAGAAGGGTGGGACAAGCGCTTACGGACGGGCCATGTCACCAAGCGCCAGATGAACATCGGGACGACCAGCAAGGTCGGCTCGCTGAGTTCGGTATAGCGGTGCCAAGGCCACGACCAGATATCTTCCCCGAACTCCTTGGCCAGCGCTTCCACCAACTCAGTTACATCATCGTCGCCAATGCGAACCTCATGACGGATGGCAGATGTCGCGGTTAATCGCTCTCGCGGCACGCCGCTACGCTTAGACACAATCTCTAATACTCGCTCGAGTGTAACGGACGTCATTCCATCCAGTTCTCGACTTCCAGCCCCGGCACGCCGGCGAAGTGGGAGACGTTATCAGTCACCAGCGTCAGCTCGCAGGAAAGCGCGTGGGCAGCGATCAGATGGTCGAAGCTCGCCCGCTTGAACTGGAGCGTAGCGTAGGCGGTCGCTGCCGCCCGATCAAAATCGAGGACCGGCACCTCCTCGACGAACAGCATCAGTTTGTCGAGTGGCGGCGGCTTGCCGCACACCGAGCCGAAGATCACCTCGGCGTAGACAATCGACGACGTTACCACATCGCCTTCGTCGCACGCCTCCAGTCGTTTGCGCAGGCCGAGATTCACAGCGAGCGACGCGGCTATGACGATGTTCGAATCGAGCAGATATCTCACTCGCCCTTCTCAAGCTTCGCCATCCACTCGGCGTCCTCCCACAGCAGCGGACGATGCTCGAAGACACGGTCCTCGTCCTTGATGAACTGGAGGCCGGAGCCGATCCCGCATCCCCACACCTTGTCGATGTTGAACTTGCGCTTCGGCTTGGCGATCTTCTCGAGACGATAGCCGTCGCCGTCCTCGACGAGGCGCCATTCCTCGCCGGGCGCGATGCCGACGGATGCGGGGACCCGCAGCGCGGATGAGTTGCCCGACTTAAAGCTCTTGATCGTCCACTCGCGGCTCATTGCCACCTCCGTATATACGTGACGTATATACTATTCCACGAACGCCGCGTCCACGATCAGTCGATCCGCCTCGATCGTCACCGCCGTCGCGATCGGAACCATGAAGCGCTTGCCGTCGGGCTTCTCGATCTCGAGGATGTCGCCAGCGCCGAAATTCTCCACCGCGACGGCGATCCCGACCCGGCTATCGTTGGCGAAGCAGGGCAGGCCGATCAGGTCGGCATGATAATATTCGCCGTCCCCCAGCGGCGGCAACGCGGAGCGCGGCACACTCAGCGTCTCACCACGCAAAGCCTCGGCGGCATCGCGATCGGCGACCTCGGCGAAGCGGGCTATCGCGGCCCCCTCGCCGCGCGCCTTCAACAGCGTGAGCGGCCGGCCACCGACGAAAACGTCGCGATAGGATGAGAGATCGCCGCCGAAGAGCTTGAGGCGGACCTCGCCCTGAAGCCCGTGCGCACCGAGCACGGCGGCGAGCGGGATCAGCCGCTCGCCGTCCGGTGTCGTCGCCTCAGCCGCGGGGGCTGCCCTTGGTGGGCGGGGCGACGTCGTCGGCGCCCTCGGCGGGCTTTTCGGACGAGACGCCCTCGCCTTTTCCGTGCTCGGCTTGCGGTCCGCCATCCTTGCGCGCGCCTTCAGCGGGCTCGGGCTGGGTTTCGGCGTGCGCCATCGCGTTTCTCCTTCTCATCTTCACGAAGGATCAACGCCCGGTCCACGCTCCGGTGCCTCACGCCTCGGCGGCTTCCTCGGACGGCGGGGCCGCTTCCTCGGCAGCGGGCTCCTCGGCGGGCGGGTTCGCGGCCTCGGCGGCGGCCTTCGCCTTCTCGGCACGCTCCTCGGCGCGTTCCTTGGCCTTCTCGCCCGGCTCCGCCTTGTTCGGGTTGTTGCGAGCCGCGCGCTCCTTCACGCCGGCGGCGTCGAGGAAGCGGGCGACGCGGTCGGTCGGCTGCGCGCCCACCGAGAGCCAATGCTTGGCGCGCTCGGTATCGAGCACGACGCGCTTCGCGTCATCCTTGGCGAGCATCGGATTGTAGCTGCCGATCTTCTCGATGAACGAGCCGTCGCGCGGGCTGCGCGAGCTGGCGACGACGATGCGATAATAGGGGCGCTTCTTGGCACCACCGCGCGACAGGCGGATCGAAACGGACATTCTTCTTCCTTCTCTTCAATTCTCGCCCTCGCCCGCTGGCAGGAGAGGGTTAGGTGAGGGTCTTCTTGCTTCTTCACTCTTCAGCGGTGAGGTCCGACCGATCGCTCGTGCCCTCACCCTCCCACGCCTGCGGCGCGGGCCCCTCCCTCTCCCGCTTGCGGGAGAGGG
>Ga0213875_10002031_pt1 | contig 12461 bp, 5 predicted proteins | sample BarmaccomBMRX_R8_FD_160105 | JGI IMG/M metagenome (GOLD analysis project Ga0213875, IMG submission 160105) | Root-associated microbial communities from Barbacenia macrantha in rupestrian grasslands, the National Park of Serra do Cipo, Brazil - RX_R8 | ecosystem: Host-associated > Plants > Roots... | reverse complement strand
CCACCCCGCTCCGCTTCCGCAGCAATATTCCATCGCGCGGCGCCCTCCCGTTCGTCGGCCGCGACAATCTCTTAACGGACATAGCCAGCGCGCTTCCTGATCCGAACACCGAAAACGTCGTAGTTCTGCACGGCCTGCCCGGCGTCGGCAAGAGCGAGTTGGCGCGCGAGTTCGCCCGCCTCAATCGCGATCGCTACCCCGGCGGAACTTTTCTCGTTTCGGCCAACAGCATAGCCATTGACCTCGCCGAAATCGGAAAAAACATCCTCGATCTTAGGTTTCCTCCCGACCTGCCGATCAACGACCAGGGCCGGCAAACCTTTTACACGCTGGGCGCCGCGCCCGTACTCCTCATCTACGACAATGTCGATTCATTCGAGCGCATTTCGGAATGGCTCCCGCCGAGCGGGATGCATTGCCATGCGCTGATCACGACGTTGTTCGATACACCGGGCCTCCGATGGCCGGGTATTGAGGTAAAACCGCTCTCCCATGTGCAATCCCTAGATCTCGTAGATAAGCTGACCGGTGGCCAATTACCGCCAGAGTTCAGCAAAGGGATCGCAGACCACGCCGGCGGCCTGCCCGTCCAAATCGTCCCGAATGCCACAACGCTCGCGTACGAGCAGAGGCGCGGCCGTCTCAAACCAGGACCCCAAAATCTTGCCGACCCGGCCGGCAAAAGCTTCCAAGCGGCTTACGGCCGGCTCGACAGCCCAGCGCGAATCCTGCTCCATACGGCAGCCTTCCTGAATCCTCAGCGAATCCTTGCAAGCGAACTCTCCGACCACCTTCGCCAAGCTCTCAGTTGGACTGACGGCGACTTCGAACGAACCCTCGACGCGTGCCTGGATCTTCACCTTTTAGCTGGCACCTCAGAGTTGACGATGCATCAACTCTTCGCGTCGTTCTTACTTAAGACCGAGCGTTTCGGTGAGGACGAAGTGGCGCTCCAGAAAATCAGACCCGTTCAGCTAATACGCTTTGTAGAACTGGCGAGGCTCGTTCGCCTGAATCCCGCAGACACCGAGTCCGTTTCCGTATTTGCAGTCTATCCCCTCAGCCCGAAGGCATGGCTCGAAGTCGGCGATCCGCCTTCGATAGACGACGGAAACACGATTGGTCGAGCTCTTTCCAGCATCGGGAGGTTCGACGATGCTCGGCCGTGGTTCGAGCGCGCCGTTCGGGAACACAAGGAAGCGGGGGACGGCGGGCGAATCGATCACGCAAAGCTTGCCTACGCTCTGCATCAGGTCGGCTACTGCCTACGGAGCATGGGACGGTACGACGAGGCGCGGTCCTGGCTTAAGCGGGCCGTTGCGGAAGACGCGGAAGAGGACGGATACGGGCGAGTCGATCACGTCAGCTTGGAGGCTAGCCTGTTTCAGCTCGGGCAATGCATGTGGGGCACCGGCCAGTACCAAGAGGCACGGCAGTACTTCGAGCAGGCACTCTCGGAGGCACAGAAAGGTGACCTACATGGGCGAATTGACCACGTCAGCGTCGCTAATAACCTTCATCAGATCGGTCGATGTATATCGAGTTTGGGACATTGTCTCCAAGCCCGGCCAGTGTACGAAAACGCGGTCGCAGAACACGAGAAAGGGGACCTGCGCGGCCGCATTCATCACAGCAATCTAGGCGCGAGTCTGCATCAGGTAGGCTACTGCCTATCAAGTAGCGCCGACTACGATGAGGCGCGTCCGTGGTTTCGCCGCGCGGCCTTAGAGCAAGAAAGGGGCGATCTATACGGACGCGTCGACCACGCAGAGCTGGCGAAAAGTGTGCACGGAGTAGGTTACTGCCTTCTCCAGACGGGACGGCGCGACGAAGCGCGGCAGTGGCTCGAGCGGGCCGTTCGAGAGCATCAGAGAGGGGACGTGTTTGGCCGTGTGCACCACCAGAGCCTGCGGGTCACCATTCACTACCTGGCCGATTGCCTCCGGAAGCTCGGACTGGATGACCTTGCCCGCGAATGGGAAGAACGCGCCAGAGGAGGGCCGCCGGATCCAACCTAGTCACTTCCCGCTGCGCCCGACCACCCCGGACCGCGTAGCGGCCTCCCCGCTTTCGCTCCCGTCAGCTTTCCATCCTCAAACTCCAGTTGCCCGTTCACGAACACATACTTCACGCCTTCCGAAAGCTGGTCCGGTTTCTGGTAAGTCGCTCGATCAATAATCGTCTTCGGATCGAAAACTGTGATATCCGCGAAGTAGCCTTGCTGAATCAGCCCGCGACCGACCAACCGCTCGCGCTGGGCCGGAAGCGACGTCATCTTACGGATGCCCTGCTCGAGCGGCAGTAAGTGCTCGTCGCGCACGTAATGCCCCAGAAAGCGCGGCATGGCTCCGAACGAGCGGGGGTGTCCGTGTGCCTCCGCCAGCGGTCCGTCGAGCGAGGTCTCACTTGCATCCAGGCACAAGCTCGTCCACGGCTGCTTTAAGCCGTACTTCAAGTCGTCTTCCGAAGCGATGAAATACAGTGCGCCGGGTTGGGCTTTGTCGGCGATAACCAGATCCATCAACGCATCGAGCGGGTCCTTGTGCTCGGCAGATGCGATCTGTTCCAGCGTCTTCCCGTTATACTTCTGGAGATCGGGATTCTGGATACCCGAAACCAGCACACCCTTTGCGCCGCCGCTCTGGAGATACAGATTCTCCCAATCCGAATGCTCCGTCGCCATTTCAGTCTTGATTCTTTGGCGAGTGGCCGGATCCGAAAGCCGCGTGAGCAACTTTGCCAGCCCGCCGTCCGCCACCCAAGGCGGCAGCGCCGATGCGAGCGCGGTACCGCCGGCGACATACGGATACATGTCGGCGGTTACATCTTGCCCGTTGTCTCGCGCCTGTTGAATCATCCCAACTATCTTCGGCATCGATCCCCAACGGGGGGCCCCACTCACCTTCAGATGGAGAATTTCCACGGGCAGATGTGCCTCGCGCCCGATTCTTAGCGCCTCTTCGATTGCCTGAACTTCAGTCGTCCCCTCGCTGCGCATATGCGAAACATAAATCCCGCCGTACTCGGAAGAAACGCTCGCCAGCGCGATCAGCTCATCCGTTTTCGCATAGTGCCCCGGCGGATAGATCAGAGCCGTCGAAACGCCGAATGCGCCGTCCTGCATCGCCTGCGCGACCAGTTGCTTCATTTGGTCGAGCTCCGCTGCACTCGGCGCGCGATTCTCATTCCCGATCACGACCTCGCGAACCTGCGCCGCGCCCACGTAGGTCCCGATGTTCAGCGGCGTGCCCGTCCGCTCAAGATGTTTGAAGTAGCCGTCGAGCGTTGTCCAGTCGACATTCAAATGGAACTGAGCCATCATCCGCCTGGACTCGGCAATCGTACGCTCATTCTGCGGCGCAATCGACCCGCCCTCGCCCGTGATCTCGGTGGTGATGCCCTGAGACAGCTTACTCAACGAGCGATTGTCGATCAACAGCGCAGCCTCGGACTGCCCGAGCAAGTCAATGAAACCCGGCGAGACCACCAGGCCCGTGGCATCGATCGTCCGCTTCGCGGTTGCGCCCTCGAGATCTCCGATCGCCGCGATGCGATCGTTTCGTATGCCGACATCGCCCGACACCCACGGATTCCCCGCGCCGTCGATGATCCTGCCGTGCGCAATGATTACGTCGTACTCACCGTGACTGGCCGCTGCATTCTGTGAACGCCCCGCGATTGCGGCGGCCATAAACGCACTGATGGTGACAATGATTGTGAATCGCAAGCTGTTGTCCTAATAGTTCAAATGGAAATTCAAAATTCCCCAGTACAAGACGAACCAAGCGAACCCTACGCACCCAAGCGCGACTGCGGTTGCCGCGGTCCGGTCCCAGAAGATTCGACCACGCACGCCAACCGGCGTTGCCTGTGAGGCGCCCGTATACGCAGGCGCCGTGCGCCACGCAGTCACGGCATAGTAAATTGCGACGAACGCCCCAATAATCGAAATGATGCCAAGGAGCTGTAACAGGTGAATCCACTTATCGAGCGAATCGTTCACCACCGTAATGTCCCCGCTCTTTGAGAACACCCAAACGAATCCAAGCAGTACGGCCAAATCGAGTAGGCACACAAGGCGCGCCAGAAATCGCCATTGCCGCTCCTTCTGGCTCAGTTCGAGCTGGTATCGATAATGTCTCCGGACCCACGCCGCAACGGGCCACAGAATGATCGCTAGAACGATCAGGCCGACACATGTAAACAGCACAAAAAGATTAAACAACTTCGATTCGAGCAGCCCCACCTTCTGAAACACCATGAACGGAAAATCCATACCGAACGTCGTTCGCCCGTCGTAGCCCTTATAAAACGCGAACTTCTGTTGGCCATCGACGTTCTGATACACCTCAGGGGCGATCTCGCGGAATTTCATCGGCTGGCCGTTGAATCCTTCGAGCATCGGAAAGCTGATTGTGTGATCCGAATTTGCGACCAGCTTCGCCTCGCCCACCATGGAGGTGACAAACAGGAAATTGCCCTGAATCCGGCGGCTCACCATGTAAGTTCCCGTTACTCGTTTCGCATCCGATGCCGCCGATTCGATTGCGGGAGGCGTCTGGGCGGTATATGGAAAGTACCGGTTCATGAAATACTCCCACAGTGCCGTGCGGTTGCTAAACCCGCCCTTCCCCGCGCTGTTATAAGACACAAAGAACCCGAGGTTCGCATCCTGAATCAAATGCAGATCGCTGTGGAAGTAAAGTGTGTCGCCGCCATGGCCGATGATGCGGTGACCGTTCAGACTTTCTTCGTAAAACCCCAGGCACATCGCGTTCAACGCGTTCCCCGCCGGGAGCGCTTGCCTCGTATGCATCATCTGCACGGTTTCGGGCTTCAAGATCCGTGCGCCGTTATATTCGCCGCCTTGCAAGTGCGCCAGCATGAAGTGCGTCATATCCATTGCGGAAACCGCGCTGCTTCCGGCCGGCCATGGCTGCACCACTTCGTAGGGCTTCGCTCCTAAGGACGCTTTCTGATATCCGTCCGAAAGCAAAGGTTTGAGATTAGCCGGCATCGGCTGGTCAAACGTGCAGTGAGGCATGTTCAGCGGCTTAAAGACGTTGTCCTCAATGTAGTCATCGAACGGTTTACCCGATAGCCGCTGCACAATGTAACCGGCGAGCGAAGTCGCATAGTTCGAGTAGGCCGGCGTCGTGCCCGGCGGGAAAATGCGGGCTGGCATGTGGTCAATCAGGTAAGTCCGCAGGGGCACCAGTTTCGACGGATCCCCAACCCACATATCCTTGATCGTTTCGCTAAACCCTGACGTATGGGTCATGATGTCACGCATTGTGATCGGCTTGTCAAACGTGTTCGGGATCTTGAAGTCGAGATACTCGTTCACGTCATGGTCAAGGTCGAGTTTGCCTTGCTCGACTTGTTGCATCACCGCCGTCCAGGTAAATAGCTTTGAAATCGATCCCGGCCGAAACAGCGTGTCCGTGGCAGACACGGGTTTCTTCGCCTTTACATCCGCATATCCATAGCCTTTCGCGAAGATGACCTTTCCGTCTTTTACGATCGACACCACCGCGCCGGCGATATCGTCGCGAGCAATGGAAAGCGGCATTAAGCCGTCCAGAAATGCCTCGATGTCGGCGGGGTCCAGCGGATGTGCGCCGGTCGGCGCCGTCGCCTGCACCTTTGGCTCCGGCTCTGGCTTCGGCACTAACGGGCCCTGCTTCACCGTCTGCGAACTGACCAACGGCAGAATACCGATTCCTACCAACAGAACCGTAGAACAGCGATTAAGAAAGCTCATTAGCATCTCCGTAAATTAGAAGTCCAATCGAAAACCTATCTGTCCTTCGCGTCCGGGCAGCACTTGAAGAGGCTGGCCGAACGGAACCGGCTGTCCGGGAAGCGTCTGCATCGCCGCCGGATTCGCGCGGTTGAAGAGATTGAATAACTCGAAATATGCATGCGCCTTCAGCCGCTCGCCGATGGGAAACGTCTTCGAAACGCGCATATCCATGTTGATGAATGCGGGCGCGCGGAACGAGTTGCGGATGTACGTGATGTCGCGGCCATTGTATAGACCATCGCCATCAACGTCCGGCGGATTGTTGCTGCCTCGCGTGTACGCAAATCCGCTCTGGTCCGTAAAAATTCCGCTGAACTGGAATCCCCAGGGCAGATTCCATATGCCGTGGATCTGAAAAATGTTGGGCACCGACAGGTCCGACGGCCCGTAATCTACATTCGCGCCATTGTAAAACGTGCCCGCCTTCGGAACTGGATTGCCGGTGCTTGTATAGAAGCCGTGGGTCGCGTTGTTTTGGCCGGTGGTCGGATCTGTCACCAGCGGAACTATCCCGCGGAAGTTGTCGCTTGGTCCGCTCAACCCCGAATACGCGACGCCGGATCCCGTTTGTAAATCGGTTACGAGGGACGAATTCAGCATGTTGTCCCATTCTTTGGCATGCGTGTAGTTCACTTCCATTTGGAAATGCCGGCTCATCCTCTTCGTAAACTGCAGCGTGAATCCGCTATAGAAGCCGCTGTACCAAGGGCCGTAGCCAAACACCAGGTGCGTTCCCGTGCCTGGAAGCAAGGTGAGAGAATTGCCCGGAATCCGCGAAATGAACGCCAGGTTCGTCTCGCGCACGCCCAGAATATCGGCGATGTTTTCGTAGTAATAGTCGGCCGTGATGGCCATCGTGTCCGAAAGCTGCTGCTGCACGCCGAAGTGATACGTATCTGTGTACGGCGTGGCAAATCCCGGCGCTACCGAGATTCCAACGTTATACGCCTGGAACGCGCGGTTAACCGAAAGATGCCCGAACGGATCCCACGTAAAATATCCCGGCGTCTGGCCGACCGCGGCACTTGCGTTGGCCGCAAACTGATCCGGACTCAGCCCCGTAAGGCTCTGGACGTTGCTCATCGTCACCACCGCGCCCGCGGGTATCGCCGCATGTCCCGGAGCGACAACCGAATTCAGATAATCAATGCCGTATAACGGCGATGCAGGATTCAGGCAAGTGGCGCCTGAAGACTTGACTTGGGACTCGGTCAGATTTGAAGAAACACATGGAACTTGTCGGCCTATAGAATTGAAGTACTGAGTGATAATGCTCGGATTTCCATAGAACAGTCGCGGAAACGACAGGAACAGATCGCGCGTAATGTTCGCTCCGCCAAATCCCGGAATATCTCGCGCCAGCCCCAGCCGGAAATGATCGTAAAACCGTCCATAGCTAGCCCGGATGACGGTTTTCGAAAACGGCTGCCACGCCGCGCCCAGCCGCGGCGAAACGTTGGTAGTTGCCGGAAATGTCGAGTCGTAGTCCCAACGCACGCCAAGGTTCAGCGTCAGATTGCGCCGGATTTTCCAATCGTCCTGAAGGTAAAGGCCATCGTAGTCGTCGCGCAGCCGGATATCATCCGCCTGAGGCGTTGCCCCGCCCTGCACGTTCAGATAGTAAACGCCCGAATTGATCGGCCCATATGTAAACAGGTCGTTTTGCAAACTAAATAGCTGATTGAAGTAGTTAGTCGATTCGGTCCCGTTCACATGCGTATGCATGAAATCCCATCCCATCTTGAACGTATGCTGCCCGAAGATATGGGAGACATTTGCACCCGCCGACCCGTACTCTTGATCGAGCAGCAGCGGTGTAAAACCGGCGCCGTATTCAACCTGGCCAAGATCTCCGAACAGATCGCCTGTACCTAGGCCGGAGAAGAGATTATCGAGCGTATTCGCGACGCTCGCTTCCGGATGGGTAGCGGACTTCTCGCTCGGCTCACGCCGGAATTGCAGGTAATAGTCGAGCAGCCACGGATTCGCTTGATCCGACCCGAGCGTTGCGATGTCGCTAAAGCCCGCGAACAAATGGCTGTCGCTCAAGTTATAGCGTGTGGACGGCAAGTTTAGAGCCGCGGAAAGCGGCAGAAAGTCATAAACATGATCATTTGTGTAGTTCAGTTGTTCGCTGAACCGGTGCCGACCTACCTGCTCGTCCAGCTTGCCTCTGACGCGGGTTTCGTTGGTAAGCGTCAAGTTGTTGTACGGCGTTTCTAGAGCAATCAGGACCGGCGGCGTGTTCGGTGGAAATTGAAAATTCAGCGATCGTCCTTCCCCGATGCGTTCTGCCGAAGCAAAGAAAAATACCTTGTCCTTGATAAGCGGCCCGCTAATCAGGAAATCAGGGTCCCACCGCCGGAGAAACGGCGCGGAGGATTGCCCTTTGATATCGGAACTGTCCAGCTTGTAAGTCCGATAAAACACCGATGCCAATCCATGCCACTCATTCGTACCGCCCTTGGTCACGACGTTCACGATACCGCCGGAGCCATACCCGAACTCCGCTTTATAGCCCGACGTGATCACTTGGAATTCCAAAATCGAATCTTGATTAAACTGCGATGCGGGGCCGCCATTCACGTCATCGCTGTTCGGCATTCCGTCGATCAGAAATAACGTATTGTTGCCGCGTTGGCCGAGCACTGGAACGGCGGCGTCAGTGCCTTGATCGGCCTGCCGGTTTACGGTCACGCCCGGAACCAGTTGCATCAGGTCTAAGTAATTACGCCCGTTTAACGGCATATCCTCGATCTGACGGGGCGTGATGGTCTCGCCCGTGGAGGATGTCGTCGTTTGCAACAGGGGCACGACGTCGCTGACGTTAACCTGCGCCTTGACGGACGCGACAGTCAGCGTAATGGGTAGAGTTGCGGTCTGATTCACCGTCAATTCCAGCCGCTCGATGCGCTCGGTTCCGAATCCGGGCTTCGTGACCTCCACCTGGAACACGCCGGCCGGCAGGCCGGTTATTTCGAACGCTCCGTTCGCATCCGACATCACGCTGCGGTCAATCGCCAAGTCGTGACTAAAAATGTGGACCGTGGCGCCGCCGATCGCCAGCTTGCCCTGGTCCGTAACCGTCCCTTCCACAGTCGATGTAATCTGGGCCCAAGCAGGCGCCAACGCGATCCCCGCCAACGCCAGGACCGACGCTATCTTCCGAAGCTTCGCCACTTAATCCCCTTTTCCCGGATCAGAGAGAGTGTGCATCATATGTTGCACGATTGTCAAGTCTCAGATCGTTCCTGATACCAGCGAGCGCCGGACGTGTAGTCCTGTTCATTCCGCCTCAGGCGCTCGAGAATCTTCTTCGGATGTATGTGCGCTGCGGCGGAAACGATCGCGTTGATCGCCGCGAGAGGCGCAACATACGACCCGGTGAACACATTACTCGCAATCGGCGTCACGATGTGCTCATCGCAAAACCGGGCAATCGGCGTAACATCGCTGTCCGTAATGCCGAACGTGTATACCCGCCGAGATTTCGCGCGCCGCACGCTTTCCACGGTGTCGCGCAAACAGCGCCCAAAACTGATCGCAATTAATAGGTCGCCTTTACCCAACAAATCCATCGTGTGCGTCAGATTCCCCGAACTGCCCGTGGGTGCCTCGGCATGAAACCCTTGCACGCGCAAGCTGTACGCGAGCGACGCCGCCAGCACGGCGGCAAAGTCGACTCCAACCACAGCGATCCGCCCCGATTTCTGGATGCGTTCTGCGAGGCGCGAAATCGCCCGCGTATCGAGCTGCGCGAGCAAAACGGACAAATTCTCCATGTCCCGCTCAATGTTGTTTCGAACCCGCTCCGCAAGCGGCCGCCGGTCGCGCGTCGCCGCGCGCATCACGGTGTACGGCGTGATCCGTGTCACGAAGTGGTTCCGCAAATCGGTCGCGAAATCCGCAAACCGGTTATACCCGAGCGCCTGAATCGTGCGAACAACCGTCGCCGCGTCCACCTTGTACCGCCGCGCCAGCTCCCGCGAAGACAGATAGTAGTTATCCTCCGGATGATCGAGAATCGATCGAATCAGGCTCTTGCGGCTCTCGTTCAGCCTCCCCAGAGCCTGCGCAAAGCGACCCTCCAGCTCCGTTCGCGACCTCCCTGGCGCCTCACGTTTTTCCGACATTCACCTGCTCCCAAACAGCTCTTTCCGCGCAGACTAGCAGTAATCAACCTACCACCGCAACAAACTACACGTGCTTGTAAGGCCCGCGAATGCAGCAAATCTTGACAGGCCTAGATATCTAGGTGTACTCTGCCCTTAGCGCGACATGCCCAAAAACGACCTGCAAGGGACGCTGGACTTACTGGTACTCAAAACGCTTTCCCGTACTCGCGCCCTGCACGGTTACGGCATTGTGCAGCATATCCAGCGAGCTTCCGATGACTTGCTGCGCGTCGAAGAGGGTTCCCTCTACCCGGCGCTGCATCGCATGGAACAGCGCGGTTGGATCGCGTCGGAATGGGGTCTGACGGAAACGAATCGTAAGGCGAAGTATTACAAACTAACAGCCGCCGGGCGAAAGCAGCTTCAGGCAGCCGAAGAGGATTTTCAAGTTCTGGTCGAAGGCGTATTCGCGCTGTTGCGTCACGCGTGAGGTCATCCTATGCCGCTATATCGTCGGATCGTCAACCTGTTTCATCGTGGGAACCTGGAGCAGGAAATCGATGCTGAGTTGCACTCCCACATTCAGCTACAGGTCGATGACAACATCGCCGCCGGCATGACGCCCGAGGAAGCCCGTCGCGATGCGCTCCTCCGTTTTGGAAACCCGAGCGTTTTGAGAGAACAAGTGTTCGCGGCAGACACGGCGTCGGTACTGGATGGGGTCATGCGCGACCTTCACTACGCGGCGCGCCAATTGCGTAAATCGCCCGGATTTTCGTTTACAGCGATCGCGACCCTGGCGCTTGCCATCGCGGCCAATGTAGCGGTCTTCGGCATTCTGAATACGCTTGTGCTGCAGCCGTTCAAGATGGCCGGATCGGACCGCCTAATGCAGATAGTGAACAAGCCTCATGGCTCCATCAGTCAGTCGTATCCGGATTACGTCGACTATCGCAGTCAAAATACAACTTTCAGCAGCATGGCGCTCTATCGGATGGGGTCCGCCGCCCTGAGCACAGGCGCTGCCGCTTATAAGTGCTGGTTCTACGAAGTCTCAGGCAGCTACTTTGGCACGTTCGGCGTGAAGCCGCAACTCGGCCGGGTCTTCACTTCCGGCGATGAGCACGGCCCGAACTCCGCGCCTTACGTTGTACTGAGCGACGCCTTCTGGCGCTCGCATTTCGGCGGTGATCCCGGCGTGATCGGCAAAACCGTCCAGCTCAACAAACACCCCTTCACAATCATCGGCGTCGCTCCCAAAGACTTTCACGGCGCGGAGGAGCTTTTCTGGCCCGATGTCTTCATTCCGGTCGTCAACGAACAGCAAGTCGAGGGATTCGAGTTCCTGCACGCGCGTTTCATGCATGGTTCGTTCGTCGTCGGCATGCTGAAACCGGGCGTGAGTGCGCGACAAGCGACGGACAATCTCAATGCTATTGCCCACGCGCTCGCAAAACGTTATCGCGCCGACGATGGCTTGGGCGCGCGCCTCGTAAGGCCTGGGATGAACGGCGATCAGCTAGGCGATCCCACCCGCGCATTCCTCTCCGCCACAATGCTTTTGGCCTTTTTAGTGCTCGTGGCCGCGTGCATGAACCTGGCCGGCATTTTTGCCGCGCGTGTTTCCGATCGCGGCCGCGAGTTAGCGATCCGACTCGCGATCGGTTCCGGTCGTTGGCACATCTTACGCCAATTAGTGACGGAGGCGCTGTTGGTGTCGTGTATCGGCGGCATTGCGGGAACGTTCGGGGCGTCCATTCTGCTCCGCGCGCTCACAACGTGGCAGCCATTCGGTCAATTTCCCATCCACCTTGTTGTCACTCCCGATGCAAGCGTTTATGCACTCGCGCTGATCCTCTCTGTCGCAAGCGGCGTCCTGCCTGGTCTGCTTCCCGCCCGCCAAATCTGGCGCTTGGATGCGACTCACATCATAAAAGGCGGCGCTGCCCGGACAGCACTGTGGCGGTTGAGTGTTCGCGATCTCCTACTCGGAGCACAGGTCGCCGTATGCGCGGTGTTATTGACGGCCTCCTTGGTCGCACTTCGGGGGAGGGAGCGCTCGCTCAATGCACGTTTGGGCTTTCAACCGCAAGGAGCTCTGGTAGCGGTAACGGACCTCCACACCGCGGGCTATTCCGCCGATTCCCAGTTGCCCACTTACAAGCGCATCTTAGATGCCGCCGCCCATCTCCCCGGTGTCATATCTGCCGGCGCGATCGATGAGACGCCTCTAACCCCCGGCGGAAATAGCAGCCCTATCTACCGGGAGGGAACAACCGATTTCCGAACCTCAAACATTGTGCTCGCTGCGCAGTTCTATTGCATATCCCCAGGCTACTTGCAGACCGCACAAACGCGGCTCGTCGCCGGCCGGGATTTCACGTGGCACGACGGCCCCAAAGCACCGAACGTATTGATAGCCAATGAGACGTTTGCGCGGGAAATATTTGGGACTTTCGACCCGATCGGTCGTCGCGTCGCCGAAGCAGACGGCTCGTTGTGGCAAGTCATTGGCGTCGTGGAGGACGGAAAATATAACA
>Ga0213875_10002030_pt1 | contig 12469 bp, 13 predicted proteins | sample BarmaccomBMRX_R8_FD_160105 | JGI IMG/M metagenome (GOLD analysis project Ga0213875, IMG submission 160105) | Root-associated microbial communities from Barbacenia macrantha in rupestrian grasslands, the National Park of Serra do Cipo, Brazil - RX_R8 | ecosystem: Host-associated > Plants > Roots... | reverse complement strand
CAAGTGGTCCGGACGCATTGCTGAAGCTATCCGCGCGGAGTTGGGCGCACCGTTGCAGTAAGGTAAGGCTGATATGGCTCGCGAGTATATCGAGCGCCGTGACGACACGTTCTATATCGCTGGTAGCCGTGTGCCACTGGAGGTCGTGATCCATGAGTATCAAAACGGCGCGCCTGCGGAGAGCATTGCAGACAGCTTCCCCACGCTGACGCTAGAACAGATTTACGGCGCCCTGGCGTTCTATCACGGGAACAAAACTCAGGTCGAAGAGGCGATGCGTAGCACCGACAGAAAATGGCAGGAATTCGATGCAAAACATCCCGCTCCGGGCCCTTTAAGAGCGAAACTGGAGCTTGCAAAACAAGGGCTCGCCAGACGCGGATGATTCCTGCCGATGATGCGATTGCTGGCGGATGCCAGCCTAAATCATCACACGTCAGAGCTTGTAGACGGCGGGAACCCTCGATCGACTTTCTTTCCGCAGCAGACGCGCACTTGGAAGGCCTCCCCGATGCCGAAGTGCTTGCACTTGCCGCGCGCGAGCGCCGCATTTTGGTTACTCATGACGTGCACACAATGCCTAGACACTTCCGTGATTTTCTGCTCGGCGGCGGGTCCAGCCCTGGTGTCTTCCTGGTGAGGCAGCGGGTCCGGATATCAGAAGCAGCAGACGCTCTTGTACTCGTCTGGTCCGCATCCGAATCAACTGAATGGGAGAATCAAATTCTCGAAATCCCGTTTTGAATCGTGCCATCGCGTGCTACACTCGAATTCCGATTGGCCCTCCTCCCCTGCTGCCATCCTCGGGTTCGGAACTTTATCTCATGGAACGGGCGGTCCGGGTTTTCACTGGAAAGAAATTCTCGCGGGATCTCTGGAGTGATGGCGATGTCGCGCGCGCGGCCTGGGCGGCGGCGGTCGGCAAAGCGATCAACTCACATACTTCACGGATCAAACTGGTACGCTCGACACTGGTGGTAGAGGTGGAAGATGCGGTTTGGCAGAAACAGCTCCATTCGTTGACCCCGCAGATTCTCGAACGTCTGCGGAAGCTGACCGGCAGTGATGCGATCCAGGATCTTGAATTTCGGATTGGGATTCCCCGGCGCCAGCCTCATCGCGCCGGATCGCGGACAACGACTGAGGATGAAGCCGATTCCATTCAGGACCCTGTGCTGCAGAAGATCTACCGATTGTCGCGTAAGAAGGCGACAGGCTAACGAGCGGTTGCTCGGACGACTCGGCCTCAGCGAATTTCCGCTATGATCGTCTAGCAAGACGCCCGAATCATGCCGGACAGCGTGGGAACATCTTCCGATACAACGTCTTCTGGCGTGCAACCACAATTCCTCATCATCGAGGCGGGCGTGGTGGCGCGCCTGTTTTGGCTGCTGCGCCGCGCGTTTATCGCTGCCTATGAGGATAATTGCTTCAGCATTGCCAAAGGCGCGGCATATTCGTTTCTGCTGTCGCTTTTCCCCGTTCTGACCACCCTGACGTCCATATTGATTCAGGCAAATGCCCGCTCTGTCGTGCACGTGATCGCCACCTTTATTCAGCAGGTCGTGCCGCCAGGAACGGAAGACATCGTCTTGTGGCGTCTGCGCGAAAGAGGCGCGCGGCCCATCTCTCTGCCGGTTGTGGCCATCATTGTGTCTCTGTGGGCGGGATCCGGCGCAATGATCAGCCTCATGGAAGGCTTGCAAGCGGCGTACCGCATTCCCTCGGGACGACCATTCCTGAAGCAGCGGGCAATGGCCATTTTCCTGGTGCTGATCGCCGCGTTCCCATCCGTAGGCGCATCTTTGCTGATCATCTCCGGGGACCGTGGCGAGGCGGCGTTTATTCACTGGATCGGCGTTTCCGATATCACGACCCCTGTCGAAGTTGCCTGGCGCACGGCGCGATACATCCTCGCATTTTGCACGACCACCTTCGTTACTGGATTGCTCTACTATTTCGGGCCGAATTACCGCCCTGAGTTGAACATTGCGAAGTATCACGGAGAATCGCGTTTCATGCGAGTTTGGCCCGGCGCGTTTCTGGCGACAGTTTTGTGGATGCTGGCGACAGCGGGTTTCGCTTGGTACATCCACCATCTCGCCAATTACAACATTTTTTATGGCAGTATCGGAACCGTTATCGTTCTGTTGATCTGGCTGTATCTGATTGCATGCATCGCCCTGCTCGGGTGCGAATTTAATGCAGAGCGCGACCGCATCGACTCCGTTCCAATGCCTCACTGACGCGCTCCCGGCGTGCTGAGATGCGCGATATTCGGCAGCTCCGGCGTTCTCTATACTAAGGTGTGCCATTCCACTTAGGCATCGATTATCAGCCCCGCGGCGATCAGGCGAACGCGATCGAACAACTCAATCGCGGCGTATTCGATGGCGACAAACACCAGGTCCTACTGGGGGTGACGGGGTCCGGCAAAACGTTCACGATGGCCAAAGTGATCGAGGCGTGCGGCCGCCCATCGCTCGTGTTGGCCCATAACAAGACTCTGGCCGCGCAGCTTTATCACGAGTTCAAGGGTTTCTTCCCAAAAAATTCGGTCGAATATTTCGTCAGTTACTACGATTACTATCAGCCGGAGGCCTACATTCCCTCGGGCGATATTTACATCGAGAAAGAAGCGACCATCAATGACGAGCTAGACAAGCTGCGACTCTCCGCGACGCGCTCGCTATTTGAAAGGCGCGATTGCGTGATCGTGGCGAGCGTCAGTTGCATCTACGGCCTGGGATCGCCCGAAGCCTACTACGGAATGCTGCTGATGTTGGAGAAGGGGCAGCGAATTAGCCGGAAGGAGCTGCTGCAACGGCTGGTCGAGATTCTCTATGAACGCAACGATCACGATTTCCGACGCGGCGTTTTTCGCGTTCGCGGAGATGTGATTGAGTTATATCCGACGTATGACGACAATGCTTATCGCATCGAGCTTTGGGGCGACGAAATCGAATCCCTGAGCCAGATCGATCCTCTTCTCGGTCAGGTAAAGCAGACCTATCTACGTTTGCCGATTTACCCCAAGACTCACTACGTAATGGATGCTCCTACGCGCCAGCAGGCGATGCAGAGCATCGAAAACGAGCTGCAGTGGTGGCACAAAGAGCTCGAGGCCAAGGGCAAGGTGATCGAAGCCCAAAGGCTGTATCAGCGCACGATGTTCGATCTGGAGATGATCAAGCAGATTGGGTATTGCCACGGCATTGAGAACTATTCGAGGCACTTCTCGGGCCGTCTGCCTGGAGAAGCGCCTCCGACGCTGCTCGATTATCTTCCCAATGACGCGCTTTTATTCATCGACGAAAGCCACCAGACGATTCCGCAGCTACAAGGGATGTATCACGGCGATCGCTCTCGAAAGGACGTTCTCGTGGAGTACGGCTTCCGGCTTCCGAGCGCTCGCGACAATCGGCCCTTAACGTTTGAAGAGTTCGAAAACCGCGTGGATCAGGTGGTTTACGTGTCCGCGACGCCTGGGCCTTATGAGCTGACGAAATCCGCGGGAGTGGTCGTCGAGCAGATCATTCGGCCCACGGGCTTGGTCGATCCAGAAATTGATATTCGCCCCATCAAGGGTCAAGTGGACGATTTATTGCACGAGATCCGGCTCCGCGCGGATCGAAACGAACGCGTTCTCGTGACAACTCTCACCAAGCGCATGGCTGAAGATCTTGCTGAATACTACTCCGAGGTTGGCGTGAAATGCGCTTACTTGCATTCCGAGGTGAGCACGCTCGATCGCATAAAGATTTTGCGAGATTTGCGGCGCGGAGGCTACGACGTGCTCATCGGCGTGAACCTGCTTCGCGAGGGACTGGATTTGCCGGAGGTTTCTTTGGTTGCCATACTTGACGCCGACAAAGAAGGCTTTCTGCGGTCCAGCGGTTCGCTTATTCAAACCATTGGGCGGGCGGCGCGCAATCTCTATGGCCGCGCGATACTTTACGCGGACGTCATCACACAAAGCATGCAGCGCGCGATACGCGAGACCGAGCGAAGGCGCGCCGTCCAACAGGCCTACAACGAAAGCAACAACATCACTCCGCAGACCGTAATCAAACCGATCGATATGAGCCTTGTCGCGGTTGCTGAGGCGGATTACGTTACTGTTCCTCTGGACATCGAGACTGAATCCGAGATAGACTTAACACCCGAGCGGCGAGACGCTCTAATAACCGAGTTGGAAGCAAAGATGCGAGAGGCGGCCAAAGCGTTCGAATTTGAGAAAGCGGCACAATTCCGCGATCGCATGAAAGCTCTCAAGGCAGGCGCGGTGTATGAAGAAGCAGTTGCAACTTGGCCTGGTGGTCGCGGGTAACTCGACAGGTTCTGCCATTCTACGTCTTCCGAAGCTGGCCGAAGAGCTTGGTCCGATCAAATCTCCGGCGCTGCGGACAGCCAGGCGCGTTTCTAATTTCTTAAAGGCCGGCTATGCGGTTCCCGAATACGAGGATTTGGCAAACGCCCGGCTCATTCTCATGCATCTCCCCGATTCGGTTGTGACTCGCGTCGTTGACGAGCTTTGCGCCTCTGAGCTGGTATTCAAGAAGCTCAGTTTTGTGCTATGCGAGAGCTGGCTGACAAGCGACGTGCTGAAGCCGCTCAGCGCACGCGGGGCTTCTACGGCAACGCTGGTGAAGGTTCCGAGTGCTCGGCGGAATTGGTTCGTCATAGAAGGCCAACTCTCCGCTGTCCGGCAGATGCGGCGTGTCCTCGAGCGGAACGAAGCCTTGACGCTGGAACTCCGGCCGGGAACCAAACACCTGTATTTCGCAGCTGAACTGCTGGCCCGCGCCCTTCCCATGCCGCTTTATATGACCGCGCAGGAGGCTTTGCGCGATAGCGGATTATCGGGCAATCGTCTGCACGCGCTGATTGACGAAATGGCGCACGATATGTTCCGCCGCTTTCTGAAAGGCGCGGCAGCGGCTTGGAGAGGCGCCGCGAACGAATGCCCACCCGAAACTGCCGAGAACTATCTCAGAGCACTGCGGGAAGACCATCCGCAAATCGCCGAAGTCGTGGACATGCAGCTCCTGTGGGCTAGGCGGAAAATGTCGAGGCCAAGAGAACGGGCGAGAGCTATGCCCGGCGAGATTGGCGTGTTTCGTGAAGCCGCTTCACCGTAATGATGAACTGAGCGATGCTCCAAAGCTGAGCTGGACATCCCTGAGGCCGTTGGGGCGCATCAGCGTCATAGACTTCGCAAAGCGATCCCAAACAGCAAACGCTCAATTCGTGCCGCATGCGGTCGACGATGTCGCGGCAAACCGCAATCGCTTCCTCGGATTCGCCATACGCGTACAGACGCGCGGAAACATATGGCCCAATCAGCCAGGGCCACACCGTGCCTTGGTGATATGCCGCATCGCGTTCCGCAACGGCACCTTCGAAACGCCGGTGATATGCGGGGTCGCCCGGCGCGAGAGTCCGTACGCCAACCGGCATTAGCAATGTGCTATCGACCACATTTAGAACTGCCCGGGCTTGCTCCCGATCCAATAGCGGATAAGGCAGAGAGATCGCGAACAGCTGGTTCGGCCTGATACGCGCATCGGGCGACGTTGGTGTCAGAACGTCGTACAAGCAGCGAAGTTCAGCGTTCCAGAATTTCTTCCGGAATGCGGTAAGCATTATCTGCGCTTCGGAATCTAATCGCTCGCGTTCTTCCGAAAACCCCAGCATTTCGGACCACCTTGCTAGAATGCGGAGCGCGTTGTACCAGAGCGCATTGATCTCCACTGGTTTGCCATTTCGCGGCGTTACTGGAGCGTTATCGACCTTTGCGTCCATCCACGTGAGCTGCGTGCCAGGATTACCAGCCGACAGCAAATGATCGCTGGGATCAACTTGAATGTTATAGAGCGTGCCGCGGCGGTGCGAGTCGACGATATCGCGGCATGCGGGATACAGGACGTCACGCAAAAATTCGAAATCGTCCGTCCGCTCGATGTAGTCGTGCGCGGCGATAAAAAGCCACAGCGTCGCGTCGGCTGTGTTGTATTCGGGCGCCGAGTGCTTATCTGAAAAGCGGTTCGGCACGAGTCCCTGTGACCGCTCATCGAGTAACATCGCGAGAATCTTCGCGGTTTCAGGCGCCGGAAAACCCGCAGTCGAAAGCGCGGGAAGACTGATGAGAGTATCACGGCTCCAATCTGTAAACCACGGGTATCCGGCAACTAACGAGGGTCGCCCATCAGATCGAACAACTCGAAATTGATCCAGCGCGCGGCGTAGGATCGATTCAAATTCATCACGTCCACCGAATTGCCGCCTTTCGATTTCAGCAGCGGCAATCGCGCTGACTTCCATATCGGAGAGCCCCCTTGGGAATCGGCTCGGCTCGAGTGTTGCCACGAACCAAGCATTCCGTTCCGGTAGATCGAAGACGATCTCGCCGGGCGAATATAGGTCTTCGCGAAAATCCAGCCCGCGTTCCAATTCCCGCAAATACTCGTGATTGCCAAACCACAGACCGTTCTCGGCGAATGCGCCGGAGTGAATGAACGTGAGCTCCGGTAAATCTGGATAGGGAGCAAGTGACACTCTTCCCGGCCCCTCAGTACACTCCGTTCGAAGCGCACTGTTTTCGTGAGTCAAAGAATGGTAGTCGCGGAAGGAAATCAGTAAACGAACATGCAAGCGACACGGTTGAGTGGTCTCATAACGCACCAAAACGCTCTGCTGTGCCTCCAAAAGACAGAGGCTCTTCGTAATAATCGTCGGACCGGTTTTGTAGCGCCACTCAGGAAAAGGATCGAGCCTAAATTCATCGATAAGCTCGTAGCCGCGCGGATGAACTGTCCCGGGATATTGGGCAGCCGCGAGCTCGAATTCTCCGGAGGCGGTAACCACACGCTCCTCCACGCGCGACAGAATTGAGTATCTGTCCGCAGGCGGCTTCAGGGAAGCGATCAGAAGCCCGTGATAACGGCGCGTATTCACGCCGGCCACGGTTCCCATCGCATAGGCGCCGGTGTGATTGGTGTCAAGCCACTCGCGGCGAGACGCGCGTTCGAAATCACGGCAGATCTCCCCGGGGACGATATACGACGGAGCGGCCCCGGCGTCTGGCACACTCATAGTCTAGGGAAATGCAGAAGCGTTACAGGCTAAAGCTGAAGCGTCGCGAAATTGTTCTGGGAGATCGAACGTTGCTCATGGGCGTTCTGAACGTTACACCGGATTCTTTTTCGGACGGCGGGAAATATGCCGATCCGGACCGCGCTTTTGCCCGGGGTATGGAGTTGGAAGACCAGGGGGCGGACATACTCGACATCGGCGCGGAGTCCACCCGCCCGGGATCCCGACGAATCTCGGAAGCAGAAGAACTGCGGCGGTTGATTCCGGTGCTGAAGCGTTTCCGCGGAAAACTCGGTATTCCGGTCTCAGTGGACACGTACAAATCCGGCGTGGCCGAAAAGGCTCTGGAGCATGGGGCGGAGATTATTAACGATCCCAGCGGGATTCTGCTCGATCAACATCTGCCCAAGGTAGTCATCAAGCATGATGCTGGTTTGATCATCAATCATATGCGCGGAAATCCAGAGACCTGGGCGAAATTGCCTCCTATAAAAGATTTGATGCGTTCGATCAGCATTGATTTAGAAGCTGCGCTGCACAGGACGCGTCAGGCGGGCGTGGAGAAACACCAGATCGTGATCGATCCCGGACTGGGATTCGGCAAGCGTCGCGAGCAGAATTCCGAAATCATCGCCAACCTCGGCCTGCTGAAGGTGTTTGATGTGCCCATCCTGGTGGGTCCTTCCCGCAAATCATTCCTCAAAAAAGAGCAGCAGGATCTAACGGAGTTTGCGACGGCTGGAGCGGTTGCAGCGAGTATCCTGAACGGCGCGCACATTGTTCGGGTTCACGACGTCAAAGCGATGAGAAGCGTTGTGGAAACGGTGGACGCAATCCGGCAGTCCGCGAATGAGCAGTTGGAGCAGCCTGGCGCTCACACGCGCTGGCAACGCGGGCAATAATGCGTGCCTCGCTGTCCAATTACAATTCTCCGAATGGCTGCGCCACACCGCGGACAGGGCTGCCCTGCCCTGCCGTAAACATTGTGAAGGTTTTGGAAACTGCCGCGTTCACCTGCGCTATCGACGTAGTCTGAAACGGATGAACCGCGGTGTAAAATCGCGAGCTGAAGTACGCTAATCAAACTGCTATGGAGCAACGCAGCACGCTTCTTGGACATTCGCTGCGTGGACGTGCGCGGATGTATTCTTGCCTTGAAGAGCAGTTCGTCCGCATAGATATTCCCCACACCGCTGAGAAACGATTGATTGAGGAGTAGCGGCTTGATCTGACCTTTACGCCGTTTCAGACGATTGTAGAATTCCTCGAATCCGATATTCAGGGCATCGGGGCCAGCTCGATCAAAGCTTTGAGGAAGATTGTCGAAGAATTCCATTCGGCCGAACTGCCGGATGTCGTCATAGATGAGCGTGCCGCTATCGAGCGAAATGATGGCGCGCGCATGTTTTCCTACTGTTGTATTCCAGAGCAACTTGCCCGTCATCCCGAGATGAACGTAGAGGATTCCATTATCGAGATCGAAGAAGATTTGCTTGCCGCGGCGTCGGACGCCCCGAATGATCGCGCCGCAAAGCGCTTGCGCCGTCTTCTTGAAATCGGAGCGCGTTACGAGAGGAGAGAAAAATTCGGCATGCAAAATGGTGCGGCCGATGACGTGCGCGGAAATAGACCGCACAACTGTTTCTACCTCGGGTAATTCAGGCACGGCAATCGACCTGGGAAAGCATCCTCGTCTCTAAAATAGCGGTGTTGGCCGGACAAGCTAAACTGAAAGAGTTCGGGCCACCCTAGCTCAGTTGGTAGAGCGGCGGTTTCGTAAACCGCAGGTCGCCGGTTCGATCCCGGCGGGTGGCTCCAGTTCAAATCAAATCCGCATCAATACTTTTCCAGAAAAGAAATCACACTCGCTTCTTGAGCGGCCTTTTCTGCAACGCAAACGTCGATGCCTTCGAGCACCTGACTCAGCGTTCTCGGGGCGCCTAAAAACTTCTCGATCCTTGGCTTCAAGTAGCTTTCGAGCTCACTCTTCGATTGAGTATCGCAGAAAGACACGCCTACATAAGGAAGCACGGAGCCGAAGTCAAACCCTCCCCCAGTAGGCCGCTTGTTGACAATCTCATCGAAATGCGCCTTGAGGAATTCAAAAGGCAATTTTCGCGTCGCATCAGAGGCTTGGCCCACTCCGACTATGAGGAATCCTCCTTCAAAAAAGGGAACGTCGCCTGAAACTACTGCATTGAGTGCCGCTTCGAGAGCTGCGCGATCGCGGAATGCGAAGATCGCGTTGACAATTCGCTGGCGCTCCTGGCGATCTTGGGTCTTCTTGAACTCGGTGAGAAAACGATCGAATAAAGCCTTATCGCCGTAGAACGCCGCCGTTTCGAATACAGCGTTGACCATGTTCGCATCTATTGAGTTGTGATCCTGAAACCATTGATCCGTCAGCTCGCGAGCTTGCTTTGCCAGTTCTTGATCTCCGCCATAAGTCGCGACAGCCCGCAGCAGAGTTGGCCGGAGCAGCCGCACGTCGTCGGACTCGTCGGGCTTTGGCGTCCATCCCAGTTCATGCGCCCGCGCTTGAAAATTCTTTAGCAGGAAACGTTGGAAGTTGGGCATCAGGTTCTCCGGGACTAAGTGCTCCCGCAAGCCGAGCACCACGTTTAACGCGCTCTGCACGACGTGGCGTTCCGGATCTGCGTGGAATATTTCGACTAAGCCCAACGCGTCCGCCGCTGGGAGTTTACCTGCTTCCTCGAGCGATGCGGCGTTGCCCATAAAATCGACGCGTTCGGGCGCGTTCATCCGCTGATCCACATCGCCCTTGGTGAGGTCTGCTAATAAGCCGCCCCGGTAGTCGACCCGGTAATAACCAATGCCGTTGTCATTTGCTTGCACCCATGCCGGACAGTCCTTCGCCTTGAGTGTCCAGTCTGAACTCTGCTGTGTCATTAGGCTGCATTCACTTTCCGTGGTATCTCCCGTCCCATAACGGATGCAAACCGGTATATTCCAGACCTGATCGAGAGACCCTTTCGATCCGAGCGGCAGAAATCGATTCTGCTGCAGGTGGAGAACGGGCGGCGTATTTTTGCAATCGAGCGCAACGGAGACTAGTGGCACGCCCGCCTGATTCAAAAACGTGGAGAAAGCTTGCGTGATGTTCTTATTCGACGCAGAGCTAATCGCGTCCAGAAACTCCGGCGCCGTGGCGTTGCGGAAAGCGTGTTGCTTCAGATAGCTCTGAACGCCTTTGCGAAAATCCTTCGGTCCTATCCAGCTCTCAAACATCCCAATCACGGCTGCGCCCTTTTGATAGGTAATCGCGTCGAATGCGTTGCTGATGTCGTTCTTAGATTGGATTTCCTGGCGGACCTTTCGCGCGGAAATCAGGCTATCTTGTTGCTCTGCCCCCAGCTTCGAGTCAACATCTTCCACCCGCGTCTTCCATTCCGGTTTCCACTCTGCGATCAGCTTCTGTTCCATCCAGGTCGCGAAGGCTTCGTTGAGCCAGATATCGTTCCACCAGGCGGTTGTCACTAAATCACCAAACCATTGATGCGCCAGCTCATGTGCGGCAACCGAGGCGTATTCACGTTGCCGGTTAGTCGTATCGCGGTCCGGGTTGGCCAAAATGATGTTCTGTGCATAAGTCACCATGCCCGCGTTCTCCATCGCACCGAATCCGAAAGTCACCGGAATCGCAACTTGGTCCGATTTCTCATAGGGGAACGGAATCCCGAAATAATCTTCCAGCCGAGTGAGAATCGTCGCGGTTACTTCGGCTGCGTATTTCGCTTCATTCGCGTGTCCTTTGGGCGTGACGATGCGAACGGGCGCGTGATTCTTGCCGGCTGTCCCGGCATCCACAAAATCGAAGGGACCCACTGCGAAGGCAACCAGATAACTCGGGAGCGGCTTGGTCTGTTTAAACCGGTATGTCTTGCGATCGCCCTCGGTGCTTTCTTTTTCTGCTGGCGTGTTACTGATCGCCGCATCTTGCTTTGGAACGTTCAACGTGATCTGCCACGGCACTTTGTAGGACGGCTCGTCAAAACATGGAAACGCCGCGCGGGCATCCGTGGATTCGAACTGAGTGAAGATGTACTTCTTTCCGTTATCCTCCATCTGGAAGATGCCCGAGCTGTCTTGCTGCCGCACGCTCCCGGTATAGCGGATGTCGATCTCCGCGAGTCCTGCGGGAATTTGCGAATCGAAGCTCAGGCCGACGAAGTCGTCCCCGCCGGGAATCGACTTCGCCGAAAATGTCTTGCCACTGGCGGAAACCGACGCATCCTGCACGGTAATTTTGACGGCGTTGAGCCAGATCACTTGAACCGGCTGGTTCACCTGCACTTTTATCGCGATTGAGGCCGTAAAGGTGTCTTTCTCGGGGTCCAGTGTCAGCTCTACACGATAACTGGTTGGCGCGACTGGGTCGGGGAGCCGTAAACTCGGAGGCTGCTGTGCAGTCAAGATACACGAGCAAAGAAACGCAGCTGCGAGGAGGGACGCAGCAAGGCGCGCAAGCCGTAATTCGAGCATAAAGGGATATCGTCACATATCGGAAGCGGGCAGGAACTCTTCCGCGCTGCACCGATGAATACGCGCCGCTTCTATACCGTTTCCGAATCCATCAATGCGTTCACATTCCGCCCGGAGGGCATTATCCGTGAGGCGTCATTTCCCTTTTGTCTTTGACTCCGACGACAAGGCGTTTTCCGACGCGCTCGAGAATCTCAGCAATGCGCGGGAGCTTGGAAGGATGGTGAGGATCTAACAGTCTTCTTACCTCGCGCTCGTCGACGCCGAGAAATGCCGCCACTTCGACCTTTGTTCGTCCCTGCTTGCTTATTTCTTCATAAAGAGCAGCTTTCCGCGGTCTGCGCCGGCACAGGAATGACATACTGACCGGTTTCAGCCGCTGATGGGACTGGAACTAAATCGCCGGTGTTGATTCGGCCGGTTATGGCTTCGTCCAGCGCATCGCTCGCTTGCTCGATCGATTCTTCGATCGTCTCGCGTTGCGTAATCGCCTCCGGGATGTCTGGGAACGTGATCACAAAACCACCCTCGCTCGCTGGCGTAAAGTCTGCGGGATATTGATAGCTACGCATAGTTCACCCCTCTCCTAACGCCTCCAATGTCACAGATCGGCCGGGTCGATCCCGAACTGGCTTAACATCGCATGCAGGGTTCCCTTCTTTAGCTCATCCTTTGGGCTTCGCACAACGGTGCGGTGGTCGCCGAAATACAGCATCCCGTTACTTCCTTTGCCGCGATGTGGTAGGAAAACCACCTTCGTATCCGTGCGCCTTCCAAGCTCCTGCATTTTGCGAAGGAATTCGGAACCTTTCACCTAACAAGTATCGGACAAATTTGTACTCGTTTGCAGATTGAAAGAATGAGGGGCCCA